>Ga0265297_10000069_pt1 | contig 376331 bp, 363 predicted proteins | sample Munlanlwell13791_FD_192502 | JGI IMG/M metagenome (GOLD analysis project Ga0265297, IMG submission 192502) | Leachate microbial communities from a municipal landfill in Southern Ontario, Canada - Leachate well 137-91 | ecosystem: Engineered > Solid waste > Landfill > Unclassified | place... | reverse complement strand
CCCCACGCTTTCGTCCACTGAGTGTCAGAACTGTCCTAGCAAACTGCCTTCGCATTTGGTGTTCTTGCTGATATTAATGGATTTAACCCCTACACCAGCAATTCCGTTTGCCTCTTCCAGTCTCTAGCTTGTCCATCTCTCCCGCCGGCTCGGAGTTGAGCCCCGAGATTTGACAGGAGATGCGATAAGCCACCTACGGACGCTTTACGCCCAATAAATCCGGATAACGCTTGGGGCCTTCGTATTACCGCTGCTGCTGGCACGAAGTTAGCAGCCCCTTATTCATCAGTTACCGTCATGTGTTCGTCACTGATAAAAGTATTTTACACTCCGAAGAGCTTCTTCATACACGCGGCGTCGCTCCCTCAGGCTTTCGCCCATTGGGGAAGATTCTTGACTGCAGCCTCCCGTAGGAGTCTGGGCAGTGTCTCAGTCCCAGTGAGTGGGATCACGCTCTCGCGCCCCATACCCGTCGTAGCCTTGGTGAGCTATTACCTCACCAACTAGCTGATAGGCCATAGGCCCCTCTCTAAGCGCCGGAGCTTTAATCAAAAAACTTGTGTTTCTTGATACCATCGAGTATTATTCTCGCTTTCGCAAGGTTATCCTCGTCTTAGAGGTAGGTTGCCAATGTGTTACTCTCCCGTTTGCCATGCCTGTATTGCTACAGACATTCGACTTGCATGCCTTAGACACGCCGCCAGCGTTCATCCTGAGCCAGGATCAAACTCTCAAATTTGATTGACTCTTGGTCATGAAAACTTGCGTTTTCGTATATGATTCCGTTTTTAAAACGGACAAATTTTTTATTGCTTAGCTTTACCTCCGGATGAAGTTAGGCTAAGTGAATTGATGCCGATTAGCATCAAAATTTAAACCATCACCATGATTGTTTATTATAAATTTTTTAAGGTCCGAAATAGACAGAAAAAAACAGAGATAAAGAATTATCTTGTTTTTATGAATATATTCTGTTTTATTTTTAATAACCTTATTTTATATTAACCAATATTGTTTGTCAAGGGGAAGGTTTTTCGGCTTGTTGATATTCTGTGTTTATCTTTTAGGGCTGGTTTTAAAGGTTATTAAGGGCCTTCCGTCAATGATCGTGGTAATTTTAAGGTTGACTTTCAGCTGATTTTACGATATAAATAAGGTATAATTAAAGCTAATATTTATAACCATGCGCATTAAATTCCATCGAATTGAAAGGAAGGCTCCGGAACCGATTTTTAAAGCCAATACTAATATCAGGGTGCCTGAGGTTTTTGTAATTGATGAGAATAATGAAGCGATCGGCAAGATGACAACCGAGAAAGCTATGCAGATGGCGCGGGAAGCGGAGCTCGATTTAGTCGAAGTTAATCCGAAAGCCAATCCGCCGGTCGTAAAAATCGTTAATCTCGGCCAGTTAAAATACGAAAAAGAAAAACAGGCACACCGCCAAAAAATGCAGCAGAAAAAAGTTGATATTAAGAATATCCGCCTGTCTTTCCGGATTAGCGAGCATGATTTAGGATTACGAATCGCTCAAGCCGAAAAATTTTTAGCTAAAGACGATAAAGTAAAGGTAGAGCTTATTCTTCGCGGTCGGGAAAGGCAGTATCCGCAGAAGGCCGGCGAGATAATGCGCGGCTTTGTCGCTAAGCTTCAAGAAAACTCCGAGCTTCAGGTTGAAGCCGAACAACCCTTGACAAATCAGGGCGGAAGATTTACTATTATATTGATTAACAAAAAGTAATACCGGTTAAATTCAGGTGTTTGCCTGTTTTTTTAATCTGGAAAGCTATTATCAGTATGCCTAAAATAAAGACCCATAAAGCAACGACTAAACGCTTTAAAAGAACGGGCGGAAATAAAATCCAACAGCGCAAAGCCGGCCAGGATCATTTTAATTCCCGGGAATCCGGTAATGTCGGCCGTCAGAAACGCCGGGATGTTTCCGTTACGAAAACTTTAGAAAAAACGATTAAAACCCTAACCCCTTATAATTAATATCTATGCCTAGAGTAAAACGCGGCGTATCCCATGTTAAAAAAAGACGAAAACTGCTAAAAGCGGTTAAAGGTTATAAATGGGGCCGGAAAAATTTAATTAAATTAGCGAAGACCGCCCGCACTAAAGCCGGCGCGCATTCTTATGTTGATCGCCGGAAAAAGAAACGAACGATTCGCGGTTTATGGCAGATAAAAATCAGCGCTTTTGTCCGTGAGCAGGGCTTGTCTTATTCTAAATTCATCGGTTTATTAAAAGAAAATAAGATCGAGGTTGACCGGAAGATTTTAGCTGATTTAGCGGTTAATGATAAAGAAACAATGTTGGCCCTGGTTAACCAGATAAAGAAATAATTATGACTTTTTATTTTAAAATCGCTCAAGTTATTATTGCCGTCCTCTTGATGGTCGCGATTTTATTACAGAACCGCGGTGCCGGTTTAGGCGGAGTTTTCGGCGGTGGCGGCGGTGGAGTATATTTAACCAAGCGCGGTTTAGAGAAAAAACTTTTTGTGGCGACTATAGTTTTATCGATTATCTTCTTTCTCTTATCTTTAAGCGTCTTCTTTATAAAAGCTTAAGATTATTGTGGACTTATTAAAAACTAAAATCAGGTCTTTATGGCAACGGGTCAAGGCGCTTTGGCCTTTTTTCGCTTTTTTAAAGCGAATGAAATCAGATCAGTATAAGGCCAACAAAAGATTGGTTTATTCCCTATCGCCGCGGAAAATCCCGGGTCGAGAACAGATTAAACATTTAAATAAATTTTTAAATCGGCGGGAGATAATAATAGTCAAGATTTGTTTTTTGGTCGTTCTGGTTAACCTGGTTTATCTCGGGGTAGTATTTTTAAAGAACCATTTAGTTTATCTGCCTTTGCCGGGCGGCGAATATCGGGAGGGTGTAATCGGCTATCCAAAAACCATTAACCCGCTTTATGCGATTAACCGCGATGTTGACGCAGATTTAAGCCGTCTGATTTATTCAAGTTTATTTAAATATGACGAAAACGGCCGCTTGGTTGAGGATTTAGTGGAAAAAATGGAGGTCGGCGCTAATGGCCAGGAGTATTTGATAAAAATAAAAGAAGGAGTTAAATGGCATGACGGCAGTTCGCTAACGGTTGATGATGTTATTTTTACTTTTAATTTAATTAAAACCCCGGAATATAGTTCGCCTCTGCGCTCCTCTTTTTCCGTGGTTGAGGCGGAAAAAGTTGACGAGTTTTCACTCAAGTTTATTTTAACCGAGGCTTACGCGCCTTTTCCGGAATTACTTACTTTTGGAATTCTCCCGAAAGCTTTTTGGGGGAAAATAGAATCTAATAATGCCGCTTTGTCAGAATTGAATTTAAAGCCGGTTGGATCTGGCCCCTATAAATTTAAAGCTTTTTTAAAAAATAAGGATGGTTATCTTAAAGAGTATCAGCTTGTTGTTAATGAAGATTATTATGGCGGGAAGCCATATATAAAAAATATTACTTTAGTTTTTTTCGTTAATTACCAGGAAGCGATTCGGGCGCTTAATGATGGCAAGATTATGGGCTTAGGCGGTTTGCCTTTTGAGTCCCGCGGAGAGTTGTTGGCGCAGAATTCTTTGCGTTTTAACGAATTGGCGCGGCCACGGGTTTTCTCTTTATTTTTTAACGCTAAGAATAACAAGGTTTTAGCGGAAAAAGATGTCCGGGTCGCTTTAGCTCAGGCTTTAAATAAAGATCGGATTATTAGTGATGTTTTTTTCGGGATTTACCGGCGCGAAGACGGGCCGATTTTGAAGCATAACTTTGCGTATAACGAAGAGATTAAAAAATATGAATATTCGCCGGCGGAAGCGGCCGAGACCATAAAAGCGAAACCGCTCAAGACCGTTTTAACCGTAGTTGATTCCGGCGGCAATGTGGCTGTGGCCGAGAAAATAAAAAACTACTGGGAAAAGGCGGGCGTAGAAATTTCCTTAAAAGTAATTAACGGCGAGCAGGCAATTGAATTGGTTAAGAATCGTGATTTTGAGATTATCCTTTATGGCGAATCCGTTGGTGGCGATCCAGACGTTTATGCATTCTGGCATTCAAGCCAGGCGGCCAGCCAGGGGCTAAATTTGTCGGCTTACAGCAATTCAATCGTTGATACCTTACTAACGGAAGCGCGCGTGGAAGTTGATCCGGCCTCCAGAATCGCTAAATATAAAAAATTCCAGGAAATCGTGGCGGCAGACCTGCCTGCGATTTTCCTTTATTCCCCGACCTATACCTATATCCAGGATAAAGCCCTCCGCGGATTTACCGGCACGGCGATTATTGACCCGGCCGATCATTTCAGCGGCGTGAGCAACTGGTATTTAAAAACTAAGAAAAAATTAATCTGGTAAATTTTGGCCGGAGCCAAAAATATTATCGGATCTATATAAAATGGAGCTATCGCCAGATACTCATTGGAGCATTCAGCAATAGACCCATGGAGCTATCGTCGGATATTCAAAAAAATGTTCGGCGACAGATCCAACATAACTCATCATCGGGACTATTCCCGAATTATCAAGTCAAAGCTAAGCAATAGTTTTTCTTGGTAGTAATTTAATAAAAAAATTATGAATGTTAAGCAGAAAGTTCCGGCCCCAGCGGCGCGGAAAAATTTTACTGGTCGACGCCGGGCGCCTTTTGTTCCTTTTAGGACGGAAAAGAGGGAGTTCGGTCCGGCCGCGGATCCTTTGCGGATTATTGTTTTAGGCGGGCTTGAAGAAGTCGGCCGGAACATGACTTTAATTGAATATCGCAAAGAAATAATCATTATCGACATGGGCCTCCAGTTTCCAGAAGAAGACATGCCCGGCATTGATTATATTATTCCCAATGTTTCTTATTTAAAAGATAAGAAAGATTGGATTAGAGGCGTCATTATTACGCACGGGCATTACGACCATATTGGCGGCATCCCGCATATTATGGGCGAAATCGGCAATCCGCCGATGTTTATGGGTAAGATGGCCGCCGGTCTGGTACGCAAGCGCCAGCAGGAGCATCGCACCGCACCGGTTTTGAAAATAAAAGAGATTGACGAAACCCATTCAATAAAATTGGGCGGCTCTTTCCATATTGAATTTTTGCGCGTCAATCATTCAATCCCGGATTGTTTCGCGATTGTCGTTAGGACTGATTTAGGCACGGTTATCCATACCGGCGATTTTAAGATTGATTTTTCGCCGGTTAATGATAAGCCGGCTGATTTAAATCGGATCGCGCAATTAGGCGCGCAGGGCGTTTTGATGTTAATGGCCGACTCAACCGACGCGACTCATCCCGGCTACCAGCTTTCCGAGTCGGTTATCGGCGAAGAAATCGGCAAGTTAGTTGAGAAGATTGATGGCCGGATTATTATCGGCACCTTTGCTTCGCAGTTAAGCCGTGTCCAGAAGATTTTTGATTTAGCCGAACGGTACGGCCGCCGCGTTAATCTTCAGGGCCGGAGCATGAACGATAACGTGACTATCGCCCATCAGATCGGCTATCTAAAATTCAATCCGCAGGTTTTAGTTGAAGACCGCGATTTGAATCGCTTACCGGATAATAAAGTTTTAATTATCGGTTCCGGCGCCCAGGGAGAAAGCAACGCTTTCCTAACCCGGGTCGTAAATAACGAGCATCGCACGGTCCATTTAAAATCCGGCGACACGGTTCTCTTCTCTTCTTCGGTTATTCCTGGCAACGAGCGCAGTATTCAGAATTTGATGGATATGATTGTCCGCCAGGGCGCGAAGGTTATCAATTACCGAATGTTAGATATTCATGCCGGCGGCCATGCGAAGCAGGAAGATCTTAAATTAGCCATGCGCTTATTCAAGCCGGAATATTTCATGCCGATAGAAGCGAATCATTATATGCTTCAGGCGAACGCTGATTTGGCCCAGGCGGTCGGCATTCCGCGGGAGAAGATTTTTGTTGCTGATAATGGCCAGGTAGTGGCTTTTCATAAGACGCCGACCGGAAAAGTTTCCGGCACGCTCACCAAAGAAAAAGTTCCGTCCGATTATGTTATGGTTGACGGTTTAGGCGTTGGCGATGTTTCCGAAGTCGTCTTGCGCGACCGGCGGATGATGGCCGGCGACGGCATGATCGTCATTATCGCGACGATTGATAATAAGACCGGCGCTTTAATCGGTAATCCGGATTTGATTTCTCGTGGGTTCGTTTATATGAAAGAAAACCGCGATTTGATCGAAAAGACCCGGATGCGCGTTAAAAAGATTGTTAAAGACAAGAATCCGATGACTCCGGCCGATGATGATTACATTAAGAATAAGATCAGAAACGATATCAGCCAGTTTTTATTTACTGCCACCAAACGCCGGCCCATGGTTTTACCGGTCGTGATTAAGGTTTAATTTTTCCCTTATTTTAGATTAAAAAAGCCGCCTATTCGGGCGGCTTTTTATGTTAATATCTTGTGGATAAGTATGAGGATAAAACTATTGACAGACCTTGTGTTATATGATATATTATTAAGTCAATTAAAAACAGAATTTTGTAGTCCCAAAATAAAAAGACCGATTTAAACGGGTCAGGCACGACAAGCATGGGGATTTTCTTGTAGGTTTTTCTGGCTCCGCGCTCGAAAGTGCCTAGAAGAAATTTTCTTGCCTACCCGTTTAAGCCGGGCTTTTTTTGTTGGGGGGAAAACGTTGGTTGTTGGTTTAAATTAATTATTTATTTTGGTATAGTTGGATATATCGTATTAACTGAAGAACCTTTATTAACATTATTTAGAAAAAGGGATGCCATAACTTCTCTGCCAAAGTTTATACGAAGAAATTTCTTTTAAATTTCCGTGATTTATCTCTAATACAGTTTCGGTAAGCGGGACCCAGATATAGTTATCACCATCGAATATATAACTTTTTGTTATTACTCTTTTTATGTTTTTGTTACTAGGGTTCGTAAACATTACTTGGTGGGAGGTTGTATAGGGCGCATCAATAATATTGGTTGGTTTTAGTAGAGGGTTGGATGTTTTTTGGAGAGTAAAATACCAACCATCTGCCTGTGCAGCAGCCTCTAATATTTTATTGGACTGCTCATTATCTCCATAGAAAAAATTTACTTTTTCAAGCGCCATATTTTTGATAGATTGGTTTTTTGAACAACCGCCTACTGTTAGCACTAATAAAACAACAAGGGGTATTAAAGCAAATTTTTTCATATGCTTATATTTAAAGACATTTTATTCATAACTATAACCGGTCATAAGGAGGATCAGGAAAATTCCAAGAATTTTCTAGCCACTTATTTTCACTAAATTTATAAGACTTTTCAAATTTTATTTTTATTTTAGATTTATCTATAGCAGGGGTGACAGTTACATAAAGAATAATTTCATCTCCGTCGGACGGCGAAAGATTAAAATTTGCGACAGCGGTTTTCATTTTCATTCCCGGTGGCACTCGGAGCGGAGTGTGGGTGTCTTTTGTTGATTCGTTATTTTTTTTATGCCTTAGGCGCACTATTCCTGGTAAATTTGAAGAATTTAAAAACCAGAAATAAGTTTTTTTTGAATCTTCGTCATAACACATATTAACATCTATCGCTGGCGTTGTTTGATATACCGCCATCCGTTCCGTTGCGCGGGTATATTTAATCAACCAAAATAAAGTAATTGCTAAAACCACTGTACTCCACAAAGAAAAATCTAACCAAAACGGATCTGGTTTTACTGCCCGTTGAATACTTTCTAATATTTCTAATATTTTTTGTGAAAATTCGTTGGTCATAAAGTTTGTTTCCAGAAACTTAATTTTTTCGACTTTTTCGTTTCGTCTTCGCTAATACTTTAACAGGCAGACACGACAAGCATGGGGATTTTCTTGTAAGTTTTTCTGACTCCATGCCGAAAGATTCTTATTAAAAACAAGATTATATTTTATTATTACCTAAAATATTTTTTACATATTTGTCCATGAAATCCCAATCTGTCTCATTGTTTTTGAAGGGTAATAATATTTTTGTATTTTCAATTCTCGTTTGATTATATTTTCTTCCATAGGAATATCTAAATTGTTCCATGTTTAACAATGTTTGCAGAAATAAGGCAATATTGTCGGTCATCTTAAATTTAGGGATTAATTTTTCAACGTGATCGCTTGCAGTAAAATCATTTTTTTGATAACTACAATAACCTATTGTGGCAGAATCAATAGTTAAAACATTTCCTTCGTCAGTATGAAAATTATAATAGCCATCGATTCCATTGTTTGAAGCCCTGGTGGTGACATAAGGAAAATCTCCTTGTCCTATTTCTTCTAATTTTTTCTTTGGCGTTGTTTTACTGCCTACTACATCAAAAATCTTTTTGATTTCCGTCTGTTTCCAAGATTTTGTGTCAATAGTTGTTTCATCATTAATTTCTTTTTCAAATATTTTTTTTGTTTCCTTATTACCTAAAATTATTGAAATTATTTCATACATATTTTCAATGCCGGTTTCTTTTTTGATACCACAAATAATATGATCTTTGATAGTGTCTTTAAAATTTTTTATCGCTAAGTTTTTATAATTTGTTTTTACATAAGCTAAAGCCGACCACTCGTCAATTGGGCCAACACTTTTCAAAATAGAATAGCCATCAATCTCTTTTCTTTTTCTAAAATCAGTAAGCCATTTTTCTTTTATTTTTTCCCATTTATTATCTCTATCAATCCTTTGATTTTTGTAATTAACAAGGCCATCATCGTTCCATAATGCAAACCATGTCTCAGTTTTATAATTATGTGGCTTATGAGCTTCGAAAACCATTATACAAGTGTGTGTGCCAACGCCCTTGAATAAATCTGACGGCATTATCATTACAGCCTTTAAGGTATGCTTTTTCATTATTCTTTCTCTAATATCATTATCATTATTTGTGCATCTAACGGGCAAAATGGCAACGCCAATTCCTCCAACACTTAAAACATCTAACATATAATCTACAAACCCCAACTCTTTTTCCTCTTCTTTTTTTTGAGAATAAGGAGGATTTATCATCCCGATATTACATTGATATTTTTTTAAATCTTCTTTTTTTATATCAAAACAATTGTCTTGTAAAAGATTAGTTTTTCCATCGCCTCTAATTATCATGTTGGCACAGGCTAGAGCAAACATGTTTGTTTGGGTTTCTATCCCTACCAAATTATTTTTATAAATATTATCAATTTCAGAGACTGTCGGGTCATCGCTTAACATATGTTCCATTGCAGAAATTAAAAAGCCACCCGTTCCGGTGCAGATGTCAATTACTTTAGAATTTTTATTTACTTCTGCAATTTCGCAAAATAAATCAGTAATGTGTGTCGGGGTTAATACTATACCAAGTCCTTTTCCGTCTCCGCCCGTATAACGTAGAAATTCAGAATAAAATTTGCCAATTATATCCATATTATTAACCTTTTTAATATATGGGTATACTTTTTTATGGATATCAAATAAAAATTTATGTAAAATATTGTTATCGTGAGATGGATTTTTTGTGTCTATTTCGCCTCTTGTTAAATAGGTATGCGTGGTGATAAATCCAAATTCTCTTTTTAAAGTTTCTATTTTATTGGATGGAATATTGGCCCCTCTTAGCCCATCCTCAATTGATTCAATAATTCTGTTTGCTAATTTTTTTGGGCTAGTTATGCTCGGATATTCATTTACGAATTCTCCATTTTCCAAAGCTAATAATAAAGCGCCAACTAGTAAAGGCTTTTCTGCTTCTTTTAATTTTGCTTCGTCTCTCATTTCATCATGTAGTTTTTTCGCATATTGCATTAAGTCTTTTTCCGAGATAATAATAGAATCTTTTTCATGAAATAACGAATAATAATCATTATAAGACATTAAATCTGAATAACGCTTTGGGAAATACCTTTTTTCGTTTTTATTCCATTGATAAATGGATAGTTTGTAGTTGTCTTCTTGCTCTCCACTGATAGCAATAGCAATGACATGAAATTCATTTTTTAAAAATGACGTATAATGAAGAACGCCATCAACCGCAAAATCTTTTGGGCTGTCGACCTTTTTGCTGACGTGATTTTTTATACTAGCTTTGCATTCAATAACAATAATGACATCAGAGTTCTTTTTTCTAATTATAAATTCAGGATATCCAAAACCGGAGCCAGACTTACTCGCTTTCGATAACAGAGTATTTATAATATCACTATCGCTTTTTTGCTCTTCAATGATTAAATTTTTATCTTCAAAATAACCAAATTTAACCAACTTGTTTCGGATTAATTTTTCAGTTTTTCTCTCATTCATATAAATATTTTATAATTATATTATACCTAAAAATCGCCAAAAAAGAAAATTTAAGACCAATTTGCAAGTGGCTTTTTAATTACATATTTAACAACGCCATTTATTAAAAATTTATCGGTCTCATGAATAAAAATAGCCGGGTGATTCTCTGTCGATTCGGACATTAAAGAAATAATTTTATTTTTAGAATCCAGTAATAATTTTTTTATATTTGCGCAATTATCAATAATTGCCAGAATATAATCATTAGGCTTGGGTTCTTTTTTTGAATCAACTATTACATAGTCCCCATCTTCAATATTTTGTCCGTTAATATTTGCTTTATTCATTGAATTGCCCGAGGCCTTAATGGCAAGTAAACCATCACCAGCCTTGATAATATTTTTTGATACTTTAATATATCCTTCTAAATTTTCTTCAGCAAAAATATTAGCGTCGCCGCAATTTGCCGATCCTAAAACAGGAATTGCCAAAAATAAACCTTTTTGGGGTTCATCATTTTTTATTCTTTTTATTTCACCAGTTTTTTTATCAATTTTAATAAAACCATTTTCCTCAAGTTTTTTTAAGTGATAAGAAATTTTAAAGGGGTGAGGTTCGCCAACCAATCTGCCAATTTGCCTTAGCCCATCTCGTTTTAGATTTAATTTATCGGCGAAGTTAAATATTTTTTGTTGGATTTGGTGCATATTTTTTTAAATTTTTCCTATGCTTTTAGTATAATCTCTCGTTTAACACTTGTCAAGTATTTGACGCTTTAACAAATATTTGACAAAAATTACTTCTTTTGCTAAAATTATAGAATAAATCCCAAAATCAAAACGGAGCCCAGTCGAACCCCGTTTGAAAATGTGCGGTCGTTATCCGCACAAACCACTTTAATAATTAAAGGATAGCACATTTTCAGGTTTTGGGGAAATTTAACCCATAATTTTTAAAGTTATTATGGAAAAGTATTACATAAACATGAACGCTCAAGCTAACGGCGATCATGAAGTCCATAAATCCGGTTGTTTTTACATGCCGGATTCAGATAACAGAAAATATCTTGGTGAATTTTCTTCTTGCCACGGAGCCGTGCGAGAAGCAAGAAAATATTATTCCCAAGCAAATGGCTGTTATTACTGCTCAAATTCCTGTCATACTCAATAATTAATTAATCAATATGGCGAAAACGAAAACATCCGCTTATGGGAAACAAGAGCAAAAAATTGTGCCAGTTAGAGGTTATGAAAAAAATGGAAAAAGAATAAAACCTCATCGACGTTCAACCCCTAATTAAGCGATTTAAAATAGAGTCAATCAAGGCTCTATTTTTAATAAAACCGTTTTCGGGGCGAGGCTCCTGTTCGCCAGTAGATAGAGGGAAACATCAAATATTCATCTATAAATCAAGAAAATTATCGTTTTTAGTAATCTAAACTACATCACCCTCAAAAAATCAGTTTCTTCGTTTCTGTCTATTAATTTATGGGCGTGCTTCATTTCCTCGGGAGTGTAAATATGGATTATTTTGAATTTTCCCGCGGTTGTTTGTTTGATATTATCGTGATGAATTTCGATAACATGGACAAGGCCCCAATAAAGCCATTGGCCGGCAATATTTTGGACTAAGAAGTTACGAACCGGGGGTTGTTGGTATATTCTGATTTTTGGCTTATCTTTGAATTCAAAAATTTTGTCTTCAAAATCAGCAGCGGTAAATGGCTTTGTTTTATGTTCTTCGTAATTTAAAATTTCCGGGAAACCTTGTTCCTTGGTGAGTTGTAAAGTATCGTTTATTTCTATAATACTGCCCATATTATTTCTAATTTTTATTTATCGTTTTACGCAACTATTCCGCAATCAAATTCTTAATGATTTTTATCATTATATCTTTGTCTTTCGGATTGCTTTCGGCAATCAGAAGCGCCAGGGCTGTTAAAGCGTTATCATTGATTTTCCGTTCGCCGGATTTTTTGAAAAGATAATTTGTTTTATCTAGAAAATATACAAACAAAAACGCCGCCGAACGCTTATTGCCGTCGGAGAATGGATGATCTTTAATAATTAGATAAAGCAGATGCGCGGCCTTGTCTTCAATCGCCGGATAAAGTTCTTTTTTGTCGAAAGTTTGGTATAGTCCTTTAATAATCCCCTCAAAACTTCCGCCCCTTGCCTGCCCGAACAGACCGCCGGCCTCTTTTTTAGCCGTCAGTTCTTTTTTTAATCTAGTAATAATCTCGGTGCAATCTTTATATTTCAAAACAAATTCCGATTTCTTTCCTTTTTGTTCGCCTAATTTTCCCGTGTCATATCTTTCCAGTAAAGAAAGGGTTTTTGAATAATCCGCAAGAAGATTTAAGATTTCCGTTTCCTGCCCTTTTAGGAGCTCTTTTTTGGATTGTTTTTGTAAAAACAAAACCGCTTCCTGGAGTTCGTGGAATTTGTTTTGTGCCTCTAAAAGGCGGCTTTTGTTTATCGTATAACCCGCGATAATATGTTGACGTAAAGTTTTGGTTGCCCATTGGCGAAATTTTGTAGCATTTACGGAATTAACTCGATAGCCGATAGAAAGGATTAAATCTAAATTATAATATTCAATTTTTCTCTTAATTTTACGCTTTCCTTCGTTTTGAACTGTTTCCAAAATAGAAACAGTTGATTTTTTAGAAAGCTCGCCAGTTTCAAAAATATTTTTAACATGTTTAGAAATAGCCGCTTTTTGTACGCTAAAAAGCCCCGCAACCTGCGGTTGTGTTAAAAAAATTGTTTCATTGCTTGTATCAAGACACACCTCCATTGCTCCGCTTGGCGCTTGATAAACAGCGATTTGTTTATTAGTTTTTATCATTTATTTTTATAGTTTAAATTTTTTTTATTTATTCAAACGCCCTCTCCTTTCCGACAATAACCCCGAGGGCTTCTTTGACGACATCGTTTTGGTGAAACTTACCGCCCGTGGACTGTAATTTCAGTTTGTCACATTTTATGACAACCTCGCTTCCCTCGCTGTTTCAATTTATTTTTTTATTTATTATCCAGCAAAATATCCTTCTCCACCAAAAACACGCCGTCTTTCTTGGCTGTTTTTATCATTTCTTCGGTAAAGCCGCTTTTACTAAATAAAATAAAATATTCTTTTCGGTCGTTTTTGTTCCAGCCTACCTTTTCCGCTTTCTTTTTTAGCTCCTCGTAAATATTTGTGCCCACCGCCTTTTCCGACCACTTACACTCGCCAAAAATTATTTTCTTTTCCGATGAGCTAAATCCGACCACGTCAATTTCTTGGTTATTATCCCAATCACGGCCTACCCGTTCAAACGTAAAAATTTTATCCTGCCAAGTCGTTAACATTTCAATCGCGACTCGTTCATAAACTTGTGCGGCGACGCTCTTGAAATCGGAATTTACATTGTCGTTATATTTTAAGCCGCCAAACATCTTTTTTAATACATAATCATAATTGTCCATTTCCAAATAGCTCTTGTAGGGGAAAATATATTGGAACCAAAAAACAAAAAAATTATCGGAAATTTTATATAGCCCCTTGCGCGACTTGTCCGGCCTATCTTCGGTTATCGGCACCTCGCGTTCTACTAAGCGTAGATTAATCAGCACAGAAAGGTATTTATTTACGGTAGCCTTGTCCAGTCCAATTTCGTTGACAATTTCGCTCAGTTTCCTTTTGCCAAGCGCAATGGCGCGTAAAATTGCCAAATAATTTTTGGTTTCGCGGAGCTCTTCTTTGAGCGTGAATTCCACTTCGTTATATAAAAAAGCGGTTTTGTTGAAAATTTTTGTTTTAATTTCGTCGGACAGTTCTGCTCCGCCCTCAAACTGCAACAGATACGCCGGCATGCCACCGGTGATGGTGTAGATATTGAGAAAATCAGAAAAGCTTTTTTCTGGAAAAAATTTCCGTGATTGTGAAAAATTGAGCGGATCAACCAAAATCTGGCCGGTGCGCCGGCCAAAGAGCGGAGCGCTTTGGTTTAGCGTTTCCGATTCCATCATGGCAATGCTTGAACCGGATAATATTAAAAATATTTTTGTATTTTTTAAATATTCATCCCATCCTTTTTGGAAAAGAGAGCTGGTAGATTTATCGTTTTCAGTAAGATAAGGATATTCATCTATCGCTAAAATCAAAGGTTCTGCGGCGGCCTTTGTTTTAAGATAAGAAAACGCTTCTATCCAGTCGCTAAAGCCGTTTTTGATTAAAATTTCATCATGAAAGTAAGCGCCAATGATTTGACCAAGCTCGTGCAATTGATCCGCGGTAGTGCGTTTGTCGGCCAGAAAATATAGCGCCGGTTTGTCTTTGATAAACTGTTTAATCAGTTCGGTTTTACCAACACGTCGTTTGCCGTAAATAATAAAAAACTGAGCAGTATTTGATTGCCATTTTTCATTAAGCACCTTTAATTCTTGTTCGCGGTTGATAAAAGGCATGTCTTTAGGGTTTATTTAGTATACTCGTAAGTAGTATACCTTATGAGTATATTATTTGTCAATAGTGCTTTTTTTATTATTAATTAGCTAAAAAATTAGTTCAATTTATGATAAATATTTTGCGTTTGATGTTATCAATAAAAAGCTTTCCCCGGTAATTACCGATTTTCCTGTTTTTTGTTCAAGAGCTTGACGGGCGTCTTTGGCGATTTTTCCGTCTTAAGCAAGCATTTTCAACCGGTCACAATTTGTGACCACTTCGCTCCCCTTCTTCCGATTACTCAAACGCCCTCTCCTTTCCGACAATCACCCCGAGGGCTTCTTTGGCCACGCTTAGCTCGACTGGCGCAGTGAGCTCCACGACGCCGTCAAGGACTAAGCGGTAATTTTTATTATTGAGTTTGAATTTTTTTACTTTAAAATATGTCAGGTCTTTTTTCTTGGTCCGGATATAAACATCCAAAAGACCGTCGCGCGGATCGAATTTTAGTTTTTCTTTTTTGTCGCTTAAAAGGTTTATGATTCGCACTTCCCCTCGCTCGTCTATTTCCATCGTGTAGTCGTCAATCGCTAAAGAGGAGCCGGCGCTTTGGATCGCGGCTTCGTTTAAAAAATAATGCTTGTTGGCCAGGCCGAGATCAATTTTTTCCACGCGGCGCGCCAAGAGAATATTACAAGCTTTTTCTTCACTTTTTATACCAAAAGAAGCGGCGATGGAATTATCATCACCGACGGGAATTATGCCCAATAAAGTTTTCTTTTGAAATTCTTCGTAAATATCGGCATCCACGAGTGCGCCGATTATTTTGTTAACGGTTTGATTATTGCCGACGGCGATAATCGTTTTTGCCCCGAGTTTTATTTCATTTTGAATCGTGCCCTTGATATTCTTGATATCGCCCAGGCGGATTATTTTCCCGTTGAGGCCGAGGTCGGTCAGGCGGATTTCGATGCGGTTGATTACTTTATGGTATTTCCCTTTGTTTAAATAGTCGTCGTAAATATAGACGTGCATAAACTTATTTTCGTCTGCGCTTTATTTTTCGTTTAGTCCTTCTCTTTCTTCCGACTTATTTTTTTCGTTGCGCTTATGTTCCTCGGAGAGCTTGGCTAATTGGCCGATGATTATCGCGCCTTTTTCAATCGAGATTTCGCCATATTGAATATCGCCGGAAATTTTGGCGGTCGCGCCGATGGCCAAATAATTTTTGGTTTTGATGTTGCCGCTGATTTCGCCGTTGATGACGGAATTTTCCGATTCAATACTGGCATTGACTTTCGCTTTTTCGCCGACGAAAATATCCGCCCCGGTTTTAAGTGAGCCCTCAACCGAGCCCTCGACGACAATGTCGCCCTGGCCATGGAAGTTCCCTTTTACTTTAATTGACGCGCCAATAATCGTTTCCGCGTCCTTGAATTTTTCCGCTTTGTTTTCTTTGCTAAACATAAATTTTATATTAAAATAATTTATTGTTTTTTGCCTAGTTTTCTATCTTTATTTTAGTTTAATCTTAGGGGCTTGTAAAGCGGTTTTTTCGGCCTAAATTTATTGTAAAAAAAGGGTAATTATTATAGAATAGGAGAAGCTTGGATATCCGGGCGTCGCTTAAAAGTCCTCGTAGTTCAACGGATAGAACGGGAACCTCCTAAGTTCTAAATCCAGGTTCAATTCCTGGCGAGGACACTAGTTAAAAGGTATAAATGTTAGTTGGTTTGCGGGCAGACGTCTAAATAGGCCTGATTAGCTACTAGGGGCTGTCGCCGAATGCCGTTTTTACCCTATTTTCCATATTTTGGTAAATTTTTAATTAGATTTTTGGCTAATATTAAACATTTTTATCCTTGAGCCCAAGTATTTACAAGACAAATCAGTATTTATGTCAAGTTAATTTGACGAAAAAGTCGTTTTATTGGATTAACTTCCCTCTTGACTTTTATTTTTATTCCTGTATTATATATTTAGGTATTTTGGCTAATTTCATAATAATTTTACAAATTTGTCAATATGTTCTTTAAGGAACAATTTTAAGAAAACTTTAGATTTTCTTGATAATTTATTTATTTTTTATTGATTTTTATTTTAAATAAAACGGGCCATTAGCTCAGTTGGCTAGAGCGCTTCCATGGCATGGAAGAGGTCAAGGGTTCAAGTCCCTTATGGTCCACTATGGAGAAAAGAGTATACATTATTCATGGTTGGGATGGTTATCCGGAAGAAGGATGGTTCCCTTGGCTTAAAAGGGAGCTTGAGGCTCGCGGTTTTAAGGTTTTTGTGCCACAAATGCCAAGCGCTGACGAACCAAGAATAAATAATTGGATTCCGGCGATAAAGAATTTAGTTAAAGATCCCGATGAACATACTTATTTTGTTGGTCATAGCATGGGTTGTCAGGCGATAGCTCGGTATATAGAAATAATTCCTAAAGGAATTAAAATAGGCGGCGCAGTTTTTGTGGCCGGCTTTTTTAAAAGATTAACTAATTTAGAAGATGAGGACATGGTGCGCAGTGTCGCCGATGAATGGTTAAGGACGCCGTTAAATTTAGAGATAGTCGCGAAGCATATCAAGAAGAGCATCGCCGTATTTTCTGACAACGATCCTTATGTGCCTATAGACAACAAAGATGATTTTTTAAATTTCTTACATTCTAAAATAATTATAGAACATAGCATGGGCCATTTTTCCGGAAGCACCGGCGTTAAGGAATTGCCGGTGGTTTTAAAAAGCGTGTTGGAATTTATCAGCAGGGAAATCTTAAATTTAAATTATTAAAAATAAATTAATAATATAAAGGATAAGTCCACGTAAATATGGACTTATCTTTATAATTTGGCTAATATTAAATAAATATTATTTAAAATAGCCATTTTTTTATTTCTCAAAACTATTGAATTAAAATACGCTCCAAGGAAAGGATCTGAAGGAAAGGAGCTATAAGCATTAAGTTTAAATGATCCAAAGAATGATTAGGTAAGGGATTAGATTGAGGATTTAGCCAGAGAGAGGTTAGGTTAAAAATACGCATCAAAAGAAGTTAAGAACCAGATTAAGAAAAATTAAAGATTATATAAAAAATTTAAGCGGAGCGTTAAAATTCCCTAATTTTTAAATTTGCTTTAAGGCAAAAAACCGATTATAATTTAAGTATAATGAAATAAAATTTTAAAAATCCAAGCGGCATTTAGAGCGGCTCGGACAATATTTGTTTTATGTACGATTTAATTATCATCGGTTCCGGTCCGGCCGGAATGACGGCCGGAATTTATGCGGCGCGTCGGGAAATGAAAGTTTTAATAATTGGCAAAGAGCTTGGCGGGCAATTGATTTGGGCGAATGAGATTGAAAATTATCCGGGCTTTTTGAATATCAAGAGTTTTGAGCTTATCCAAAAGATGAAAGAGCAGGCTTTGGCTTCCGGCGCGGAGATGCGTGACGACGAGGTTAAAAAAATTGAGCGTCAAAGCGACGGAACTTTTAATCTTTATACGAACAAAGAAACTTTTCAAGCGAAAACCATTATTATCGCGATGGGCTTATCGCCGCGGCGCTTAGCCGTGCCGGGTGAGGAAGAATTAAACGGCAAAGGCGTTTCTTATTGCGCGAATTGCGACGGGCCGTTTTATAAAGGCAAGACGGTCGCGGTTATCGGCGGCGGAAATTCGGCGCTGGATGCGGCCGAGGTCTTGTCAAAAATAGCGGCTAAGGTTTATCTTATTCATCGCAGTGAGACCTTTCGGGGTTTTGAAGCCCTAGTTGATGAAGTTAAAGCGCGGCCGAATATTGAAATAATTTTAAATGCTGAAACCAAGGAGATTGCCGGAGCTGATAAAGTAGAAAAAATTAAATTACTTGATAAAAATTCCGGTGAAGAAAAGGAAATTTCGCTTGACGGAGTTTTTATTGAAGTCGGCCGGATTGCTAGTACTGATATTGTTTCTGATCTGGTTGAGCGTAATGATCGGGCCCAGATTATCGTTAACGCTAAAACTGAAACCAAGACCCCGGGTTTATTCGCGGCCGGTGATGTTACGGATACTGAATATAAGCAGATTACCGTGGCGATTGGCCAGGCCACGACCGCCGCTTTAAGCGCCTATCAGTATTTACAGCTTAAAGAAGGGAAGAAGGTAGTGGTGAAAAATTATTAAATTTAAGTTCGGCGGCAATAGATCCGCTGGTAAAAATATGTCTGAAAAAAAGAGAGCTAAAATAATGAATCTGGTCGCGGCCGATATGGGCTATGGCCATCAGCGGGCCGCTTATCCTTTGCTTGATTTGGGCGGCGGCGAGATTATTACGATCAATGATTACGAAGGAATCCCGGAATGGGAAAAGAAATATTGGGTTGATAGTTTGCGGTCTTATGAGAAATTATCGCGTTTAAAGAAAATTCCTTTGTTAGGCGATTTGGTTTTTGAGGCCATGGATGTTTTCCAGAAAATCAAGCCCTTTTATCCTTTTCGCGATTTATCCCGCCCGACGGTCCAGCAAAGATATTTTTATCGTTTTATTAAAAAAGGATTAGGCGAAACTTTAATTAAAAAGCTTAATGAGAGCGGTCTGCCCTTGGTAACGACTTTTTTTGTTGCCGCTTATATCGCTGAATATCATAATTATCAGGGCGATATTTATTGTATTATCTGCGATACGGACGCTTCGCGCGCTTGGGGGCCGCTCAAGCCGAAGAACAGTCGGATAAAATTTTTGTTGCCGAGCGAAAAAGTCAAAGAAAGATTTTTAATGTACGGAGTCAGTCCGGAAAATCTTTTTGTCACCGGCTTCCCTTTGCCGGAAGAAAATATCGGGCCGGATAAAAAAATATTAACAGAAGATTTGGCGCGGCGAATTATCCGTCTTGATCCGGCCGGGAATTATCGGGAGCGTTATCAGGCCTTGTTAGAAGAAAATATTCCGGATTTTTCTAAAGAAGAGGCAAACTTAGCTTCATCCGCGGTAACGATTACTTACGCGGTCGGCGGCGCCGGCGCGCAGAAAGAAACCGGAGTTTTATTATTGGAAAAATTATCATCTTTGATCAGGGATAAAAGGATCGCCTTGAATTTGGTTGCCGGAAACCGCTCTGAAGTTAATGATTATTTTCAAGAGGCGCGGCAATCGGCTGGATTTAAAAAAGGAGAAGGGGTAGAAATAATTTTCGCGGCGGATAAGATTGAATATTTTAAGAAGTTTAACCAATGCTTGCGGACAACGGATATCCTTTGGACCAAGCCCTCGGAATTATCTTTTTATGCGGCTTTAGGCCTGCCGATAATCATGTCCGAACCGATCGGGAGCCAGGAAGATTTTAATCGCGCCTGGCTGATGGCCGTCGGCGCCGGAATTGATAGCTTGCCGCCGGAATATGTCGCAGAATGGCTGCCGGATTTATTAGCTTCCGGCCGCTTGGCTCGAGCCGCTTTAGACGGTTTCTTAAACGCCGAACAGCTTGGCGTATATAATATTGAAAAGACGCTTGAAGAAGAAAAGATTAATTAGTAAATTATACTCCGCGGTCTTAGCCGCGAAGAGATAAATTAAAAATAATTTATGTCTTGGATGCCGGTTGCCTTAGCCGCTTATTTATTGCTGGCAGTGGCTAATTTGTTAGATAAATTTTTAGTTGATAATGTTTTAAAAAATAGCCGGGCCTATGCTTTTATCGCCTGCACTCTCGGCGCTTTGGTTTTTTTAGCCGCTCCCTGGTTCTTAGAATGGCCGGGCTGGCCGCTTTTTTTGTTCAATATCTTAAACGGCGCGATTTTCGCGGTAGCGATTTGGCTTTTATATGAGGCCTTGCGGCGGGGCGAAGCGGCGCGCGTTTTGGTTTTTATCGGCGGGGCGACTCCGGTTTTTTCTTTATTATTTTCTTTATTGTTTTTTAAAGAACGCTTTAGCGGCAACCAATGGCTGGGGATGGCCCTGCTCTTAAGCGGAATATTTATTATTGCTTTTTTGCCGGTTGCCCGCGGCTTCATGTCGCGTTTATGGCGAAAGCTCGGAGTGGCGCCGCGAGTCGGGCAAGGCGGCCTCGGAGTGGCGGCTTTTTCCGCCCTGGCTTATTCTTTATATTTTATCGGGACAAAACAGGCCTATTTCAGCCAGCCCTTTGAAAGCGCTTTTATCTGGACGCGGCTCGGGGCGGTTATATTTGTTCTTTTTTTCTTGCTTCGGCGCGATAATCGGCAGGCGATTTATAAGACCTTCCGTCCCTCCGGACCGAATAAGAATAAATTTTTAGTGATTTTTAATCAGGGAATCGGTTCGGTCGGCTTTATTTTGCAGAACTACGCGATTTTCTTAGGTTCGGTGGTTTTAGTCAACGCCATGCAAGGTACACAATACGCCTTTTTGCTGATTATCAGCGCGGCCTTGGCGCTCTTGGCCCCAAGGTTCTTAAAAGAAAATTTTTCTTGGCGGATTATTTTACAGAAAGCGGCCGCGGTCATCGTGATTTTCTTCGGCCTTTATTTTATGAGCGTTTAGTTTGTCGGCGTTTTAAAATTTTATTGTTTAGCAAATTTATGGTTTTAAATAAACAAGCAGAAAAAAACATTGTTAAAGGCGGCGACAAGGGTAATGATAAAAGTAATGGTAAAATAGAAAACAAAAAGTTGCGCCGTCGCGGCTTGACTTGGTTTTCGATTTTATTCTTAGCGGGCGCGGGAATTTTTTATGCGCTTAAGATAGCGGATTATTATCCGCGGAATAGAGATTTAAAACATCGCTCCGGATTTTTTGGCCTTACTTTTTCTACGAAATTTTGCGCCGAGCTTGGCTTAGATATGCGGGAAACTTATGTCGCTTTATTAGATGAACTAGGTGCTAAGCAGGTCCGGATTCCGATTTATTGGGACGAAATTGAAAGCGAAGAGGGGCTGTTTGATTTTAGCGAATATGATTATTTATTGGACGAGGGCGAGAAGCGCGGGGTTAAATTTATTATCAGTATTGGCCGCCGGACGCCGCGTTGGCCGGAATGTCATAGCCCGGCCTGGCTTAACCGTAAAAGCGATGTTGAAGCGCGGGTTGATACTCTGCAGATGCTGCGGACAATAGTGGAGCGTTATCGCGATCGGGAAAGCCTTGAATATTGGCAAGTTGAAAATGAGCCGTTTTTAGGAACCTTCGGGGTCTGTCCGCCTTTAGATGAAAATTTTTTAAAGCAAGAATTTGATCTGGTCCGCTCTTTAGATGACCGGAAAATAATCATTACCGGCTCGGGCGAGCTTAGCTCTTGGAAACGGGAAGCGAAAATCGGGGATATTTTCGGCAGCACTTTATACCGGGTAGTTTATAATTCTTTTTTCGGCTATCTTAAATACCCTTTTCCGATGTCTTATTATTGGACGAAAGCGCGCCGCGCCGGTTTAGAAAAAGAGCGCTTAATGGTTATGGAGCTTCAGACCGAGCCCTGGGTTCCAAAAGGGAAGATGATTTATCTGACGGAGAAAGAGATAAACAGGACGATGAGCGTCGAACAGTTTAAAGCCAATCTCCAGGCGGCGATCAATTTAGATTTTAATCGCGCCTATGTTTGGGGTGCGGAATGGTGGTATTGGCAAAAAAAATACGGCAACCCGGAGTACTGGCGGATTGCCGAAGGATTGTTTGATTAAATGATATATGATTTGTTTATTATCATTTAGTCGTTCGGCCTATTTGATCGGCGGCGACCTTTTAATCTCTTGTTGATTTTATGGAATAAATTAAATTTTAAAAATCAGTCCGAATCTCGGGCTGATTTTGTTTAGTTCAGAAATTATTATTAAATAGTTTTATAAAAAATTCAAATATCAGTTGTTTTTATCTTCTCTAATACATCGATTATTTTATAATCATGACTATCAACCCAGGATTTAAAGGCTTTTCGGCCGTCTTTAGCCGCTTCGGATTTCCGGTTTTTTTCTAATTTCAATAAAGCATTTTCATCAAAATCATCAGCCGAGACCGCCAAGCCGCCGCGCGCGGCGTCAAAAGCATTGCATTTTTGTTCAAAATGATTCTTAGTCGGGACCAGCAAAATTTCTTTTTGCAGATAGGCGGCTTCAGCCACAGAATCAAAGCCGGCGGTTGAAATATAAGCGCGGCAGTTAGCTAGATAATCAATGAATTTTTGGCCGCTGAGCGGATGAAAATTAAGATTAGGACCGGCTGGAGCTGTTTCACCTGTTGACTTGTCCCAAAAAGCTTCAATTTTCAGCTCCGGATGTGCCTGGCTTAAGGCGATTATTTTCTCACTATAGCCATGATTTAAGAGATAGACCAGTAGGTAATCATTGTTATTCGTTTTTTGATTTTTAATAGTTTCACGGATTAAAGGCGGGACAATAAATAATTTTTTATCTTTTTGGTCGCCGGCGGCCGCGAAAGACAAGGCAATCCGGACGGCGCGGCGTGGGGAAGTCAGGCGATTATAAAGCTTAAAAGACATTTTAGCCAGTCGGCTTATTTTTGGCCAACGGGAAAAAGGATGTTCAATAAAATGCTGGTGCGCGATACAAAACATTGGAAGCGTTTTCCGATAAAATCGGAAATAATTTCCAGCGATCGGTTCATAGAAATTAATTAAAGCGTCGGGCTTAAGCTTATCGACGATTTTTTTTATTTTTTTTAGTGAAGCGATATAAGCCGGTAAGTGCCAGACCGCCTTTAAGGCGCTTTTAAATATTTTTACGCCCTGGTTTTTTTTATCTTTAATAAAGGTCGGACTGGCAATAAAAAAAAGCGGCGCGTTTATTTGTTCTTTAAAGAATTCCGGCAGGACATAATCCGAACTCACGCCGACAACCGCGCCGACAACTTCGTGCCCGCGTTTTTCAAGCTTTTCTCGAAGAGCGAGCGCTTGGCTTAAATGTCCGCGGCCGTCGCTTTGGATGAAGAAGAGATATTTCATAGATGAGCGGGTAAGGGGAATCGGACCCCTCTCATAAGGTTGGAAACCTTAGGTAATAACCACTATACGATACCCGCAGTATTGGCTATTTTATAAAATTAGTTAATTAAAGTCAATGGAGTTAGCCTTTATCAGCCGTTCGTCGGCAACACTCCTTCGCTTCGGTAATTTCTGTGGCAAAATTCATCACCTCTACTCCGCCTTCGCCGCCTACTCGGCGCTCCGGCGGCCGGTGATGAATTTTACTCTACGAAATTACAGGCGCTCAGTAGTATTGCCGCCCGAACGGCACAGCTACCAGATAGCCCTTGCTTATCTCGTATCTTTCATTGGATAAATAAAGAAAAATCCGGATAACATAATTAATCCAATTAACAAGAAAAATGAATTTAATGGTAGAAAAGACAGAGACAGAATCGCCAGGCCCGGGCCGATAATATAGGCCAAGGGCTGAGTCATTCGGAAAAGATTAATTAGTCCCATATCTTTGACGTCCACTATTTTAAAGAAATAACTTTCCCGCATCGCTTCCACCAAGGCCGCGCCAATCCGGCTGAAAAATAAAACCAGCGCCCAAAGCCAGGCGAGCGGAATGTTTATGTAATAGAAAAGAAAAAGAGAAATGACGAGAATTACCAGACCGGTGGATAAAATTTCTTTTTCACCCAGGTATTTGTCGGCAATAATTCCGGCCGGAATCTGAAAAAGAATAAACGGAATCAGCATGATTGAAAAAATCGGGCCAAGGACACTCCAGCCCATATTTAAGGTTTGATGAAGATAGACCGGGATGTAGATAACAGCGGTGCTGTAGAATAATTGCAGGAGCAAGGCAACAAAGAAAATCCCGCGCAGGTTTTTATCTTTGCGGATTTTTTTCAGCAAGGACCCGAAGGAAGCCCGGGAATATTTGGTGTTAGTTCTTAATTTATGTCCGGTTCGGAGAACAATAATAAATAAAGGAATTACCAGAAAGCCGGCAATTAAGAAAGCCAGTGAATAACCGCCGCGACCAATTAGATAAGCGGAAAGCGTCGGCGCGAGAATCCAGCCGACGTTCATAATTGAGAAATAAATCGTCCGAATTCGTCCGGTGGCAGAATTAGCCGAGAAGCTTTCGACAAAAATATCCATATTAACCCAGACCAGGTTAGAGGAGATGATAAAAAGAGCTAAAGAGAAAAAAGCCAAGCCGGCGCTGGTTGAAGCTGCCAAGCCCAAGAGAGCCGCACCGTAGAGAATCAAGACAATTTTAGCGGTGAAATAGTTAGTTAAGTTTTTTATCGCTAAAGGAAAAAAGCGTAAAGCGAAAATTGTTAGGATATTGGCGGCAATAAAGAATAAACTCATGGTTCGCGCATCAACGAATTGTTCCAGAAAATTTGATTGCAGGTAGGCCGGTAAAGCCGCCGAGAGCGCTAAGAATAAACCGAGAAGGCATAAGAGCGCCAATCGGCTTTTATTTTTTTGTTTCATTCTCCAGCTCATTTTTAATTTTAGCCAACTGATTATCATAAGGATAAAAGATCAAGATTAAAATAAAAAAAATAATTAGCCCGAAGCTGATTATCTGGGGCCAGCGCCAGCCGAAAAGCAAGGGAGTTTCGTCAAGGCGGATAAATTCCAGCGACAACCTTAATATAGAATATAATATCATATATAAGGCGCTTATCCAAACATAAAAACGACGATTCGCGGTGGGTGTTTTTGATGCGGCAGTTTCCGCGTTTATTTTTTCGGCCGCGTCGCGGGAATCTTCAAGGCTTAATCTGCTTGTTTCTGCGGCGGACTTTTTTATTTTAGTAAAAAACACTAAAGTCAGGGCCGTTAAAATAATAAAAATCAAGAATGAACCGATGCTTTCATATAAAAAAGTTGGATGAAAAAAATTTACGTTTAGATATTCCAAGGGACGATTAATAACTTCAATCGGAATTCCCCAGGGCAAAGCGGTCGGCAAACCAAATAACTCTTGATTAAAATAATTGCCCCAGCGGCCGATGGCCTGGCCGAGCGCCAGACCGGGAGCGATTAAAGCGATTAATTGCCAAAAAGCCAGATGATGTTTTTTAGCAAAAAGCCAGACAACGAGCAGGCCGGCCAAGATCGCGCCATGGATTGCTAAACCGCCTTTCCAAACCGCGAAAACCTGGAATGGATGATTTAGATAATAAGGGAGTTGTAAGAAGACATCATAAATTCTAGCGCCGATTAGCCCGCCGATAATTAGCCAAAAAGCTAAATCAAAAATCAAGTCGCGTTTTATTTTATGAAATTTAGCTAGGTAAAAAGTTATTCCCAAGGCGGCTAAAATGCTTAAAACCATAAAAAGCCCGTACCAATAAACGGTTAACGGGCCAATAGTGAGCAGAATCGCTGATGGTGAAAAAGTATGGAGAAAATTAATCATAATAAAAGTGCGGACGGATTTTATTTTGACTTAGGAATTATTATTAAAATAGAGTTAATTACTCAGAAATATCACAGGCGAAGCTAAATTTTTCACCGACTCCGCCTCCGGGGTAATATGGGATTGTTACTTTTAATTTTATTACATCGTTTTTGCCGATAAGCGAAATAAGGCGGCTGCGAAGTTCGTTTGAAATATTGGCACTGGTAGTTAAGGTTGTATTCTCCTTAATGCCGAGCCTGAAAAGTAATTGTTGATTATCGGTTTTGTTTATGCCGTTACCGTCTTGAGCCATTGCCATGTAGTGATCATAGAATTTTTTTTGTTGGTCATTTACCGGGTCGGAAAGCAAAAGATATACTCTTGTCACTTGTTTTTCTTCATCCCAAGTAGCATTTCCAATGCGTTCCAAAATTTGCCCTTCAATTTCAAGGGTTCCAGCCGCGTCATTAGTATTTATTGGACTATAAATTATATTTTTCCAGAAAGCACAAGTTGTTAAAATAGGGCTGTCTATAGAGGGGAACAATCCGATTGAGGTTAGCTCTTGAACCGTAAATTGCATGGTATTATCTTTATCTTCGGCCATGGGCTCTGTCTTTAATTCGGCAAGCTGGGTTTGTAGGGCAGAAATTTGATTATTAAATTCATTTTGTCGTTTTTCGGATTTTTGATTTTGATAATAATATGCACCGACAACACCAACGCCGGTGAATACGATAATCAATACAATAGCTAAAAGTTTTTTCATAAATTTTTTTTGTTATTTTATTAGCGCGGACGCATCTCAAGGTTTTTGACGATTCTTCCGCTTTTAAAATTTTGCTTTATAAAACACTTCGCCCTCAATATCTGTTTTCATAACCGGCCCAAAACTGCGAGAATCACGGCTTTGTTCTCGGTTGTCGCCTAAAACAAAATATTCATTTTGGCCAAGAGTTATGGAAATATCGCCGTTGGTTTCTCCATTATAATAATTTTCTTCAAGTATTTGGCCATTTATTAAAATTTTACCATTTTGGATGTCAATTTTTTCACCCGGCAGGCCGATTATTCTTTGGATGAAAAATGTTCCCGGCTGTTTTTCGTATCGGAAGACGATAATATCGCCATGAGAGTAATTTTTGCTTAGCTTATCAATTAAAAGATAATCGCCGGCGTTATAAGTTGGGCTCATATTTTCCCCCTGAACGAAAAAAGGTGAAACTATAAAAAATCGGATGGGCAAGATAATAATTAAAGAGATAATAAAGCCAAGCGCCCCAAACACAACATAAATTCCCAGGGATTTTTTCCAGGAAACTTGATAATATTTTTTATAGAAATAATGGAAAACAAAAAAGATTATAATACCGGCTATAAAATCTGATAAGAAGTTTAAATTTATGAAATTAAAAATAATTCCAACAATGGCGCCGATAATTACGGAAACAGCTAAAATGATTAAAGCTCTTTTATAGTGGAAATCTTTTATTTTGAAAAGCCGGGTAATTAAGACTAGCAGGCCGCTTCCCGCGAAAAGCCCGATAGCTAATGTGATTAAAGAAATTGAAGTTATGAAGTTCATAGAATTATAAATTTAAAATTAATCATCATAAAAGTGCGGACGGAGAGACTCGAACTCTCAAGGGTCGCCCCGCTTGGTCCTAAGCCAAGTGCGTCTACCAATTTCGCCACGTCCGCTAATAGCCGCCATTATTTTATATCAGGCCTGCTTATATCTTAGTCAATTTTGCTTATAAAGTAAAGATATTATGCTATAATAAAAAAGTATAAAAAGCAGCCAATTTTGCGGTTTTTTTAAGAGAACAAATAAATTAGCTAAAATTTTTTAAAAATTAAAATTAATCAAAAAATATTATGCCTAATAAGGATTTTATCCGGTTTTTTAAAGAACTATCAATCAAAGATGTCCCTAAAGTCGGTGGAAAGAACGCTTCGCTTGGCGAGATGTATGTCCGACTAGCTAAAAAAGGAATAAAAGTCCCGAACGGCTTTGCGACTACGGCCGCGGCCTACCGCTATTTTTTAGAGGCGTCCGGCTTAAAAAAAGAAATCAAAGCGGCCTTGAAAGGCCTTAACGCCAAGGATGTTCGGGATCTAATGAAGCGCGGGGCCACGGTGCGGAAAATAATCTTAGACGCGGAATTTCCGAAAGATTTTAAAGAAGCGATAATCAAGGCCTATCATCGTTTATCAAAAGAAAGCAAAGTTAAAAATCTTGATGTCGCGGTTCGTTCCAGCGCGACGGCCGAAGATCTGCCCGACGCTTCCTTTGCCGGCCAGCAGGAAACTTATTTGAATGTAAAAGGCGAAGCTGATCTTTTAATTGCCATTAAAAAATGCATCGCGTCCTTATTCACGAATCGGGCCATTGCTTATCGGGAAGAAAATAAATTTGATCATCTTTCCATTGCGCTTTCCGTCGGCGTCCAGCGGATGATCCGGGCTGACTCCGGCTCTTCCGGCGTGATGTTCACGATTGATACGGAATCCGGTTTCCAGAATGCGGTTTTGATAAATTCTATTTTTGGTCTTGGCGAGAATATTGTTCAAGGCCATGTGAGTCCGGATGAATTTTATGTTTTCAAGCCGACTGGTGCGATTATTTCCCGGCGCATCGGGAAAAAATCAATGAAAATGATTTATAATACTAGCGGGCGCAAGCCGGTTAAAAATATTGCTTTGTCGCCGGCAGAACAGATTAAGCCGTCTTTAAATGATGCCCAGGTTAAAAAATTAGCGGCTTGGGGCTTGGCGATTGAGAAACATTATAAGCGGCCGATGGATATTGAATGGGCTTTAGACGGCCGCGATAATCAGCTCTATATTGTCCAGGCGCGCCCGGAAACCGTTGAAAGCCAAAAGGATCGGAATGTTATTGAAACTTATAAACTGCTGAAGCGCGGCAAGGTTGTCGTGAGCGGCCAGAGCGTTGGGAATAAGATTGGCGCCGGGGAAGCGAATCGAATAATGAGTGTTAAGGATATTCATAAATTCAAAGCGGGCCAGGTTTTAGTGACTGATATGACTGATCCGGATTGGGTGCCGGTGATGAAAATCGCTTCGGCCATTGTTACCGACAAGGGCGGCCGGACTTGCCATGCGGCCATTGTTTCCCGGGAAATGGGGATTCCTTGCGTGGTCGGAGCTCTCGGCGCGACGAGCAAGATTAAGAGCGGCCGGGATCTGACCGTTAGCTGTGCCGAAGGCGAGATCGGTTTTGTTTATGAGGGGCGCTTGCCCTATAAAGTTGATAAGACCGATGTTAAGGGCTTAGTTAAGAACAAGACAAAAATGATGATGAATATCGGCGAGCCGGACACGGCTTTTCTTAATTCCCAGATACCAAATGACGGCGTCGGTTTGGCCCGGATAGAATTTATTATCAATAATTATATTAAGATCCATCCCCTGGCCTTGATAAATTACGGAAAGCTTAAGGATAAAGCGGTAAAAAATAAAATCGCGAAGTTAAGCGTCGGTTATAATGATAAAAAGCAGTATTTTATTGACCGCCTGGCTCAAGGAATCGCGATGATTGCCGCCGCTTTCTATCCGAAAGACGTGATTTTGCGTTTAAGTGATTTTAAGAGCAATGAATACGCTAATTTAATCGGCGGCCAGGAGTATGAACCGGTAGAAGCTAATCCGATGATTGGTTGGCGCGGGGCGAGCCGTTATTACGCGTCGGAATTCTTGCCGGCTTTTGAGATGGAGTGCGCGGCAATCCGTTTAGTTCGGGAAAAAATGGGCTTGAAGAATTTAAAAATCATGGTGCCTTTTTGCCGGACGATTGAAGAAGGCCGCCGGGTTCAGGAAATCATGGCCAAGAACGGCTTGTGCCGGGGCCAAGGTGGTTTGGAAATTTATGTGATGGCCGAGATTCCGTCTAATATAATTTTAGCGGATAAATTCTGCGATATTTTTGACGGTTTTTCAATCGGCTCCAATGATTTAACCCAGCTTACTTTAGGCATTGATCGCGATTCCGGCGGAACCTTGAATATTGCCGGCGTTTCTAATGAAAAAAATGAAGCGGTCAAGGAACTTATTCGGTCTTTGATTAAAACCGCAAAAAAACGCGGCCGCAAAGTTGGCATCTGCGGCCAGGGTCCGAGTGATTTTCCGGATTTCGCGGAATTTTTAGTTGAAGAAGGAATTGATAGCTTATCTTTAAATCCGGATACGGTTATTACGACGACTTTGGCGATTACTAAAAAAGAAAAACAGATCCGGCGGAGCAAGGGGATATTAAGTTTGTTTTTTTAGGGCGCACGGGTTTATTTTTTAGAGCATATAAAAATGCCCCGCTTCAGTACGTAAATGAATCAGGGCGTTTTTATTTTAATTAGCGTTTTATTATAAATTTTTTAACCAAGCGTTTCACATCGGCCTTCTATATTTTAATTGATTTTATTATTTCCCTTTTTTGGTTAAATTTATTTTTTCGCGATTTGGCTATTTTTAGGGGCCTGGCTGTCCGGGAGCTTAGTTTCTTCAACAATAACTTCTATCCGAGCCGTGCGAACGCCAAATTGCAGGGCGTCGCTTTTATCTTTCATCCAGATATCAACCCGATCCGGATAACGTTGGTTCATCCGATCGCGGACAATAAAAATCCGGTCGCCGAATAAATCCGGAATACGAACCTTGGTGCCGAATTTCAGAAAGTTGGCGGCGATAGTGTCTTCAATCCCATGCTCGCAGACATTGAAGCCGTTGGCCGTAATACAAGGGCTGGCATCGGTTTGAGCCGCTTCGGAATTATAAGCGGTCATCGCATGGACGCTGGTTCGGACAACCGTATAGGTCTTTTGGGCTTCGGCCATAAGTTTAGCCGCTTCTGGATCCATGATTGCGCTTTTAATTACTAAATCGTTAGCCACAATCAGCTCGGAGGCCTCTTCTTTTAATCCGGCAAGTTTTTCTAAGGCCGCTTCCTCGCTTACCGCAAGCGCATCTTCCTGCCCGAGCAGGCGCCATTTTTCTTCTTCCGCCGTCATCTGGCGGCTCACCGCTTCTTCGGCCAGGGCCGGCGCGTAGAAGAGAACGAATTGGAAAATGCAGGCGATAATGGTCATTAAGACCACGGCCTGCTTACTACTGAGAGGGACAACTTCCTCACTTAATTTTTGTAATATTTTCATATTATTTAATATTAGCCAAATATAAAATCCCTACTTTACCATAAGTAATGATATAAAAGCAGGGATTTTCTTGACCGATTACTTTAGCACAGGCGCTTTAAAAAGTCAAGAGCTGGCGCTATTATGGCTGGGGAAAACTTATTGACAAAAATATATAAATATGATATAATTATTTAATAATTTAGAGATTTTTGACCGATAAAAAGCGTTAAAATTCTCAAGATTATTAAAAACAAAGCGGATTTTTGACATTAGTTAGACCGCTCTTTAAAAAATAAATATTTAATAACCAAAAAACAGATAATGATGAAAAAAATTGTTGTAATTATTATTCTGGTAATCGCAGCGGTTGCCGGAACAGAAGCTTATGGGCAAAGCCAAATTTCATTCGGTGATAAAAGTATTCGGGAAATTAAAAAGTCAAATAAAGTATTTAATAAACAGATAAATAAATACTATAACGAAATTGACGATTTAGAACAAAAAAATAATCGATTATTAGCGCTTTTAATTAGTTCGTCTGATAGCTCTAAGTTTCAAGTAATTAATAATCAGATTAAATTGAATAATAATCGTATTGATTCTTATAATGATAAAATTTATGAACTTACAAACGCTCATAATATTTTTATTATAAATGCTACCAGCAAAGATGAAACTGAAGATGTTAAGTTAAAGGGGAATGCTGAAGCAGTAGCCGACGCCTATGCTGTTATAGAATACAGTAAGAATAATCAACAAAAAGATTCTTTGAAAGGCATCATAATAAATTATTGGAATGAATTGGTATTTGTTACAGTGACAGGCCCTGGGAATTTTTTTCGAGGGACGGATCTTTCGGCAAATGGAGGAGAATTTATTTTTAATATTCCTGGCCCGGGAACTTATTTGACAGTTTTTGAATCCGCTTATGACAGGAAGGCAATCCAAAAAAAAACAGGGGGGAATATAGGATACTATCATAAGGGCAAAAAATATGATTATATGGTTTTGTTGCCTGAGAGATAGACGTTAAACCTAAACCTAAAAAATAAAAAAAGGATGTGTAAACATCCTTTTTTAAATAATATTTTATTAATTTATTTTGGATTAGGCATCCCACCCCCGCCCCCGCTAACCGGTAGATATTTGAAGACGAAGTAAGTTATTGCGTAGGCCATCAGGACGATAACTAAGCCGATTAGCGCGGCCTGGAGTATTCCCTGGGCTTTTTTTATTTGTTCTTCATTGCCGCCGGCGGTCATCCAACGGAAGCCGGCAACAATCGTCAAGACAAGGAAGATTATGCCTAAGAAACCGAGAACAATCCTAATTATAGAAGCGACTAAATTCCCAATATCGGTTTGGCCGAGATTGGCGGCCGAGGCCATATCAGTCGTTAAAGTTTCTAAAGCCGTCGTGTCGGTTATCAACCCCTGACTCTGCGCTTGTGCCGCGATTATGGCGCCGCTTAAGCCGATAAAGGAAATTAAAGCGATTATTAAAAAAGTTTTTTTCATAAAGCTATTTGATTAATCTTTGGAAAATAAAGGTCCAAAGAGTATAAGCGGAAAGAGAAACGATTAAGCCGATTACTGCGGTTTTTATTGTTGAAGTCGCTTTTTTCACTTTTTCTTCATTGCCGGAGGCGGTCATCCAAGTGTAGCCACTAATTATAATTAAAACTATGAAGATAAGCCCGGTGAAGCCGAGAAGAGCCCTAACAACTAATCCGATTATCCGAGCTGAAGAAGCGACCGCCGGATCAGTATTATAGCCGCCGCGTTCCGCCACGATTTTCAAGCGGCCTAAAAGCGGGCTTTCGCCGGAAGCGGCTCTTGAGCCGGAAGGCGAAGTAACAATAGATTGGTTCGGCTCATTTGTCGGGATAGTGCCTGGCAAGGGGTCTATCGGACTCGGGACATAATCATCTCGTTGCGCCGAAACAGTCGCTGGCAAGGGATCTATCGTTTGAGCCGAGACAAGGCCCGGAAGGATAAGAAAAAAACTTAAAAATAAAAGGAGGAATATGGATTTAATAAGATTTTTTTTCATATAGCTTATTTATAGTTTAAAGTATCCCAAATTTTCAAATAAGTGAGCTTGCCTGCTTAATTTATCCGCGCCCCTGGATAAGAGAGCTTAATACCCCGGAAAAACCCGCGCTTAAAGCATAGGCAATCAGAATAATAACCAGGCCGACTAAGGCGGATTGAATCCTACCCTTGGATTTCTTAATTTTTTCTTCATTGCCGGCCGCTTGCATCCATTGGTTGCCGGCCACGAAAATTAAAGTAACGAAAATGGCGCCGATAACCGAGAGAACCATTCGGACGATGTTGGCGATAATATCTTCAAGCTCTTGTTTTTCCATTTGGTAGCCGCTGTCCTCGGCCACGATATAAGAATAGTCTTCAAGATCATCACGTTTATCCGGTTTTAAAAGCGCGGCCTGAACCGGGTCGAATAAGAAGCCGCCGAGCGCCGTCGCCGTTAAAATTAAGGTTAGAAAAACTATCTTTACTTTATTCATAAACTATTGCCAAAAGTAGCTGATTAAGAAGTAGGCGATGCCGTAAGCGGCTAAAGTAATAATCAGGCCGAATAAAGAGTTCATCACGATATCCGTGGCCTTTTTTATTTTTTCCTCATTACCTTGCGCGGTCATCCATATTAAGCCGCCATAGATTATAAAGCCGAAAAAGATAATACCGACTAAGCCCAGAACCGCATAAATGACATTACTGATAATATCTTCAACCGAGGTTCGGTCCGCTCCGGTTTCATAGCCGGCCGTGTCTCCGGCCTTGGTTAGGCCGCTGTCCCGATTAAAATCATAACTCTCCCCTTGAGCTAAAGCGGACGGTGCGCTTAAAGCCACTGTTGCGCCGGTTAAGCAAAAAGAAATCAAGAAAATTGCAGCTAGTTTTTTTAGGAAGATTTTAGACATTTGGATAGGGAGTTTAGGGTAAAACGGCTTATTGTAAAAGCTCCTGGCCGATGAAAGAAGTCAGAGCGTACGCGGCAAAGACAATAATTATTCCGATTACCGCGTTGATCATTAGGGTTTTTGATTTTGCAACTTGCTGTTCATTTCCTTGCGCCGTCATCCAGGTAATGCCGGCGTAAATCATCAGGATTAAGAATAAGACGCCGACAAAAGATAGGACTAAACTAATAATCTGGCCGGCTTTAGTCGCCAAGAAACCGGATAAAGTCGGTTCAACTTTTTGATCTTTGAAAGCTTCAACTTGGCTTCGGGTTTCTTCTAGACCGGAACTCGGATCAGATATTATATTCTGCGCTTGGGCCGCCGGAGCCGGAAGGACTAAAAATAAAAAAGCCAGCGAGAAGCAAGATAAGACGGAGATGAAAATTATTTTCTTAAACATAATTTTATAAACGAAAGAGGACGCGGCCATAATCCGGTCCGATAAAATAATCACTGCCTTAGGCGGGAATCAGATTCGCGGCCAAGGCAGTGATTCCCATTAGAAATGAGAATCACTTATTTTCTTGAAATTTAGGTTGCTGAAATTTGTTCGCTGAGAGTGTTAAGAAGGAAAGTCGCGAGCGCCCAAGAAGCCAAGATAATAACTAAACCAATAACGCCGGCGCCTAATAATTTTTTCGCTTCAGCGGTTTTGTCTTCGTTCCCGGCCGCGGTCATCCATTTAAAGCCACCGTATAAGATGATGACCACCGCGATTACCCCCAAGAAGCTTAAAGCGACCTGGATAATTCGGCCGACGATTTCCCGTGGATCTCCGGACGCTAAGCTGTTGTTTAATCCGCTCTCAACGTTTTCTAGACCGAAATCAGCTTGTCCAAAGGCCACTAGCGGTACGGCAAAAGCGGAAATAATCGCAAGAGAAAGTAAGTGTTTGTAAATTTTTTTCATATTTCACCACCTTTCTAGTTTTTATAATTTTTTATTTTACATCTCTAATTTTAGCACATTATTTTAAACAAGACAAATAAATTTAGACATGCTAAAATATAAATAAAATAGCTTGTATTGGCCATTTTTATGTTTAAAAAGACAAATAAAGATAATTTTCTTAAGATTTTCTGGATTTTTTTCTATCTTTTCCTGTTTAGTTTGTTAATTAGGGCTTCTTTTAGCTATCTTGATCCGGATTTTGGTTGGCATTGGCGGGTTGGTGAAGAAATTGCTAAAACCGGAATGGTTCCGCAAGCTAATATTTATAATTATACTTTTACCGGCGATTGGGTTGATCACGAATGGTTAAGTAATTTTTTGTTATTTAAAGTGGGCGATGCTTTGGGTTATTCGGCCATGGTAATCATTTTTACGCTTTTAATTATTCTAGTTTTTGTTTTATTAAATATTTATGCCCGGCGCCGTTGGCCCTTAGCCCCCCCACTTTTGATTGCCGGTTTACAAATTTTTGGACTGATTGCTTCTCTACCGCATTTCGGCGTCCGGGTTCAAGAGCTTGGCTTATTATGTTTATTTTTTCTTTTAGTTATTCTTGATTTTTATCGTCGGGAGCAAAAAATTTGGATTTTATTATTTTTACCACCATTATTTTATCTTTGGGCCAATTTGCATGGCAGTTTTTTGTTGGGGTTTTTGTTGTTGGGGCTATGGTTGGTGGTTAAAATTTTGGAGAAAATTTTAAATTTTTGGCGGCTAAAAAAGCAAATGAAAATAGAAACGGAAATGGAAATGAAAATTTTGGTGGGGGCAGAAACGGAAACAAAAACAAGGATGAAAACAGAGATGGGAATAAGAACGGAAGATAAAACGGGAGCGGTTTCATTTTTATTTTTAAAGATTAAGCCATTAAAAACCCGATCATTAATTATTTTTGTCGGTATAACGGCGTTTTCTTTTCTTGCGACTTTATTTACTCCTTATAAATTATCTTTGTATTCTTTTTTAGCCGGATATAAAGATAAATTTTATTTATCGCATATTAGCGAATGGTTGCCGCAGTTTTCTTTTCCTTTCCAATATTGGCAATTGGCTTATTTAGCGCTTTTGGGCGTGGCAATAATTTATTATTTTTACCTTTTAAATTTAAAAAAAAGACGCAGAAAGCAACTTACAGGAGAGCGTAAGGAGGGTAGTTCGGTTGTGGGAGAATTTCAAGAAAATAAATCGGTTGCGGAAAAATTTCAAGACAGTAGATCGCTTGAGGGAGATTTTAAAGATGATGAACCGGATTTATGGACCCTTGCCTTGGTTTTTTTATTTGGATTTTTAAGCGTTAAATCGCGTCGCCATTTTCCTTTAATGTTTGTCGCGACTTTTGGTTTTTTGGTTTCAATGGGTACGGAGTTTATTCGAGAAATTGGGCGGGATTTAAGCAAGGGCGGTTTATTTATTGAGGACACTGACAAGCGAGGAGATTTTAAAAAACCGCGTCGCGATCTTACTTTTTGGTTAAAAATATATTTATTAACATGCTTATCGTTGGTAATTTTTTTAAATTTATTTTTAATCCGGCCGGTAAAAGATCCTTTTGTTTCCTTTTGCCGCGATTATCCTTGCGCGGCGATAGATTTTTTACGGGCTCATCCGGAGCATAATAATTTAAAAATTTTTAATAGTTATAATTGGGGCGGTTATTTAATCGGAGTTTGGCCGGAACAAAAATTATTTATTGACGGACGCTTGCCTCAAGTTGAATTCGCCGGACATACTTTTTTAGAAGAATATTACGAATTTTTTAGAATTGACGAATTTACCGCAGAAAGCGAAAAATATGATAAGATTAAAAACAAGTTGGCGCAATATAAGATTGCCCTAGTGCTTATTCCGATTAAAGAAAAGGAAATTAAAGTTAAAAAATGGGAAGAAAAACTTTTTTGGATTAAACCGGAAAATCTCAACTCCCCTAATTATTTGAGAGAATTTTTAGAGAGTTCCGCAATTTGGGAAAAAATTTATTTTGATGAAGTCTCGGTTATTTATAAAAAAAGGATTTTAAAATTTAAAGTTGAATAAAATGAATGAAGATAAAAAATTATTAATAGATTTTTGTCTACCGATAAGGAACGAAGAAGCGATTTTGCGGCTTAATTTGGAAAAATTATTAAATTATTGTCAGACAGCAAATTTTAATTTTTCTTGGCGGATTATCGGGCTTATTAACGGCTCTAAAGATTCTTCAGTTAAGATTTTAGCGGAATTTAAAGAAAAATTTTCCGGTTTAATTGATTATAAGGAAATTATTCCGGCCGGCCGAGGCCGAGCGCTTAAAGAATATTGGTCTGAAAGCCGGGCTGATGTTTTAGTTTATATGGACGTTGATTTAGCGGTTGCTTTAACTGATATTCCCGCTTTAATTTTCCCTATAATTAATAAAGAAAGCGATTTAACAATTGGTTCACGTTTTATTGCCGGCGGAAGCGCTAAGCGATCGTTTAACCGAGCGCTTATTTCTAAAATTTATAATTTTTTATCCAGATTTTTATTAAAATATAATATTAAAGATGCTCAATGCGGGTTTAAAGCTATTCAGCGAGAAGCTTTTTATAAATTACAACCGTATCTTTTGGATAATTATTGGTTTTTTGATACGGAGTTAATTGTTTGGGCTGAATATTTAGGATATCGGGTCAAGGAAATTCCGGTTGATTGGCGGGATAATCGTTTTATCCGACGCGCCAGTTCAGTCCGGATTTTAAAAGACAGCTGGGGGTTTTTTAAGAATTTATGGTTTTTGCGTCGGCGGTTGAAAAGGCTAAAATAAAACAAAATTCAAAAAATATTTTTATAATGTTTTAAATCAGCCCGGCCTTTTTCCGGGTTAACGGAAACGATTATTAAATCCAGGCGGACTTTTTCGCCGGCTAAGCGGTTTTTAAGGCAGTAGGCGTTTATTGCCCGCTTTAGGCCTTGCGCTTGATTCGCGGAAAAGCAATCGGTGCCGTTTTCTTTGTCCGACTCTTCGGTTTTGAGTCGGGTTTTTATCTCAAAAAAAATAGTTTTGCCCTTATATTGAGCGATAAGGTCAAACTCGTTCCGGCCGATTCGAAAATTAGCCGCGATAATTTTATAGTCGCTCTGTTCCAAATATTGCCGCGCCAAGATTTCACCGCGCTTACCTAATTCTTTTCTAAGAGCCATAGGTTTTTAAAAGCTCCGAAATCGGAGCTTTTAGGTTAGAAATGATTTTATAATGATGCTTTGCTTATTCGAGTTTAGCCGGTCTAGGATAGGGATGGTTTAGGGTATATAGCTTTGATTTTAAGGCAGGTATTTTTTCCGTTCCCTTTCTTCCTCTAATTTTTGCCGCTGGGCCGGGATAGCTTTTAATTTTTTAAGAATTAAAATTAACCAGACAATCATGGCGACCAGCCAGAGTAGAAGCCAGAAGCGGGCGGAGAGAAAAGGAATTTCTTCGCGGGTAAAGAATAAGAAAATCAGGCCGAGAACGGCGTTAGAAACGGAAAAGACATATAGGCGGTTAAGGAAGCCACGATAGATTCCACCCCTTTTTTTAAAAATAGCGATTATAATTGAAGCGGCAATCAAGATAACGAGGCCGGCGATAAAGATTCTTTGACCGGCCGGGATTAAGGCCCCGGGACGAAGATTAAACCAATAAGCTAAGGTTAATAAGTTGTTCATACAAGGTTGATGAAAATATTATAATTTAACAAAGATTAAACCGTAATGGAAAGGTCCGGCTTCAAATTCCTCAATCAAGTCCAAGCCGATTTTCGGAGCAGCCGCTTTTAACGCTTCTATTTTAACGCGCCGTTCCGGAGCCGGTCCGAGCGGGATATCCGCGCTTTTCCATTCAATAATCAGCAATTTCCCGTTCCGTTTTAAAAGCCGGATGGCCTCTCTAAGGATTTCTAAGCGCTTATCGGATTGATGGAGAATATTTACCAAAAGAGCGTTATCAATACTACTGGCTTCAATATCCGTAGCTTTGAAGATTTCTAGATTACTCCAGATCGGCATAATTTGGGCCAGATTTTTTTTCACGGCTTCTTTCCGGATTTCTTCAAGCGTTGATTTTAGGATATCAACCGCGTAAACTTTCCCGTAGCGGCCAACAAGTCGGGCTAAAGGAAAGACAAAGAAGCCGTTATTGCCGCAACCGAGCTCGGCGACTTTTTGCCGCTCGCCGATATCCATTTTATTCAAAATGGTTTCAATGTCAAGGAGGGCGGTTTTTTTTATTTCTTCCATATATTTATGATAAATATTTTCCCTAATTATTAAGTCGTCGGCGTTTTTTGTTATCGGTTAAATTTTATTTCAGTAATATTTACTAGGGTCAGTTATGATCTACTCTACTAATAATATTTGTCGGAGCTGATTAAGGTTTATTCTACTAAAATCTGCCTGGTGACGATTTTTTCCCGACTGTATTTTTTTTGGGCGGTAATTTCCAGGTCGTTTAGGCCCTTCTTTAAATTAATAACTTGGGAAAATTGTCCTTGGTTGTTGTTTAGGATAACTTCGCCGTTTATTTTTACTTCGGCTTCCGGTTCGGTTTTCCCCGTAATCAATAAAGAGTTTTCGGAAATTAGGAGATTGCGATCCGGTTGGGTGACGATAAGTTCTGGTGCGAGAAAAATTTTTTTCAGGTAAAAAAGCAAGTAAAGAAAGCAAATTATTCCGATCGCCAGCAAGAGGATATTTCTGATTATTTTCGGGAAAACCAGGAATTTATTTTTTTAACTATTTTTTTAGAAAAAGGATCAGAAATATTTTCGGTAGCCATTTCGCCATGTTCTTCAATCAGGTTTTTAGCTTCAAGCCCCAGGAAGCCGGCATATTCTTTCAAGAAATTTTTTCCATACAAACCGGCCGGCAGGAGGTCAAGGCGCTCTTCTTCCAACGCTTTTAAGTAATCGCTACGGATATTTATTTTTTTCGCGATTTCTTCTATTTCTAAGCCGCGCCCTTCTCGAGCTAAGCGCAATTTTTCGCCCCAACTGTTTTCCGCGTCGATTTTTTTCGGGACAAAGAAGTTCATGCTTATTTTATTTCATTAATATCAACTTTTTTTATTTCATTAATATCAACTTTCATGCCGATCCAATGGATATTCGGGTTAAGGGTCCGGAGAACGAAACCGATCAGGAGCCAGCTGGAAAAAACAATGATCAGGCCGATAACCGCGGCAATGATTATTTTTTTTGCCTTGGCGACCGAGTCGCTTGAACCGGCGGAGATTAAAAACATCACGCCGCCGTAAATAAACATTATTAGGGACAAGGAGCCGACGATACCGAGGAGCCATTGGGAAGCAGTTATGATTAAACGAATAAAATCATCCAGATCGTAATTTCCTGTTCGATACTTAGACGAGGTGTTGTCTACTATTTGCGCTTGCGCCGCGCCGCTTAAACCGATTAGGCCGACGCTTAAAAGTAGAAGAAAAAGCCCGATTGTAATTTTTTTCCATGTTTTAGACATAAATTTATGGACTGTTGCTGAATTAATTTACGGTTCGCTTGATTAATTTATTGTTTGTTGGACCTTGGCCGCGCCGGCATTGATTATATCCTGGATTTTTTCTAAAGGATTGTTGATAACCGCTTCAATCATTTCTTTAATCGCGGTTTCCGCCGCTAAGGGATTCTTCCCTTTGTACCAGCTTTTTGCCGTTAAGACCTGTCTGGCGAAGACGCCGATTTCGTCATCATCTCTCTGTTCCGGCACTAAGGCGCGCAGGGCGGTCGGTTTTTTTGTTTTTGCTAAATAAGTCCGGGCTTGGTCGGCCGCAGTCACGAATTGTATGAAATCCCAGGCTTCGTTTTGATGCTTGCTTTTTTTGGAAACGACCTCGACCCAGTAATTGGCAAAATTAATATTGGTCGGCGGATTTCCTTCGATTTGTGGCAGTGGCGCGATTGAGAAATTAAGTTTTGGCGCCTGGGCTTTAATGGTCGGCAGATCATAAGCATAGCCGAACATGATTGCCAGATTGCCGCTGATAAACATTTCTAAAGAATTTGGCAGTCCATTGTTCCAGGAATAGGCCTCTTTGGCCGGATTGGAAAAATCCGTATAGAAGCGCAGGGCCTCAAGGCCGGGATTATAACCCGTTTCTTTGAATACGTTCGGCACAAGATTAAAAGCGGATTTTCCGTTTTCCATCATAATCGCGCCGTTCTGCATCATCAGGACGGACAAAATATCGCTGAAGCGATTAACGTTTCCCGCGCCTAAAGCGGCGCCGGATTGAACGATTTCCTGACTTACGTTTAACTTAGTTAATTTTTTTACGTCTTGTAAAAATTCCTGGTTCCAATAAGCGGGCGGGGCGATCAGGCCGGCGTTGTTGAATAAATCTCGGTTATAATACATCACTAGAGTATCGACTGATAAGGGCAAGCCATAAACCAGGCCATCATCAAGTATTACATCATTGCTTACGGCGTCGACAAAATTATCTTTTATCTGCTTCAAGGTCAAGCTATTGGTGACGCGCAGTTCCGGCACGGTTTCTTTTTTAATTGTTCCTTTGACGATCGGATAAGCCATAGTAATTGTCGGCGGCATCGGAGCTAATTTCGTTTGGTATTTTCTGAGCCAGGTGTTATGGATAGAAAAAATATCTGGGCCGCGATCTTCGGCTAAGGCGTTTAGCAATTCATTTTCATATTCATCGTAGCGGAGTTTGCGGTAGTTTATGGTGACGAAAGGATGCAGGGCTTTATATTTAGCGATTATTTCATCAAAGGCATCAGTATCGTCAAAGACCCGCCAATAAGTGAGGGTAATCGGTTGCATTGCTTCCCGGGTTTCTTTATCCGTTGTTTTACAGCCAAAACCGGTCGTAAGCATAAAGACGGACAAGAGAGCGAGGATTAATATTTTTTTAGGCATATTCAGAAGAAATTAATTTATAAAGTTTAGAGGAATTCTGTTCTTATTATAGCAAAATCAACATTATTATTCAAAGAGCGGGGAATTTCGGCCGGTATTGTAGGGCTTCGGCCAGATGGCTGTTTAAGATATTTTTTTCTTGAGCCAAATCGGCAATAGTTCGAGCTAATTTTAAGACCCGGAAGTAAGATCGGGCGGATAAGTTTATTTTTTCCGCAGCTTGGCGGAGCAAGCGCTGGCCGGCTAAATCCAAAAGACAGAAATCTTTAATGGCGGCATTAATCATTTCGGCGTTAGTGGAAAAATTTTGTTTTTTAAAGCGCGCCGCTTGGATGTTTCGTGCCGCTTCAATCCGTTTGCGGACCAAGGCGGAATTTTCCGGATTTTTTTCCCGGTTGATTTTTTCTAAATTAATCCGCGGCACTTCGACATGCAGGTCAATGCGGTCAATAATCGGGCCGGATAAGCGCCGGCGGTAGGCGGCAATCTGTTTCGGGCCGCAGGAACAAGTCCGGCTTTTATCGCCGAAATAACCGCAGGGGCAAGGATTCATGGCGGCGATAAGCATAAATTTTGCGGGAAATTTTAGAGAAGCGGCCGCTCGAGAAATGCTGATTTCCCCGTCTTCTAGCGGTTGGCGCAGATTTTCTAAAGCGGCGCGGGAAAATTCCGGAAATTCGTCTAAGAATAGAACGCCGCGGTGCGCTAAGGAAATTTCTCCCGGCCGGGGTTGGGAGCCGCCGCCGATTAAGGCGATGCCGGAGGCGCTATGATGAGGTGAACGGAAAGGGCGGGATAAGATCAGACCAGCCTGGTTTTTAAGTTCGCCGGCGGCGCTGTAAATTTTAGTTATTTCTAATTTTTCTTGAGTATTAAGTTTTGGCAAAATGCTCGGCATGGATTTTGCAAGCAAGGTCTTGCCACTGCCGGGCGGACCGAAGAATAGAAGATTATGCCCGCCGGCCGCGGTAATTTCTAAGGCCCGCTTGGCATGTTCTTGCCCGCTTATTTCGCTTAGGTTAACCGTATTTCCCCGCTCTTTAGCTACCGGGCTTTTTTTTGCTTGTCGCTGATCGCCGGACCAGGCGCTTAGGCGCTGTTTGTTTTGAAGATGAAGAATTAGTTGGTTTAAATTTTCAACCGGAAAAATTTTTAGATTTTTTATCAAGCCGGCCTCGGCGACATTGGCCGCCGGCAAAAAAAGATTTTTTATTTTTGCCTGTTTGGCGGCCATGGCGATTGATAAGGCACCGTTGAGCGGCCGGGTTGAACCGTCTAAAGAGAGTTCGCCGGCGATTAAGCTTTTTGCCGGGTCAAAAGCCAGGCGATTTTTTAAAGCTAAAATGCTCACAGCAATCGGCAGGTCATAAGCTGGTCCGTGTTTTTTTAAATCCGCCGGAGCGAGATTAACCGTGATTTTTCGTTGCGGATAAGGAAAGCCGGAATGGCGCAAAGCGCTACGGACCCGTTCGCGCGCTTCGGAAACTGCCGTGTCCGGCAGGCCGACGATCGTTATCCGACCAAAATCGCCGCCGCCGGAATCGGCTTCCACGGCGACAATAACCGCGTCCAAGCCGTTTAGAGCGGCGGATAATATTTTTGTGGGCATAAATATTTAATTTCAAATTTCTAAATCCTAATTTCCAATTTGATTAAAATTTTTAAATTTTTGACTATTGTCAAGAATTTTAAAAACCGCCTTGGCTAAGGGCGGTTTTATTATATAAAATCAGGCGTGAAAATTATTTAAATTTTTTCTAAATTATTTTTTTATGAGGAATTTTTTGTTATCGATAAATTATTGGCCGTTCGTCGGCAACACTCCTTCGCTTCGGTAATTTCTGTGGCAAAATCCACCGCCTCTTTTCCGCCTCCGCCGCCTACTCGGCGCTCCGGCGGCCGGCGATAAATTTTGCTCTACGAAATTACAGGCGCTCAGTAGTATTGCCGCCCGAACGGCTGCTGGTCATAAAAATAAAATCATTATCTTTTCAATTCATCCAATTTAACGCTCAAGAGTTTACTCACGCCGTCCGACTCCATGGTTACGCCATAAAGAATGCTGGCGCGTCGCATGGAAGCGCGATTATGAGTAATGACAATAAATTGCGTTTTATTGGATAAATCATCAAGGATTTTTGCCAACCGTTCCGAGTTTGCTTCGTCAAGCGCGGCGTCAACTTCATCAAGAACCACAAAAGGTGAAGGATTGGCGCTGATAATCGCGGAAATTAAGGCGATGGCTGTTAAGGCTCGTTCGCCGCCGGAGAGCATAGTGACCGCCTGGATCCGTTTGCCCGGGGGCGTGGCCTGGATTTCAATGCCGGCGAGACCGACCGCGTTATGTTTTTTCAAAAATTTTATTCTTTTCAATTTATCGTCGGATTCTTCTTTAATTTTTATTTCCGCCGCGCTTAGTCCGCTATGAGCCGTGGTTTCATTCCCGTCGGCGGCTCCTTCATTATTCCCGCTTCCGTTATTTTTAGCATTTTCTTTCTCTAAATCCTCAATCATTACTTTTGATATTTTCGCACTGCCGCCGTTGAATAAAATTTTAAAGTATTCATTGAATTTTTCTGAAATAACTTTAAATTCCGCGTCAAAGCGGGTCTTGATGTTTAGATCAAGCTCATAGATTATTTCTTCTAAGGACTTGATTGCGTCATTTAGATCCGCGGTTTGGTTACTTAAGAAATCATAGCGTTCCTTAGTTTCCGAATATTCTTTTTCTGTTTCCGGGTCAATGCCGCCAATCTGGTCAAGTTGATTTTTTAACTCGGTTATTCGGCGGATCATTTTATCTGCGTCAAATTCGCCCGACTCTTCATCAATTTTATTTTCCCCACCCTTAATTTCCAAAAGATTCAGGCCGTCATTGCGAATATTATTTTCTAAATCTTCAAGCCGCGTTTCTTGCCGGGCGGCGCTTACTTTTAATTCATTAAGTTCGATGTTCAAGAAATCAACTTCTTTCTGAACCGCTTGTAGATTGCGCTGACAGTCAAAAATCAGAGATTTTTCTCGATCCTTGGCGGCGTTAAGGCCTTCCGCTTCTTTTTCTAAATTTTTAATCTGTTCATTAACATTCTCGAGGTTTTTTTCCACTTCTTGCCGTGCGATTAGAGCGCCGCTCTTATCATCCGGTGCGCCTTGGCGGGCGATTTTATTTTTAATCTCGCTAAGCTCGCGTTCTAATTGGGTTTTCTTTTCTCGCCATAAATTATATTTTTCTTTCGCGGCGGCCGAACGGAAACGCTGATCGTTAAGGGTCGCACTGATTGTCTGTTTTTCTTCGTTTAGGGAAATTATTTTTTCCTGGATTTCTTTGATGGCTAACAATTGGTTTTCTTCGCCGGTGTTTAAGAAATCCTTGATTTGATTTTTAAAATCGTCTTGAGCGGCGCGCAGAGCCGTTTTAATAGTTGTTAAATCTTCTTCGGCGCTTATCTCTTCCAGACGGCTTAAGAAATCAGTAATAATCTTGTTTATTTCTTCTCGCGTTTTTTCCTGCCGTTCGCCGCCCAGACCCGCGCTGGCGCTTCGCAAGCGGCGATTAGCTTCTTCTAATTCTTTGTTCAAGCGAGCTAATTTATCAGCCAATTCTCTTTCTTCGTCATTTTTTTGTTCGGGAATAAGCAGGGCAAGTTCTTTTTCCGCTTTTTCTAAATCCGCGCTTAATTCGCTTTGTTTACTGTTTAACCAGGACAGGTCGAATTTCCCCTGCGACTCTAGGCCGATTTCTAATTCGGCTTGGTATTTCGCCAGTTGCTTGTGCAGTTGATTTTTAGAATTATGTAATTCCTGGAGCCGCGGCTGGAGCTCGTTCCAGGCGCGGTTATTATCGGTCTGCTTAATCTTATTAAGATCTTCATTAAGTTTGGCGATTTTTTTATCGCGGTCGATTTTTACTTTTTCTTTTTCTAAAAATGTTGCGTTATAAGAATCCAATTTTTCATTAATCTCTTTCCATAGATGATAATAATAATTCAGTTGCCGGTTTTTTAATTCCGCTTCAATTTCGCTACGTCGTTTTAGCTTTTCTACACTGCGAGTCAAGCTTTTTAAGCGCGGTCGGATTTCCGCTAAAAGCATCTCGACCTGCTGGAGATTTTCATAACTGCTTTCTAATTTATTTAAAGCCGAATCGCGTTTGATCTGGAATTGCTTGACGCCGGTCGCTTCATCAAAAAAATCCTTGCGTTCGGCCGCCGAGGTGCTTAAGAAATTTTCCACCATGCCTTGGCCGATGACGCTATAAGTTTTTTGGCCGAAATTAGCTTTCGCTAAAAGCATTTGAATATCGGTCAAGCGCGCCCGGTTATTGTTGATTAAATATTCGCTGTCGCCGTTGCGATAGAGCCGCCGGGTAATGCTTATTTCCGGACAGCTTAAAATCAGGCGGTCAAGATCTTTTTCTTCTTCAATAATAATTTCTTCTTTTTCTTTGTTTTTCGCTGACTCAGCGTTATTTAAATATAAAGAGACCTCGGCAAAGCCAAGCTGGTTTTTTTGGTCCGAGCCGGAAAAAATAATATCCTCGCTTTTTTTACCGCGCAGGGTTTTCATGCTTTGCTCGCCGAGCGCCCAACGGATAGCATCAGCGACATTAGATTTTCCTGAGCCGTTCGGACCGACAATCGCGGTCAAGCCACGCTTCTCCGCGCCAATCAAGCCGGAGAAGATTAGTTTATTTTTATTAGCGAAAGATTTAAAACCTTGGATTTCCAGTTTTTCTAAATACATAAAGGTCTTGCTTTTTTAGCTTAGCCGTTTAATAATTAGTATAATATAGTTAATATGATAGTAAAGTTTTCATAAAAATACAATAAAACCTTTTTATAATCCAATTATAATCCAAATAAATTTATGATAATTTCTTTAAGCGGCGCGCCCGGATCGGGTAAAAGCACGATTGCTCAGATGTTGGCCGAAAAGCTTGGCTGGCCGCGCTACTATATGGGCGGATTGCGTCGGGAGGCGGCGAAAAAACGAGGGCTAACCTTGGCCGAATACAATAAATTAGGCGAAAGCGATCCCGTGACCGATCAAGAAGTTGATGATTATGTTAAGGAATTAGGCGAAAAAGAGGATAATTTTGTGATTGAAGGCCGGACTTGTTGGCATTTTATCCCTCATTCTTTGAAAATTTATTTAGATGTTAACCAGGAAGATGGAGCAAAACGGATTTTTAAGGCCTTGCAGAAGAAAAATGACCGCAATGAAGCCGCCGACTTGGCCAGTTGGCAGGACGTTCTGGCTAGTAATCAGGAGCGGATTGCCAGCGATAATTTCCGTTATCGCAAATACTATAATATTGACGCTTACGACCCGAAAAATTATGATTTTTACTTAGATACGACCGATATGCCGCCGGCAGAGGTTTTTGCCGCGGTTTTAGCTAGGGTTAAGGCCGATTCAGCCGCGGACAGGACTTTGTAAAGCATGGATTGCGGACGGATTTTGGCAATTATCTTATAATAATATTGTTTATTGGTAGGCCATTAGCCCTATCCATAGCTTCTTGACAATAAGAAAAAATAGTTATAATATTAGACAAGATTTAAAATAAATAAGCATAAAAACGAGATTTTAAAATCTCGTTTAAAAATTATATGGTTGAGACCAAATTAGAACTGAAGCCCGGAATGACCGTCAGGGTTTATCAGAAAATTAAAGAATTAAATTCTAAAGGCGAAGAAAAAGAGCGGGTGCAGTATTTTGAAGGCATGATTATCGCTCGGAAGCATAATAAAGAGACCGGGGCGACGATTACTGTCCGCAAGGTTTCCGAGGGTATTGGCGTGGAAAAGATTTTTCCGCTTAATTTGCCGACGATTACCAAGATTGAAATTAAGAAGCAAGCCGCGGTTCGGCAAGCAAAGCTTTATTATTTACGAAGCGGTTATAAGAAGAGATTAAAAGAAAAAGTTGTTAAATAAAGAAATCAAGAAAGCCGCCCTCTAGTGGCGGTTTTCTTCTAAGCGCGAGTGCTGTAATTGGTAGCCAGGCTGGCTTGAGGTGCCAGTGCCGCAAGGCGTGGAGGTTCAAGTCCTCTCTCGCGCACTAGATCGTTTGTTAAAAAATCGGGCGCATAGCTCAGCTGGTTAGAGCACTTCGTTTACACCGAAGGGGTCCAGGGTTCAAATCCTTGTGCGCCCACCTTAAGTCAAGACTCCTATTTTGGGGGTCTTTTGCGTATAAACAAGTTAATGGATAGTTTTGTTAAGCTTTTCCCAGTAAATTAGCGGGTTATTGACATTTAACTGAAAGTATGCTATTATATAAACATTAAAATAGTAGGGGATAGTTCGTTTACAAATAAGGTTATATTTGATTAATTACCAAGTTTGTCTAAATACGTCAGCCGGCGGAAGGCAGATTTAGTAATTAATCGAATAATTTAATCTTTAAAAAAGGAATAAATCATGAAAAATATTTTAGTAATTGTTTTTTCCGTGTTAACGGTTAGCGTTTTTGCTCAGTCAAAAACTGATTCAATTTCAGCAAAAAAAGATTCAGCGAGCATTCATCTATCAAGTATTGACATTTCATCTGGTAAAGGGGCTATAAGTTCGGGTTTATATTTATATTTTAACCTGGAAAGTGATAATGCTATAATACAGATGACAATCAGTGAGAATGATTTAGAAATAACCTATTTTTATCGCTTATTCAAAGATAAAATTTTAATTGGGCCGAATGTTGGTTATTTCTATAATGTTCCTTATGGTGGACCTATGATTGTTTTTTCCTCGATAAAATTTATTTCTACTTTACACTGGTATGGTTGGTCTTTCGGAAAACCAGAGGGGGAAATAGAATCAAATGCTTCGTTTCTGTTCGGAGTAAATGCTATTACTGTAAATGCTTGGCGGTTTAATGCAACTTATTGCCTCATTAATTATATGAAGAATAAGCCACAGCACACCGTGTCATTAAAATATACCCAAGCAGTCAGCAAAGACTTTTCAATTTATACGGATATTGGTTATGATTTTTTAAATCAAAATCAATTACTAAAAATTGGAATAAACTGGAAACCATAAATTTACAAGGAAGTCTAGAACATCAGACTTCCTTTTTTATTTATCTAAAGCTATAATATCAGCATAATTATTATTAACGAGCCAGGGCCTCAGGTCATACCAGGTTCCCGCCCGAAAAGATTTTATTTAAACTTGTAAAGGCGGAAATTGTCTCCATGTTTTAGACATGAAAAAAACAACTACTCACAATGAAAAGGAAACTTTAGCTTATGGCGTTGCTTTAGGCCGTGCTTGTCGCGGCGGCGAAGTTTTCGTGTTAATAGGAGAGCTCGGCGCCGGCAAAACAAAATTGGCGCAGGGTCTGGCGGCCGGATTGGGCGTTAAGAGCCGGGTCAATAGCCCGACTTTTAATATTTTAAAATTATATAAGATAAGCAAGCGCGGCTTTGAGATAAAATATTTTTGCCATATTGACGCTTATCGTTTAAAGTCCGAAAAAGAATTAAGCGCCTTAGGCGTTAAGGAAATATTTAATTCTCCGGAAACGGTTACGGTTATTGAATGGGCAGAGAAAGTGAAAAAGATTTGGCCGCGAAGGGTTAGGGTGATGAGAATTAAATATTTAAATAATAGCCGACGAGAGATTGTTTTGAAATAATTTTATAGGAAAATATAAGCGCGGAAGAAGCTTGGAAAAAAATTTTACAAATTTAAAAGGAGCTTTAAACATTATGTTTTCAGCTCCTTTTTTGTTTTTTATATTATTTCGTCAATAAGGCCGAATTTTTTAGCCTCTATCGGGAGTAATATTTTATTTTCTTTCATCAATTCTTCCAGGCCATTTATATTTAATAAAACTCTTTTTATTAAAATATCTTTCATAATTTTGTTTTTTCTTTTTATTTCTAGTAATTCCGAGGAAATGCTATCACGTAAGTAGCCATCAGAATCGCTTGGAGATAATGTCCAGGTAACTGGGTTGTTTAGTTCGTGAACATGGATTCTTGAATTTTTTGTCGCTAATCGTTGATGGCAGGCTTGTAATATTATTCCGGAAATTATAGAGAAAGCATCCCCGACAACTACTCCAAAAGTTTCTACCGGCAAGATTTGAATAGTGTCGTATATTTTCATCGCTCCCGCCCAATTCCCCCCAGGGCTGTTCATAATTAGATAGATATTTTTGCTATCTTTGCTCAGGTTTATTAACTTAGCGGTTAACTCATCAGCGAATTTTTCGGTCAGCGTTCCGTTTAAAGACGCTGAAAATTCAGGTAATATAAATTTCTGCTTTTTTTCCATTTCTTTATATTTTTGTTAATGTATTGACTTTTTTTATTCAATTTATTATAATATAACAAAGATTAATTGTCAATAGTTAATAATAATGAATATCAGCTAACTTTTTTTGGAATTATTCATAGAAGTTATGATATTTTACAAAGATTATGCCAAATTTTGAAAATCCAGAAGTAGCCAAAAAGGGTCCGGCGCCGGAAAGAGGTAATATCCAATATACTTTCCGCGACGGCACAATCGGTTTTTTTAAGACCCAAGAGGAATTATCAGACGCTATTAAAGAGGAAAGAGAAAATTCCGAGAGAGAATAGTTAATGTAAAAAATAAAGCAAAAAACGACCGCTTAGGCGGCCGTTTTTTTGTTTAATTTTATAGTTTTGGTTAAGAGAATTATCGCCCCGCCGCTGATCATCACATCCGCCAGGTTGAAAACCGTAAAATATTTCAGCTCTAAATAATCAATAACATAGCCATAAATCAGTCGGTCAAGTATATTACTTATAGCACCAAAGATAATAAATGTCAAGATTATGACTTCCCATCGCTTGGCTGAATCGCGCCGGTTGAGCAAGATATAATAGATTAACCCGATAATGATTAAAATTATTAAGGAGTTTACCAATGGTCCGGATAAGGGCAAAGAAAAAGCTAAATAATAATTAGCCGTAAAGTTGAAAGAAAAAATATTACCTATCAGCTTAATAGGTTCGCCATTTGCCAAATGCAAGGCCGCAAGCTTCAAATAGCGATCAATCATAAAAAATATAGCTATCACAGAAGCAATAGCTATATTTTTATTCTTGAGATTTAGAAATAGTTTATTCATTTCTTTCGTAATCAATCTTGTTCCTGCAGTTCGGTTTTACAGGAGATGCAGGAGCTCGCGGTCGGTCGGGCTAAAAGTCGTTTTTCCGCAATCGGCTGGCCGCAATATTTACAGATTCCGTAATTGCCTTTTTTAATTCTTTCCAGGGTTTTATTAATATCTTCCAAGCTTTTTTCCAAAACTTTTTCCGCGACAATGTTAGTTGAATAATCAGCGATTTCCTGGGCGTTTTCATCTGGCTTATCGCCATATTCCGGAAATTTAGCCGAGGTTTCGTCGGCTTCATGATCATCTTTGCGCGACAATTTAGCCAGATCGGCCATAATCTGTTTTTTTTGCGCCAAAAGCTCTTTTTCTATATTTTCCAAGGTTTTTTTGTCTAATTTATTTTCCATATTAGTATAAAATAAAAAACTATAGCCCTACAGTTTATTGTCTTAAGTATAGCGTAGATAAGGCTTTTTGACAAGATGGAGCTATGACAAATAGATAATATGGGGTTTACAAATATTTTGAAAGGTGTATAATATGATTATAAAAAGTTAGTATATGTGCGGATAGCCATGACTAGCTTTTTTGTTTATACTAATATCTCAAAAATATTCTTACTATCTTGATCTTCAATCTTTTTATCAAGCAAAGTTTTATTCATCATCTGTTCAATAATGGTAATATCTCCATTATTTTTTTTGCCCATTTTTATATCATAGAATAAACTGGCCATTATTGCTAAAGTATCTGCTAATTGAATTTCTGAATCAAAATTCAACTTATTAACAAAACTTATTGAAGTAACTCTCTGCCTATACTCAAAACCACTAATTCCTTCTGATGGCAGTCCCATTCCTTGCAATCTATTATGGGCCTCAATTAAATACTTATCCTGAGAAGGGTCAGATTCTACCAATATTTTACCTTTGTTATCAGACAGATAATTTTTAACAAACTCTTCTAATATCTTATTGTATGACCTTCTAAGTATTGTAGTACTATTCCACCCTAATTTCTTAGCCTTTTCTTTATTTGTCACCACAAACGCTAGCGACAATTCTTCTGCTTCTATAATTTCAATTAAATCTCGCCAAAAATCTTTTTCCATATCAGAATCTTTTCTAAAACAAGAAAATGGCCCCTTCTTTCTTATCATGTCTCTACAATGCAAAACTATGTCATTACTATTAAAATATTTCTTCTTCAAATCTTTAATCTTCTTTTCTAACTCTCTTTGATATGATTCTTTTAAAATAAGCCCTGACAATATGAAAGTCTTTGATTGATGATTCATACTAGCTTTTCCTGTCTCATCTAAGGCTATTATTTTGTACTCTTCCATATTTTTAAAATTAATACTTGTATTTTAATTTTACCATGCTGACATGAAAAACAAAAATAAATATTTTTCTACTTGAAAGTATAAATAATAATTATACCAATTTAGATATTAAAAAAGACTCAAAAACAACCTAAATAAATTTAGGTTGTTTTTGTTAGCGGAATGGACGGGGCTCGAACCCGCGACCTTCTGCGTGACAGGCAGACGCTCTAACCAACTGAGCTACCACTCCTTGTTTAATTTAACCGCAAAAAAATAATAGCAGAGCGTTTTATTTTTGTCAAAACGCTAAGCGCCAATCCGGTGCCTCCAGAGGGAATCGAACCCCCATCTTGAGATCCGGAATCTCACGTTCTATCCGTTGAACTATGGAGACGGCTTAGCCGCTCTTTGGCGGCGATGCTTTGATTATAGCGGAATTTATTTAAAAATCAAGGGGGCTAATCGGAGGATTCTTCCTAGTTTTTAAATTTTAGGTAGAGGGTTTTATAGCCCAATTCTTGTTTTAGTATTTTTTTCCAGGATGTTTCAATATCCGAAAAGCGGTGAATTTCTCCCTGATCAAAGAAAAGCGGGTCAACCAGTCGTGATTTAAGATGAATTATTCGGTCGTAGTTGTTGGGGTTATTTTCAAAGCCATCTTTTATGTTAAGACGTTTTGAAAGATTTAATAATTTTCTGTCTTGCTGATGAAAAGAAGCCGTCTTGTCTAAAATTTCCTGATCGGTGGTATAGAGATCCGCTTTTTCTAAGTACCCTTTATCTAAAGCATATCCTAGATAGTCGCCAATAACTTGATGCATGGCTCCGGCCCGTAAGGCCGTGTAATATTTATCGTTTAAAGTTTTAAATAGTTCGGCGTATTGCTTAGCGCTCGGTAAATCCTTAAACACCCAGGCCTTATCCTTAATAACTAAATTATTTAATAATAAATTAGCCGCTGTTTTGGACAGGTCGCCATAAACGATAGCCGCTCGCAAAGAATAGTCCAGGCGGTCGGCGCATAGGTTAGGCAGAGGAGCTTCTTTGAGCGGAAAATTATTATCATCTAAAAGGTATTCAAGATCTAGGCCATGTTTTTCCAAAATACTTCCTATATCCGATTGGCGGACAAAATCGGGAAAAATATTATCTTGGTGATTTTGTTTCTGGCCGTTTCCTTCGTTTAAAATATAGTCAATACAGTGCGAGAAGGCAGAGTGTGAAATATCGTGAATCAGCCCGGCCACCTGCTCAGCTAAGGGGGCGCCGTATTTTTTTAAAAGCCAATAGACGCCAATTGAATGTTCTAGGCGGCTGATTATTTTATCCTTTGGCCAGTGCGCTCTGGTGTAGCCATGTTGGTCTATGTCTCTTAATCTCTCTAGAACGGGGGAGGCTAATAGTTCCAAAATTATCGGTTCAGTAATATTTATTTGTCCGTAAACGCGATCGGAGATAGTCATAATAATTTATAAAACTTTTTGTTATTTTTAATAAAAATGATATCATTATAATTATAATACAATTAATCTTATGTGGAAAATTTTTAAAATGAATATTAGCGGAGAGTCGAGTAATTCTTTATCGGCGACAAAAACCGAGCGCGACGAGCTTTGCGAGAATATTATAAATTCTTCGGCGCCAAAAGCCGGCTTTTATTTATTGCTTGTTTTGTCTACTTTTATCGTGACTGTCGGCCTGCTTAAAAATAGCTTGATTTTAGTCATTGGCGGCATGTTGGTCGCACCTTTGTTATCGCCGATATTATCAATTTCTTTAGCGGTTACGATTTTTAATTTCAAAGTTCTCTGGCGTTCGCTTAAGATATTCATTGTTTCCGCCGCGGTGACCTTGTTAATCGCTTATGGTCTCGGTCTAATCGCTGATTTTTCAATTATGAATATTAGCTTATTGGAACTTTTAAGAGTTAGCGATTTAACGGTTTTTTTAATTCCAGTTGCCGCCGGTGCGGCCGCCAGTTTTGCCTGGGCGAAAAAAGAATTGAACAGCTCTTTGCCGGGCGTTGCCGTGACCGTTGCCCTCTTGCCGCCCTTAGCGGTTGCCGGCCTGGCTTTAGCGGTGGAGAATTTTTGGATATTTAAAGACGCGCTTAATGTTTATCTCCTTAATGTTTTAGGAATAATTATCGGGAGCTTGATTATCTTTTTACTCATGGGTTTTCGCGGCTCGGCCAAGAAGATAATTAAAGAGGTTGAGGAGGAGGAGAAGAAGAGCGGGCAGGAATAAAGACGAAATGGAGAGGGAATATTAAATTTTAAGAATGAACAATCTTGGGATAGTTGCAGAAAAATAATAACAGAGATCCGGGAGTATTAAGAAGTAGAATTTTAAAATTTTTATTTATAATTTAAAAAGTATGAAAAAATTAATGATTTCCTTGGCTATTTGCTTTATTTTTTTATTGTCGGGATGTTCTATCATAAATGCTAACGAATTAAAGACAGTAAATGAAAATATTAAAAATTCTATAAAATTATTAGAAAATAGGATTACCGACCTTGAGCTCGGACAAAAAAATGAAGAACAAAATAATGATGGCGCCATCTCTTCATCGGCAAAAAAGTTCTTGTCTTATAATGATTTAATAGAGGAAATGAATTTAGATAAAAAAGCGCCTGGTACTAAAATTTATTATTCTAGTAGTATGGGCCTGGCTTTCACTTACCGTGAGTTATTTGACAATCAAAATATAAAAATAACTGAGAGCGGAAACAATATTAATATTGACGGACAAAATTTATATTTTTTTGAAAAGGACCCAGAATTAAGTTTAGTAGAAGCTTTAACCGAAAAATTTCTTATAGGTTATAAAGATGAAGAATGTTTTGCTAAACAGTATGAAAGTAAAAATACTCCCAGTAGTTATGTAAAAGCGGGCTTATCGCCGGCAGGAGATCGGGGAAATGGGCTAGAAGTTTTTAATAAATGCCCTTTAGATTACGGAGAGACCAATGGGGCCCGGTATTTTTTAATGGATAATAATATCCCGGAAAAATTCTTTTTTGTTGAGCTTGGACAAGCGGCCGTGGCTTCGGACGGGACAATAGATGAAGAAGGCAATACTTCTTCAGATTGGTCTAACTCTATTAAAATTTTTAAGTAGAGATTTTATAGATTATACAAACTAAAAACACCCGGTCGGGTGTTTTTAGTTTGTTGCGGCTTGTTGGAAGGGCGGATCGCGCCAGGCAAGTTTTATATTACCTGTAATTTTTTTATAATTTTCTAACGATTCCTTTGCGAGCGTCAACTTCTATCAAGTCGCCGTTTTTCAAGGATTTAGTGGCAATTTTAGTCCCGACGATACAAGGTATTTTTAGTTCTCTAGAAGTAATGGAGGCGTGAGAAGTTATGCCGCCTTCGTCTGTAATTACGGCTAATGATTTTTTAAATATAGAGATAAAATTAGGATCAGTCATTTCCGTAACTAAAATTTCGTTATTTTTAAATAATGAAAAATCTTTACTAGATAGCACTACTCTTACTCTGCCTTTAACTTTTCCAGGATAAGCGACATTACCCTTAATAGAAGCGCCCTTTGCGCCAGGGTCTTCTAAAGTGATTTTATTTTTTAACAATTTTTTATCTAAATTTTTTTGTAAATATATTTTGCCATTTAAAGCGCCGAAACCATCTAGGCGTTTTTTAATTTGGTTTATATCTTCAGAAGAGAAGTTTTTTTGAGCGATTTTTATTATCTCTTTAGGCGTTAGAATAGCGGCGAGGCCTTCCGTTTTATGTATTTTAGAGCAAAAATCCATAACAACTTGGTTCATTTTTGAAGTATAGCGTTCGGCTAGGACGCGATAGGATAAAAATTCTTTTTTTGTTTTGTTATCGATTTTTTTTATATTCGGCGCTAAAAATACTAAGTTCATCGCCGACCACCATTTGACTAAGTGTTTATAATAGTTATTAAATTGACTCGGAGAATCAATCCCATTTTCTAAATATTTTAAAACTGTCGGCCAATTTGATTCCAAAATTTTAAATAGCCGTTTCTTAAAAGGAATATTATGATCCGACAGCTGTTTTTCCAATTTTCTTTGAATTTTAGAAAGTTCGTTTAGATTATACCAAACCGTTATTTTACGATTTTCCTTATCATACAGAAATAGATTATTTTTTACCTGGTATTTTAAAAATAAACTATAACCCAACCTATCGCTATCATTCCACATGAAGGCATAGAAAAACGGCCTTTCTCTGGAAAATATTTTAGATAGTATTATTTTTTCAGGCATAATAAAAATTTTAAATCCCGAGGTGAGACTCTAGTGTTAAACATTTTTTTTAATATTCGCTAAAATATATTATTGCAAAATTAAAAAATATTTTTAACCTTTTAATTCATTATAAATGTTCGGGGCAGTGTTTTTTATCAAATTATTCTGATGTTTAAGTAGTTCGATTTCTTCCGCGGCGCTATCTTTTGATAAGCGGAAATTACGGAAAACTATTTCCGGATATTGGCTAAGCATTTTTCTTTCTTCCTCGGAACTTAAAGAATCTCCCGTTAAAAAGGCTTTGATAGCCGAATCCGGGTAGCCCATTAAAGCCCCATATTTTTCATGGTTTTTGGCCGGGTCAACTTCTGTTAGGGCGTCTAAGGTTTCTTGATTTTTAGAAATTAAAAATTTACTAGAATATCGCTTGCCTTTTTTTTCTTGAGAAACTTTTTGATATTTTAGGCCTAGATTTTTTATTTTTTCCTCGTCCGCGGAAATCTCTTCCGGTGTGTCTGCGAAAAGCGTCAAGGCTAAGCCCGGTTTTTCTCCTAACAATACTAAAATCAAATTAGCTTTTTGTTCGGCGCCGGTTTTCAAGGTTTCAATTAGAGCAATTTTTTCTTGATTTTCCGGCACTTTTATTTTTTCTAAGTTTTTCGGGAACATAGGGAATAAATTTTTGCTTTGAATATATGGGTTAATATAATATAAAAAATTACTGTGGAGAGTTTGGTACTATAAAAGAGATTAGGAATAAGGTTGTTAGTCTTTTTTAATAAATTCTTCCAAATCGTCCTTTAACAATAATCTAGATAATGTCGCATTTTTCTGCAGAGCAAAACTAGGAAGATGGGAAAATCCCACGTATTCTAATTCTTTGCCTAAATGCCTTACTTTTTTAATAGCCGGAATTAAATCCGTATCTGAAGAAATTAAAATAGCCACATCATACAAATCATCATAAGCGCCAACCAACAAATCAACGGCAATTTTAACATCAACACCCTTTTCGTGAAATATCTCGCCGTTTTCCATTAGATAACCTTGCTTAACACGAAAACCCTGATTTTCTAAATGATTAAATAGCCTTTGTTGCCCATATCTTTTAGACTGGCTCAAAGAATCCCCAACTTTAGCTCTGACCGCACCCACGTAATAACGATAAGAAACAATAACCCTTTTTCTAGCTAGAAGATTGCACAAACCAAAATAGTCAAACTCGGTAGTTCTTTCAATTTTTAAATCTTTTAATTTGTGATACAAGTTGCTTCCGTCGATATAGATAGCAACTCTTATTTCTTTATCATTGCCCATATAATGGAAAACCCACCGTGCCCCCTTTCGGAGGCAGGGTGGGTGGTTTTAGTAAAACAAAGGAGTTTCTTCATTAATCACCATATTCTGAATATATTTAAATAATAGCATATTGGTATTTTATGTCAATAACTACGAATAAAATTGCAAAATGTAGCTGTAGGGCTATTGACAATCTGCGGAGACGGGAGGATTCGAACCCCCGATGCCGTTTCCGGCATACCGCATTTCGAGTGCGGCTCATTCAACCACTCTGACACGTCTCCTATCACCCGGTTTTATCCGGATTATATTTATTTTTTTATTTCGTCATTGCTAATCCTAAGAACGCTAAAATTAATAAAATAAATAAACTGGCGCCGGTATAGAATAGTAGTTTAACCCCTTCTTTTTTCTGGCCGTCAGCATAGAGCATGATTGGCCGCCCTAAAATCAATCCGCCGGTGACCAACGCGGAGAAAACGAATAATAATAAGAAGGCAAGGGGCGCGATGGCCTCATTATCTACTGAACCGAAAATCTTGTCACCGTTGGTCATGATTAATGATATCAAGAAAACATAAATGGCGACGCCTAAGGCGTTTAAAACCGCTGTTAGGATTAGTTTTGAGTTCTTCATATTTTTTTATTTTTTTAATCTTAAATTATTATTACGCTTAGGCCGTGGCTTCGTATTTTCTAATTTTTTCAATTCCATAATTTCCGGTTCGCCCAATCGTTCCCATCCCCCCTCTTTCATCGGGCCGAGCTTTAAAGGTCCGATTGCCGTCCGGATTAAATCGTTCACCGTTAAATCTAAAGCGGCGAACATCCGCCGAATCTGGCGTTTTCGTCCCTCGCTTAAGGTTATTACAAAAATCCCATTTTGTAAATATTCCGCCCGTTTAGCGCGGACAAAGCCGTCTTCGCCTTTAATATCAACGCCGGTCGTTAAGCGCTGGGCTAAAGCGTCGCCGTCTTTTATATCCCCTTTAATTTTAACTTTATAAACTTTTTCATGCCCGAAGCGCGGATGCGTTAGGCGTTGGGCCAAGTCGCCATCATTAGTGAGCAAGACCAGGCCGCGGCTGTCTTTATCAAGCCGGCCGACCGCGAATAATTTTTCCGGAATATCAATCAGGTCGAAAATATTTTTTTCTTTCGCGAACCTCCGGTTAGTACAGGTATAGCCAATCGGCTTGTTGAGTTTTAAATAGATTTTTCCCGCCGCTTTTGATAAGGGCCGACCGTTAACGCTTATCTGATCATGTTGCGCGTCAGCGCAATCGCCGAGCTGGGCGACTTCGCCGTTTATTTTAACTAAACCTTTCCTAATCATTTCTTGAGCCGCCCGGCGGGAAGCTAAGCCGCTTGTCGCAATTATTTTTTGCAGGACTTCAGCCATATTATTCATGTCTATTTATTTTGATTATGTTTATTCAAGCTTTATTTATCTTAGTGGCTCTATTTAAGTTTTTATTTATTTAAGTTCCATCTCGCGTCGGCAACGGAGATTAAGCGCGCCGAGCAAAGCGATTAAGATCCAAAACATTATTGCTAAGTCGTTTTTAAAATAAGGGACGTCAACTAAGCCGTGGACAACAATCGCGGTCATGGCCGCGAATAAGCCGAGCGCCAAATATTTTTCCGGTTTCTTTTCCCGGCCGCAGCTGAGATTAACGATAAAGGCCGTGTATAGGAAGCGCAGAATTATCCAAACGAATAAAAGCGCGCCCCATAAACCGAGTTCGCTCCAAAAATTTAAGAAAATATTATGCGGATAAAGATAGACCTCGACCGGCTGCCAGTATTTTTCCCGCAGTTCCGCGCTGCCATAGGCCAGAGAATGAAAATTATCAATCTTATCGCGATTAAAGAAAATCCCCTCTTGATGATATGGGGCAATCGCGGGCTGGTAATTATCTAGGCCGGCACCGGTTAAAAAGCGCGGCCCGGAAAGCATTGCTTTCGTTTCCCGCCATTGCTGTTGGCGGATTTCTCCGGACAAATCGCTTAAAGTTATTTTTTCTAGAACGAAAGTTTTTAGCGTCGGATTTATAAATATCAACGCCGCCCCGAGAATGATAAAAGCTAAAGTAATGATTCGGCTTATTCTAGTCGCTAATAAGCCAAAAACAACGATAGCGGCCAGTAGTCCGATTAAAGCGCCTTCGGAACGAGCAAAATAAATCGCCAGTCCGGAAGTGATAATGGTTAATAAAATAACGATTTTTTTTCCGCGGGAATTCTCGCCTTGCTCATAAAAAAGCCAGCCGCCAAAAAGCGCGGCGAGCGGCGCCAGATATAATCCGACTGCGTTCGGGTAAGGGAAGAAGGAAGTGACGCGTAAAGGCTCATTAGTCGCCCAGGGCGCCGGCAGGAAAGAGCCGGTCAATTTTTGCAGGAGCGCGAATAAGCTCACGCCGGCCGCGGAGACCAGTAATGCCCAAAGAATTTTTTGCCAATCCGCTCGGCTTTTAAAAACATTGAAAAGCAAAATAAAAAGAAGCAGGGGTTCAAAAAAATAGGCCTTCCATATCCCGAAAGCGCCGGCGCTCCAGCCGCTAATACCGACGGCAATGAGTGCCGCAATCAGGACTAAGGTCATTTCTAGAGAAAAAGGATAGGCTTGCCAAGTACTGCGGCCGCTTTTTTTTCCCCGTCGGCTTTTTAAAAGATCTTTTAGCCCGGGCAAAAAGTTTTTTAAAAACCAAACCGCAAAGGCGATTAAAATCATGAGTTCTAAAAAAGTCAGGGGCAGGTCGGCAATCGTGAAACGGATTAGATAAGACGGTAAGGCGGCAATGATTACTAAAAGCGCCCAAGGGAGCCGGTATAGGGCCAGGGCAAGGAAAAGCAGGCAAAAGATAGAGATTGCGATAGTCATAAGGTTATTATATCATTTGCCTTAAAAACAAACAAAATAATCAAGTTTAAAAATTTTTGGCAGATTGATGTTGTCTACGAGTTTTAAATTTTTCTTCGGCCTAAACACAAAACAACCTCCGCAGAGGTTATTTTTCAAGAGAAGGACTATAGATGTTGTTAGAATTAAAATAGAAAAAAATATCAACAAAAATTAAGAATTTATAACATTTTTATTCTTATCGCAATAACGCCAAATTCTTTTTCCTGTTCTTTAGTATAGAATTTATAATAGACGGCCTCAGCTTCTTCTAAGGTATTCTTATCAGGGATAACATTTTTCAACCCCTCGCCAATTATCATATTTCTAAAGCCATCATAATTATTTATCTGGTCAACAATAAACAATTTTTCATCCGGACCGATCGATAATTTATCGCCGACTTTTAGCTCTTTGAATTTTCCCTTATTCAAGCGTCCCTCAACGGTTTTTTGGCCGTTTAGAATAAAAGACAAATAAGGTTCTTGTACATCCAGAGAAATAATCGACATAAATTAGTGATTTATTATAGAAGATAGAGAGCTAAACAATAAACTATCATATTAATTACATTATAACATAAAACCTAATAAAAAATCCGTTGAATGTTCCTCAACGGATTTATGATAATTTGTTTAATGCCGGTAAAAGCCTTTTAGTTTTATATTATATTTTTTACTTAATAAAACAATTTTTTTTTCTGTCTCATCCCAATATTTTTTATCGAAACCAGCTTGATATAATTCTAGTAAAACAGAAGAACAATTAGTTATGGCTTTTATTAAACCATCCCAATCTCCGAATTTTTGGTTTAAACTTTCGGCCATAACGAAATCCACTTTATTTTGTATTTGTCTGAAAATTTCGTCTAAATCGGTTATCCCTGGTAATATAGGACCTATAAAAACATAAGTTTTAATTCCGGCCTTTTTGAGTTCGTCTATCGCCTTTATTCTGTCTTGCGGGGATGAAGCACGCGGTTCTATGATGCTAGAATATTTTGAGTTTAGCATGGTAATAGTAATGCCGACCTCACAGGTATTTATTTTTTGTAATAAATCAATATCCCTCGTTACTAAAGATGATTTTGTTAAGATTGATATAGGAAAAGAATTTTTAATTATTTTTTCCAAGATAGAACGAGTTAATTGATATTTTTTTTCGATTGGCTGATAAGCATCAGTTACGCTGCCAAGCAAAATGGCGCCCTTTTTGCTCTTTGTAAATAATTGTTTTTCAATTATCTCCGCCGCATTAGTTTTTACATCAATAAATTCTCCCCATTTTTCATTATTATGCCCTGTAAATCTCCGCATGAATCTAGCATAACAATAAGTACAGGCATGTGCGCAACCGACGTAAGGGTTGATACAATAATTTACTTCCGGCAGACGGCTATCAGTCAGGATTGTTTTTGATTTTATTTCTCTAATTTTCATGATTTTAATTATTGTTTGGTTATTCTGCAAAAATTACATCTACACTGATATCCCATTTCTTCCTGAGCTTTTTTAAGTATAGCGTCAAAATTGTCTTCAGGCAATTTTCCGATTTTAAATCCGTTAATTGGCAGACAGCCGTTTTTTAACGCCCAGGCGCAAGCTAGGACAGTTCCGTCGGGGAGTATTCCGACTGTTTCCACGGCGGCATGGCAGGTATAACTACCGTTCAATATCCGCAGAGAATGTTGGAATATAATTTCAGTATAACCTTTAAGGGAATTCAAAAAATCCATTATTTCCAAATAGTCATCTTTCGTTAATAACATATTTTTCATCGATTCTCCTCGGCCGACAGGATAAAATTTTAAGACGCTCCAAGATTTCACTCTGTTTTTACAAAGCCATTTATAAATAGTTCGCAAGTTATCTTTAGAGGCGGTGTGTTTATGAAGAATCGTAACAGCAGAAGCATTTATTCCGCGAGAGATCAGTTTAGGAATTACTTTCATAGTAGAAATATTAAAACCATTTGGACGTAATGGATTATGAGCTTTTTCTAAATTATCTAAAGTAAATTCCACTTTATTAACTTGTTTTAGAATATTAATTTTTCTAGCATCAATAAAAACTCCGGTCATACTGATATCAATTTTTTCTTTTGGCATAATTAAGATAGCTTTTTCAAGTATTTTAATATCATCTTCAAGATATAATGGATCTCCGCCAGAAAAATCAATCTCTAAGTTTTTTGCGCTAATAATTTTTAGGATTTCATCTTTTTCTTTAAAAGTTAATTGTCGTTTGTCTTTAATTTCTTTTTGGTGGATTTTTTCCGCCCCATTTTTACTTTTAGAGCAAATAGCTGATACGCAGCAAAATTCGCAATTCCAAGGACAAAGCCTCGTTAAGTTCCATATTATATACATTTTCCCCTCCTCTTTATTTAATTGTTAAATTTCATTTTTTAATTTTAATAAGATTAACATATCTTAACATAAGAATCAAATTTCAAAAAATGGCTATGTTATTTATTTTTTCACTAGCCCCGCCACTATAATTTAGTTGATATATTAATTTATCTTTATAAAATATTTTTTCTTCCCCGGAAAAATCGTTTAAAGCGCCTTTTGTTTTATTTATGTATTTATAATCCCCCTCAACAAGCTTTTCGGGTCCCCTAAAAGGAATATTTTTTGGAATTATTTTCAGAGCCTTTCTTAAAAACGCATAGATATCATCTGGAGAAATTTTTTTAGATAGCACGCCCCCTGAATATTTCATAGTCCATATTAGCTTGGTCGCTTTAAAAACTTTTTCTTGTCCGGAAAATTTTTCATGTCCTCGGTATCTATCAATATATTTAAGATCGCCTTTTTTAAACAAGTATTCTTTTTGCCCATTAGTTAAAATTCTGGCGCGTTTTTCTCCGCCCCCGGCATAACTTTTTTGTTTGGCAATTATTAAAAATTGTTTTAAATTTTTTTCCATAATATAGGGGATAGCGAGCTAAATAATAAATTCTTTAATTAATTACATTATAACACAAAACGCCGCTCCGAGCGGAGAGGCGTTTTTATTCGATTTAACTCGTTTAAGCCCGTTCAACATATTCTCCAGTTTCCGTATTAATTCTAATTACATCGCCTTCGTTAATAAACATCGGGACGCTGATTTTCGCGCCGGTTTCAATTTCCACGGTCTTATTAACATTGCCGGCGGAATTTCCTTTTACTCCGGGCGGCGCGCTTACGACTTTGAAATCCATTTTGATCGGCAAGCTGATTGAAGCCGGTCGGCCCTCGAAATATAACACATCAACATCGGTCCCGTCTTTTAAGAATCTTTCCTGTTCGCCGAGCGACTCGAGCGGCAAATCAAATTGCTCGTAATCCTTATTATCCATGAAATAGGCCTGGTCCTTATCCTTATACATGAAATTCGCTTTTTTCGTTTCCGTTTCCGCTTCTTCCGCCTTTTCCGCGCCTTGGAAAGTTCTTTCTAGCATATTACCGCTTAAAAGGTTGCGACATTTCGTCTTAAGCACCGCGCCGCCTCGGCCCATTTTATGATGATCGGTTTTGATTATCACGTAGGGTTCGTTATTGATTTTAATGACCTTGCCGGTCTTGATTTCATTGAAGTTTAGCATAAGCGTTAAAAATTATTCCGGTCTTTAATTAGCGAGAATCGCCGTTTATTTATGAGTCGCGGACAAGAGCGCCATCACGCGGGAGCGTTTGATCGCGGTCGTGAGTTTCCGCTGGTGCCAGGCACAGACGCCGGTCCGGGAGCCGGGCAAGATTTTCATGTAGAAGTTGATGAAGCGACGCAAAGTGCGCGTGTCTTTATAATCAACATCAAGATTATTAACGCAGAAATAGCATTCTTTGGTTTTTTTATTGCTCATAATATTTATTTTAATTCTCGCCGTCCGAGACGGAAGCGGCGCTTTTATTTTTATTAATTAGAAAGGAATATTTTCCACGCGGATTTCTTCATCGCCGACCGCTTCTTCCGGCACTTCAATTACCGCTTCGCCACCAGCGTTTCCGGATTGGCTGTTGCCGCTATTGCCGCTGAAATTTCCCGTGCCCGCGCCTTTAGAGTCAAGCATAATCATATTCTCCGTAACGATTTCCGTGCGATAGCGTTTGACGCCGTCTTGGCCGGTCCAATCGGTCGTCTGCAAACGGCCTTCAATAAAGACCTTGGAGCCCTTATGTAAATATTTAGCGCAGATTTCCGCCAGTTTCCGCCAGGCGATTACGTTATGGAATTCAGTTTTCTTTTGCTGTTGGCCGCTTTGATCGGTCCAGACAAAATTAGTCGCGACGCCGAAAGAAGCAACGCTTTGGCCCGAGGGCGTATTTCTTAATTCCGGATCCCGGGTGAGGTTTCCGATAATCATGGCTTTGTTTAAATTCATATAGTTTGGACTATCCCGAAGCCCTTAAGAGCGGCTTCAGAAAAATTAATTAAATTAAATCCTTGGCATTTAAAATGCCTTCCAGTTTTTCGTCCAAGTCCTTTAGATCTACTTTTTTCTCAGTTTTTTCTTTAACCTTGGAAGCGCTCGTGGCGGACGGGGACGAAGTTTTTACTTTTTCTTCCCGTTTTTTATCTTCCGTAGCTTTTTTAGAATCGATTTTAACCTGGATTTCCTTTTCCCGTGCTAACTCCTCATCGCTTTTTTTCTTTTTAATAACAATTTGATGGCGGAGAATATTAGTCGAGAGCCGGAAGGTCTGGTCGATTTTAGCCAGGTCTTTCCCTTCTAGATCAAATTCAAAGAGCCCGTAGTACCCATAGACGTTTTGCTTAATCGGATAAGCTAATTTTTTCTTACCCCAATATTCGCGATGGCTGATTTCGCCATTGTTTTCCGTTAGAGTTTTTTCTATTTCTTCCGTAAGCTTTTTCGCTTCTTCATCCGTGAATTTATTCGGGATGATAAAAAGAATCTCGTAATGGGTCGTTCCGGTTTTTTTTGTTTTTGACATAGATATTATAAATGAGAGGTGCTTAAAATCATTTAAATTTTTTCTAAAAGATTTTTTTATGGGGAAACTTCCATCCTTATCAATAGCTTAGTAGCCGTTCGGGCGACAGTGTTCCTGAGCGCCTGTAATTTCGTAGAGCAAAATTTATCGCCGGCCGCCGGAGCGCCGGCTAGGCGCGGAGGCGGAGAAGAGGCGGTGAATTTTGCCACAGAAATTACCGAAGCGAAGGAATACTGGCGGCGAACGGCGTTAAATTATCTATCAATAAACATGAAACTTCCTCAAGCTAACCTGCTCTTATTAAATAAAATCCCCAAAGTATTCCATAGTTTTGGGGCTAAAGAATACCTTTAATTCTGCTCGTTAATCGGCGGAATTATCTTGAGTCGATCCGGCTTAGCCGGCACCCGAGATATGGGAAAGATATTGGTTTATTAATTTGTGCCCTTAGTTTAGCATGAAGCCGGAGAAATTACAATAGCATCGGGTAATCATTGTCAGCCGGGGCATATTAGTATAAGATAAAATTATGAAATACTTCTTTGTTTTAGGCACAAACACCGCCCTTTCTTTAGCCGAATTGGCTGCGGTTTTGGATATTAAAGAGCCACGGTTGTTAGCGACGGATTTTTTAGCGGCGGAAGTTGAGCGGGAAATAGATACCGTTAAACTTATCGCCCGCCTAGGAGGAATTATTAAAATTGGAAGGATTATTAAGGAAATCCCGGTCGGCGAGGAAAAAAATCTTGTAGCGGAGATACAGGAAATTGCCGCGGCCAAACAGGCGAGCGGTCCGACCGGAAAATTTAATTTTGGTTTTTCTAATTATGGGAAGGGTGAAGTTAATAAAAATGATTTAGGGCTGAAAGCAAAGAAATATTTTACGGAGAAAAAAATCAGCTCGCGTTTTGTTGTGAGCCGTGAAAAAACTCTTTCTAGTGTCGTAATTACCCAAAATAAGTTAATTTCTCGGGGGATTGAGGTTGTTTTGATAAAAAATAATAATCAATGGATAATCGGCGAAACCTTAGCGGTCCAGCCCTTTAAAGATTTATCCCGCCGCGACTTTGGCCGGCCGGCGCGCGACGACCGTTCCGGTATGTTGCCGCCGAAATTGGCGCAGATTATGATTAATTTAGCGCAAATAACCGATGAAAATGCCGTAATTATTGATCCGTTTTGTGGTTCCGGGACGATTTTAAGCGAAGCCGCCCTGCTCGGTTATAAAAAATTGTTCGGTTCGGATATTTCGCCGAAAGCGATTGATGATACTTATAAAAATTTAAGCTGGCTTAAAGAATTATATAAAATTGAAGATTGCCGGACTAAACTGGTTGTTAAAAATGCCGTTGATATCGCGAAGTTTATTAAAGCCGGTTCCGGCGACGCGATTATTACCGAGCCGTTTTTAGGGCCGCAGAGAGGAATGATTAATTTTAAGCCGGTAATTGCTGAACTCGAAGAGCTTTATTCCGCGGCTTTGGTTGGATTTAAAGAGGTCTTGAAACCGGGCGGCCGTGTTGTCATGATTTGGCCTTTATTTTATGGTCAGCGTCCGATTGCGCCGCGTTACGAGGGGTTTAAGATTTTAAATATGGTTCCGGCGAGCTTGCGCCAAAGCGAATTTATAAAAAAAACCGGCCGCGATACTATTGTTTACGGCCGGCCCGGACAGAAAGTTTATCGGGAAGTAGTGGTGATGGAGAGGGTATAGGGGCTTGATTTTTTAAGAGGGGGGGGTATTATAGAGATAGGTGGTTTAAAAATAATTAATAATTTAAAACAAAATTTATGGGATTATTTAATAAATTTGAAAAACCGGCTAATGATAATGAAGTTATGGTTAAAAGAGCGGAAAGCGAAGTTGATATTTTATCAGCTGAATTACAGAAAAAAGATTGGGTGGAAATTTGGAATAGCTTGTGTTGTTCTGAATTAAACAGCCCAGCCATCGTTGAAAAAATGTCGTCTGAAGCGCAAGAGAAATTCAAGCAGGCTATTATTGAAGCAAAAAATTTATTTGAAGCTGATAAGGCTAATGTTAGAGAAGATTTGGTTGCGCCTATCCAGGAGTTTTTAGAAAAGATGTAAAAATGAATTAGCGAGTTTAAAAAATAGAAGCCAAAAGCTTCTATTTTTGTTTTATAGACCAAATATCCAATAAAGCCGTTTACCTATTTATCAAAAAATTACACACATCTCCATCTTTAACAATATAGTCCTTACCCTCAGTACGGATCTGACCGAGTTCCCGAGCTTTTGCTTCACTGCCGCATTCCACGAATTTTTCCCAATTTACCACTTCCGCCCGAATAAATCCTTTGATAAAGTCCGTATGGATTTCACCGGCCGCTTCCGGCGCCTTGGCGCCGCTTTTTATGGTCCAGGCGCGAGTCTCATCCGGCCCAGTCGTGAAAAATGTTTCCAGTCCCAAAGTTTGATAGGCGGTTTTGATTAGCTTATCAAGGCCGCTTTGTTCTAATCCAAGCTCTTTTATATATTCAGCCTGCTCTTCAGCTGGCAAATTAACAATTTCTTCCTCTAATTTTACATTAATTTTCAAAACCGTCTCTTTTGTTCCGAGAAGAACATCGCCGCTATGTTTCTCGTCGATGTTTAAGAGGTAAATAAGTGGTTTTATGGTTAATAAATTTAAAGTTTTAACGAATATTAGCTCTTCTTCTGTAAATTCAAGCTCCCGCGCCGCCTCTCCGGCCGCCAGTTGTTTAAATATCTTATCTAATATTAGCTCTTGGATTTTTAATTCTTTATCACCACTTCGCGCTTCGCGACGAATTTTGTCCAGGCGTTTTTCCACTGAAGATAAATCAGCTAGTATTAGCTCGGTATTTATTGTTTCTTTATCTCCGACCGGATCGATTTTACCGCTTACATGAATAATGTTAGCATCTTTAAAATCGCGGATAACCTCGCAAATTGCGTCACATTCGCGAATATGAGCTAAAAATTGGTTGCCTAAGCCCTCGCCCTTACTCGCACCGGCGACTAAACCCGCAATATCTACAAATTCAATCGTTGTATTGATAATTCGAGCCGGTTTAGAGACCGCGGCTAATTTATCTAAACGTTCATCCGGTACTTTTACGACCCCAACATTCGGATCTATGGTGCAAAAAGGATAATTAGCCGCTTCCACGCCTTTTTTAGTTAATAAATTAAACAAGGTTGACTTTCCGACATTAGGCAGGCCGACAATACCGATGGATAATGACATATTTTATTTTATATTAGGAAAATTTATTATTGCATTTGTTCGTCAGGCTCGTCCGTTAAAATAGGTTGAATAATGATTATTTGCAATTTTAGCGATCCGGAAGATATGAATTATATGAATATATGGCAGATTATGATTTGAGTATAGCCGAGATTAGCGATTTTGCCAATATTTTTTATTATATTATTATCCGTTTTATAATTGTTTCTTATTCTGATTTGATATTACGTCAAATTTAGTATTTTCACCAACCATTTTTGTCAATTAAACCACATATTAAATCAAGTCTCAAATCTATTAAATCGGTTTTTAATAACAAAAGAGGCCCATGACGGGCTGCTCTTTATTATAAAATAAAGTAAATTAATTAATAGCCGCGTCATGAGCCTCAGTCCTTTTTTTCTAATCTTTTCTTGATTATTATTAAGGACTTTGAGTCTCTTGCTAACTTTAGAGAATAATTCTTACCAGCTCCTAGCAAATTTAAAATAATTTTTATTATTTTTGCTAATTTTTAATAAATTTTAATAAAAATTTCTTTATGACTTTTATCAAATTTTATTCTTTTAGCACAATTTAATTTGCTCAAGCTTTTTTCTTTACCGCGTTAGCGTCGGTAATGAATCCAGAGCTAGTTAATGAACCTAAGTATATTATAGCACTTTTAAAAATAAGGGTCAACTATTGTGGACTTAAAATGGAATATTTTAGTATTTTTTGCTAATATTTAAATAAATAATTTAATTAAATTGTCTTTTTAATAGTTTAAGTCCACGCTAACCTGGACTTAAATTATGGTTTTATACACAGAAAACACAGGTTATCCACAGGTTTGGGGATTAGTTTGGGGATAATATGGCTAGCGAATATCTAGCTCGCTCCTGACCTGTTCGACTCCCCTTTCAAAACATCAAAATAAAAATACTCTTTTAGAGTATTTTTATTTTGAGGCTCGAGTGGGAGTCGAACCCACGAGTCGCAGTTTTGCAAACTGCTGCGTTAGACCACTTCGCCATCGAGCCGTTTATATATAGTTGTTTATCCGGATAACTTTTTAGATGATTTTATTACCGAATTGCAATTATTCTAGATATTTATCTGATCGAGTGTTTTAATTGACATTTAAGCACTCCGGCCAACATTTGAATTTTAACTTATCTTATTTAAGTTGTAAACCGGCCTCGACTCGGAGCCGGGAAAAATCGCGCGAACCCTTTTCTTTTAGTTTGTAAAAAGCCGCGGCCGCGATCATGGCGGCATTATCGGTCGTATATTCTAAATCCGGCACTAAAAAATTTACACCCGGCGCTTTAAGGGCGATAGTTTCCGCTAATTGTCGGCGAAGTTCGCGGTTAGCACTCACGCCGCCGGAAAGCATTATGGTTTTCGCCTTGGTTTTAGATGCAGCTTTTATCGTCTTATGAATTAAAACATCAATAATTGCCTGTTGAATCTCATGGCAATAGGCCGGGATTTTTTTCTGCCAATTTTTATCTTTTTGGAGCTGATAAAGCAGGGCGGTCTTTAGGCCGGAAAAAGAAAAGTCAAAGTTATCAGAATTTATCATTGGGCGGGGAAGCGGCTGGATTAGTGTTTTAGAATTTTTAGAGTCCTTGCCTATTTTCCGAACTTTTCCGATTGATTTATATTTATCAGCATAACGGGAAATAATCGGTCCGCCCGGATAGCCGAGATTCATCATTTTTGCCGCCTTATCAAAAGCCTCGCCGGCCGCGTCATCGCGCGTTTCGCCTATTATTTTAGTTTTTAAATTCTTATCCATTTTTAACAAAATCGTATGACCGCCGGAAACGGTTGAAATTATAGCCGGGAAGCGGATTGGCGTGTGCGGAGCGATAAAATTCGCGTAGATATGGCCTTCAACATGATTTATGCCAATAAGTGGCTTATCCCAGGCAAAAGCTAAAGTCCGGGCGGTTTCTGCGCCGGTGATTAAAGAGGTAATCAGTCCCGGACCCTTGGCTACGCCGATGGCGCTTATTTGGTTCGGTCGGATTTTTGCAGTCTTTAGAGCTTCGTGGATGACCGGTATAATATTTAAAACATGTTCGCGAGCCGCGATCTCCGGCACGACGCCGCCATATTTTTTATGGATAGGAATTTGCGAGGAAATTACGTTTGATAAAACGCGAAGCCGGCCGTTTTTTTGGTCGGCTTTAATTATGGAAGCGGCGCTTTCGTCGCAACTGGTTTCTATACCCAAAATATACATATCTATTATTGTAGGGTATTTTAGGAAAAAAACAACTATTGAATCAGGCTCCTAAAATTCTTGACAGAAAATGGGTTTATCTATAAAATAAGATTAAATCTAAGGACTTAGATTTTTATTTTGCGCCATTATCGCAAGAGCAATGGCCCCTTCGTCTAGTGGTTAGGACACCAGGTTTTCATCCTGATAACAGGGGTTCGATTCCCCTAGGGGCTACTAATTAAAAAACTCTAACGAATGTTAGAGTTTTTTAATTAATGGGTGGTAAACTAGGGGAAGCGAACAGACGGCGAGCGAGATACGAGAATGAGCGGAGCGAATTCGAGTAATCGAGCGACGATAAACGCGAGCGAGCGAGCGTTTATCGGGTCCGTCCGGGCAACGAGCGGCGCGGCTAAGCGCCGCGAGGCGGAATTCCCCTAGGGGCTACAAAATAAAATAACGCACTTTGTGCGTTATTTTATTTTGTAATTGTCGAGCCGGGAATCGAACAAGTCGGAAGCGAGGCGCGAGTTATTTCGGAAGAAATAACGAGCGAACGAGCGCCGGCGAGTCCGAGCTGGCGCAGGACTCGACGCCGACTCCGGACAAGTGAACGAGCCGCATTATGGCGGCGAGTGAGCGCGATGATTCCCCTAGGGGCTACTATCGGGGAACTGGCTTGTGCCAGTTCTCTTTTTGTTTGTAGAATTAGCGAAAGTTTAGCTCTTTACATTAGCAAGCGCTTGCTATATAATATAGTCATATACTACTTCTGTCGCTTCGGTGGCAGAACGCGAGGTCGCCGTAAGGCGACCTCTGCTTTTATCTAGACGTGATATGGCAAAAAAATTAACGGCGTATATATATGTCGATGGTTTTAATCTTTTCTATGGCAGCCTGAAGAGAACTAGTTATAAATGGCTAGATTTAAACAAATTGGCCGGTTTTTATTTTCCAAAATATGAGATTAAAAAAATAAAATATTTTTCAGCTGTCACTAAGGCTCGCAAGGATGATTTGGATAAACCGGTTAGACAGTTAACATATTTTCGAGCTCTGCGCACTCTTCCTAATTTAGAAATAATACCAGGAACTTTTTTGGAAAACGAGGCCACAATGTTTGTGCCTGAAAAATGTCAAAAAACAGGCCGACAAGAGGCTAACGTTGAATTCGACAAAGCGCAAACCAGACTCCCTTTACTTGGCAAAAATTACCTGGTTGTCAAAAAAACCGAAGAAAAAGGTTCTAATGTAAATTTAGCCACCCATCTAATTGTAGATGTTTATGAAAAAAAGTTTGATGTCGCCATAATAGTTTCTAATGATTCTGATTTGGCGGAATCGATAAAAATAGCAAATAGTCGTGATGGATTAAAAGTAAGATTGTTAAACCCTTATAAAAAAACCAATCATAAGCTTCAAGATGCCGTAAATAAAGACATAAAGATAATTCGAAAATTGGCATTAGCAAATTCTCAATTTTTTGATGATATGGTGGATATTAATGGTGACTTTCATAAACCTGATGATTGGAAAATTCCGTCCACTTCTCAATTTCCCTAATAATCCCGTTGTAATTTTGTCAAACCCCAGATTTTAGGGCTATTAAAAAGGGCTCAGCGTTAGCTGGGCGCTTTTTAATTAGACGGCGTTAGCCGGGGGAATCGAACAGGTCAGAAGCGAGTCTTGAGCTGAGCCGGGAGGCGAAGCGAAAAGGAGAGCGTCGCTAAGCATCCGGGGGATGCTTAACGCTGACCCAGGACAAGTTAGCCCGCCGCTTTGCCGGCGGCGGGCGAGGGCGATGATTCCCCTAGGGTAGACTGTAATCCCGATAAGACGGCCACTCGGCCAAACAAAAAACACAAGTCATATATCCGGATATATTGCTCGTGTTTTAAGTTGAGTTGGCAAAGATTTAGACTTTGCTCGTTATTATATTGAAGACTGCGTGTTTAAATTCATGGACGTAATCTGACTAGCCGTAGCTAGGTTTTATCTTCCTGCCTTATTATTGTTTATTAATAAGTCTATGAGAGCATTATAGCAAAAAATGGAAGGCGAATCAATGGACTAAAATTATTTGATTATTCGCAATTTCCGTCTTTGGAAAAAAGTGCTAAAATATAAATATCATCAATATATGATAGACAAACAAGAATTTTACTATGGCTCAGCCCTCATCAGAGCCTTAAATTCTCAGAAATGTTCTAATATTAAGCGGTTTGGAATAGGCTACCTTATCAACGATAAATCGGCCGTTCTTATTAAATATTCGACAAAAGTTAAAAGCCCGTGGCGTTTCATTATTAGCAGTGAAGAAGTAAATTTTCTTCTTGAATCAGAGAAGCTATGGGTAAAGGGTGTTATTGCACTTGTGTGCGGCGGGGATGGCGTATGCGCTATAGACTGGGCGGAGGCGTCTACTCTTTTGGACGGTGCTGTCATGTGGCTGTCGGCTAAAAGAAATTTTAATGAGCAATATGCCGTCGCGGGTCCGAATGGAAAATTGAGCCACAAGGTACCATTGCAGGATTGGCCGGAAATAGTAATTAATTAAAATTATATGAGTGAACAAAACCAAAAAGTTTTAATTCATGATGGTCAACACACGACTGAAGTTCTTAGCGTACTCGCCAACGAAATAAAATATCCTGAGTCAATAGTGGCGATAACTGAAAAGGCGGCTAAACTTATTGAAAAATCAGTTGATCCAATTGCTGGGCCACCAGAATATCCTAGCGATGGGTTGTTATATGGTCTTATTCAAAGCGGTAAAACAAGTATTATTACGGTAGCTGCCGCAATGGCGGTAGACAATGGCTTTCAATTTTTATTAATATTAACATCAAATTATGACCCTTTATATGAACAAACTCTAGAGAGAGTAAGAAAAGTTTTGCGTGGATTAACAGTTATGGGAAAAGATGATTGGAATGACCCGGCTAGATTCCAAAGACAAATACGCACAACTCCTTTTGCTATAGTGTGTTCCAAGGGTGTACCAAAATTACGTAGCTTGTTAGACGCCTTTAAAAAGGCCGGGGCGAAAGGGTTGTCAACGCTCATTATTGATGATGAAGCCGATCAAGCTAGTTTAAACACGTACACCAGCAAAGGTGGTGAGCAAATCAGTAGCACCAATGAGATAATAACCCAGTTTAGAGATTTTTTCCCTGTTAATACTTATTTACAGGTAACCGCAACTCCCCAAGCATTATTCTTACAGAGGCCGGATCACAGATACAGGCCATCCTTTACTATTCTAAGCGCTCCCGGCCCAGGATATGTTGGAGGCGATGTGTTTTTTGAGGTTGGCTCCAAATTGTTAAAACCTGTTGACTTAGAAGAAGTAGATTTGCTTCATGCTAGCTATCAGCCAACGCCGAGTGGAACAATCCCCACGGGATTAAAAAAAGCCCTATGCACATTTCTTATTGGGGCCACTTTTAAAATAATACAGAACCCAGCAGAGGGCTATGCTTTTTTGTGCCATGTCAGTCATACGAAAATTGATCATCAGTATATTGTAAATTTGATAGATAAATTTAAGGAAGAAACGATGAACGTGTTTCAGAATTATCCGCTTGCTGAGGTTGATAGGTTAATGCCCCAGTTCAAGGAGGCTTATGTTGATTTACAACAGACGCAACAAGGCATGCCGGAATTTGAAAAAATTATTGATAAAATAAAATTTTATTTGCGCGGCGCAAGTATAAAATTAATTAATGCTGCTTCCAATGAGGAAATAAAACTCGATTCCGTTTATAATATATTTGTTGGGGGCAATAAATTAGGCCGAGGAGTAACAATCAAAAATTTACTTGTTAGCTATTATGGACGAAATCCCAAAAAACCAAATGCCGATACCGTTTTACAGCATGCGAGAATGTATGGGTACAGGCAAAATGATTTAGGAGTAACGAGATTATTTTTACCTGAAAAATTGTCCGAACATTTTCGTCTAATCCATCAAATGGAAAGCGCTCTTAGGGATTTAGTAGAAAAATACCCTGAAGGAAAGTTTGAAGGTATTTTTATTTCATCTCCTCTGCACGCAACTAGATCGAATGTGCTCGACCCTAACTCGATTGGTCTTTATGTAGCTGGTGGTTACTGTAACCCATCGTACCCATTAAGAACTGACGAAATGGCCGATAACACTGTATGGCTCGATAAGATGTTATCTCAATTTGATAACAATCAGCCATGCTCGCAAGTGAATATAGAATTACTTCAAGAGATAATACAGAAATGCGAGCATGATCCGGAATACGGAGCCGAGTTATGGAATCACAAAACAATAATCGCCGCATTAGATCAAATTAAATCTCTTTATGGAAACAAAGCTTACATTGTGGTTAAAAAGGGACGAGATTTAAACGAGTCAAGAAGAGAAACGCAAAACTTCCTCTCTGGAGGAGAGGACGATTTGGCCCCAAAAGACGCACCGACTTTATATATTTATAAACTTAAAAAAAGCAGCAAAGGTCTTGAAGTGTGGTGGCCAGCGTTGAGATTTCCAGAGGGAAACTATGTATTAGCCTTTAGTTTTGAAAGATAATATTTATGAGTAGTAAGAAGAAAACAAAAAAATACAAAGCAATGGATTTATTTTCTGGTTGCGGCGGCTTGTCTCTTGGCCTTAAAAAAGCAGGCTTTATAGTTAAAGCTGCCGTAGAAATTGACCCCCTGGCAGCATTAACCTACAGAAAAAATCACACAAAAACAAATTTAATTGAATCTGATATACGGAAAGTTAGCGGACGAAGTCTATTAAAGGCAGCTGGCGTGAAACGAGGCGAATTAGATTTGCTTGCCGGTTGTCCTCCTTGTCAGGGGTTTTCGCGTATAAAAAATTTAAACAGATTAAGTACTGATGACCCAAGAAACGATTTGGTATTTGAATTTTTGAGACTAATCATACAAATTAGACCAAAAACTGTTCTTATGGAAAATGTACCAGGGCTATCTTTGGACGAACGATTTAAGAAATTTGAAAAGAACTTAAAAGAAATTGGATATCAATCGGTGTGTTCAATATTAAATGCTGCTAATTACGGTGCGCCACAACGGAGAAAAAGATTCATTTTTATGGCGTCTAGAATCGGCGCGCCAGAACTCCCTAACCCTGATAAAAAGTTAAAAACGGTAAGGTCCGTGATAGAATATCTGCCGAATCCCGCCGGGTCCGAGGATTCATTACATAAGTTATTTTTGAAAAATACCCCAAGAATTAAAAAATTAATATCTAAAATACCTAAAAATGGCGGGAGTAGATCGGCTCTCAAAAAGCAGCTACCTTGCCATATAAAAACAGAGGGGTTTCGAGATGTATACGGCAGGATAAAATGGGATGACGTAGCCCCAACACTAACTGGGGGTTGTTTCAATCCCTCAAAAGGCAGATACTTGCACCCAACAAAGAATAGAGCAATTACAATGAGAGAGGCTTCGTTGCTTCAGAGTTTCCCTATAAATTACTATTTTCCTGCTTATGCTGGATTAATAAGTGTTTCAAGATTAATAGGAGACGCCGTTCCCCCGATTTTTGCTAAGAGGCAAGCACAAAAGTTATATGATCATCTAGATGTGTATGCAAAATAAAGCGTAGTTATTAATTTTTATTAAGCAATATAGTAATCTTATGAAGAAAGATAATAAAACAATCGGCATAACAATTCGTTTTTTTACGAATGATTTGCCGGATCACGTAGGGGATAAAAATAAACAGATACCATTTTGGACATGTGGCAATGTTCATTTAGAGGCTAATCAAACGAAAGGAGTTAAGCCTAGCGATGAAATGTTTAATTACTTTGATGATATCCCAAGGGCGGTAAAGACTGTACTAAGTAGAAGTAAATTAGTGGCGGTTGAAGACGTTGCTTACAGCATGAGGGCAGAAAAAAGGCATTTCAAAAATAAGCTAGATAAACAATAAGTTTATGAACGATAAAAAAGAGACTCTTAAAAAATATATGGAGCTTGAGCAACGATTGAAAGAATATAGAAAACAATTCATGGGGGGAGGGTGGATCGGCGGTAAATTTGATTCTTCTAAAAAAGCACTAACACCGAAAGAGATTGAAAAAATTAAAATAATGGAAAAGGAAGTCGAAGAAGCTCGTGCAGAATATCTTACAGCAGAGAAAATTAATTAATAATATGACTTATTTAATTTACTATATTTTGATTTTTCTTTTTATAATATTGTTTTCTTTTCTTGTTTTTGCAACAAATGTCGCTAACTACTTGGTCGACAAACCATTTATTAGTATAATAGCCTTTTTTCTATTGATGTTCGGGATACACTATTTAGACGATTGGGTTGATTCAACAGCTAAAAAAAGAGGAGATGAAAAAAAGAAAAATAAAATCCTTATAAGTATCATATGGGCAATATTTGCCACTGTAATGATTATAGGACTTTTGACGAAAGGTTAGAGAGGATCGTTTCGCCTTAAAATTTTCGCCCACTTCTCAATTTCCCTAATAATCCCGTTGTAATTTTGTCAAACCTCAGATTTTAGGGCTATTAAAAAGGGCTCAGCGTTAGCTGGGCGCTTTTTAATTAGACGGCGTTAGCCGGGGGAATCGAATATATTTTTAAATCAGTTAACGTTTACAAAAAGTGGTTATTTTTCTAAAATTAATTCTCCATTAGCAAGCGCCCTATCGTGAGAAGGGCAAGTTGGCCATGGGCGGTCTAACACATCCTCGGAATCAAAAAGAAAAATCAGACAATCACCAGGAGGAACTTTGCCGTAATTATTCATTAAAGTATAATCCCAATATTTCCATATGATTCTCGAATAAATAGACCATGGGGTTGTTCCTGTTTCAACTCGATGATTTATTACATAAAGATCCGCTTCTTTTCCCTTACATAAATCTCCAGATTGAAATTCACGTACGCCTGTTTCAGTTGGCATGCGAAGCTCGGCCTCATGATTATCTGTGTATTCAATAGTCCCGCCAAATAATTCAAAAAATGAATTTAGCGAAATATTCTCATCATTTAAAATTAAGCCGTCAGCGATGATCTCCCCGGATTTACTGCGCGCAAACAAACCATTTTTTTTAAACTTGATAGCTTCTTTATCTATTTTTAATAATATTTCTTCGCCACAAGCGAATATTCGATAATCAACTCTTGATAAAAGCGCTTCCTGCTCTTTTCTTGGCTTTTTGTTTTTTGCTATAAAAAAGACACTTGTACAAATAAATACTAATACAAGAAATCCTACAAGCACAAATTTATAAGGATTATTTTTAACAAATGTCATATTTAATCAACGACTTCAAGCACGCCTACGCTTAGAAAATCGCCTTTGCGAGCTTGAATTGAATTTTTTTAAGCATAGAGATTTTTATCTTTTAAATTTTTAATATAGTAATCTTTTAATCTTGATTGCGACTCTTTAATTTTTGCCAGCAATAATCCCTCATTTTATCTCAACCTATAATAAGTCGCCTTGCCTTTTCCGACTTTTTCAATTATTCCATCGGCGATTAATTTTCTAAAATCTAAGTTTCTCGTCGGCTTGGCGCGTTTAGTTAATAGAGCATAATCCCTGTCGGCAATATACCCCCTCTTTTTTATGTGATTTATTATTTTTAAATGATGCTCTTTTAATTCTTTGGCCGGAGAACTATTTTCTTCAACTAGCTCTTTAATAACACGTAGGAGCTCATCAATAATACCATCCGTGAAATACTCTAACCAGGAAGTAAAGTCTATGTCGTCTTTAATTTCATAATAATTTCCTAAAACGCCGACTTCTTGAAAATAACGACTAACATTTTTGTTATAATAATTTTCAAAACTAAAAAGATAAAAAGTATTAAGCCCCATTTTGGCTAACAAGGCCTTGGTGGCTAATCGAGCCGTTCGGCCGTTACCGTCTATAAAAGGATGAATAATTACGAATTGTTTATGGAAAAGACCGGCTAAAATCAAGGGGTCGGTTATTTCTTTATTGGCGCTCAAATAATAGAAAAGCTCATTTAATAGTTTATCAACTTCTTGATGGTCGGGCGGCAGGTAGACGGTTTGACGCGTTTTAGGATTGTTTACGAAAACCGGTTCTTGACGAATTTGGCCGCAACGATAATCTTCAATCAGACCATTAGTTATTGCCCGCTGAATTTGTAATATTAATTCAATGTTAAATATTTCCCGGCGGGATTTAAGTAAAGCGTCTAATTCAATTAGCGCTTTATTATAGTTTAAAACTTCTTTTTCGCTATCCCTGGCGTTCTCCGGTTTATTTTTCAAAATTCTTTTTACGTCTGTTAAAGGCAGGGGGTTGCCCTCAATACTGGTTGACGAATATGCCGATATTTCGCGGGCGCGTTTTTCCATATTAAGCAAAACTATATTTGAAAAATTACGACTGTTTAGTTCGGTAGTAATTTCACTAATTCTTTTAATATTAGCTAATAATTTATTTGTAATTGTATATTTTGGCTTAAACATAGATAGTCATATTATAGACGATTATTAGACGATTGTCAATAAAAAAAGTTTCTGCTTAACTTAAAATTTCCGTCCACTCCTCAATTTCCCCAATAATCTCACCAATTTTTTCGGAAACTCGAGATTTTAAGACTACAAAACGAAAGAAAGTGTTCAATATTTGTTAAATTCTGTTTTATATTATAAAACCCCGCTCAATTTATGAGAACGGGGTTTCGCACTAGACATGATTAGATGGCCTTTAATCGCCTTCGTGAATATTTCTTTTTGTCATTAAGACATTGCGCTCGTCAATTTCAATAAATTTCACAGCCAGTGAAACTTTATTGTCTTTGTTCAGGCTATCCCAGAAAGTTTGTGCAATGTCTTCGATGCCTCCTGTAAGCGGTATCAAATAGGGATCGCCGGTAAATGATGGTAATGGATTGCCGTCTCCATTATAGGTAGTAATACAATAACCTAAGCCCGGACTGGATATATCCAACTTATACAAATATCTGTTGCACATATCACTAAACGGAGATTTTTTTAAAATAGATAACTCCGCAATTTGTGGCGCAAAAACTCTTGGTTCAAGCAGGGCTGATATTCGAGGCGTGTAATTAGGACTGTCTGGTTCGTATTCCCATTTTTTCAGTGAAGAGTCCAGACCTTTTATAGACAAGGCATCCAGTGTTTGGTGGCCATTGCTAACCGCATAATGCGTGAGGATTTCAGCCATTGCTGTGTAAATGATAAGGCTTGGGTCCTTAACTTTGGCGGGGTCAAATGGCGCTGTTTTTAGAACGCCATTATCTTCAATTACGAAAACGCGGTTACGACTGTTTTCAGAACGACCCATAATCCAATACACTTGGATTAGGTATTTACCAGTTTCATCCATGCCGACAATAATTCCCCTACCAGGATAAGGATTTTGTTTTAATGCTAAAAGATTGTTTTTAGCCCGAATTTCTAATTCCATGAGTTACCTCCTTTTTATAGTGATTAATAGTTAAATTTTAAATTACGATTCCGTTTATATTAATAAATTTTAAGGAATAAGTCAATTATTTTGCCTCGTAAGTCGGGGGACTGAACAAGCCGGCGGCGGGCGAGGACGACAATTTACTTAAGAACCTTTAATTCATCAAATGCAAAATATCCTGGAAGAAACCGTAGATTAAAGCGATGGCTGAAAAAAAGAAAATAGCGATATAATTCCATTTTGACAAGCTAGTTTGAAGACCTTTTAAAATATATACCAAAGATTCTCTCTCTTTATCGGTTAGGACTTGGTTATTTTTTATCTTCTTTTCTAAGCCTAGGTCAGTGATTAGTTTATCGCGACGGTTTTCAATCTTAAATCTATGAGCAAAATACCAGACGAATCCGATAGTGCCTATATACCAAGCAATTTGGACATAAATTTGATTATAGCCGTTTAAGACAACGATGATACGATAAGCAATGGTTGCTATAACGCCTAACACGAACATCCAGCGTCTATAAAATTTACTGCTCAAAACCGTTAAGCTCTTCTTATTTTTTGTATCCTCCATATTAATTAGTATTATTAATTATAATTTTTTAATGGTTTGCTTTTTAAAATCATTCCATTAAAATCATCCCGTTTTCCGGCGCGCCGATTTTCTCTAAGATTATTTTTCGCTCCGCTTTATCCGTGATTATTTCCGCCTGGCCGTAGTCATAAATTTTTATTGGAATCAATTCGATTTCTTCCCAGTCGTCGCGCCAAGTCATTTTTGCGAGCAATCCTTGCCGGGTTTCTTCCGACCACATCTGATCAAAAACAAGATTACCGAGGGAATAAATAATTGGTCGGCCTTGATAAATTTCAAAAGTTTGCGGCCAATGCGGATGATGGCCGATAACTGCGGCCGCGCCGGCGTCTATGGCCGCGTGAGCGAAATCAATTTGTTGTTGATTCGGCTCAGTTACGTATTCAATGCCGGCGTGCATGTTTAAGATTACTTCCGCGCCAAGCTTTTTTAATCTTGCGACGTCAGCCTGCATTTTTTCTATATCCATATTAACGATGCCCGAAGAATTTTCTCCGGCCAGAGAGGCGTCGTTTAAATAAGCGTAGGCCAGGAAGCCAAATTTATCGTCGTTAATAGCAATGATTTCGCCTTGCCGCGCTTCGGCCTCGTTATTTCCGGCCCCGATATATTTTATTCCATTATCGCTTAATATCCGGAAAGTATCGCTTAGCCCCCGGACGCCCTGGTTTAAAGCATGGTTATTAGCCAAAGAAACAATATCAATTCCGGCAGCGATTAGGCCGCTAATTGCCTGCGGGTCGGCCTTAAAAGAAAAGGAACCGGTCGGGACATAATAATCGTCGGTCAGTAAAAAAGGTGATTCAAGATTGATAATTGTTAAATCCGCGGTTTTTAAAAAATTTGCGATTTTAGCCAAGGGCCAGGAATAGTTATCATATTTTACCATCCGGCTATTGACCTGGCGCGAAAGCATCACGTCGCCGCCGAAAATAAAAACGACCGGCGCTTTTTCTGGCACGGTCGGCACGGTCGGCAAACGGGCGTCGTTATCACGGATAGTATTTTCTCTTTGAGCCAGGCTTTCTATAAATTCTCCGAGCGGCGCTCGGGCAATTTTAAAAACTCCGAAGATAATTGATAATGAAATCAGGGAAATTAAGATGATTTCTATTAAATTTTTTATTTTTTGCCTCATGATTATATTATATCACTAAGGTCTTATTATTTCACGAAGGCGTTAAATAGATATCCAATGATGATTATATTGATAGTGGTTATGCCGAAGAAGTAAACGAGTAATTTTACCTTCATTACTCGTTTTAAAATCAAGGCTTCCGGTAAAGACAAGCCGACCACCGCCATCATAAAGGCCAGAGCCGTGCCCAAGGGAATTCCTTTTTCTACTAAGGATTGCATGATTGGAATAACGCCGACAGAATTAGCGTATAGTGGTACGGCCATAATAGTGGCCGCCGGAACGGCGAACAGATTCTCAGCGGTTATATATTTTTCAAAAAATCCGGCCGGCACAAAACCATGAATCGCGGCGCCGACGGCAATGCCAATTAGAACATAGGGCGTAATTTTTTTGGTCAGAGCAAATCCTTCGTCCCAAAAATTTTTAAGCAACTTTCTGAATAGAATTTTTTCATTTTTTACTTCAAGCTTTTGGCTTTTTATTTTCCAAACATAATCAGCCACATATTTTTCCAGTTTTAATTTGTTTAAAATAAAACCGCCGACCATTCCCAGCAAGACCGCCGCTGCCACATATAAAATTGTAATTTTCCAGCCGAATAATCCGGCGAAAAGCACTACCGCCACTTGATTAACTAAGGGGGAAACGATTAAGAACGACAAAGTTACGCCCAGAGGAATTCCGGCTTCCAAAAAACCGATAAAGAGAGGAATTGACGAACAGGAACAGAACGGCGTTATTGCACCGAAAATTGCGGCTAAAAAATAATCTAAACCATACCATTTGCGTGAGGCTAAAAAATCGCGCAGTTTTTCAATCGGCAAATAATGGCGCAAGATGGCCATGAAATAATTAATTACCAGAAGCAGGATTAAAATTTTTAAAGAGTCGTAGATAAAGAAATATGTCGCTGTTCCAAGATGCGATGCTGGGTTTAGGCCGCCAAGGCCATAGGTTAGCCATTCGACGAATAGTTGTAATAGATAAAACATAAATGAATGAAATAAAACCCCCTTCTTTTTTTTATTGTAGAAGGGGGTCGCGGGTCCCGGAAAATGAGCTGGGTGCTATCACTCGTTCTTGTCGTACGTCAAGAACTAATTAAATGTGTTAGCAGACTAAAGCAGTCTCTTCAGATTTCTTTGGAAATCGGCTTTATTTATTAATAATTAGCCAAGGTCGCTTCGCGCCGCCATCCCATAGGCTGTGCCCTAATACTTCAAAGAACATTAATAATCGTTATTTTTATATTTTAATGTTATAATTTTATTATAAGTGACAAAATTAACTTGGTCAAATTATGAAAACCTCAATAAAATCCCAAAAAAAAGTTGGTTTAGCGCTCGGTTCCGGTGTCTTTCGGGGCTTTGCTCATATTGGCGTCCTTAAGGCCTTGAAAAAACATAATATTCCGATTGATTATTTAAGCGGATCAAGCATCGGCGCTTGGGCGGCGGCGCATTATGCGATTTTTTGCGACGTGGAAAAATTAGAAAAAGATTTTGCGGCGCGGCCGGCCGGGAATTTAAAGCCGCTTTTGGAAGTAAGTTTAACCGGCGGTTTTATCGCCGGTCGAAAATTATCCGAGTATTTAAAAAGCAAATTGGGCCGAAAAAGTTTTTCTTCTCTAAAAATACCGCTTCAGATAACCGCGACCGATTTGATCAGCGGCCAGCCCTTTGTTTTTAAGCGCGGCGATATTGCTACGGCAGTTTTAGCGAGCTTATCTGTCCCTTTGGTTTTTAAGCCAGTCAAGTACCAGGATAAATTATTAGTTGACGGCGGCTTGAGCGATCCGGTACCGGGCGATTTAGTCCGGCAGGCCGGAGTGGATATTGTTATTGGTGTTAATCTGTATAATAAGAATGAATTTATCGCCAAGAAGTTCACGATGTCCCGCGCCGCTTTGCGCGGTACGCGGATCGTGATGCATAATTTAGCTAAGAACGCCGTTAAGAGCGCGGATATTGTTGTTGAACCGGATTGTTCAGAATTTATTAAGACGCGGGATTTTAAAAAATATCTAAATGCGGCAACGGCTGAGCGGTTAATTGAAGTTGGCGAACGGGCCATGCTTAAGGAAATGCCTGAGTTAAAAAGATTATTAGCGGCATAAATAGGTAGGCAGATGATAGAATTGCCGCCGGAAGATGATAGTCGGTTGGAATGCCGAATTAATCATTATAAAGTTAAACGAAAAAATGATTTATAAATTTTATACAACTTCACAAAAAGCCTGGGACGGGATGTTTAAAGCGATTTCGGCGGCGCAGAATTCGGTGTATATGGAGATGTATATTTTTTTAGACAACACTCGGACAACGCATGATTTTTTAGGGTTATTGGAGCAGAAAGCGCGGGCCGGTTTAGAGATTGTGATTATTGCCGACGCTTGGGGGAGTTCGGCTTTGTCGTCCGCGGCTATTACCCGGCTTCGAACGGTTGGTGTGGAATTTCATTATTTTTCTCATCTGTTCCGCCGGACGCATCGAAAAATCTTGATCATTGATAAAAAAATTGCTTTTATCGGCGGGGTTAATATTGAAGAGAAGATCCGTAATTGGCACGATCTTCAGATTAGAGTGAGCGGAAAAATCGTCAAGCGAATTTTAAAATCTTTCGCTTATGCTTATGAAATGGCCGGCGGCCGGAAGGAAAACATTTTAACATATAGCCGTTTGCCATTAGTTCAGAAAATAAAGTCATGGGTGACGGATAATTTTCCCCGTACGGGTAAGTTTTATTATTTAAATACTTATTATCGCCGCGTGATTGCCGCCGCCCAACAATCAATCATAATTGTTACGCCTTATCTTCTGCCGCCGCGCCGTTTTATCGCTTTATTAGAAAATGCTTGCCGCCGCGGCGTGCGGGTTGAAATATTGATTCCGCGAGATACCGATGTTAAACCGCTTAACAAGATAAATTATCTTAATGCTTGCCGCTTGTCCGAATATGGAGCAAAGGTTTATCGTTCGCCGTTTATGAACCATGCCAAGATAATGTTGATTGATAATGAAGAGGGCGTGGTTGGTTCGCAGAATCTGGACGTTCTTTCTTTTAATTTTAATATTGAAGCTGGAATGTTTTTTCGCCAGAGAAATTTAGTGGCGGAGCTAGCTCGTTTAATTGAAAAATGGAAAAGTGAATCGGAATTTTTTGTTGCCGAATCTAAACAGCGACGCTGGATTGACCGGGTTTTGATTATGGTTTTTAAATTCTTGTATCCGATATTTTAAGGCGCGGGCGACATTAATTTGTTTATTTCCTAGCAACGATTGACAAAAAATTAGGAAAGTTTAAGATAAGAAAGGTAAAAGCAATTGTTCATTAAAAATATAAGATTATGATTAAAACAGAATTAGAATTTTTAGAAGCGTATTGTTCTCTTTATTCTTTGCCGAATTTTATTGAAAACGTCGGCGGAGAATTAAAGGAAATTTACGAATTTTTAAAGGAAACGCCTTTGGGGCTCCTTAAGAATCCTTGCCGTTTTTCGGTTGTTTATAATGAAGACGGCTCTTGTTTTTTGAATTGCTATGGCGGTTCAATCCATTATAAGAGTCGGGATGATTATTTTTCCGGGAAAACACCGGGTTTGGCCTTAGACAGTTTATTTAAGGTTTTAAAATCAGGAGAAAGCGTTTATGTTCACGGAAGAGATGATTTCCCCGGAGAAGAATTCAGTTTTTATTTATATTCGGAACATGGGAAATTAGCTGTTCGGGATATAAAGATATGTTAATTAAAATAAAAACCAAATAATGCTCGAGTTAATTAAGCTCGGGCGTTTTTATTTACTTGTCTTGCCTTCTTTCATTTTTTCCGCTATAATATCGGCAACATTTATTTTTTATTTTTAACTTCTATGGCCGGTAATTTCATTAGGATCAAGGGAGCGCGGACTAATAATTTGAAAAATATCAATTTAGATATTCCGCGGGATAAATTAGTGGTAATTACCGGTTTGTCCGGTTCGGGAAAATCTTCTTTGGCCTTTGATACGGTCTATGCTGAAGGCCAGCGTCGTTATGTTGAATCTTTATCTTCTTATGCCCGCCAATTTGTGGGCCTAATGAATAAGCCGGAAGTCGATTTGATCGAAGGTTTGTCGCCGGCGATTTCTATCGATCAGCGGACGACCGGTCATAATCCGCGCTCGACCGTCGGGACGATTACGGAAATTTATGATTATCTGCGCTTGCTTTACGCCCGCGCCGGTCAACCATACTGTCCGCATTGCAAGGTAAAATTAAAAAAGGATAGCCAGGAGAAAAAGACGATTAAAAATGTGCGCGGCCGCCAAATAAAATCCACGAAATTGGAACGGTTTTTTTCTTGTCCGAATTGCGACTATCGCCGCGCCGAACCGGAACCGCGCGATTTTTCTTTTAATTCCGCAAGCGGCGCATGTTTGGCTTGCGGCGGTCTAGGCACGAAGGCGGAAATTGATCCGGAATTGATATTTAATCATAACCTCAGTATTTTAGAGGGAGCGATTAAGCCCTTGTCGCATGTTAATTTAAGCGGCAACGGTTTGTTTTCCGAGTTGAACGAATTGGCCGCCCGCCATGATTTTAGCTTGCGGCCGGCGATTAAAGACCTTGCTCCGGAACAGAAAAAATTAATTTTATCCGGCGACGGGATTTTTAGCGGCCTATTGAAAGTTTTAGAGGATAAGTATAATGAGACAAAATCCGGTTTTGTTAAAGGCGAAATCGAAAAAACTATGCGCGTTTCTTTATGCCCGAATTGTCAGGGCGCGCGTTTGAAACCGGAATCTTTAGAAATAAAAATAAATAACCTATCAATCATTGAATTGACCAATAAAAGCATTAAAGATCTTTTAGCTTTATTGAAAAGTTGGCTCAAGAGCACGACATCTTTAAACGGCCAGCGTGAAATCAGCGAACCGATTATTAAAGAAATTATAAAAAATTTAGATTTTTTAGCTAATGTCGGTTTAGATTATTTGACTTTAAGCCGGCCGGCCATGACTTTGTCCGGCGGCGAAGCCCAGCGGATCCGCCTCGCTTCGCAAGTCGGCTCGACTTTGAGCGGCGTTTTATATGTTTTAGACGAACCGTCTATTGGACTGCATCAGCGGGATAATGATAAATTAATCGCGACTTTAAAAGGTCTGCGCGATAACGGAAATACCGTAATTGTGGTTGAGCATGATGCCGCGACGATTTTGGCGGCTGATTGGCTTGTTGATATCGGACCGGGCGCCGGGGATAATGGCGGTCGGGTTTTATTTACCGGTACGCCGGCGGAAATTAAAAAATGCGGCGAATCATTGACCGGCGCTTATTTATCCGGAAAGAAGGCGATTAAGATGCCGGCGCAATTTCGGAAAGGAAACGGCGGAGCAATCAAGATTATCGGCGCGACCGAACATAATTTGAAAAATATTGACGTCGAGATTCCGCTCGGCAAATTAGTGGCGATTACCGGCGTTTCCGGTTCGGGTAAATCAACTTTGATGAGCGATATTTTGGCGAACGCTTTGAGCAAGAAATTTTATCGAGCGAAAACCGAGCCGGGCGCGCATCAGGCGCTCACCGGCTTAGAGCTAATCGACAAGGTTATTGATATTGATCAGTCGCCGATCGGCCGGACGCCGCGCTCTAATCCGGCGACTTATACCGGTTTATTCACTTATATCCGGGATATTTTTGCGGAACTTCCGGAAGCGCGGGTTAAAGGTTTGAGCGCCGGACATTTTTCTTTTAATGTGCCGGGCGGACGCTGTGAGAATTGCGCCGGCGACGGGGTTATCAAAGTTGAGATGCAATTTTTATCCGATGTTTATTTGACTTGCGAGGTTTGCGGCGGTCGGCGTTTTAAATCGAAAGTCCTAGAGGTCTTATATCAAGGCAAGAATATTTTTGAAGTTTTAGAAATGACCGTTGCTGAGGCCGCGGAATTTTTTAAGAATCATTCCGCCCTGAGTCAGAAATTGAAAACCTTAGAAGAAGTCGGTCTCGGCTATATTAAACTCGGCCAAAGCGCGACGACTTTTTCCGGCGGCGAGGCCCAGCGCATTAAGCTCGCGACCGAATTATCGCGTCGGGCCACCGGTCGGACACTATATATTTTAGATGAACCGACCACCGGCTTGCATTTTGCGGATATTGACCGCTTGTTGAAAGTTTTAAATATGTTAGTCGATCAGGGGAATACGGTTTTGATTATCGAGCATAATTTAGATGTGATTAAATCGGTGGATTGGGTTATTGATTTAGGCCCGGGCGGCGGCGACGAAGGCGGCCAAATCGTGGCGGCCGGCACGCCGCCAGAAGTGGCGAAGGTCGCGAAAAGTTATACTGGGAAGTATTTAAAGGAGGCGCTTAAATAGATTAGTTGATCCAGCGGTTTGATTATAGTGGCATATTGTTGGGCTGGATTTTAGGATAGATTATCGGTTAATTTTAAATTATATTTTTAGTATTAGATTAAAAAAACGAGATTTTATCCTCGTTTTTTTGTGGTTTAATTATTAATTCGCCAAGCCAGCCGGAGTAGTCCTTATTATCAAATCTTTAATTTTCTAATCGTCCTCAAAATTTCTCCATGTACCTTTTTGTTAGCCGCCAATAAATCGCGTTCTTTTATTTTCCAGTCGCGGCCTTTAAAATCCGTAACGCGCCCGCCGGCTTCGCGAACCAGTAAAACGCCGGCTGCGACGTCCCAGGCCCAGGCGCCGGGAACAAGAAAGGAAGCCAGTCGGCCGGTAGCGACATAAGCTAATTCAATCGCGGCACTGCCAAGTTGTCGGCAGTCAAGAGCGTTTTGTTTTTGGTAAGAGAAATATTTTAGAGCGCGTTTAATATTTTTATCTTCTCGGCCATGGCAGAAAGCATTGATATTTTTTAACTTATCATCCCGGACTTTTATTTTTTTGTTGTTTAGATAAGCGCCCTGGCCTTTAGCCGCGAAGTATAATTCATCTAAAAGCGGGGCGTAGATCGCGCCTAAAATCAATTCGCCTTTATAAGCTAAGGCAACCGAAACCGACCACAAAGGATTATGAATATAAAAATTAGTCGTGCCGTCAAGCGGATCAATAATCCATAAATAATCTTCGTGCTTGGCGCTTAAACCGGCTTCTTCCGATAAAATTTGATGATTCGGAAAATTTTTTTTGATGGCGCTAATAATAATTTTTTCGCTTTTTAAATCCGCCGGCGTGACTAAATCGCGTCCGCCCTTAAGCTGTGCCTCAGTACGTTTCATGGTTTTGTAATCTTTCAGTAAGGAAGCCCCGGCCGATTTAATGGTTGCTATTAAGATGCGTTTAAATTTGTGATTATTCATAAATTAGTATTAAGTAATTTTTTATTGAATTAAATTTGTTTTTCCAAAAGACATAAATATCCAGAACAAGATTTAAAGACAAAGCCATTTTTAATAAATTTGGCCGCCTCTATTTCATAAAAATTACCTAAGCGAGGATTAAAAATTATGGCCGAGTTAAAATTATGGTTGAAGCAATCAGGCGAAAATAGTAAATTTTTTTCTAAAACCCATTGGATTATCCCGTAGTAGCCGATACCCATATTATTTTGTCCTAGGCATATTTCCTTATTGTCAACGTTTGGCTTTAAGGACTTTAAGAAGTCTAGATCGGTCGGAGCGAGAATTATAAAATCATTAAAGAAATAGTTTATATTTTTTAGACTGGCGCTAAAACCACAACTAAAAATTATTAAAATTATTATTACACCGTTTAACACTTGGTTGGTTTTTTTAGTTATTTGAATCGTGGCAGAAGCTATGAGCCAGCCCGCTAAAATAGCAATAAGCGGAGATAAAAAGATGACGCCAAAAGGATGAGTTGACCATTGAGAGAAAATCAAAAATACTAACAAGGGGAATAATAGCCAAGGAAAAAAAATTTTTAATTCTTTAAAATATCGAGGTCGGCAAATAATAAAAATTAATCCCAGTAAGGCTAAAAATAAAAATAAATCAGTAAAATGCAAGCGAGCCATATCAAAAATTCTTTCAATCCAAAGCATAAAAAAATCCGGGCGATTAGAGCGCTCTTTAAAAGCGCCAATTAGATTGTTAAAGATATTACCGTTTAACCAATAAAAATGTAACATGTTTGCCAGGGCACTGAGTATTGTGACGGCAGATGTAGTAATTATAATAGACCAAGGTTTTTTGATATCTTTAGCCATTAGGATGGAGACTATAATTCCTGGGATAATTAAATAAAAAAACCAGCCGATTAAACCTCCTAAAAATACGGAAATAAAGAAAAATATTTGGTATAATTTATTTTTCCGGTAGAGCCAGGCGACAAACAAAGAGTAACTTATCATGGCCGCTGGTAGAGAGAAAATTGCTAATTCTAAGGTTTCGCCGTAAAAAATAACGCCCGGTAAAATAGAAAATACTGCCAGAATCATTAAGGGATGAGATATGTTGGGGGTGAATATTTTTCGCAAGCTATAAGCAAAAAACCAAAAACCCGTAAGCATGAATAATAAGGGACCAAGACGCGTTGTGGCTTCACTTACCCCAAAAAGTTTATAAGACCATACAGTTGGCCAAATAAAACCGGCTGGGTGATGAGTATAAAAGTCTCCAGTTTGAGGGTTGTCAATAAAGGCGTAAGTAGCTAAACCAAATCGCATTTTTATGGCGCTATTATTGACGATATTTATAGCGGCAAGTCCGTTTTGTCCATTAACATCGCTAGTAACATGATAAAAAGGTTTTTTTATATTAATAGCGGCTAAAGACGCGATAACTAGACTTAAAAAAATAACTCCCAGTAAAAACCATAAAGGTTGGCGGTTACTTTTTAAGAGTTTAAATTTTAATTTGAAAAGATAAAGAAAGTTCGCCGCGCCATCTTTAAAAGGAAGTAGTTTAGATTTACCATGCCGTGGCCGATAGCCAATTGGATATTCCGAGAATTTTAATTTATGATTGTTTAAAACTTTTAATTTTATTTCTTCTGATAAAGGCATCCCCTCGCTTTCTAGTTTTATTTTATCTAATATTTTTTTTCTAAAAATCCACATGCCGGACTGAGAGTCTTTAAGCTTGAAGCCAAAAATAAAAACAGCGGCGGCGGTTAAAAGATTATTCCCTATTTTTCTAGTGATTGATAAAGATTTTTTATTTTTTAGAGGGAATCGAGAAGCGGAAATAAAATCTAAATTTTTTTTTTCTAAATATTCGACTATTTCAGTGATTTTTTCGACCGGATATTGGCCATCTCCGTCTAAAACAGCTATAATTTCTCCCTGAACTTCACAGAAGCCGCGTCGGATAGCGATTCCGTAGCCTTGATTTTTTTCTTTTATAACTTTAGCGCCGTTTCGCGCGGCGATAAAAGCGGTTTTATCAGTTGAATTATTATCGATCACTATTATTTCATATATATTTTTGGGAATTTTTTTTAAAACATCGGCGATTGTTTGTTCCTCGTTAAAACAAGGAATTATGATTGATATTTTTGACATATTTACAAATCCGCTAAGATTTTTAAGTCTAATTTTTTTGTTGCCGTGTCTAAAATTGCGAAAGTTGGCGCGTGAAAAATATTGGCGATATTACCGGGATTGACAATCGCGGTTTGGCCGCGTTTCTCTAACCAGGGCTTATGAGTATGGCCATAAAAAATAAAATCAAGATTATCCGGCGCTATTTCCAGGGCGCGGTCAATCTTAGCCGGCTCATGACAGATGGCGATTTTTAATTTATCCAATTCAATCAAGCCGATTTCACCGAGATAATTTATGTTTTTCAAATTTTTCAATTCCGCTTCTTCATAGAGCTCAATATTGCCGCGGACTACGAAAATCTCGCCGGAAAAATTAGCGGCGAGATAAGTCATCGTATGTATGTTTGTCGTGTCGCCGCAGAAAATCAATTTAGCAATACGTTTTTCTTGGCACCAGTTAAGGCATTTTTCCAAGTTAACCAGATTATCATGGATGTCGGAGATAATGGCAATGAGCATAGGGTTATTTTTTTCCTCGCAATTTTATCTCATAAGCCATCTGTTCCAGTTTTCGGAGATGGCCGCGCGCCTGGTCGTATTTGGTGCGCAGATAACCGGTCAAATCAAGATCAACCAGTTGAGCCATAATGTCGCTTGCGGTTTTTTTAATTTTTGCGACTTCGCCGAATTTTCCGGCCGCCGCTCGATTGGTCGCATAGCGGACAAGTTCACCAATCAGGTCGCAGATGCCGCCAAGATAAGCTTCGTAATTAAGATCCAGGCCCCTAACCGCTTCGATTTTTTTATTTTTAATCGTAGCAAAAAAGGTTTTTGCTTCTAAATATTCTTCAGCCGCGGCTTTATAAGCGCCTTCTTGTTTTAAGCGGGCCGCGCCAAAACGTTGTTCCAGGTTTTCTAAACCGGACTCTATGCCGGCTAATTTTTCTTCAGCTGTTTTTGTTTCTTCCCGCTGGAGCGCGAAGATCGTTTTTTTCGCATCAAATAAAATATTATTAGAGGCGCTGATAATCTGGCGCCGTTCTGATTCATTCGCCTGATAATCCTTTTTTAGTTTCTCTAAGAATTTTTCTTCAATCATAATTTTATTCAATTACTTTAAATATTTCCGATAAGCTTGTTTCGCCGGCCGCGGCTTTCAAAACGCCGTCAGCCGCCATCGGCACCATGCCGTCGGCAATCGCCTGGCGTTCAATATCAGCATCGGTCGAAGAAGCGGATTGGAGGATTTTTTGGATATTGTCCGTGATCGGAATCGCTTCGTATAGGCCGAGTCGGCCTTTATAACCAATTTGGCCGCATTTATCACAGCCGACCGCCTCGTAAAATTCTAGTTTTTCCGGCAATTTTATTTTCGGGTTTTTTACGGCAGCGATTATTTCTTTAACCTTTTTTAAATCTTCCGCGCTGATTTTAGTCGGTTTTTTACAATAAGGGCAGAGTTTGCGCACTAAGCGTTGGCCGATGGAGAATTCCATGGCGTTAGCTAAAGTAAGGCGGTCAAGGCCAAGTCCGGCAAAACGGGAAATCGCGCCGGCGGCAGAGTTAGCATGGATTGTTGATAAAACTAAATGTCCGGTTAGAGCCGCTTCAATTGCAATTTTTGCGGTTTCGCTATCGCGGATTTCGCCGATCATCATGATATTCGGATTCTGGCGCAGGAGCGAGCGCATGGCCGCGGCAAAAGTATAGCCGCGCTCCTCATCAATTTGGGTTTGCATGACGCCGGGTAATTGGTATTCAATCGGGTCTTCAACCGTGATGATTTTAACATCCGGCTTATTAAGCTTATTTAAGATGCTGTATAAAGTTGTGGTTTTACCCGATCCGGTCGGACCGGTCGTGATAATGATGCCGCGGGTTTTTTTCATCGCTTCATTCAGGGAATCAAAAGCGACCGAGGTAATGCCGAGCTTATTCATATCTAAAGTCGCCGCGGAAGAAGATAAGAGACGGACAACAATTGTCTCCCCGTAGCCGCCGGCGATAATTGATAAGCGGCAATCAATTTTATGGTCAGGTAAATAAATCGTGAAGCGGCCATCAAAAGTCGCCCGTTTAATATTGGTTGGCGCGCCGGCTAAGATTTTTATTTCCGATAAGAGCGGCAGATAGCTGGTTTTTGGCAAGCTTAGAATATCATGAAGCACGCCGTCAATCCGGAAGCGGACTTTTACGTCCTTTTCAGTCGGTTCAATATGGATGTCGCCGGCATCAGACAAGGCGGCGATGGCCGTGATTAAATTAATCAGTTCGCTGGTTGGAATCTCTTTGACGGCGTTGGAAATATTTTCAATATTACGGCTTAACTCTTCGGCCTTAGCCATTTCTGCCGCCGTAATCTTAACGCCCCGGCCGATAGTTTGGGAGATAACGATATCATAAAGCTCGTCAATGTAGCTGAAGTTTCCGATAACGCGATAAACTTCTTCCAGGGACGTTACCCCCTCTAAAACTTTCAAAACGCCGTCTTGGAGCATGGTAATCATGCCGTTTTCCATAGCTTGTTGGAGAATCTTGAAGGCTGGTGCCTGATCAATCGTCAGTTGTTTTAGATTATCGTCCATGGTAAAAATTTCATAAATACCGATGCGGCCTTTATAGCCGATAAAATTACATTTTTCACAACCCTCGCCGGCTTTGTAGATTTTCGGCAAAGTTGCCGGAATATTCAAGCCGGCTTTGGGAGAAATAACCGCTAAAATTTTATTGACTTGTTCGTTTTCGCTTTCGCTTAAAGCATGCTCGACCCGGCAATGCGGGCAGAGTTTTCTGATTAAGCGTTGGCCGATAACTGCATTAATAGAAGGAACAAGAAAATATGGCTTGACCCCGATATCAATTAAACGAGGGATAACGCCGGCCGCGTCATTAGTATGGAGAGTTGATAGAACCATGTGGCCGGTTAAAGAAGCCTGGACGGAAATTTCCGCGGTTTCTAAATCGCGGATTTCCCCGACCATGACGACATTCGGGTCTTGCCGCAGGATTGAACGCAGGCCGTCGGAGAAATTATAGCCGCTTTTAGCGTTAACCTGGCTTTGGCTGATGCCGGCGAGCTGATATTCAATCGGATCTTCAAGAGTGATTATTTTCGTACCGGGTTGGTTTAGTTTATTTAAGATTGCGTAGAGAGTCGAGGTTTTGCCTGAGCCGGTCGGACCGGTGGTCAGGACTAGGCCGTTCGGTTTGGCGATTTCCCGTTTTAGAATCGGCAGGATTTCCGGCCGGATACCGAGCTTTTCAAATTCAAGCGCTGTCGTCGTCGAGTCAAGTAAGCGCATGACTACACTTTCGCCATAAGCGGTTGGTAGGAAAGAACAGCGCACCTCAATTTTTTTATCTTTAAGATAAATAGTATAGCGTCCGTCCTGCGGCTTATTTTCAATATTGATTTTAACCCGGGCTAAGATCTTTAAGCGGGAAATTATCTTATCCCATTTCACGCGGTCAATGGTCGCCGCTTCCTGCAGGACGCCATCAATCCTGATTCGAACCACGACGCCTTTTTCTTCCGCTTCAATATGAACATCACTGCCGCCGACTTTAATCGCGGTCGCTAAAATCAGGGTGACGACATCGGTAATATTAACGTCGTTTATTTTTTCATTCAAGCTTTTATAGCTGGAAATTGCCTCTTGAAATTTATTCAGATTTTCTTCGCTGATTTCTACGCCGCTTTCATATTTTTTAACTTTAGGGATTGATTTATAGGCCTCCAGGGCGACAGCTAAGCTAAGTTCAGAAATTAAATATAATTTTCCGGCGGCAAAATACTGTTCGCTTAAGCGTTCTAATTCTTCAATTACTTCCGCGGTCGGCTCTAAACAACCGACGCGCAGGTTTTTTCCATCATAAAAAAAACAGGCCGCCTTTATTTCCCGGGCCCTTTCTTCCTGGATCAGGATCAGGGCCTCGGCGCTAATCGGGAAGCCGGACAGGTTTACATAACCCAATCCGAGCTGATCAGCTTTTTTTTCGGTCTGTTTTTCTATTTCCTTATTTTTTATTTCTACTTGTTTCTTAGCAAAACGACCGGTAATGCTTTCTTCATCATCGGTCGGATTGATTAGATTTTCAATTGAAGCAAGATCGCTCATAATTTTCAGAAAGGCCCGGCCAAAATCGGGCCGATTTATCCTAATTTTTATTTTTCAATCAGCGTTTATTTACGAAAAACTCTTTCCAGTTTAGCTAACCCGACACCTTCCTTTAATTGAAGGAATAAGCCGGTCCAGGCGGAAACCTGGAAAGTCGTTAAAATCGCTCCGGCGAAAACAATGACCGCGAACGCGAGTAACAGCGCTAAAATAATAATCCAAACGGCCTGGAAAATTATGCCGGCGGCTAAAATAGGCGTAATTACAATAGTTAATAGTAATAACAAGGCCAGGCCGGCACCCAAAGTAATGACAAAAAGGATGATCGCCGTTTCTAAGCTGATCAACCAATATTTTTTAAATATTTTCCAGCCCTTTTCTATAGAAGAAACAAAGGAGCAATTATCCAGGACCTTATAACAAATCGCGTATTTAATCATCAAGGCCAATCCGGTTCCAATCGGGACAAGAATAATGAATAAAATTACATAGGAGGCGGCCAGACCGGAAGAATTTACAAAAACCAAAAACAAGAGCGGCAAGGTAATCAAGAAAGAGATAAAGCTTAAGGAAATTTTGATTAATAAGTTTAAACCAAAGACCGGCCAAAAATGCCGATGGCCGTCGGTAAGCGTAGCCCGGATACTGGCTTCGGTTGCTTTTTTCGCGGTTTTAGGATTAGTAAGTTTCTTAACGCTATCGATTAAGGCGCTCTGGGAAGCAATCGCCAGCCAGATAAATAAACCGGTAAAAACCAAGATAATAATAAGTAAGCTCACAACATTAAGTCCGACCCAGAAGTCATAACTGAACATATCCGCCAGACCCCGCCCCATATTCTTTAATAATTCGGCAAAAACTACTAAGCCGTTGACGGGCAGATAGTCGCCGCTGAGTAAGCTCTTGTTCAGATTTTTAGCCAAGGCCTGGTATTCCCAGGATCCGCCGGCCGCGGTTAAAGAAGCAAAAAGGCCGAAAAGCCAGAGGTGTTTGTTTTTCCTGGTGATACCCCAGGCCTGTTTTAATAAGGCGCGATAAGAAAACATAAATTTTGATTGAAAAATTTAGTAAAGTTTGATAATATTATAACATAATTTGAGAATTAATACCAAATCGGGGCCGCTTAGGTTCCCGTGGTTTCGGCTTATATGGCAAAAGCAATTACTGACAAGAAAAAAATTGGAGAGCTTCTGACGCGTGGCGTGGAAAAAATCTATCCTAGCCGGGCGGCCTTAGAAAAAAAATTACTGAGCGGCGAACGAATTCGTCTTTATTGCGGTTATGATCCGACGGCGCCGGCGCTCCATATCGGTAACGCGATTTCTATAAATAAGCTCGCGCAGTTCCAGGCGCTTGGCCATGAAGTAATTTTTTTAATTGGTGATTTTACTGGACTTATCGGCGATCCGACCGATAAAAGCGCGGCTCGCCGGAAAATGACCCGTGAGGAAGTTTTAGCGAACGCCCGCGATTATCAGAAGCAGGCCGCCGCTTATTTAAAATTTGATGGCGATAATCCGGCAAAAATAAAATATAATAGCGAATGGAATGATAAATTAAGTTTTGCGGATTTAATTGAATTGTCTTCTAATTTTACAGTCCAGCAAATGATTCAACGCGATATGTTCCAGGAGCGTTTAAAAGAAGAAAAACCAATTTATCTCCATGAATTTTTATACCCGCTCGCACAGGGCTATGATAGCGTGGCTGATGGCATGGAAGTGGATTTGGAGCTTGGTGGCAACGACCAGATGTTCAATATGATGTGCGGTCGGGATTTATTGCGAGCAGTGAAGAATAAGGAAAAATTTGTTATGACTCTAAAATTATTAGCCGATGAGAGCGGAAAAAAAATGGGCAAGAGCGAGGGCAATGTTATTTTTTTGGATGAGGCGCCGAATGATATGTACGGGAAAGTAATGGCTTGGCCGGACGGCGTGATTATTCCGGCTTTTGAGTTATGTACGAATGTGCCGACAGAAGAAATTACGGCGATGGCAGCGGATTTAAAGAAAGAAAAAGTTAATCCGCGGGATTTGAAGATGAAGTTGGCGCGAGAAATAGTAAGTATTAATTATGACCGGAGTCCGTCAAAAACTATAAAAGATGTTAATGTAAATAAAGATAGTGTGAGTCCGTCGGAAGCCGCGGAAGAGAATTTTGTAAAAACAGTTCAGAAAAAAGAAGTGCCGACCGATATGCCGGAATGGAAGGCGGAGAAAGATGAATATAATATTGTAGAATTATTGGCGGATAGCGGGTTGGCGAGCAGTAAAAGCGAAGCACGGCGTTTTGTGGAGCAGGGTGGAGTTAGGATTATTCGGCCGGACGGTGAAGCAGTAGTAATTAAAAATGTAAAAGAAGAAATTAACGTAAAGAACGGTGTAGTCATTCAGCGCGGTAAATTAAATTTTAGAAAAATTGTCCGTTAGAACTTTTATTGGATGTTAAGATATAATCGGGTTAAGATATAATTCGAGATAATTAAACATAATATAAACATGTTTCTCTCTGATTTGAAAAATGAAATTAGAAAAAAGGTTAATTCTATTGAGCCGAATTTAGGCGATCGGTTGGATTTTTCGTATCCACCCTCGCCAGAGTTTGGTCATCTTAGCGCTAGCTGTTTTAATATTGCTAAAAGTTTGGATAGTAGCCCAGCTGAAATTTCTCAAAGATTCGCCACCGAGCTTAAGATTGAACCGTTAGAAGTCCGAGCGGTCGGCCCTTATGTAAATTTTTTTCTGTCGCCGGAATACGCGGCGGAAAAAGTTATTAAGGAAGTTAAAAAGCTCGGGGCGGCTTATGGCGCTAATCAAGGCGGCGGCGGAAAAGGCGTGATGATTGAATATTCAAATGGCAATACGCACAAAGAATACCATGTCGGCCATCTGCGCAATATCGCTTACGGCGACGCGGTTAGTAGATTGCTAGCGGCGAACGGCTTTAAGTCCATTCCGGTTTCTTATATCAATGATTTTGGAATTCATATCGCGAAGACGATTTGGAATTGGCAGCGCAATCCGAATTATGCCGAACGTCCGGAGCCGAAGGGTTATTTGCTCGGCAAATGCTATACCGAGGCGAGCCGGGAATTGGAAAAAAATCCGGAAGCAAAAGAGGAAGTCGGGAAAATCATGACCGAAATTGAAAGCCGTTGCGGGGAAAGTTATGAATTTTGGGAGGAATCGCGGCAATGGAGCATTGATTATTTTTCGTCAATTTATAAAGAGTTGGGAGTAAAGTTTGAGCATATCTTTTATGAAAATGAAGAAATCGCCGCCGGTTTGAAATTAGTCCAGGAATTATTAACCAAAGGGATTTTGAGAAAAAGCGAAGGCGCGATTATCGCCGATTTGGAAAAATATGGACTCGGCGTTTTGCCGATTATCCGTTCCGACGGCACGGCACTATATCCGGTCGCGGACTTGGCACTCGCTTCAGAAAAATTCAAGCAATATGATTTATACGAGTCGATTTATGTCGTTGATGTCCGCCAAAGCTTGTATTTTAAACAGCTGTTTAAAATTTTGGAACTCATGGGTTATAAACAGCCGCTCGTCCATTTATCTTATGATTTTGTTACCTTGCCGGAGGGCATGATGGCTTCACGGACCGGAAATGTAATTACCTATCAGGATTTAAAGGATAAATTATTAGAAAAATTAACGGCCGAGACGAAAAAACGACATATTGATTGGACTGACGGGCGCGTGGCGCAAGTGGCCGGCGAACTGGCATTAGCCACGATGAAGTTTGAAATGCTTAAAGTCGGCGCGGAAAAGATCATTACTTTTAACCTTGAAGAAGCCGCGAAATTTGATGGGTATACGGCTTGTTATTTAGAGTATAGCTACGCGCGTTTAAAAAGTATCGTGCGCAAGGAGGGCTTTAATTTACTTAGTTTATTTGGTGAGCCCGATTGGAAAAAATTAACGGAAAAATCGGAAAATAACCTAATCATTAAACTCGCCCGTTATCCGGAAATTGTGGCCGCGGCCGGAGCGAAATATAATCCGAGCGAGATCGCCAAGTATTTGTTTGAATTAGCGCAGATGTCCAATGATTATTATCATGGCGTTAATATCTTAAAAGCGGCCGGGCCGGTCCGCCGGGCGCGGATCATCTTAGTTAAAGCCGTCGCGCAAGTTTTAAAAAATGGTTTGGAGATTTTAGGGATTAGGGCGTTGGAAGAGATGTAGGGTTGTGTTATAATAGTGGTTTCAGACAATTAGGCAATTTTAATAAAAAGTATATTTTATAGATTGTTAAATAGTATGATTTTTTAATTTAGCGCCAGATTGTTAAATAATTAGTAGTTTAATTAGTGAGGTATATATATGAAACAAAAAGAAAAGGATAGCTCAATGGAAAAAATCGTCTCCCTTTGTAAGCGGCGCGGCTTTGTTTTTCCATCTTCAGAAATTTATGATGGCTTTACCGCGGTTTATGATCTTGGCCCTTACGGCGTGGAGTTGGCCAATAATATTAAAAAAGAATGGTGGAAGGCGATGACGCAGTATCGCGATGATGTCGTTGGCTTGGATTCGGCGATTTTTATGAGTCCGAAAATCTGGGAGGCCTCCGGCCATGTTAAGGGCTTTTCCGATCCGCTGACTGAATGTAAAAAATGCCATGCCCGCCTGCGCCTGGATACGCTTTTGGAAGACGCCGGGATTTTTGCCGACGAGAAAATGACGGAAGAGGAGATTAATAAAATTTTTAACGAGAATATTAAGAAGATAAAATGTCCGGTTTGCGGCGCGAGCGATTTTACGCCCGGCCGGAAATTTAATTTGTTAGTCCAATCTAATTTAGGAAATTTCACCGGCGATTGGACCAAGGAACCGACTTATTTGCGCGGCGAAACTTGCCAGGGGATTTATGTCAATTTTAAGAATGTCGTGGATACGGCGCGCGTCAAGATTCCTTTCGGCATCGCCCAGATCGGCAAGGCCTTTCGGAATGAAATTACGGCCAGGCAATTTATTTTCCGAACGCGCGAGTTTGAACAGATGGAAATGCAATATTTCGTAAAGCCGGGTGATGACGCAAAATATTACGAGGAATGGAAAAAGGCGCGTTGGGATTTTTATCTCGGTCTTGGATTAAGCGAGGATAACCTGCGCTGGCATAAGCATGAGAATTTGGTTTTTTACGCCAAAGAGGCCTATGATATTGAATACAATTTTCCCTTTGGTTTCAAAGAGCTTGAAGGAATCCATGCCCGTGGTGATTATGATTTAAGCCAGCATAGTAAATTCTCCGGCCAGGCGCTTGATTATCTTGATCCGGCGAGCAATGAAAAATATACGCCGCATGTGGTTGAAACTTCGGCTGGAGTCGGCCGAACTTTCCTGGCGGTTTTAACCGAGGCCTACCGTGAAGAGGAAATTGGTGGCAAGAATAAGCCGGTTGATGCTGGGGCCGATGGATCATCTAAGGAAACGAGAATTGTTCTAAAATTAGCCCCAAAATTAGCGCCGATTAAGATTGCGGTTTTTCCCCTGTTGAAAAATAAACCAGAATTAGTTGGCAAAGCGCGGGAGATTTATGATATACTTAAAAGAAGCTGGCGCTGTGAATTTGATGATAATGGGAATATCGGGAAACGTTATCGCCGCCAGGACGAGATCGGAACGCCTTATTGTTTAACGGTTGACTTTGATTCTTTGGAAAGTAATGATGTGACAATCCGCGATCGCGATACTATGAGTCAGGAAAGAATTGACATAAAAGATTTGGAAGAATTTTTCCGTAAAAAAATGTAAAAATTTTTTTCGGAGATTAATTCCAATTTTAGTTGCTCCGGATGTTCAAGAAAGAAAAAACAAAAATTCCTTTGCTCTCGGAATCGGGCAGAGGAATTTTTTTATGCGGCGGATTATTAGGTGACGGATTTACGCGGTTGGAGATTTTTTTATTTCGGGAACCCTCTCGGGAAATCTCGTTGGCGTCTCGGGCGATTTTTTAAAAAAATGCAGAAAAACTATTGCGCCTTATTTTATTTAGTTGTATAATATAAAGAGAATTTAAAAAAGATTTAAAATTTATTAAATTTAATTTTAAAAATTTTTTCAGTAGATAAAATTATTAAAATCTAAATTTTTTAGAAGGGGGGTGATTACTATGGCTAAGAAAAAAGCTGCGAAAAAGAAAGTCGCGAAAAAGCCGGTAAAAAAAGCTGCTAAGAAGGCGGTGAAGAAAGTCGCTAAGAAAAAAGTTGCCAAGAAACCGGCTAAAAAGAAAGTCGCGAAGAAAAAGAAAAAATAATTTTTAAAATTTGTTAATTCAATTAACGAGTTTTATTGATTTAAAAATTATACAAAAACCGTCTCCGGCCTATTTTAGGAATCGGGGCGGTTTTTGTATTGTTTTAGGGAAATTTTAGCTTTTAATAAAAGAAAAACCGCATCATATTTTGAGATGCGGCTTCGTAAGTTTTAATAAGTTATCCAACGGAGATTTTTTTAACTCCGATAAATTTTTTGGTTCCCGGGATTCGGAGAGCCGGGTCGCCTTCATTAGCGCCGATGATCAATTCATGTCTTGGTTTAACCTCTTCGCCGTTTTTATTTTTTGGAAATATATCCAGGTATAAGACAGCGCCGGTGGATTTTTCCACATTCCCCGGTTCCAGGAATATTTTTTTCTTCACAATAACGTCAGCGATTATTTCTTTTCCTTCGCCAATAAGTTCCGGCGAGGCAAAGAAATTAAAGGTTATAATCTTATGATTAACGTTTTTCCGGCGGCGGAAGTGTTTGGGCAATTTTACATCCATCAGGTATAAGCCATTAGGTTCATCTTTTAAAATGTAAAAATGATGAGGATTAACCGATTGGAGTTTTCCAGCCGATATTTTTACATTCTCTATTTTTTTAATTTCTTTGTTTTTAGAGAATGAAAATACTTCATCCCCCTTTTTTAATTTTTCAAAAACATCCGCGACTTCCGGAGACATTTTAAACGAGGCGCGCTTATCGGCCGTAAAAACCTTTTTGCCATTATGGCCATGGTTATTTCTATCGCCGATTTGGCTACTATTATTACCACTGATTATAGCGGAGTTTTTGCTGTTTTTTCGGGGAGATTGAATATCAATTTGGACTTTTTCACTAGTCCGACTTTTTCCAGTTATTATTCTTTTTCTTTTTTCTTCCATTTCAGTATGTTTTTAAGGTTAATATATAAAATTTATTTAATTTTTAAGGAAATTTTTAGTTCTGTGTCCATGGCTTTAAGCCCCAATTAGAATATTTGTAAAATTAAATATTCGAGTAATTATAGCATATTTAAATAATTTTGTCAATATTTTTATCTTTTCTTCATTAGCCATATTATATAATGAAAGTTCTGTTTAAGATGTCGAAGGTTTTTGACTAAAAATATGGGGGCATTTCAGTCCGAAATACGGAGAATAATGAACCATAATAAATTCTAAAAATGAAAATCTCTAAAACAAGAAAAACAATCCGCAAAATATTTTTATTTGGGTTCGCCCTAATTTTTGTTTTTAGTGTTTTTAAGCCCTTAACTCGCGCCTTCTGTCCGAAAAATTTGGATAAGCCCGGCGTAATATTTTTTGATGTTGGCCAAGGTGATGCGATTTTAATAAAAACGCCGGATAAAAAAACTATTTTATTGGATGGCGGTCCGGATAATCTGGTTTTATGGCGTTTGGGGGAATTTTTACCTTTTTATCGCCGCCGGATTGATTGGCTTATTTTTAGCCATTATCATGATGACCATATCGCCGGCTTAGTCGAAGTTTTAAGAAGATATCGGGTTGCTAATATTTTATATGCGCCGACGGAATTTTCTTCGCCGATTCTGGAAGCTTTTCTGGCCGCGGCCAAAGCGGAAGAGGCGAATATTCAACTGCTTTCCGCGACCGCCCGTTTAGAATTTGGTTCGGATTGTTTTATGGATATGATTAATCCAGAGTCCTTGGGAATCAAAAAAGATGAAAATAATTCTATCTATGCTCGCTTAGATTGCCGCGAGCAAAGTTTTCTATTTACCGGCGATAGTGACTTTCGGGCGGAAAAAGCGCTTTTATCTTCGGGCTGGCCGCTTGAAGCCGATGTTTTAAAAGCTGCGCATCATGGTTCTAAGACAGGAAACAGCGCCATCTTTCTAGAAGCGGTTGGCGCGGATATTTTTGTTGTTTCGGCCGGCGCGGACAATAAATTCAATCATCCGCATCCGGAAATTCTAGAACGGGCGGAGGGATTCGGCCTAAAGATTAGGCGGACGGATATGGAAGGGAGTATTTTTTTTGATTTAGAATAGCCCCCCTATTTTTACCTATCTTCCCCTATTTTTTTCCATTTTTTCTTAGATTTTTTAGTTGACCGCGATTTGATGCTTTGTTATAATAAGGGTAGGTTTGAGGGACCTTTTTTTACTTAAAAGCGCATTATTAAAGCTATGATTATTACTTGGCAAGGCCATTCTTGCTTTAAAATCCAGGATAAAATCGGGCCGGATGGTGTGACGGTCGCGACCGATCCGTTTAATAAAGAAAGCGGATTAAAAGTACCGAATTTTGAAGCGGATATCGTAACTGTTTCGCATCAGCATGCCGATCATAATAATATTTCCGCCCTGCGCGGCGACCCTTTTATTATTGATTGTGCCGGTGAATATGATTTTAAAGGAGTTTTGATCGAAGGGATCGATTCTTATCATGATGAAAAAAGGGGCGCGGAACGCGGCGATAATATTATTTATCGGATTGAGATTGATGATATCTCTATCGCGCATTTAGGTGACTTAGGCCATATTTTAGATAATGCCCAGATTGAGAAGTTATCCGGTACGGATATCTTATTAATTCCGGTCGGCGGTGTTCATACTTTAGACGCGGCCAAGGCAGTAGAAGTCATTTCGCAGATTGAACCGCGAATAGTTATCCCGATGCATTACGGCGTTAAAGAATTAAAATGGAAAATTGATCCGGTAGAAAAATTTATCAAAGAAATCGGCCTAACGCCGACCTATGAAGAAAAATTAAAAATTTCTAAAAAAGAATTGCCGGCTGAAGATATGGAGTTGGTGATTTTAAAGTATTGATTGGCGTTTTAGAAAAAAATATAAAATAATAAAAAATATGAATCATCCGAAAAAAGAAAGAACTTTAGTAATCCTTAAGCCGGACGCGGTCCAACGCGGTTTGGTCGGCGAAGTTATTAGAAGAATAGAAAATACCGGTTTAAAATTAATCGCGATGAAAATCGCTATGGCGACCGAAGACCAGCTTTGGAAACATTATAATAAAGATGAAGAATGGTTTTTAAAGAAAGGCGAAAGAATGATTGCCGACCGTAAAACCGCCGGCATGCCGATAGAAAAAGAAGCGATTGAATATGGAAAAGATATTATCCGTTTATTGGTTAATTTTATGATGGCCGGTCCGGTCGTGCCGATGATTTGGGAAGGTAACCAGGCGGTTGGAATCGTTAAAAAAGTCGTGGGCTCGACCGAACCTTTAAGCTCGGAATGTGGCACGATTCGCGGAGATTATACTTTAGATTCTTTTGAACTCGCGAGTTTTGACGAACGGGCGGTTCGGAATCTTATCCATTGTTCCGATCCGGCCGAAGAAGCGGAGCGGGAAATTCCGCTTTGGTTCACGCCGGAAGAAATTTTGAAATATCGCCTAGTTGCCGAGCAAATCTTGTATGACGTTGATTTAAACGGAATCAAGGAATAATTACAAACACGATGGCCTTCGAATAGAATTAGAATGAGCTTAAAAGATTGTGAGCGGGCGATTATTTTGTCGATGAAAATCGGTTGGTGAAATTAAAAGTAAAAAATAAAATTTTAATAATGGAAGAAGAACGAAAGAAAAAAATATTTTTATTGCGCGTCGGAGTGAGCATTCTGGCGGTTTTGATTTTATTTTTTTGGATTTTAAATTTACAGGGCCTTTGGCGAGTGGCCGGAGAGAAAAATGGAAATAGTAATCAAGAATGGGAAGAGATGCAGGCGGAGTTAGGGCGGACAATAGAGGAGATAAATATAAAGATGGATAACTTAAAAACAGAAGCGGAAATCGTGGCGGCGGAAAAAGCGGCTGAAGATAAAAACGAGGCCGGAGATAAAGCCGAAGCCGGCGAAGTGCTGATCAATGATTTAATAGAAAAGACAAAAGCCGACAATGATTCCGGTGCGGATGTCGGGCTTGAACCGGATCCGGACGGCGTGCTTATTCCGGCCGAGCCGGAAGAGCCAAACTCGGATGGTGTATTTATTCCGGAAGAATCGAAAAATTTAACAGAAAATCCTAATTGTCCGGCTTATATAAATTGCATGCCGACTTATGATAGCCCGCCGCGGCCCTGCGTTATCCCGCCGGGTTGCGAAGGGATTACGCAGATTGCCTATTAGTTTTTATTGTTTAGATTCTTAGTATTTAGAGAAGGAAATTAATTTTATGCCAAAAGTTGTTAAAGGAAAAATAAAATCATCGTCAAAAAAGGATGCCTTGAAAAAAGGAGCGGCTAAAAAACCGGTTTCTGGCGGAAAGGAAGTTTCTAAAAAAGAAACTTCTAAAAAAGGAGCCCCGGAAAAGGATTCCGCGATTTCGCCAGCCGTTGTAACCCCGGATGAAGTTTTAGCTAATGTCCGGAAGCAGACGGCCTATGGAACCGTAGAAGAACAGCCGATTGTTGAAGAAATGCAGCGGGCTTATTTAGAATACGCGATGAGCGTTATTGTTTCCCGTGCTTTACCGGATGTTCGCGACGGGATGAAGCCGGTTCATCGCCGGATTTTGTATGCGATGTGGAGCATCGGATTAAAGGCGAGCGCGAAATTCAGAAAATCAGCGACGGTTGTCGGTGAGGTCTTAGGTAAATATCATCCGCACGGCGACTCGGCGGTTTATGAATCAATGGTTCGCATGGCTCAGGATTTTTCCATGCGCTATCCGCTGGTCCGCGGCCAGGGGAACTTCGGTTCTATGGACGGTGATAACGCGGCGGCAATGCGATATTGCGTTACCGGCGACACCTTGATTTTAAGCGATCAAGGTATCTTACCGATTAAAGAAATTTCCTCCAAAAGTGAGGCGAAAATTGATTTGCAAGTTTTAAATTATCGCGGCGAAATAAAGAAAGCCAGTAAGTTTTTTAATTCCGGAAAACATAAAATAATTAAAGTAACAACCGCGCAGGGTTATGAAATCAGTGGTTCTTATAATCATCCGCTGATGACCTGGGGGCGCGACAATTTCGGCCGGCCGGCTATCGCCTGGAAGATGCTGGCGGAAATAAACGAACAGGATTATGTTTTAATCAATCGTAGTGCGGGCTTATTTTCTAAAGTCAATCCGAAATTAGCAAAGTTTTATCCTTTTAAAAAGAAGCGTCAGAGCGCTATAGGCCTGCCGAAAATAATGAATAAGAATTTGGCTTTTCTTTTGGGCGCGCTCGTGTCCGAAGGAAGTTATAGTCGCGGGCAGATATCTTTTAATAATTCAGATTTAGCTTTTTATAATAAAGTTAAGCGCCTAATTTTGACGGAATTTTCCGGGGTTAAATTATATGAGCGAGAAATCAAGGGAAATTGTCGGGAATTAAGTATTTATCAGGAGCAAGTCGTGGAATTTTTACATAATCTTGGTTTGTCGTTTGAAAAATCAGAAAAAAAAGAAATTCCTTTTACGATTTTAGGCGCCAAAAAAGAAGTGGTCGCGGCGTTTTTACAGGCGCTTTTTGAAGGCGACGGTTCAATAAATTATAATAGCGACAAGCGCCATAGCGGCAATTCCTTGGAACTGGCTTATCATTCCAAGAGCGCTAAACTGATTAAACAATTAAAAATCGTTTTGCTTAATTTCGGTATTGTAACTTCGGCTTCTTATCAGGATAAACGGAACGCTTGTTATAAATTGATTATTTCCGGCGTAGCCAATATTTTAATCTTTCAAAAAGCCGTCGGTTTTTGGTCGGAGCGCAAGAAAGCGATTTTGGCCAAAGTCAAGACGCTTAGCCCGGATCGCTTAAGCCGGAATGATTTTATTCCTTTTATTAACGACTATCTGCGGGCGAATTATAAAAAATCTTTTATTCAACGGAATAATTTTGACCGCTATAATAGTTTAAGAAAAAATTATGCCGGTTTGAAAAAGATTTTAACGCCAAGCGATTTGAATATTATTGACTGGTTGCTTGCGACTAAATTTTTCTTTAATCAAGTTAAGACGCTTGAGCATAAAACTACCCAGGAAACCGTTTATTCCGTTAAAGTAGATAGCGCTTGCCATTCATTTATTGCCAACGGCTTTGTAAACCATAATACCGAAGCAAAATTAGCGGCGATTGCTGAAGAAATGCTTTTTGATATTGATCGGGACACGGTTGACTTTATTCCGAATTACGACGGGAGTCATAAAGAGCCACGACTCTTGCCCTCGAAATTACCGAATTTATTATTAAACGGAACTATGGGCATCGCCGTCGGCATGTCCACGAATATTCCGCCGCATAATTTACGCGAGCTGGCCGGCGCGATTGACCTTTTGATTACTAACCCGGAAGCAAGTACGGAAGATTTGATGGAATTTGTTAAAGGGCCGGATTTTCCGACCGGCGGAATGATTTATGACAAGAAGGAAATCTTAGCCGCTTACGCGACCGGCAAAGGCGGAATCGTTTTGCGCGGCCGGGCGGAAATAGAGGAAGAAAAAGGCGGCGGCTTCCGAATCATTGTTTCCGAAATTCCTTACCAAGTCAATAAAGCGGATTTGGTTGAAAAAATCGCGACTTTGGTTAAAGATAAAAAACTTGAAGGAATCAAGGCCTTACGCGATGAGTCCGATAAGGACGGCGTGCGAATCGTGATGGAATTAAAGCGCGATTCTTACCCGAAGAAAATTTTAAATAGTTTATATAAACATACTTCTCTCCAGACAACTTTTCATTTAAATATGCTCGCGCTCGTGGACGGTATCCAGCCGAAAGTTTTGACTTTAAAAATGATTTTGGAAGAATACATTAAGCATCGCGAAGAAATCGTTCGCCGCCGGACCTTGTTTGATCTTAATAAGGCAAAAGACCGGGCGCATATCTTAGAGGGCTTAATGATTGCTTTAAAAAATATTGATGCCGTGATTAAAACGATTAAAGCGTCTAAAGATAAGGAAGTGGCGAAAGTGAATTTGATCAAGAAATTTAAATTGTCCGAACGCCAGGCGATTGCGATTTTAGAAATGCGTTTGCAGAATTTAGCGAATTTAGAGCAATTAAAGATTGAGCAGGAACTTAAAGAAAAACAAAAATTAATTAAAGAGCTGGAAGCGATTTTGAAGTCGGTCGCTAAGATGCGCGCGATTGTTCGTGATGAATTAAAAGCTCTAACCGATAAATACGGTGACGAACGCCGAACTCAGGTCGTGCCGCACGGCGTCAAGGAATTCTCAATGGAAGATTTAGTGCCAAACGAGGAAACGGTCGTGATGATGACCCGCGACGGCTATATTAAGCGGCTTGAACCGGATACTTTCAAAGTCCAGGCCCGCGGCGGCAAGGGCGTTATGGGGCTTACGACGAAAGAGGAAGATACGGTTGAATTCATGTTCTCGACCCAAACCCATAATGATGTTTTATTCTTTACGACCAAGGGCCGCGTCTTTCAGCTTAAAGTTTATGAAATTCCGGCCGCTTCGCGCGTAGCCAAGGGTACGCCGGTCGTTAATTTCCTACAGCTTATCGGCGGCGAACAGGTGTCTTCTATCCTGCCCTTGGATAAAGCGGTATTTAGTAAATATTTATTTTTTGCGACGGCTAAGGGTTTGGTTAAGAAAGTAGAGCTTAGCGCTTTTGCCAATGTCCGCCGTTCGGGGCTCATCGCGATTAAGATTAAAGACGACGATAAATTAATCTGGGTTAAACCAACTTCCGGCAGTGATCATATCCAACTCATTTCCGCCAAGGGCCAGGCGATTCGTTTTTCAGAAACCGATGTGCGCGATATGGGTCGCGGAGCGGCTGGCGTTCATGGCATTAGATTACATAAAGATGATTTAGTTATCGGCATGGGGATTGCCAAGACCGATAAAGAAAAGAAACGTCACTACCAGATTATTACGATTATGGCGCACGGTTTTGGCAAGCGCACGGATTTTGGCGCCTATAAAGTCCAAGGTCGGGGCGGGAGCGGTATCAAAACCGCAAAAGTAACCGACAAGACCGGCGATATTACCAACGCGTTTTTAGTTAATGCCGATAATATGGAAGGCCGTGATCTGATCGTTGTTTCGGAAAAAGGCCAGGTGATTCGCACGCCGTTTAAATCCGTGAGTGAACTCGGCCGCGATACGCAAGGTGTGCGTGTCATGCGTTTCAAAGAAGAGGGCGACAAGGTGGCGGGGGTGACGTGGGTTTAGGAAGTAGTATAGAAGGAGGATTGTGAGGCGAGAGATCTTTTTGCCAGTAGAACGTAAAGTTATATAACAAAATTTTGTATAATAAAAAAACTCCGATTTTATTGGGAGTTTTTTTAAGCTAATATTAAGTAATATATTGAATTATCATAAATTCGGCAAGTTAATTGCTCGTGTTATAAAGCATTGAGGTCAAACCGGGCTAACTAGAGTTTTGCTGCTATTGACTAAAATTTAATTTTGTGATATAATGATTTAACGCTAGTAAAAAATTTATTCGGCGTTCCTAATCTCGCCGGGAAGTGCGGGGAAAAGTTTTTTAACAAAAAAATCTGTAAAAATGGGAAAAAAAGTAACCACAGAACAGATTCCTGTAATCGCGGCTAGAGTCGTTGAATTTCAGGAAGAATTTGGATTAAATGGTTTGTCCGTAGAAGACGGACAATTTGTGATCCAAAACCCGAGAGAAGCGGTAAAATTAATGGCTTTAGCCGTAAAGAACCGCCAAGAATCCGTCGGGCTTTTCAAGAAGCTGGAAACAGTAGTCGTGCCTCATTCAACCGAGGAATTTATCGTTAGAAATAAATTTATTGTTAATACCGGTGATGATGCCGATGTAAAAATCTCTGGTTTAGGGGATTATTTTTGTGAATGTTTTTTAGGCAAAACTGAAGAATCAACCGCTAAAGATTCGGCTATTGATTTTAATGAATTATTAAAAGCATCGGTTGACGGTCTAATTATTGAAGGACTGGGCGAGAAAGAAAAAGTGCCGACCACTTTAAGAGAAGTATATTTTCTCATGAAGCATGGGAAGCTTGATAAGAATAAATGGTATATTTTTTACATTCCCGATGTTAATGGTATTCTTCGCGCGGTGGGCGTGTGCTGGGATGGTGATGGCTGGGATGTGCGTGCGTACTCCGTTGAGGATCCGGACGAGTGGAGTGCTGGCAATGTTGTCGCCTCCCGCAATTCCTTGGCCGCTTAGGCTTTTGGAATTTGTCCCTCTGTTTCTAAGATTCTTTAACCCTTTGATTTTTAAAATAAAATCAAAGGGTCTTTTTTATAACCAAGTTCTATGGTATAATCCATTGAATTGTTGTATTACGGAACGGCCACGGCTTTTTCGTCAATAATTCAGAAATTTTTTTCTCGGAGCCGTGTCGGGTACGCCTAACGCGGGAGTGGAAATTGATTTCTTCAAAAAAACAAGAATTGGTGCGAAAAATTGGCGGACTTTTAGGTCCCGAGTAAGATTCAGCTTCTTTGTATATTCAAAGGGCGGTGTTAGAGAAGATTTTTCGCACAAAAAGCGTGGCGCTTCGCGCGGTGAACGTGAACTGGAATGGTAATGGCTGGAATGTGAATGCGAACTCCGTTGAGAATCCGAACGAGTGGAATGCTGGCAATGTTGTCGCCTCCCGCAATTTATTGTTTTTCTCCTCCCCTGTTTGGCGGAGGAGTTTTATTTATTAAGCCCTTCCGCCAGCCGCCGAGCATACGCCCGATTTCTTCAAGCCGCTCTGATAAATCGGTATAATATTGATTGGTTAAACATTTATTTTCCCAGGCTAATTGCAAGAATAATTTAAGCCCGTCTAATTTGACGACCGCCGCGGTTAATTGGTAATATTTTTTGTCGGGTGGCGAGTAAAGAGCGGTAAAAATACTTTGCAGTAATTCTAAAAAATGCTCTTCTATTTTTCCGCCCAGGTTATAGCGCTGAATCTTTGGAAAGTCAGTTAGAATTTTAAACCACAGCGCGTAGGCCTCTTTGGTTTTTATTAACACCGTCGGTGTTTTTAAAATAGTGGCCATAAAATTATGAAAAAATTTACTAAAAAATACGAAGAAGTTGTCACCGTCGCTAATTTGCTTTTGGCCTGGGAAGAATTCTTGGTTGGTAAGAGAAAAAGAAATGACGTGGCAATTTTTCAAGGGCGGTTAATGGATAATATTTTTAATTTGCGCCGGGATTTACTTAACAAAACTTATTGTCATGGCGCGTATCAGGCCTTTAACATTTCCGATCCGAAGCCGAGAAATATTCATAAGGCGACGGTGCGGGACCGCTTACTCCATCATTTGCTTTATCGGGAGACCTATCAGTATTTTGATCGGCATTTTATTTATGACTCTTATTCCTGCCGTTTGGACAAGGGAACTCATCGTGCCCTTAGGCGATTCGCCGAATTCGCCGGGCAGGTTTCCATGGATAATAAGCGGACGGTTTGGGTCTTAAAATGTGATATTAGAAAATTTTTTGCGAGCATTGACCATCGGATTTTAAAAAATATTCTTACCAAATATATAAATGATCCGGATTTATTATGGCTATTCGGTCAGGTAATTGATAGTTTTAATACGCCGGGGAAAATTGGCGTCGGATTACCTTTAGGGAATTTAACCTCACAGCTTTTAGTTAATGTTTATATGAATGAATTTGATCAATTTATAAAACGATTTTTGAAAATCAAGTATTATGCGCGCTATGCCGATGATTTTATTTTCCTAAGCGAGAAGAGAGATGATTTAACTAGTTTGCGTCCGCATTCTGATAATTTTTTAAATGAATGCCTTAAATTAAACATGCATCCTAAAAAAGTTTTTTTAAAAACGCTGGCCAGCGGGGTTGATTTTTTGGGCTGGGTGCAGTTTACCGATCATCGGGTTTTAAGGACAGTGACGAAAAATAGAATGTTTAGAAATATTAAAGGTGGCCCGACGCCGGAAACTATAGCCGCTTATGATGGTTTATTAAAACACGGGAATACTTATAAACTTAGCCGCTTAGTTAATGAATTTTTTGAATTCTCGCGGAAATAATCGTTTTATTATAAAATAATTTTTAATTTCTGTCAACTATTTTTCTATTGACTTTTTATAATCTTTATGTTAAAGTGTCTTAAGGCTAGAAGAATGTTGTTCTAGCTGTTCCCTAATCCGGCCTAACCGGTCCGGAACGGGATTAGTTGTTTAACAAAAAATTATTGACCATGGAAAATTATGACATGCTCAGGAAAGCGCTCCTAAAAATAAAAGGACCGTTTAAGCAGTTGTTCGCCAATCTTTGCGGAAATGACGGCGAAATTTGGTTTGAAGAATTAAAAAAATTTCTGCGTAAAGAGCCCTGTTGGGTTAAGAAAACCGCGCCGGCTAAGGTTTCGCCGGCCAAAGTTCGTCAGGACATACTCGGCGAAATTGAAAGTACGACGAATATCCCATCATCCGCAAAACCCTTCGCGGTAAAAGAAAATTTTACCGTGAATACCGAGGATGACGCCGAGGTGAAAATCTCTTATGTCGATTTGGAAGAGGATTTGTTAGAGATGATAGAAAACCCTTTGCCGGCAACGACAATAGGCTATCGCAGGCTCTTAAAAGACTCGGCGGATAAAGGAATATTAAGAGTTTTAGGAGGGAAGAAAAAATCCGCGACGACTCTCCGAGAAATCCATTATCTAATGAAATCAGGGGCTTTGGATAAAAACAAATATTATATCTTTTACGTATTCAATCGTAAAGGAAAGCTTCGCGCGGTGTACGTGTACTGGGGTGGTTATGGCTGGGATGTGAGTGCGTTCTCCGTTGGGAATCCGTTCGAGTGGTTTGCTGGCCATGTTGTCGCCTCCCGCAATTTTTTAGCGCTTTAGCCCTTTAGTTTTTGCTCTTTTGAAATTTAGACTCTCAGACCCTTTGTTTCTTTTAATTTTCATAACGAAAATTAAAAGGAACTTAGGGTCTTTTTTATAACTAAGGTTTGAGGTAATGGAATTTTTGGATGCTAAAAAGTCAATTTTATGGCATAATATAGCAAAAAAATAGTTATTTTTAAAATAAATTCCATAAATTCGATATAAATAGATTGACCATCATCCATAAATTTAATATAATCCTCATCCTATTTTTATCTTCAAAATTAAGCTATAATGTGAGTAAAGCTTATAATTTAATTAATAAACCGTGAATTTAGTTTGCGGCGCTTAGATTAATTATGAAAAAATTTTTTAAAGAATTTAGGGAGTTTGCCGTTAAAGGCAATGTTGTTGACTTAGCCGTCGCGGTGATTATCGGCGGCGCTTTCGGAAAAATAATCTCTTCACTCGTTGCCGATATTATTATGCCGCTGGTCGGCCTGATTGCCGGCGGCCTTAATTTCGCGTCCTGGAAATGGATTTTGCGGGCCGATGTTTTAGACGGGAGCGGCGCGGTTTTGCGTCCGGCTGTGGTTATGAATATCGGCGTTTTTGTCCAGAATATTTTTGATTTCCTGATTATCGCTTTGTCGATTTTTTTAATGATTAGGATAATTATCCGGCTTAAGAGCAGGTTGGTTAAAGAGGAAGAGGTCACACCGACCGAAGAACCGAAATTAACGAAAGACCAGGAATTGCTGATGGAAATCAGGGATGCGTTGAAGAAGTAGGATTTTTTGAAAATAGCAAGATTTTGGGCAGATATTTTTTCGCTAATATTGAATAATAAAATCGGTATATCATAAATTTTACACCAAAGTATAAAATATTTGCCTAAATTTTGTAGTTTGGTATAATATTTAGGTGGACATTAATTTTTTAGTTTAGGGATTATGGAAAAGAGATATTTAGCAAAATTTATAAAGAGCGATCTAAAGGATAAGATGGTTTTTATCGGCGGGCCGAGACAGGTCGGCAAGACCACTTTAGCAAAAATAATTGGACAAAATTATTTTAAAAATCCTAGTTATTTAAATTGGGATGTTTATGATGATCGGAAGATGATTGAAAAAAATAATTTACCCGCCGCGGCCGATTTGTTAATTTTTGATGAACTACATAAATATCGGCGTTGGAAAAATTATATTAAAGGAGTATTCGATAAGTATAAAGATGATTTTAAAATTTTAGTGACCGGTAGCGCCCGTTTAGATTTATATCGTCGCGGCGGTGATTCTATTTTTGGCCGGTATCATTATTATCGGCTCCACCCCTTTTCTTTAGCCGAGCTATCCGGCCGGATATTTTCCGGAAAAATCGGGAAAACCTTATCTTTTACGGCTCCCGACAAGAGAACTGAAAAGGATTTTAACGATTTAATGACTTTTGGCGGTTTTCCGGAAGTGCTTTTTAAAAAGAATATTAACGATTTAAAACGTTGGCATAACGCCAGGAAAGATCTTTTAGTTAAAGAAGATATTAGGGATGTAGAAATTATCCGTAATCTATCGGGGATGCAATTATTAGTTGATATTTTACCGGAAAAAGTTGGTTCTTTGTTGTCCGTCAATAATTTGCGTTTAGATTTAGAAGTTAATCATAAGACTGTATCTTTGTGGGTTAATATTTTAGAAAATTTTTATTATAGTTTTCGAATTTATCCCTTTGCTTTCTCTACAGTGAAATCTTTAAGAAAGGCGGCAAAATTATATCTTTGGGATTGGTCGCAAGTTGACGAACAAGGAAAACGCCTAGAGAATTTAGTGGCGTCTCATTTATTAAAATTTACTCATTTTTTGCATGACGTAAAAGGCGATCAAGCGGAGTTATTTTTTTGGCGCGACTTAGAGGGCCGGGAGGTGGATTTTATAATTGCGGTCGATAAAAAGCCTTGGTTGGCGATTGAAGTAAAAAGTAATAGTCGGGAGGTTTCTAAAAATTTAAAATATTTAGCGGAGCAAAACAAATCTCTTTTAGCCTTTCAGTTAGTTTTAGATGAGGTTGATTTTATGGTCGATAAAATTAGAGTAATGAATATTAGTAAATTTTTATCAGCTTTAGTGTAAAATTTTATATCTGAGTTATGAACAATTATCTTATTTATTTTTTCTTAATTATCTTAGCTGCCGGCGTGGCGGCGGTAATTTTTTTATTGCTTCGCCGTAAAGAAGGCGGAGGCGATCAAAAAATTGACGCCGTAACTGAACGTTTAATTCAACAATCGGAAAAGCTCGCCCAGCTCGCGACGCAGAATAGCGAGTTGCGCCAGGAATTAGATCGAAAATTATCGGAAACGCACCGAACGAGCCAGGAACAATTCGGCCAGAACGCGAAAATTATCCAGAATATCACTTCGCAATCGTCAAAACTCATCGCCGACGTGACTGAAAAGCTGACGAAACTGGATGAAACCAATAAGCAAGTGGTTAATTTTTCTGCTCAATTGCAAAATTTGCAGGATATTTTAAAAAATCCGAAACAGCGCGGCGTGCTCGGCGAATATTTTTTAGAGGAAACTTTAAAAAATGTTTTGCCGCCGAAATCTTATCAGATGCAATATCCGTTTAAAGACGGCACGATTGTGGACGCGGTGGTTTTCGTGAAAGATAAAATTATTCCGGTGGACGCGAAATTTACTTTGGAAAATTATGAAAAATTATTGAATACCAGTGATCCGGAAGCGCGCAAGAAATTAGAAGCGCAGTTTAAGGCGGATTTGAAAAATCGGATTGACGAGACCGCGAAATACGTTAAGCCGTCGGAAGGAACGATGGAATTCGCGTTTATGTTCATTCCTTCCGAAGCGATTTATTATGATTTATTGGTTAATTCGGTCGGAGCGGTCAAGGTTAACACGCGCGATTTAATTGAATACGCTTTCCGCGACAAGAAAGTGATTATTGTTTCCCCGACTTCTTTCTTAGCTTATCTCCAGACGGTTTTACAAGGCTTGAAAGCGATGCAAATTGAGGAGAAAGCTAAAGAGATTAGAGCGAATATTGAAAAACTTCAGCGGCATATGGGCAGTTATGACGAATTTATGAAAAAATTAGGCGTGTCTATGTCCACGACGGTTAATCATTATAATAACGCCTACGCCGAGTTTAAGAAAATTGATAAGGACGTGACGAAGATTACCGACAAGGAAAGCAAGATTGAGGTTTTGAAAATCGAGAAGCCAAAGGGGAGTTGAGGAGGAGCATAGTAAAAATATATATGAATTTAAATGGTAAAATTATTATAATCACTGGCGGTAGCCATGGATTTGGCGAAGCTCTTGCCGGTGCTTTTATAGTCGAAGGAGCAAAAGTTATTATTAGTAGTCATGATAAAAATAGTTTAGAGCTTGTCGCGAAAGAATTATCATCTGATTACTTTTTAGCCGATGTAACTTCGGCGGAAGATATGGATAAGCTTAGTAATTATGTGTTTGAAAAATATGGCACGATTGATATTTGGATAAATAACGCCGGGATTCAAATAGCGCCGAGTTTAGTTGAAGAAGTTGATATTAAAAAATTACACCACTTATTTGATGTTAATTTTTTTGGATATTTTTATGGTTGCCAAACCGCCTTGTTATATATGAAAAAACAAGAGAAGGGCTTGATTATAAATATTAATTCAACCGCCGGGCTTAATGGTAAGCCAGGGATTTCAGCCTATTCAGCATCCAAGTTTGCCATTAAAGGATTAACTGAATCAATTCGCCAAGAGTTGAAAGATTCCAACATAAAAATTTACGGAGTGTTTCCTGGGGGAATGCAGACAGAAATATATAAAGAAAAATACCCAGTAGATTTGAATAAGTATATGGAGGTTGAACCTGTCGCTAAAAAAGTAATTGAAAATTTAAAGTTAGATAATCCGGAGGTTGATCTAATAATTAAAAGACCGCTTAAATAGTATAAGCCTAGTACCTGAATTTTGTCTTAAAATTAAGGCGCATAAAATTTTTGTGATGGTTGTGACCAGGGCGCTTACTCTCTCCAGCAGACAACATTTTTTATGAAAGAATTTAATCTCAAAATTTGGGGGGAAAGTTATAGATGGCAATATGAAGCCTATCCTTTATTTACATCTGTTTATCAAAAAGTCGCCCGCCCAACTAATGAAAAATATTTTACCAGGTGGGTGTATTTTTTAAATTATTTCCACGAGGCTCAGTTAGAAGGATATGTTCCGCGAGAGCCATTTTTGAAGACTGGAAAGAGAATAATAAATGAATTATTGGCTGGCAATGATAATTTTATAAAAGATTTTGATAGAGTGCATCGGGCGATGAAAAACGTAATAAATTTATGTCTTGAAACAAGAAAAAATAAAAGTCATCAGGATTTTAAAAAATGGTGGGTTCCTGCTCAAAAAATACTGTCCGATTCAGCGGGAATTTTATTCGGTTTTGACTACGCGCTAGACGAATTTTTAAAAAACAAAGAAAAAAATAACTCAAAAGAGCTAGAAAGTATTAGGAGCAATATATTTACTAAAGAAAAATCTTTTATAAGCAAGGCGCATGAGGAATTATTAAAGTTAGAAAAACTATACAATGGGGATTGGGATAAAATTTCCCTTAAATTTATAGAAAAATACGGATGGTTTCAAAATTCTTACAAAGGCAAATTTAATATAACCAAAGAGTGGCTTTTAAATTTTGCGCGACGTGAAGAATCTGTAAATCGTAAACGTAAAAAACAAAAAATAGATAAAAAATTTAGTCTTTTAGTCGAGGCAAGCTCAAAGGCGATTACTTTTAGAGACGACAAGAAAAAACTTTTTTTAATTGTGGTTGATTTAATGGAAGCGTGGCTTAATGAGTTATGCGTTCAAAAAGGGTGGTCTTTTAATGAATTAAAGTGGCTGGCAATGGATGAAATTATAAAAATTTTAGATGGGGGCGATACTGAGATATTAGAGAGCGCGAAAAGATATGCAAAAAATAATGCAAGATACGGAATAATGGCTGAAGATGGTTTTATAGAAGCCAGCTCGAAGTTATGGCTTGGCGTGGAAAAAACATTTTATGGAGACAAGGGCAAAATTAAGGAAATAAAAGGCATGGTAGGGAACGGCGGGAAAAATATCATAGGTAAAGTGAGAGTTGTTTTTGATTCAAAATTTGCTAGTATAAATAAAGGAGACATTTTAGTCACCTCAATGACTAGACCAGAATTTTTACCTCTAATGCAAAAAGCGATTGCTTTTATTACCGATGAAGGCGGTATTACTTGCCATGCCGCTATAGTAGCCAGAGAGATGAATAAACCATGTATTATTGGCACTAGAATAGCTACAAAAGTTTTAAAAGATGGTGATTTGGTTGAAGTAAATGCAGATAAGGGGATTGTGAAAAAGTTATGATAATTAAAGATAACATTCATCAAGACAGCTTAACCCAGGTGATCCTTAAAACGATTGCTTTCTTTGATTTGTTTAATTATCCTCTGACCGCTTTTGAAATTTATCAGTATTTAGGTAAGAAATTCGCATTAGTGGAAATCATGGAAGTTTTAGCTGATGGTGCCGCTGGTTTTAGCGGCCGGATTGGGTCCGAAAACGGCTTTTATTTTTTAGCCGGCCGAGAAGAAATAGTTACCATCAGGCAGGAGCGTTATAATTACGCGCGGCGAAAAATCAAAAAGGCGGCTCGTTTTGTCCGTTTGTTTTCCCTGGCCCCTTTTGTAAAAGTCATTGCCGTAGCAAATTCTTTAGGCGCCCATAATTTGCGCGATGGAAGCGATATTGATTTTTTTATCATTACCGCGCCGCGCCGTTTATGGTTAAGCCGTTTTTATTGCGCCGGCCTGGCAAAATTATTAAATAGCCGGCCGCGAGCCGGACAGAAGCGGGATAAAATCTGTTTGAGCTTTTATATAACCGCGGATTATCTGAATCTTGATGATTTAAAACTTCCTGGCGGCGATCCCTATTTTGATTATTGGCTAAAAGATTTAGTTTTGTTGTATAATAAGGATAAGGTTTATGAAAATTTTCAGGCGGCGAACGGCTTGGGCGACAAGGCACCGGGGAATCGGGAAACAGCGACGGATAGACGGCATTTTTCGGATGATGTAATAGTTGATGCGCCTGGGTCGGTAATGGCTGAAAGTTGTTTTTCGAAAATAGTGTCTACGCCGGGTGCGCCAATAGCCAAGTCGAATCCCTTTGGTGACCGCCTAGAAAAAATTTTAAAAAAATTTCAATTAAAAATAATGCCGTCGGCTTTACGGGCGGCCATGAATAATTCCGACGGCGTTATTGTTAACGATTGCGTGCTTAAGTTTTATTTGCGCGACCGGCGCCGGGAATTTAAAGAAAAATATGGACACAAAATTAATGAGATTATGCCGGCACGCGATTGAATACCTTTTTTATCTTTTTATTTTTCTTTTACCTTGGCAAACCAAGTTGATTTTGCGTTCGGCTGATAATAACTTTAATGAAATAGCGGTCTACGCCACGCATGTTTTGCTTTTGGTAATCTTAATCCTTTTCTTTGTCCATAAATTACGTACTCGTTCTGGTCAAGAAAAGATTAGTGCCCTATGGATTTCTTTGTGTGGTTTAGAAGTTTTCGTTTTAATTTCTTTCTTTTTCGCGCCGGACCAGGTCTTAGCTTTTTTCCATTATGTTTTATTTCTCGTCGGTGTCGGCTTGTTTTATCTTTTGCGGGAAGGTATCCGGCCGGCCGCTTATGATGAAAAAGGTCTTAATCGCGCTACGATAATTTATAGTTTTTTAGCCGGAATATTTTTTCAGGCCGCGCTCGGCATCTATCAATTTTTAAGCCAAAGCGCTTTTGCCTGTAAATATCTGGGCTTGGCGGCTCATCATGCCGATATTTTAGGCACGGCGGTTGTTGAAACGACGTCCGGGCGCTGGCTAAGAGCTTACGGCGGCTTTGACCATCCGAATATTTTCGGCGGCGTTTTAGCGATTAGTATGATTATTGCCGCGTACTTATTGGCGAAGAAGAAAATAATCGCCTCGGCGCGGGAAATCAGCGAATCGATTTTTTTATTTGTTTTTTATTTTGTTTCTTTGTTTGCCCTTTTCTTTACTTTTTCCCGTTCGGCTTGGCTTGCTCTAGTGTTCGGTCTGTTGGTTCTGCTAGTGGTTTTGATTATCCAAAAGGATCGCTGGATTATTGATCGTCTTCTCGCGCTTATCTTCTTTTCGGCAGTAATGTTATTTGTCGTCGCGATGCCTTATAAAGAATTAGTGCGGGTAAGAATAGTCGGCGAAACCCGGTTAGAAGAAAAATCTTTAAGTGAACGACGAGAATATTTGAGCCAATCTTTTACCTTAATCAAAGAAAAACCGGTTTTCGGCGTTGGTTTTGGTAACTATTCCCGCGCCTTAGAAGTTCGCGATGAGATTAAAAAAGAATCCTGGGCCTATCAGCCGGTTCATAATGTTTTTCTTTTGTTCTGGGCGGAAAGCGGAATTATGGCTTTGATGTTTTTTCTCGGTTTTCTGTTTTTAGCTGTTAAAAAACGCCGGAACCTAGTGGTCCCCGGCGCAGTTTTTGGTGCCTTATTGGTTTTAATGGTTTTTGATCATTGGCTTTTAAGTTTGCCCTTCGGTTTGATTTTCTTGTTTCTTATTTTAGGCCTGCTTTGATTTTTAGGTTTTTTTGGATTTCGATTTTTGCCGTTGATTTCGGCCTGGCTTAGATTTACCGTTGGTTTTTGTCCGAGTCGAAACTTTTTTACTTTGAATTTTTGTTTTGCTTCTAGCCCCCGCGCCTTTAACTTTTTTCTTATTTCCGACTTTGCGTTTAACCGTTGCTCGCGGATGGATTCGGTAATTTTTTTGCAGAAACATTAGATCTTCTTCCAGATTATCAAAAGCCCCTAAAAGAGCGGCGTTTTCAGCGCCGTTTTGTTTTAGCCGATGTTTTAACAAGCTTAGAATCGTGGCGGTCGTGCCGAAATAATCGTCGCTTTTAATATGGAATTTAACACTTTTTTCATCCTTTACATACCAGACGAGCGGCGTGATTTTATATTTTTTCATATTATACTAGCAAATTTATTTTTACCGATAATCAGATGGTCCAGGACTTCAATTCCTAGAATATTGCCGGCTTCAATTAGTTTATTCGTAATTTCAACATCGGCCCGGGTCGCCTTTAAGACGCCGGAGGGGTGATTATGGGCGATAATTATAGCGGCGGCGGAGTATTCAAGCGCCGGCCGGAAAACTTCGCGCGGTTGGACAATCGAAGAGTCAAGGGTGCCGATTGAGATTACTTCGTCATGGATTAGCTGATAATGAGTATTAAGATAAAGGCCGCGGAATTGTTCCTTATTAAGACCGCCCATATCTTTTAAATGTTCAAAGGCTTGTTTAGCCGTGCGGATTGTAATTGAGCCGCCGGGTTTTTTCTGGTAGAAGCGGCGGCCGAGCTCAAAACAGGCGACAATCTGGCAGGCCTTGACCGTTGGAATTTTTAAGTCCCTTTCAATTATCTTCGGATCTTTTTGGTAAGCAATGCCTTTTTCGCCATATTCGCGGAGCAGGCGGCTCGCCATTGAGAAGACCTCTTCTTTTTTTGTGCCGACACTAAGCACCACGGCTAAAAGTTCGGCCGAGCTTAGGACGCCGGCCCCTTCTTTAATCATTTTTTCGCGCGGTTTTTCGTCATCGGCCATGTCTTTGACGCGCGGAATTTTATATTGTTTGCCGCGATTTAAGACGAAATTGCGGTCGCTAATTTTGTAAGGCATATTATGAGTTTAAAGTTATCAAGTTATCAAGTTTAAAGTTATCAATGAGGGATTTTTTTGTTTATCTTTTTCCTCACCTTTAAATTATATCAGAGATGTGTTAAATTTAAAATACGAGAGAACGCGCTAAAATAAAATAAAAAATAATTTATGAACAAATATAAAATAGATATTTTGTCAAACAAACTTCGTTTAATTACGATTCCCTTACCAAAAGCACCGACCATGACGGCCCTGGTGATTGTTAAGACCGGTTCTAAATATGAAAATCGCCTTAATAACGGGATTTCGCATTTTTTAGAACATTTATTTTTTAAAGGAACAAATAAGCGGCCGGATACTTTAGCTTTATCAAGCGAGCTTGATTCTTTGGGCGGCGAATATAATGCCTTTACCGCCAAAGAATTTACCGGTTATTGGGTTAAAGTAGCCGCCGCAAAAGCGGCGCAGGCTCTGGATATCGTAAGCGACATGTTGCTTAATTCGCGTTTTGACGCGGCGGAAATTGAAAAGGAAAAAGGTGTGATTATTGAGGAATTAAATATGTATGAGGATAATCCGATGATGCATATTGAAGATGTTTTTGAAACTTGCTTGTACGGCGATACCCCGGCCGGCTGGGATACAATTGGGACTAAAGAAAATATTCGGCGCTTTAAACGGGAGGATTTTATTAAATATCTAAAATCGCAATATGGCACGCGTAGCGTTTATGTAGTTTTAGCCGGCGGAATAGACGCGGCAACGAAAAAGGCAACCGCGAAATTATTTTCAGTTTTTAAGAAAAATAAGTGGCAAGATAAATCGCCGGTTAAAGAAAAACAGTCTGCGCCCCGTCTTTTAACGGTTTATAAAAAGATTGATCAAGTTAATTTATCGCTCGGCGTTCGCGCCTATCCTTTCGGTCATCCCGATGAATTTAAGGTTAAGCTTTTAGCGATTATCCTCGGCGGGTCGATGAGCTCGCGCTTATTTACGAATTTGCGCGGCCGTAATGGTTTGGCTTATTATGTCCGGACCATGACGGAATTATATTCTGATTCCGGATATTTAACGACTCAGGCCGGTGTGCCGATTGCCCGGGCCGAAGAAGCGGTTAACATTATTTTAGCCGAGTATCGCCGGATTAAAGAGGCGCCGGTGAGTGTCGCGGAACTAAAACGTGCCAAAGATCTTTTGCAAGGCAAGATGTCTTTGCAGATGGAAGCGACTGATAATCTCGCTAATTGGTACGCGCGTCAAGTGATTTCGCGGCCGAAAATTTTAACTCCGGCGGAATTTTTAACGCGAATCAAGAAAATCACAGCCGCGGATTTGCAAAAGACGGCGAAGAAAATTTTTGTTAACCGCGGTTTGAATTTAGCTTTAATCGGCGCGGTTAAAGGAGAAAGGTTTAAAAAGATTTTAAGGTTTTAGGAAAAGGGGGACAAATTGTCCCCTACTTGAAATGATTATTAAAATCGGAAAGCAAAAAAAGATTAAAGTAGATTATTAAATGTAAAATGAATCAAGAATCATTAAAAAATCTAAACAGTGCCCAACAGGCGGCCGTTATCCATGAGGCCGGTCCGCTTTTAATCGTGGCCGGCGCCGGTACCGGCAAGACCACGGTTTTAATTAACCGCTTGGCTTATTTAATTACGGAAAAAAAAGTTTCAACCGAGGAAATTTTGCTTTTAACCTTTACGGAAAAAGCGGCCGGCGAGATGGAGGAACGGGCGGATAAGATTTTGCCTTATGGTTATGTTGATTTATGGATCAGTACTTTTCATAGTTTTGGCGAGCGGATTTTACGGGAATTTGGTTTAGATATCGGTTTAAGCGCCAGTTTCCGTTTATTAAATACGACTGACCAATGGGTTTTAATTAAGAAAAATTTGAATCGTTTTAATCTTGATTATTATCGGCCACTCGGCAACCCGACAAAATTTATTTCCGAGCTGATTAAGCATTTTTCCCGCTTGAAGGACGAAAATATTTCGGCGGCCGAATATTTAAAATACGCAGAAGAACTAGAGTCGGATAAAGATGAGAGATTGAGCGGGAAAAAAATAAGTCGGAAAGCGAAAGCGGTTCCGAAAAAAAAGATCGAGAAAGTTATGGCCGCGGAAGTCGGGACGGTCGGGCGAAAAAAAGCGGGCGCGGCTGATGATGGCGAAGCCGATGATGACGATGACGGCGAAGAAATGGAAATTGGTCGGATTAAGGAATTAGCTAATGCCTATCATATTTATAATCAGTTATTATTGGAAAATAATTATCTTGATTTTGGCGATTTGATTGTTTATACCTTAAAATTATTCCGGGAGCGGCCGAACATTCTAAAATTTTATCGGGATAAATTTAAGTATATTATGGTTGATGAGTTTCAGGACACGAATTGGGCGCAGTATGAATTAGTGAAGATTTTAGCGGCGCCGAAGAATAATTTAGTGGTCGTGGGCTGCGATGATCAAGCTATCTATAAATTTCGGGGCGCCTCTATTTCTAATATCATGCAATTTAAAGATGACTTCCCTAAGGCCGAGGAAATTGTTTTGACCGAGAATTATCGTTCGCGGCAGGAAATTCTTGATTACGCTTATAAATTTATTCAACATAATAATCCGAATCGTTTAGAGGTAAAATTAAAGATTAATAAGAAGTTGGCGGCCAAGGGCGCGGTTGCAAAAAAGCCGCGAACCGAGCCGGCGGTGAAGTGGCTAAATTTTGAAGCGGCCAGTGAAGAGATTTCTTTTGTCGCGCAACGAATTAAAGAACTTTATGCCGCCGGACAGGATAAGGCGTCCGCGGAAGAAGCGGTCAGTTGGTCGGACTTTGCGATTTTAGTCCGGGCGAACGATACCGCCGAGCCTTATGTTAAGGAGTTAAATCGTCAAGGCTTGCCTAACCAGTTTATGTCCTGGCGCGGGCTTTATTATAAACCATTGATTCTTGATATTCTCGCCTATTTTCGCCTGCTTGATAATTATCATGAATCAGCCGCTTTATTCCGGGTCTTGAATATGGAAGCTTTTAAGGTCTCGCATCTTGATCTTGTTAATATAAATAAAATGGCGGCGCGCAAGGTCTGGTCGCTTTATGAAGCTTTAAAGAATATTAATGCGATTCCGGGCTTGAGCGCTGAGAGTGTGAAGAATATTAATAAATTATTAACGCTTATTGATCAGCATTCGCAACTGGCAAAAGATGCCAAGCCGACCAAGATATTTTTACATTTTGCTTATGACTCCGGACTTTTAGCCGGTCTGGATCGCGATCGCGACTTAGAACAATTTTCTTATCTTAATCAGTTTTACCAGAAAATAAAAAAACTTGAAGAAACCGAGCCGGATTTGCGCTTAAAAGATTTTATGACCGCGATTGATTTAGAGTTAGAAGCGGGCGAGACCGGCGCTTTGAAGTTAGATTTTGCCGATCACGATACGGTTAAAATAATGACGGTTCACGGGGCCAAGGGCCTGGAATTTAAATATGTTTTTATTGTTAATTTAGTTGATAAGAAATTTCCGACTATTGCGCGAAGTGAAAAAATTTCTATTCCCGAGACCTTGGTAAAAGAAAAAGTCGCGACCGAGGGCGAATTTCATTTAGAAGAAGAGCGGCGTTTATTTTATGTAGCGGCGACGCGGGCCAAAGAGGAATTATATCTGACTGGAGCGAAAGATTACGGCGGCGCGCGCGAGAAAAAGCCGTCACGTTTTATTGCCGAGATGGGCTTAAGCAGCGAAATTGTTCCGGAAATTTCTTTAAGCGATAAAAATGAATTTTTACGCGATTTGCATTATCTAAACGCTCGGGAAATTTCGGCGGTTCGGGAAAAAACACCAGAAGAAAAATATCCGCTTCCGGAAAAATTTTCTTTTTCGCAACTGGCCGCTTATTCGGTTTGCCCCTTGCAATATAAATTCGCTTTTATTTTAAAAATTCCCGCTTCCGGGGATAAAGCCTCGTTAATTTTTGGCCGCGTACTTCATAATACTCTATATAATTTTCTTTTACCGACCTTAAGCGAGCGGCGCAAGGTCCAGAGCGATTTGTTCGCCGCGCTTAATGAGAAAAAAGGCGCTAAGAAAAAAAGTGAAGCGGAAATTATGGCTGAATTATTTAGTGAGAAAAGATTAATGGAAATTTATGCCGAGTTTTGGCAGACGGACGGTTATCCGAATAAAGAAGATCGGGAAAAATATAAAAATAAAGGCCGGGAGGCCTTGAAGAAATTTTTGAAAGATTACCAGACCGCTCCGCCGGCCGAAATCTTATTCTTAGAAAAGAAATTTTCTTTCAAGGTCGGCGAGGATGTTATTAAAGGCACGATTGACCGGGTAGATAAGCTTGGCGACGGTACTTTGGAAATTGTTGATTATAAGACCGGAAAGGATAAAAAACTTGATTTCGCGACTAAACGCCAGTTAATTTTATATCAATTATTTTTAGAAGAATTTTTAAAGATTAAAGTGAGCCACCTTAGCTATTATTATTTAGAGAGCGGCGCTAAAGTTTCCTTTGTCGCGACGGAGAAGGAAATTGATAAGCTCCGTTTAGAAATAAATGCGGAAATCGCGGCGATTAAGAAACGTGATTTTGCGCCGACCCCGTCGCCGATGTGCAAATTCTGCGATTTTAATTCCATTTGCGAGTTTCGGGAAGTTTAGCTACTATTATATATATGTCTAATGATAAAGACCGCTTAATCAGTCCGATTGAACGCCAAGGCGATGAGGCCTTGGATCTTTCTTTACGTCCGAAGACCCTCGGCGAATATGTCGGGCAGGAGCGGATTAAGAAAAATCTGGAGATTACTATTGCGGCCGCCAAAAAGCGTGAAGAGCCGATTGAACATGTTTTACTTTACGGCGCCCCCGGACTTGGCAAAACGACTTTGGCGCATGTTATTGCCAATGAAACCGGCGCGAATATTCGGGTTACTTCCGGCCCGGCGATTGAGAAAAGCGGCGACTTAGCCGCGATTTTAACGAACCTTGAAGCCGGCGATATTTTATTCATTGACGAGATTCACCGGCTCCATAAAACCGTGGAAGAAATTTTATATCCGGCCATGGAAGATTACGCCCTAGATATTATTATGGGCAAGGGGCCGAGTGCTCGGACTTTGCGCCTTGATTTGCCGAAGTTTACGATTATCGGCGCGACGACTTTAGCTAGTTTGCTTTCGGCGCCGCTTCGCGATCGTTTTGGCGTTACGCATCATTTAAGTTTTTATGAGAACGAGGATATTGAAAAAATTATCGGTCGGAGCGCCAAGATTTTACAAACGGAGATAGAACCGGAAGCTATGGGCGCGATTGCTTCCCGTAGCCGCCGGACACCGCGCATCGCCAATCGCTTGTTAAAGCGGGTGCGCGATTATTGCGAAGTCAAAGGCGATGGTCGGATTACGGTTGATGATTGCCTGGGCGCCTTTGAATTATTGGAAGTAGATGAGCTCGGTTTGGATTTAATTGATCGCCGGATTTTAGAGACAATTGTTGATAAATTCAAGGGCGGACCGGTTGGACTTAATACGCTTGCCGCCGCGACCGGCGAGGAAATGGATACGATTGAAAATATTTATGAACCATATTTAATGCAGCTCGGTTTCCTTGATCGTTCGCCGCGCGGCCGAATCGTTACTGCGCTCGGCTATCAGCATTTAGGATTAAAAGAACCGGGAATGGGGAGATTGGTTTAATTTTATTCCAGATGAACAATTATAAAATAATCTTAGGGGCCGTCGCTTCCATTGTTGCTGTCCTAGCTTATATCCCATATTTTCGGGATATTTTTAAAGGAAGAGCCAAGCCCCATATCTTTTCTTGGTTAGTTTGGGGCTTATTAGGAGGAATAACTTACGCGGCGCAAGTGGTTAAAGGCGCGGGCGCCGGGTCTTGGGCTAACGGAACAACGGCTTTAGTTTGTCTGATTATATTTGCTTTGGCAATTAAAAGAGGGGAAAGAAATATTACCTTGATTGATAAATTGTCTTTTGGGGGCGCAATTTTAGCCTTGGTTTTATGGCTATTAACTAGTAATCCTTTATCCGCCGTTATTTTAGCAATTGTTATTGATACCCTGGCCTATGTTCCAACTTTTCGTAAAGCTTATTATAAGCCGCATGAAGAAACTTTGCCGACTTTTATTATAACTACGATTGGAATTATCTTAAGTCTATTTGCCCTAGAGGCTTATAATCCGACGACCTGGCTTTACCCCGCCGCCCTGGTCGTTTCTAATAGCGCTTTTATTGGACTGCTTATTGTTAGGCGAAAAATTACGGTTAAAAGAAAAAATGTTTAAATCTATGTCCTATACTGTATCCGATTTTGATTATAAATTACCTCCCGAGCTCATCGCCCAAAAACCGGTTAAACCGCGAGACCATTCGCGGCTTTTGTTATTGAATAAAAAAACCGGGGCGATGGAGCATAAACATTTTTATGATTTAGTCGATTATTTTAAGCCCGGCGATCTTCTAGTTTTGAATAACTCTAAAGTTTTTCCGGCGCGGCTAATCGGACGGAAAGCGGAGACCGGCGGGGCGGTGGAAGTTTTTTTGCATCGTAAATTAAGCGATAGTAAAGCGTCCGCCAATGTTTGGGAGTGTTTAATCGGCGGACGGGTTAAAGAGAGGCAGGTTGTGGAATTTTTGCTAACATCAAACACGAACAAAGTGATTGCGGCCGGAAAAAAAACAGTCGAACGGAAACGAGCTGGATTAAAAGCAGAAATTTTAAAAAATAATCAGGACGGCACTTGGCAGGTAAAGTTTAATCAAGGCGGGGCGGCTTTTTGGAAAACGATTAACAAGATTGGTATTGTTCCTCTGCCGCCCTATATTAAGCGCAATAAAAAAGTTGTCGGCGATAAGGAAAATTATCAAACCGTTTTTGCCGACGAACATAAAGTCGGTTCGGCGGCCGCTCCGACGGCCGGATTGCATTTTACTAAAGGCCTGTTGAAGAAAATAAAAGCTAAAGGCGTAAAAATAGTATATGTGACTTTACATGTCGGGCTCGGGACTTTCGCGCCGGTAAAAACGGAAAAAATCAATGAGCATAAGATGCATAGCGAATTTGCGGAAATAAGCGCGGCGACGATTAAAGCAATCTTAGCGACGAAAAAATCGGGTGGACGAATTATCCCGGTCGGGACGACTAGTTGCCGGGTTTTGGAGTCGCTTGATTGGCACGATGGACAAGACGGTCTTAAATCTCGCTCTTTATGGACCGATATATTTATTTATCCCAGCTATGAATTTAAAATCATAGACGCGCTAATAACTAATTTCCATCTGCCGAAATCAACGCTTTTAATGTTGGTTTCCGCTTTAGCCGGCAAGGAGCATATTAATCGCGCCTATCAGGAGGCTATCCGCCGCCATTACCGCTTCTTCAGCTATGGGGACGCAATGTTTATTTATTAAATATCAGCTAAAATAAGTCAATATTAAAGCGTTTTATTCTTATGTTTGACTTATTTTTTTGTTTGTGGTAGTTTGATAAGAATTATTAGCCCTTTAACAAAAATAATGATTATTTACTCATATTTAATTATTCTTTAAGTTTCTGACATCTTCTTCAGATCACTTTATTTTCAGGGGCTTAATGAGTAATTAAATATAAGTATTAATTAAAAATTAAAAATGATGAAAATAGTATTATTATTAAGTTTTAGCTTAGCAGTTGGTAGCGTATTAGCTCATACGAGTTCTGATTTTTCAGATTCGGTTCGGATTAATAGTATTTCAAATCTTCCTGCTGCCAGTATGGCTATGAGTGCGATTGACGATAGCACTGTTATTGTTGCTATGGGAGATGGTTCAATTTTGATTGCTGATGGAAATGAAATTTCTGTAGAAAAAATTTCTGAAGAAGCAATAACAAATATTGTTGTCGCCGAGCAAATAAAAGAAATTTTAGCGATTAGCGCTAAGGGGGAAATATTTAGAAAAAAACAAAACACCCCCTTTATTTTAGATACTATTATTAAAAGCGCTCGAAGTGCGGCTATGTTAGATAATAAATGGTATTTAATCGCTTGGCGATATGGCGATTTGCTTCCAGATACATCCTTAATTTTTTGTTTAAATGGGGATGTTTGGGAAAAAGAATTTGACACTACCGGGACGGTAAGTCCGCGAGGAGAACATTATTATGCTTTTTTTTCTGATTGTATTGCGCGATGCGGAAAGCTTTATATAGTTTTTTCTGATTACTATAATACCTGGAAAGTGCGGGAATATTGTAACGGAAAAACCATTTATAGTGAGGATTTTTTCGGGTTAAGAGGGGGGAGACAAATTATCGCCAATGAAGAAGTGGTTATGATGTTTAACGGAATGTGGCCAGGCGGGCAAGGAAAATATTTAGATACTATATTTGTAGTTAATAATACATCTATTTTTTCTCTTTTTTCTCTTTCTTCTTCTCCTGATAATATATTATTTAAAGGAGGGCAAGAAGGTTTAATGTATTCCTGTTTAAAATCCGGTCAGACTAATTTTTTTAGGAATGAAGAAACTGAAACCTACCAACCACTTTTTCAAAAAGTTTGGAATGGCGAAGTTGATAATCTTGCCAGTTTTGGGAATACGGCTTTTTTCATCAGTGGCGATTCATTATTCAAATTAGTAATTCCGCCGTATAATGTTGCAGAGATAGATTCCGCCGGTAATGATCCGGTTGTTGATTCCTCGGCTGTTACAGAAGACACATTACTAAGTGTTGGAAGAAATGAAATATTAAAGGAGGCAATAAAGGAGGCAATAAAAATTTTTCCGAATCCATGTATCGCCGGCGCCGATGAGCTAACTATAGTTGTAAATAATGGTCATGAGTGTCAAATACAAATATTTGATATTTGTGGCCGGAAAGTCGTCTCTTTTTTTGAAAAAAATGAGGTTACTTGGAAGCCAATAGAAGCCGGAGTCTATATAGTGGCGGTCAGTAAGTATTTGTCGTCGGGGTGGCAAATACAAAAAATATTAATTAATTAATCCTGCGGGTTTGTCGCAGGAGGAATTTGTAAATAAGAAGCGGCTAAAATTGTCGCTTTTTTTATTTCCGCTTTAGCCGGCAAAGAATATATCAATCGCGCCTATCAGGAGGCTATCCGCCGCCATTACCGCTTCTTCAGTTATGGGGATGCGATGTTTATTTATTAAATATCAGCTAAAATAAGTGATTTGATTTTTTTTTATTTTTCTGATATACTAAGAGCTGATTGTCGTGTTTTTTAAGGAACTTAGGATAAAAATAGTATTTGGCAACAGGTTTCGTATTAAGACCGGCTGCCAAATCTTTAAAGATTATTTTATTTTTTATGAGAAAATTTCTTATATTTATTTGGGAAATAACTAAAGTGGTCGCTATTTCTCTAGCGATTATTTTACCGGTGCGTTATTTTTTAATTCAACCTTTTTATGTCAAAGGTGCGTCTATGGAACCGAATTTCCATGACCATGAATATCTGATAATCGATGAGCTTAGCTATCGCTTTACGCCGCCGGAACGCGGCCAGGTTATTGTTTTCCGTTATCCCCGCAATCCGCAGGAATATTTTATTAAAAGAGTAATCGGCTTGCCGGGCGAGAGTATCCAGATTAAAGACGGCCAAATTAATATTTTTAATGAAGAAAATCCGACAGGGCTTGTTTTAAACGAAGAATATTTGCCGGAAGATTTGACGACTTTTAATAATAGTGAAGAAAAAATTACGATTGGCTCGGATGAGTATTATGTTTTAGGAGATAACCGCAATGCCTCAAAAGATTCGCGGAGTTTCGGCCCGGTCCATAAAAGTTTTATCACGGGAAAAATTTTATTCCGCGGTTGGCCTTTAGATAAGGTAATGGTTTTTAATAAAGATTATTGGCCGCAATATAATTAAATTTTATATGCCTAGACCGAAAAAAAATGCTCCGGAAACGGCGCAAAAAATTGAAAAGAAAAATAATAAAACTTCAAAGCGGCTTTTAGGCATGAAAGATTTTGTTGGCCCGGAAGCGCGTTATTTTGAATTGGTGTCTGATAAGCTTTTAAATTTTGCCAAGATCTATAATTTTTCTCCGATTAAGACGCCGATTTTAGAAAGTTTTGATTTGTATAAAAAATCCACGCGCAAGAATACGGATAAGGAATTTTATTTTGTTGAAGGGGAAAAAAGTGAACGGGTAATCTTGCGGCCGGAAATAACCCAGGGCGTAATCCGCGCTTATTTAGAAAATAATTTGAATGAAAACGCCTCATTAGTCCGTCTTTTTTCTCTCGGGTCGATTTTCCGCCATGAGAAATTGCAGACCGGTCGTTATCGTGAATCAACGCAGGCTAATATAGAAATAATCGGCGAAAAGAAACCTCTATCCGAGGCCTTGTTGATCGCGGCGGTTTATAATTTTTTTGCGGATTTGCAGATAAAGATCCAGGTTCAGATCAATAGCATCGGAGATCTTGATTGCCGGAAAGATTATAGCGCGAAACTTTTGGCTTTTTATAAGGAAAGAGGACGGCGTTCAAAATTGTGTAATAATTGCAAGAAGAACTTAGGCAAATATTGCTTGAGCTTATTAGATTGCAAAGAGGACACTTGCGTTAAGGAACGGGAAGAAGCGCCGCAGATTGCTGATTTTTTGTCGGCGGAAAGCCGCGAGCATTTTGCCAAGACCTTGGAATTTTTAGACGAGCTTGATGTTAATTATAATTTTAATCCTTATTTGGTTCGCGGTTTGAATTATTATAATGATACGGTTTTTGAATTCTGGCCTTTGAATGAAGACGGCGCGGTCTTAGGCAAGATGGCGCTGGCCGGGGGCGGACGCTATGATTCTTTGGTTGAAAATTTAGGTGGCCCGGAAACGCCGGCTGTTGGTTTGGCGATCGGCCTGGAACGGACAGTGATGCGAATAAAAGATAAGCAATCTTTGTTTGATAAAAAAGAAGAAGAAGTTATTTTTATCGCTCAGCTTGGTGATCAGGCGAAGATAAAGTCAATGCAATTATTTAATGATTTACATCAATCCGGTTTTAAGGTCCGCCAATCATTCGCCGCGGATAGTTTAAAGACACAATTAGAGGAAGCGACGGCTTTAGGCGCAAAAACTGCCTTGATTTTAGGGAAAAAAGAGATTATGGACGGGACTATTTTAATGCGCGATATTGATTCCGGGGCACAAGAGACCGTGGTTTATAAAAAGATTAAGGAGCGTTTAGCTAAGAAAGATAAGTTAATAGAAAAGAAAATAATTAATAGAAAGGAGGGTGGGTTATATGGCGGACTTTAAGAGAAAGCCGGGCGAAAGTTTTGAAAGTTTTTTACGGAAATTTAAGAAGGGTTTGAAAAACAGCAAGCGTTTGGAAAAAGCACGGTCTAAAAAACATTTAGAACAGAAGACCACTAAGCAGAAACAGAAAAAACGCGCGTTAACCGGCCTGGCTTTAAGTCGTAAAAATGAGCATTTACGTCGTATCGGCAAGTTGCCGGAGAGCAATCGGCGCTCGTAAGCTATGATAGAGTTATGATAGAAATTTAAAATCACTCCCGAAAAGGGAGTGATTTTGTTAAGGGGTTTGAAATATATCAGTTTCTTATTCTCGATTCATTCCCGGGATGAAGCGCTTGATAGTTTCCAGGCGGGATTTTTTAGTATATTGCTTGATGCGTTCGCGCGCTTTCCGGGTACGGACGAATTTTAGCCAGTCGCGATTCGGGTATTCGCGGTTTTTTTCCGTAATGATTTTTACGAAATCGCCGTTTTTTAACTCCTGGTCAAGTCGGCCGAGCTTATCATTGATCAGGGCGCCGGAAGCCTTGTTGCCGATATTGGTATGGACAGCATAAGCAAAATCGACCGGGGTCGCGCCTTCCGGGAGCTCGAAAACATCCCCCTTTGGTGAGAAAACAAAAATCCGATCTCGAAAAATATCTAATTTTATTTTTTTTACCAATTCGTCCGTATTACTGATTTCTTTTTGGATTTCAATTATTTCTTTAACCCAATGCGGGGCCGCGTAATTGGTTGTTTTAGTTTTATTTTTGTAATACCAATGGGCCGCTAAACCGTAAAGGCTCTCTTCGTGCATTTCCTTTGTCCGGATCTGGAATTCTGTGGCTTTGTTCTCCGGGCCGATAATCGTGGTATGGATGGACCGATAGCCATTAGGTTTAGGGACAGCGACATAATCCTTGAAACGATGCGGCTTTGGTTTCCATAAAGTATGGATTATGCCCAGCGTCTTATAACAGTCATCAATCGTCGGGACGATGATGCGCAAGGCGAAAACGTCGTAAATCTCATCGAATTTACGATTCTTTTCCTGCATTTTTTGATGGATGCTATAAAGATGCTTGAAGCGGATTTCAATTGAGTGTTCAATTCCGGTTTCTTTTAATTTCGGGACGATAATGTTTTTAACCTTTTGAAAAAAACGATTGCGCTCGACTTTTTTTTCCACTTCGTATTTATATTCTAGAGCCTGGAATTCATCGGGGTAAAGGATTTTAAAACAGATGTCCTCCATTTGCCACTTTAACCGGGCGATTCCTAAGAGCCCGGCAATCGGCACATAGATTTCCATGGTTTCTTTAGCAATTCTTTTTTGTTTTTCCGGTGGCAGATTTTCTATCGTTCGGAGATTATTCAAACGATCACAAAATTTTATAAAGACTACCCGTAAGTCATTAGTCATGGCCAGGAACATTCTTCTTAGATTTTCGCGGTAGCGTTCAATGCCACGATATTTTATTTTTCCAAGCTTAGTAATACCGCCGACTAAAGAAGCAATCTCCGGCCCAAAAAGTTCGTCAATCTCTTCAAGAGTATGCGGCGTATCTTCCGGGACGTCATGAAGTAGCCCGCTCGCAATAGTCGCTAAATCCGCCTTGATTTCCGCTAAAATATAGGCGGTATGGAGCGGATGTTGGATATAGGGATCGCCGTTTTTTCGAGCTTGGTCCTTATGGGCGGCGTTAGCAAATTCAAAGGCCCGGTAAAGAACAGCGACGTCCTCGCCGGGGTGGTTATCAGAGAATTTTTTAACTACGCGGTCAATCGTCATAACCCTTTTTTATTTTTCTCTTTTTATGTTATAATAAAGCTATATTATTATAGCATAGACAAGCATAATTTTAAATTTTTACTTAGAAATCCAATGACTAGAAAAGTAAAATCGATTATGATTATTTTTGCTTGGCTGGCCTTAGTTGCGGCGGGCGGTTTTTTGTTTTCTTTACCAGTCGCGGCTCAGGATTTTGGCGTAGAAGCGGTGGAAAGCGGCTTGGGCGGGACCCTGTCTTCGGCTGACCCGCGGATGATTATCGGCCGGATTATCCAGATTGCCTTAAGCTTTTTAGGAGTACTCGCGGTTGTGATAATAATGTACGCCGGGTTTATCTGGACGACTTCGGGCGGCGATGAAGAAAAAATAACGAAAGCGAAAAATATTCTCAAAAACGCGGTTATTGGCCTGGTTATAGTTTTGTCTTCTTGGGGAATAACAACTTTTTTACTTTCTCGCTTATCCGACGCTTTAGGAATTACTGGCAGTCCGGCCGATTCAAATCGGGCCGGTATCTCCGGCTCTGGCACAGCGGCCATCGGTGCCTGCGCGGTTGATAGTGTTTATCCGGCCGACGGCCAAAAGGACGTGCCGCGCAATACTTCAATCATGGTTACCCTAAAAGAAAAAATAAAAACCGACACCCTTTGTATTAATAGCCAGGCAACGCCTTGCGTTTGTGATAAAGAAGATTGTAATCGCCTTAATCCTTTAGCGGTCCGTTTGTATAAGAGCGCTTTAGGCGATTCTTGTTCGGCTTCTTCTTGCCCGGAGGAGAACGCGAATGTGACCGATGTTTTAGTAACGGTTACCGGCGAGGATAAAACTTTTATTTTAAGCCCTTTGAGCTTTTTAGGTTCGGCCAGCGGGGAAACCGCTTATTCTGTTAAATTAAGCGATTATATTAAGAAAACAGACGATTCTTCAATGTTCACTGGTTGCAATGTCTCCGGCGCTCAATGGGAATTTACAGTTAGCGATAAATTAGATCTAACCCCGCCTTTAGTCGTCCCGACCGGAGTATTTCCGATTCCGGATAATATTAAAGATATTTATCAGCAAATAACTCCAGCCGCACCGGCTAGCGCGGCGATAACGGTCCTGGGTGAGCCGGCGGTTTATGCGCCGGCCGAAGTGATTTCGGTTACACCGGCCACTCCGACGACGCCGAGTGGCGCTTCGGTGATTTTAGATTATCATGGAAGCGTTTCTGATTTTATCGTTTCCGTGCCTGACGGCGCCGATGACAAAGTCCAGCTTTTTGACGGTGCCAATAATCTTTTAGGTATTGCGGATTTGGTTTCCGGCCAGGCGGTTTTTAATAATTATTTAACCTTTAAATCAGATTCGGTTAAGGCAGAATATCTATGGAATATAAAAATCAGCCCGGAACGCTTAGCTGATACCCTCGAGGTCGGGGGGGAAATATATTCTTTTGCCGCTTCTGGAGAGAATAATAATATTTTAGTGCCGGATAGTTATAGTAATGATGAATTAGCAAAAAATATTACGGCGAAATTAAGCGGCCGGGAAGATTTGGAAGTTTTTAAAGAAGGAGATAAAGTGATTTTAACGGCGCGGGTTGCTGGCGAGGACGGTAATAATATTTCATTAACGACAACGGCTGTTTCGGTTTTAGGATTGAAGTCGTTTTCTGGCGGCACGGATTTAGAAAAAACCGATGAGCCGTTGGATAAAAAAGATCGGCCGATGAATTCTGTAATCCAGGTTAATTTTAATGAAGCGATTAATCCGGCGACCGTTTCCGGCACGGCCGGAGAAGTGGCTGGCCATATCCGGGTCGTTAATGCCGCTACTGAAGCTTTTCCGGCCGGTGCGGCTTGCAGCGCGGCCTCGGAATGTCGATCTTATAAATGCGAAAACAATGTTTGCGTCGGTGATTATTTGGGCGGGAAATTCGTCGTGAGCAATAATTATAAGACCTTGGAGTTTATTTCCGATGTTAAATGCGGCGTCAACGGTTGCGGCGAGGAAATTTATTGTTTGCCGGCTAATAGCCATTTAGCTATGGAAATGCTGCCGGCCAATCTTAAGACCTGTGAAAGCGATAGCGACTGTTCGGCTTTAGTGCCGTTTATAAATTGCCGAGACACTTCTTTGGGTTATAAGACCTGCCAGGATGACGCCGGCCAGAATTATCCGGCTGGAAATTTAAGCTCCTTGGACGGGATCGTGGACGCGGCAATCAATTCTTTTGACGGCGATCGGAGCGCCTATGCCGACGGGCCTTTGGATTTTTATCATGATAATTATGATTCAATAGTTAACGCTGGGAAAAAGGATAAATATAAATGGTCTTTTTACATCAACGATCAGATTGCTTTAGACCCGCCGGTGATCACGGAAATAAGCCCTTCGGCCGGGCAAAGCGGCCTGCCTTTGGTTGAGCCGGTTAAAATTAAGTTTAATACTTTAATGATGAATAGCACTTTGCAAAGCGGCGGCTTAAAGGTAAAGAGCGGAACTTCTACGGTTGAACATAGATTGATTAATTTAAGCGCGGCTTCGCCGTCCCCGCTCGGATATTGGATGAAAGTAGATAATTTAGATGTTGAACCTTTGGATGGCGAGCCGGATTTAAGTATTGTTAATATCTTTCATTCACCTTTTGCCGAGTCCATGACTTATAAAGTCCAGGTCGGCTCCGGCGTTAAAGATATTTATCAGAATTGTTATAAGCCAAGTATCGGTCCGGGTTGCTCGGCGACCGACGAATATCCTTCTTGTTGTTTCGGTGTCCCGACCGATATACTTGGCACGAATGGAAGTTGCCAATAATTTTTGTAAATACTAAATTTAATCTGTGCGAAAAAAAATCAGTAAAAATTTATTATTTTTCTTACTCATTGCCGGTGGGCTGCTTTTAGCGCGTTTGGTATTTGCCCAGGACTTCGGTACGGAGGCGGTAGAGAGCGGTTTGGACGGTGCTTTGGCGGCTGGTGATCCGCGGACGATTGCCGGTCGGATTATTAATATTGCTTTAGGGTTTTTAGGAATTATCGCGGTCGGTTTCGTGATTTATGGCGGCTTTATTTGGATGACTTCCGGCGGCGAAGAAGAAAAAGTAGAAAAAGCCAAGAAAATTTTAAAAAGCGGCGTTATCGGCTTAGTGATTATTTTGGCGTCTTGGGGAATTGCTACTTTTATTTTAACGCGTTTAGGTAACGCAGTTAGCGGCACTGGGGGCGGTTACGAAGAAGGGAGCTTGGCGCCTTGCGGCTGCGGCGGTTCAATGCTTTATTCTAATGGATCATGGGGTCCTTGTGTCGGGTCGGATTGTTCCGGCGCCGGAATCGGTAATCCGACTAGCTGCGATTCCAGCCCGAATCCCGGTTGCCAGGCCGTAAATCAGATTTGCGCGTCTAGCGATTATTGCGATGAAGCTAATTGCGCTTGCCGGCCGCGCGGCGGTTTGGGAGCATCTTGTGATGGGGATTTGAGTAATGAAACCTGTGAAGCCGATAATGATCAATGCGCGGAATATTTAAGTTGTAATCCAGAAACTTGTCTTTGCTATGGGCCGCCGGTGATTACGGAGATAAGTCCTTTAGGCGGTTTCTGCATTGATAATCCTAATCAGTCATGTATTTCTGACGATGATTGCTCGGGTGTTTGCGACCTTTTAACGCCGAACGGCGCGGTTGATAATTTTATTACGATTTTTGGAAGAAATTTTGGCGAATACGCGGATGGCGCCAGTAAAGTTCTTTTTACCGGAAGCGGCAATCCGGTTGAAGGAATTGCCCCGTCAGTCCTTAATACCTCCTGTTCGGATTTTTGGCGCGATGATCAAATAATTATTGCGGTTCCGGCTGGCGCGATTTCCGGTCCGATCCAGGTAGTAAGCCAGGAAGGAGCGAGCGATTATACCGACGATGATTTTGGTCCGGAAATTCCGAATTTCCGAGCCAATAATATTGTTCGTCCGGGTTTATGCTATCTTGATCCTAATCGCGGCGCCTTAAGTTCCGAAGTTAATTATCAAGGAGTTAATTTATATTCAGCCGCCGCTTATTTTGGTAATTATAAAACTAATGTCCGGGCGATAGAGTCAGTTTTTACAAATCCCGAGGGCTTAAGCGGTACTTCGCTTACTCCGAATATTAAGGCCGGGGAATCCGGCAGTTTCGTGACGGTAAATTTATCCGGCCAGGCCGAAAAAAGCAATTACCTTCGTTTTGTAAAAGAAAGCGAAGCGGGCGATGGACCTTTTATTGCGTCTTTTTCGCCGCTTAGCGGCGCTCCGGGCCAATATGTTACTATCCGCGGCGACGGTTTTGGCGGCGCCCGCGGCACTTCCCGGGTTTTTTTCGGCGCGACCGAAGCGACTTATGATTTTCCGGAAATGTGCCTTAATTCGGTTTGGAAAGATAATCAGATCGTTGTTAAAGTTCCGGCCGGTTTAGAGGACGGGTCGCAAGTTATCATGGTTGATTTAGGGGACGCTGTAATTAATACGGAAAAATTAAATCCCAATATTTTCTTAGCGGATAAAAATGCTCCGTTGGCGCCGAGTTTATGTAAATTAGAACCGTTGAGCGGTCCGGTCGCGTCGCCGGTAACCCTTTGGGGAGAATATTTCGGTCGGGAAGACAGCGAGGGCTTAATAAAATTTAATTATGATCGGAATGCAGTCGGGATGATTGAGCTTGATGGGCGGGCGGATATGATTGAAACCGAAGTTCCGGCTGGCGCGATTTCCGGCCCGGTTTCAGTAGTTAGCAATAGTTTAACCGGCAACGCCCTTGATTTTGCTGTGGAAGAATGCCGGGTTGACGCGGATTGCGGCACGCAGGTTTGCTGTCCGCAAAATACTTATCGAAAAGGCCGCTGCGTTGATTCTTTAAATGATTGTTTCGTTGATATTCCGACTTCGGTTTTTGAATGGAAATTCAGTACCGGTTTTGGTGATTTAGTAGAAAATCCTTATGCTTATAGCTGTGCCGGTTTATCTGAATACTATGGTACTTGCCAGACCAATGATTATTGTCCGAATACGCCCGGTCTTTGTTCTCCTTATGCCGGCGGGCAAAAAGCGATTGCCGATTGTGATTTTAGTTGTATCAGCGTTTCTGGTTGCGGCGGCTTAGGGACGAATGGTTGTTCTTATGATTCTACGGTTAATCGCTGTCTTGAGAAAGGCGCTGACGCGATCTGCGATTTAAGCCAAACTTTTTCTTATACTTTGAATAGCCAGGAATACGAAGCAGAAAAAGTTTGTCAAAATATTAGTGAGGAAATAGGAAACCGTTGGACAATAGAAAGCGTTACTTCCTGTCCGGATGGATGGGCACGAGGGAATGGTAATACTTGTATAGATCCAATTTCCGTTTGTTCGCTTTGTTCGGAAGAATTTTCTTGTATAGAAGTAAATGGATCCGGCTGTTGTGCCTCGGAAGAAATTTGCCCGGGAGATTCAATTTGTGCGGAAACTAATAAATGCTTAGAGCCGATTGCCGCCAGTTGCGACTGCTGTTGTACAATCGGGGAAAGTGCGCGCGATTGCTGTGCCGGCTTGCAATGCGAGGGGACTTGCGGTAGTGATATTTCATTAACAGATGGCCAAAATAATACAAATATCGGCCTAGGCCTTTGTGGCGGTTGTGCTTCGGCCGGCGAAGATCCCGGAATACGCGACGCGACTTGTAATTGTTCCGGCCATAGCGGCCAATATTGCGAAATAGATAATGATAATTTCCCGAACGGCTTTTGTGGCGATTGCTCTAGTTTAAGCGCGGCCGGATGTTTAGAACATGCCGGTGTTTGTTGTTTGGATTCGCGCGGCACCAGCGATTCGGCCGATGATATTTGCCGCGGCGGCAGCGATAATAACGGATTAGTAAGCGCTGATCCGTCCCATCCGGATTTTGGCTATTGCGCTTATTATGATTGTTCGGCCACGAATGCTAATGAATGCGCGGCGACCAATCCGCTAAAGATCGGGCCTTATAAAAGTTTAGAAATTTGTGAAAAAACCTGTCCGCAGAATGACCCATGCCCGGGTTTAACGGATTTTGGTGATTGTCGAGCTAACCCCCGTTGTTGCTTTGATTCCGATAGAACAACGGCAACCGATGATGATATTTGTCGTTTAGGAAATCAGATTGCCGAGGGGGCGGATGCCGGTTGGTGTGCTTATTATGATTGCTCGGCCAGTAATCCTAACCAATGCGCATCTTCAACTCCAGTTAGAGGAACAGAAAATTCTTTTAGCAGTATTTCCGCTTGCGAGCAATATTGCCCAAATAAACCAGCCGGGGCGGGATTGATATGTACAGCCGGCGATACTTCTCTTTGTGATCCTGAGGTTTGTAATGTTCAAGGTTTTGGCTGTTTTTCTCCGGAAGGCAATCTCGGCGGGTCTTCTGCGGATTGCGGTACTTGTTGCTGCCAGCCGGGCGAGCCGATAACAGTTGAGGGAGTGGAATATTCTGATGCCTGCGCCGCCCGCAATTCTAAGCTTAGTTGTGAGGCAGATAAAGGTAATTGTTCCGGCGATGATCGCGGTTTATGCTGCGGCTGTACTAATGATTTAGATTGCGGTTCGCCGGAAAATATCGGCTGCGGGCTTGATACTTGTTGTCAGGCGCGGCCGAAGATCGATTTAAGCTCCCCTAAGCATTTAGATAATAATGTTTGTCGGAATGCCGTGCTTAAGGTTGATTTTAATAAGAAGATGGATACGAATAGTTTTAACGGGAACGTCTTATTATTAGAAGAGCGGAATTATGGTGAAGGCGTTTGTCCGGCCGGTACTTTTATCGCGACCGGAGAATCATTGGCGGAAATAGCTTTGGATAATAGCGATAGCGATTCATTTTCTCTAGAATTAAAACAAAGCCGCTTAGTCCGCTTATCAAGCCGTTTAGCGTCTTTATGGTTGAAGCTATTCGGGCGTTTTAACGATTCGGCGTTAGCTGACATGCCGGATCCGAATAAATTATATTGCGCTGTTCCTGGTGATGTTTCTAGCGAGAATAATGGCGAAAGTACTTCTTTGCTTTTTGTTCCGAAACGATTATTATCGCCAGCCGCTAATTATTATTTGATAGTGCTGGGAGATACTGAGTTAAATAGTCGATCCGGAGTTTTAAGTATGGAGGGAATTGGCCTTAACGGTTCCGGCTACCTTAATGTGAGTAAGGAAGATTATGATGGCGGTAATTATAGCAGTAACGATTATGTTGAAGGAGAAAATATTTTCTTTAATAAGCGGACATATAAAAATTCACAGATTATAAAATTCACGACTTTATCCGGTCAAGATCCGACTAGCGGAATCTGTGCGATTGATGAGGTTTTGGTTAGTCCTTCGTCCTATCTTTTTAAAACATCGGAAAATAGTTTAGATGAAAATGATTCCGATCCGGCCGCTAAAACTTTTGATACAGAAGCGGATCGGGATAAAGTTTTTGCGGCTCGGGCTTATAGCGCAAACGGTCAGATTTTACGACCGGTTTCCGGGTATTTCTGGGATTGGGAATTCGATATCGCTAATGGAGAAGTTGCTTCCCTTGAAGAAGTTTCTTCTGACCGGATTTTGGTAAGAGCTGAGCCAGGAATTACCGATGGTGAAACCATGATAACCGCTACAGTTAATATGGAGCGCTTTTTGGATGAAGGAAATTGTAATGATAATCTAAATTGCGTTTGCGAGGGCGAAATCTGCTCCAATAATTGTTGTAATTTTTATACCGGCGGCGATAAGTTTAATAATTTTTCTAATATTTATCTTTTTCTTTGCAATAATCCCTGGCCACCAGTCGCGCCGGACGGAACCTGGGAGCCGTGGTTTGATAATTGTCCGGCCGGCTTAGGCGCGAGTTGCGCCGACTATAATTATAAATTTTATTACTGTCGCGATGCCGGCGCGGCCGGAACGCTAGACGATTTGCCGGCTATTATTGACCAGGCGGTTATTCGAGGGATAAGCAGTAATTTGATTTGTAGTTCCGACCAATCGCCTTGTGTTTCAGCTGGAGAAGTTTGCGGGGCGGACAAAAATGGCGATAGCGTCCCAGATGGTATTTGTATTTGGAATGTTTTGAAAGAATCATATTTTTTCCGCGAGGCACTACCTGCCGGCAGCGAAATAATCGAGGCGATCGATCGGGAGATCGGCGGCACGGTCAGTTTAGCTTGGCGCTCGGAAGCCGCCCAGGTTTATTCTTATAAGATTTATTATTCCTCGGGTTCCGGGGAAATGTTTTTTAAAGAGCTGAAAGCAAGCGAAGTTTGTTCCTTAGTGGATGGATCTTATGAATGTAGGTCCTTAATAAACAATTTGGAAAATAATATTCCTTATATTTTTAAAATCAGCGCTGTTTCGGAAAGCCGGACGGAAAGCGGCCTTTCCGGAGAATTAAGCGTCATGCCGACTGATAAAGTACCGCCGGCCACCCCAGCGGCGCCCAGTTTATCAGTCGTTGATTCATTATTAAAATTTTCTTGGCCGGCTAATGCCGATAAAGTTTCTTTTTACCGGCTTTATCGGGGGGTTTCGGTTAAGGCTTATGGAGAATCTTTTGATTCCGCCGGGCCGAATACTAGTTTAAGTTTCCCTTTAAATCAATTTTCTGTCGGTAATAATTATTTTTCTTTATCGGCTTTTGATGAATATGATAATGAAAGTATAAAATCAGATGAATTGTCATGTGAGCTTTCTTTACGGGAAGGTTGTGAAGATTTTAGCGCGTCGGATTGCGGCCCGCAATTAGATTGTTGTTCTAAGGATTGTAGCGGCAAGTGCGGTGGCGCACCTGACGGCTGCGGCGGAACTTGTACGGCGGATTGTCCAGAGTTTGAGAAATGCGTTAATCAGGTCTGTGAAGCTTGCGTTCCGGATTGCGCCGGTAAATGCGGGGGCGCGGTTGATGGCTGCGGCGGCTACTGTGATGATGCTTGCTCTAGCTCAGGCGAGGCTTGTATTAATCAGCGATGCCAGCAGATTTGTACGCCGGATTGCGCTGGTAAATGCGGCGGCGCGGTTGATGGCTGCGGCGGAACTTGTACTACGGCCTGTCCGCAGGGGCAAGAATGTATTAATGAAGTTTGCAGAAATATTTGCACGCCGGATTGCGCCGGTAAATGCGGCGGCGCGGCCGATGGCTGCGGCGGAACCTGTATGGCGGCCTGTCCGGGGTTTGAAAAATGCGTTAGTCAGGTTTGCCAGGCCTGCGTTCCAAGTTGTGTCGGAAAAGCGCCGTGTGCGGATAATGGCTGCGGCGGGACTTGCGCGGTACCTTGCAATGGCGATGACCCCTGTTTACAAATAAGCGTTGATAATTTTTACGAAGTTTATCTTAATGGAACCAAGGTTGCGATTACCTATCCGTCTTCTAGCCGTGAATATATTGATGTATATAGTGAAAATGGAATGGTTTCTTCTCGATGTAGTAATGATATGTGCTGGACAGATATCCGCCCTTTGCCAGTTACGTTGCGTACGGGAAATAATGTTTTAGCTATAAAAGCCATAAACGATGGCGGTGTTTATGGTTTAGCGGCCCGTTTGGTTGACGGTTGCAATACTGTTATCTCAACCAATAATCCTAATAATTGGGTGTGTACGGAAGTTACGCCGGCGATGAATTGGATGAATACTAGTTTTTCAACAAATAGTTATTGGCGCGCCGCGATTGAGACCGGAAAAACGGGTAACGGGAACCGCCTTTATCCGGCTGTTAATCAGCTTTGGGCAACGACAGCCTCGGGCGCTAAGAGTACGGCTGATACGATATATTGCCGTTATACTTTTTAAATAGATTATTATTACATTTTAGTATATGAATAGAATTAAAAAAATAAGATTTAAGTTAGCGGCCATGGCGGTTGTTGGATTATTGTTAGTTTCTTTTGCTGTTGTTTTGAAGCATTCCGCCGCTCAGAGTACGGCTAATCCGGCGGACAGCGCCGATGCGATCGCGGTCCGCATCGTGCCAAACCCGAACCATTATAGCGTCGCTCGTTGGTATGTTAGTCAGGGTTTTGCTGGTTCGCCGCAAGCGCTTATAGTTGACGGTTATGAAGCAATCCGCGACGGCCGGACGGTTTATGTCGGAGCCGCTAATGTTGACTATAATTCGGAGCCGCCAAAAATCTATACTAATATTTATTTAATCTCTTATAATCAAGATCCGGCGCCTAATACCGTGGATATTTTAGGCCAGATTGTTAAATATTGGAAATTTAATACTAATCTTCCGACCGATCAGGTGAATACCTGTTCAATATCTTCATTAAGCTGTTCAAGCGATGCGGATTGCGGCCCGGGCCAATATTGCGCCGGCGAGGAAGCTGATTTAGCGGCTGGTTCCTGCTTGCTTAAGGAAGCAAAAAATTGCTTAACGGATACTGATTGTCCGGATAATTTCTTCTGTGACAGCATTAAAGCGAAAATAACTCGCGATATAAAACGGATTGGCCAATTAGAAGAATTGAAAGAATATTTATCCCGATTTCGCTCGGTAAATAATAAATATCCTTTATTAAGCGCTGGTACTTATTTAAACCGCCGGAGCATTTCGGTTTGGCCGAGCTGGTCCCAGGCCCTTTTAACCGAATTGGCGGCTGGTCAGAATTTTTTCGATCCGATTAACCGTTTAGGTCCTTGTCCGGGATATAGCGCCGCGACTTGTTGGAACGAAGAATCCAAGAGATTTGTGAATGATCCCGAAGAAGATTCTTTGTCTTTGATTTTACCGGCTGGCAGTTATGCTTTCGCCTATTCGGCGGATCGGACCGGCTCTAATTATAATCTTTGTGCGACTTTAGAAACCGCTGCCGCGCCGTTAAATTATGTTTTTTCTCCGGCTTATGAATCGGGTTCGGCCTGCGTTATCGCTGGAGCGAGCACGATTGGACAAGCCGGTAATAATCCGCCGGAGTTGGCCGATGAATTTTTAGTCGGAGCGGTTGAACAGGAGTTTAGCGGTTTTATAAAAATGTCAGATGCGGAAAACAATCCTTTGACTTGGCTTTTAGACACGAGCGGGACTGATTGGACAGGTTGGAAAGAATTGCCAAGGTTAATAGATACTAGCGATCCAAATCAGAAGAAAGTTTATTCGTCTCAAGCCGGCCAAGCCGGGACCTATGATGTAAAATTAACAGTAACCGACGGACGAGGGGGGACTACAGCAATAAAAATTCCGATTACTATCGTCGGCTCCGCGCCTTTTATTGAAGCGGAGGATATTGAATACACCCTTGATCCAAAAATACCTTTTAATTATAGTTTCTTTTTTTCCGGCGCCAACTTTACGCCGCCAGTTTTGGAATCGGTCTCATTAACAAAGACCTCTGGCGTTTTAAATCAGATTTCTCCAAATACTTTTAATGTATTTAGCTATATGGAGAAGACCGGAGTCGAAGCCGGCGTCAATCGTTATCAAATCAATCATAATGGTTTGATCCCGACCTCAGTTAAATTTACCAGTGATGCAGAATTGAATTATCGGATTTCCGTAACTGATAAATATAATGTTTCTTCTTCTAAGGATACAAAGATTAAGTTTAAAGTAACGCCGCCAGAATTAAATTTTAATTGTCCGGAAACCGCGCGGCTCAATAAGGATTATTACTGTTCTTTAGGATTAGAAAAACAAGGTAATTATACGATTAAGTACACGGCCTCAGGTTTGCCGGATGGTTTAAGGATTGCCCCTGGGCCGGATAAGGCCAAACAGGATATTCTTGGCGCCCCTAAGGTCGTGTCAGCTGGCCAGGAGATAACTATCCAAGGAACAAATGATTATGGCACTACAGCTTCTAAATCTTTTACTTTAAAAGTTAATTCTTTCTGCGGTGACGGCGAAAAACAACGGCCGAATATGGAGGCACAAGGCGGAATTTATAATGACGGCTATGAAGATTGCGATGGCCTAAGCGGGGTCGCAACTAGTCCGGCGGGAAGCAGTATTAATAATCAATATGGCTGTACGACTAAAGCGGGAGAGGAAACTCCGAAAGTAATTTTAAATAACACCTATTGCGTTTATAAGTCGCCGTTATTTTCTTCGCCGGAAGATTTGGGAGGATATTGCGGCGACGGTTACTGCCAATGCTTGCAGAATTCGGACGGTAATTGCACCTGGGAGACCTGTAGAAATTGCGCTAAAGATTGCGGAAATTGCGTCGGGACAGTTGAATCTTATGCTAACCAGAAGCAAATAGCGTACCTAAATAATTCTGATCTTTATCGGACATCCTCAGCCAGCACTTTAGGCAAGGCCACCCGGACGCTTTTAACTGGAAAGAATGTTTTAGGGTTCTTCATCGGTTCGGCGGTTAGCAACCAAGGGTTGGCCTATCGGATGTTAGTCGGTCCGACCAACGCGCCTTATGATGTTATTGACTCAACTAATTCTCATTTGCGTTGCGCGCCGGTTACCGGACAGGCCCTGACTTACAGCCAGTCTTCTTTCGACACCTTTGATGCTGATAGCACTTTGCTCGATTCGGATGGTTATAGATGGACCGATATTAAATTTACGGAAAATAAGAGTGCCACGACTTTTAATGATTCCGTAGTTTTAAACCGAACTAGTTCATTAGGGCAAAAAAATATTCCAAATTACCAAGTTAATTCGGCTTATCTTCCTTATGTCTGGGGGAAAAGCACAATTTCCGGCTATGAGGCCTATTATTGTCGCTTGGTTTATAATTATGATTTAAGTAATTTTGACGTTTGTCGTCCGCGCTGTGAGGACCGAACTTGCGGTCCGGATGGTTGCGGCGGATATTGTAATAATTGTGGAGTTGATAAAACTTGTATGTATAATGCTGATGAGAGCTATCAATGCTGTCCGGTTTCCGCTAATATTCAAACTAGCGTTGATAATTATCAGACAACTTATTTTAATGGAGCGAAAGTTAGTACGACTGATCCTCAGGATCTTTCTAACCCGACTTGTTCTAGCTGCCCGGGGGGGATATGCTGGAAATGTATACAGGAGTTTGATGTTACAATCCAGCCGGGCAAGAACGTCTTAGCGATTAAAGCAAGAGATACAGGGACTAAGTTTGGTTTAGCCGCCACACTTAATCAAAGCCCTTGTAACAGTATGACCACTAGTGCAGTTACGGATTGGAAATGCACAGGAACCTATTATAATGGTTGGAATGCTATTAGTTTTAATGATTCCAGTTGGCCGACAGCGACTTCAGTCAAACCTATAAATGATCAGAACGGAGGAAATGCTCTTTATCTTGATGGCGTTTATCAAATTTGGGCGGAAGACGCTTATGAATCTGGTACTACTGTTTATTGCCGCTATACTTTTTATGCCGGAGAATTCAATCCTACGGGGGCTGTCGCTACTAACCCGACTACTCCAACCACTCCGACTACCCCGACGACCCCAACTACTCCAACTACCCCAACTACTCCAACCACCCCGACCGCTTCAACTTGTACCTCTTTTACTTATTCGAATTGGAGCCGTTGTACATCAGAAGGACAAATAGCCACTCGAGAAATCCTCACTAGCTCCCCGGCTGGTTGTACCGGTGGCCACCCTCTTACCCAGATGGTTTGTTCTGGCTGCACCTTGAAATGTAGTCCTAATACTTGGAGTACCGGCCAGACATGTCCGATGAGTTGTGGCGATAAAATATGTGTAGGAGGGTCATGTATTGAGCAGTTAAGAGATAGTCAATATTAAGGTTATTTAAGTTAATCACTATGCCAAAAAACAAAAAAATAATCATTTTGATTTTAACCACGGTTTTATTAATAATTCTGGTTGTTTTTGCAATTTTGATCTTTAGAAAATCGTTATCTGATCAAATTGATAAAAAAATTATTCCGACGGCCAGGTTTTTAGATGGCGAAGACAAGGCCTTGCTCGGGCTACCAAGTGATATTGAGGTCGAGGTGATGGAGAGAGATGAGGACGGAGCGATTATGGTCTATAAAGTTAATAGTCCCTTGCTTGAATCCGAGGAGGAATTGGAGCAACCCGAAGAAACAGCGGAAAACATCCCAGAAGAGACGACCGTCTCAGAATAAGGAAAAAAATAATAAATCCGATGGGAATAATTAGCCAAAAACGTGATTATTGGGTATAATTAAAAAAGATAATTAAATTTAAATATATTGTAGAAAATAAATAAAGAAAAAAATATGTTTAATGACTTAAACAGTCCTCATAATCAAAACCAATCGCCGGTAGATGATATTTTCGCGGAAACCGAAAGCCAGGAATCTGCGTCCGAAATGGCTAATAATTCGGCTAAAGCCAGAGTCGCGCCAGGTTTGTCGGCTTCCGGGCCGGCTGGGTTAACTGGTGCCGCGTCAAATTCGGAAATTGAAACGCGACGGATGGGGCTTAATTCCGCTAGCGAAGAAGACGGCCAGGATGAAAAGTCCGGCGGTCCTTGGTTCAGGATCGTCTTGATTTTGATAGTTGTCGCTATTGTTGGTTTAGGCGGATATTTAGTTTATAGTAAATTTTTTAGCGGAACAGGGTTTAATTTAAATCCGACGCCGACGCCGACAGAAACTATCGTTGAAACTCCGGCTGAAGAAATGATTCCGGAAGTTTCGGAAACGGCCGATCTTGAATCTGGCGCGGATCTTGGTTCTTTTGTCTCTCCCGGAGAGAGTGAAGAATTAGCGGATAATATTGAGGTATTAACTCCTAATGAAACAATATCTGAAGATTTTATTTACCCTATGGTTGAAGGCCAGGATAATGAATTTGTAGAAGAAAACCCGATTTCTTTTATTGATTCCGATGGCGACGGTTTAAGCGATGATGAAGAACAGACATTAGGTACTAATCCTAACCTGATTGATACTGATAATGATGGTTTAAGCGATTATGAAGAAGTGAAGATTTTTAAGACCGATCCTTTAAACCCGGATACGGATGGTGATGATTATTCGGATGGCGATGAAGTAAAGAATGGCTATAATCCGCTGGGTGCCGGAAAATTAGCCGATACGGCCGCGGAAGTCCAATAAGATTTTCGGTTCAGAATTTTGTTTTTAAAATTAATTATGTTCAACGATAAGGCAAGCGATAAATCATTATTAGATTCAGCTTCTTTAGCTGGAGCGAAGCTGGAATCTAAAACCAAGGCCTCGCGTTTGTCCTTGAAGCTGCATACGATGCCGCGGACCTCGGATAGCCATTTTAAAAAGTGGTTGATTTTAGGTATATTAATGGCCGCTTTAATGGTTTTAATCGCCTTTTTGGTCTTGTGGTAAAAATTTTTATGTCCGAAGAAAATAATAAAGAGAATAATCAAGCTAATGAAGCGGAAGTAAAAGAAGATTTTTTAATCCGTAATATGCCCGCCGCAGAGCGTTTGAGCGGTCGTTTTTTAAATCCCGATGCTTTAAAATCCGGCGGCGGTTCCGGGGTAAGCAATGTTAGCCAATCCAGTGTTTCCGCTAAGCATAATTTTAAAGCGGTCGGTTTGATTATTATTGTCGGTGGCCTGATCGTTATCGGCTTTTTAATTTTTCTTGTTTATCGTTTTATAATTTCTCCTGCCGCTCGTCCGGCTACACAGGAAGTTCCTTCCGCGGCAATTGAAGAAAAAGCGGTCGAGGAGCCGCTTGAAGCACCGGAGCCGGAAGTTAATTTAGTTCCGGAGATTGCCGAAGTCGATACAGCCGAGCCGGTTATTATGGAACCGGATGTTGAAAATGAGGCCGGAGCGGAAGAAGAAATAATAATGAACGAGGAAACGCCTTTAAAGACCGCTATGGATTTGCCCCCGCTTTTAGACAGCGATAATGACGGCTTAAACGACGATGAAGAAGCGGTTTTTGGCACCGCTCTTGATTTGAGTGATAGTGATAATGATGGTTATGATGATTTAGCGGAAATTAAAAATAATTATAATCCGGCCGGCGAGGGGCGCCTGGAAAACAATTCGGCTTTAGAGATTTATATTGGCAGTAATCCGGCTTATCAATTGTTATATCCGAAGAATTGGCCGGTGCTTGATGCCGGCGACGGGTTAACGATTTTTACCGCGCCTGATGATTCTTTAATCCAGATTTCAGTCCAGGATAACCCGACTGGTGCGAATATCTTAAATTGGTATGAAAGTTATTTTTCCGGCGAGACCGTTTCTTATGACCGCTTGAAAAGCGGGGAAACCTGGGAAGGCATTGCCGGTCCGGACGGTTTTAATTTTTATTTGACTGACAAAAATCAAAAGAATATTTTTATAATTTCATATATTTCCAGCGCGTCCGGCCGGATGACCTATGCTAATATCTTGGAAATGATGATTAATTCTTTAATGATTGAATAGGTGGATTGGACGCGGGGCTAAGAGGTAGGACTTTGAGCGCCACCTCATGTTCCGTTATCCGATTAATTATCATAAATTTTTCATAACAAAACGCTCGTCTAAGCACGAGCGTTTTTTTGATATTTAGAGCTGGTTATAAGAATAGTTGTTTACGTTTTATGAAAGCGGGATTATATATTTCGTGAAAACGGTCGACACATGCTTTATTCCCGCGTGTTTTATTTTTTAGAGATTATTTTATCAATAATGCCGTAGGCCCTGGCTTCCTCTGCGCTCATATAGCGGTCGCGATCACTATCGTTTTCCACGGTTGCGACTTTTTGTCCGGTATGGGATGCTAAGATTTTATTCATCTTATCTTTAGTTTTTAAGATATGTTCCGCGCGGATTTTAATGTCCGAGGCCTGGCCTTCGGCGCCGCCCATGACTTGATGGATCATGATTTCGCTATTAGGTAGAGCAAAGCGTTTCCCCGGTTTTCCGGCGGCAAGCAGGACTGAAGCCATGGAGGCGGCCAACCCGACGCAAATCGTTGAGACATCGGATTTTATGTATTGCATCGTATCGTAAATCGCCAGGCCGGCCGAAACCGAGCCGCCGGGTGAGTTGATGTAGAATTTAATGTCCGCGTCTTTGTTTTCGGCATCGAGAAAAAGGAATTGGGCAATAACGATATTGGCGACATGGTCGTCAATCGGCTCGCCTAAGAAGATAATCCGGTCTTTTAAGAGGCGGGAATAGATATCATAGGCCCGCTCGGTTTGGCCGTCTTTTTCAATAACGGTAGGAATTATTGACATATTTTTAGGGTTTAATTTTAAAAATTATAGTAATCAAGGGTAAAATTATTATAAATAAAATAGGGGGTTTTGTAAAGGAGTATGTAATTAGGAAAACTGAAGTCAAAGCAGCCCTTGTTAAATGAAAAGACCATTCTGGCAGAATGGTCTTTTTTTATTTTTTTTATTTCTATACCCCCATTTTTTCTTTTTGATATGACTCCAGAGTTTGTCCGGTTAACCATTCAAAAATTTGGAGATAGCGACGGGTAGTTTCCGCTTTTATGTCTTCCGGGATTTCCAGATTGCCGACGAATTTGAGATGTTCTTCATTCGTTGGATCAAGCTGGTTGATTCCAGTAATTTCGAAAGGAGTTTCGACTCCCATTAACCAGTCGCGCACCAGTTGTTTGTCGTAGAAATAAGGATCCCGTTTTTCCGCCATGGCTCTCTCCCAGTCATCTTTCAAAGCGAAGCGAGAAGAATCCGGCGTTAGGACTTCATCGACGATACGGCGCCTGGCGACTTCGAATTTAGTATCTAATATTAAGATACCTTTGGCCGCGGCGTAATCATGAGCGGTTGCATAGGCGTGAGCAACCATTTCTTCGGTTTCTCGCCCTTCTTCGCCCATTTTTTCATAGTAATATTTAGCGTCGATATTAATATCGTGGCCAACCTCTTCTTTGGTCGAAGGCGTAAATATTGCCTTGTTCAATTTTGACCATTTAGGAAGATTAGGAGGCAGTTCGTGCCCGCCGGCCTTGCCGGTTTTTAAATATTTTTTATAGACCGATCCACCGATGTATCCGCGATAGATGAGTTCGAAGGGGTAAACTTTACCACCCAGGTTTTCTACTACTAAGCAACGTTCGACAGGTAGCCCCGGTAAGCTATTTTTAAATAGGTCATAGGCGGTATTGGCGCCCGGCATTTCCCTGGATTTCATAAGGTGATTAGGGAATATGCTCAAAGGACCATTAAGCCAAAAATGAGTAAGCGCCGTCAACACCTCGCCCTTTTTAGAAATTAGCGCGTTAAGTACGAAATCGAAGGCGCTGATTCTGTCCGAAGCAATCATCAATAAGAATGATTGAGCGGGCGATGCCCAGGTATCTCTTACCTTTCCTTGGTTTATCAGTTGGAACCCGTTTAGCTTTAAATATTTAGCGAGCGGCGCGCCAGCTTCTTTGATTGTTTGAGGAATTTTTGCCATTTCAGTAATTTTTTAGTTAAACAATAAATATTTTAATATTGAGCCATTATTAAAGCTTCATCTAAGTTAAGGTCAGCGATTTCCTTCGGCTCCGGCAATTTTATTTCCGGAAGTTGGCGCATGGTAGCAAATTGACAGGCGCGGAAAAAGCCGTTTGGGCCGATAAATTGTCCGCCCTCGTCCGCAAAGATAACCTGGGTTCCTGGAACCTCGGATACCGACAGCATCGCGGCATGAGTATGTTTAGGATAGTCATCGTCCTGTAAGGATACTCCGACAACCACCGGCTTGGTGGCTCGCAAAGTATAGCGCAGGTAAGCGTCAGTACAACCGCTTAGATGGTTAGCCCAGCCGGCCGCTGTGATAATTACATCGGTTCCGGATAAACTTAATTTCTTTAGTAAATCGAAAAGTGACAGAGTATTACGATGTACGCTCCGAATGTAGACTTTAATAGTAGTATTTTTTAAGACCGACTCTTCAAATTCTTTTAAGAATAGAAGGCCGTCATAACATTGTTTCAGGTCGGACTTAGATCCGAGAATTACAGCAATTTTTCTTTTTCTTTTCATTTCATTATGTTTTGGTGAATAAATTTTTAAAGTCCAAATACAAGGGAAATAGCAGAAGATTAGTAAATTTCATCACTTTAGCCTTGTTGCTATAAATTAGCATTTTCTAAGATTTTGTCAATTCTTTTTTAAAGTAGGCTTTTGGTGGCTTATTTGCGACTTGTCCATCTTGATTTTTATTTTAATATGTTCTAAGATATATTAAAGTTTAAGAAAATTATAAATTAATCTTTTATTGGCCGGTTTTCGGTCTTATTTTCATCTAACCTTATGTCACTTGCTAAAAATTTTTCCCGCTTATCTTATCGCGCCAAAGCGCGGTGGATTCTCGGCCTAATTATTGTTTTTGCGATTGTAACGACTTTAGCTACAGTTGGCGATTCCTATAATAAATTTTCCGGAGTTTTAGCGGAAAAAACCAATAATATTGTTGTCTTGCCGAAAATAAATCCAATTCCTTTCAGTTTAGGATTGGATTTACAAGGCGGTGCGCATCTTGTTTATCAGGCAGACGTAAGCAATATTCCGGAAGCGGACCGCTCCGGCGCTTTAGAATCGGCGCGTGATGTTATTGAACGGCGCGTTAACGCTTTTGGCGTTAGCGAGCCCCTGGTCCAGGTTAACCGGAATGCGAGTGGTGATTATCGGATTATTGCGGAACTAGCCGGAATAAAAGATATTGACGAAGCAATTAAGATGATTGGCGAGACCCCGATTTTAGAATTTAAGGAAGCCGCAGAACAGAGCTCAGAGCAGACCCTTGATCCCGAGTCCGGAGAAATAAATATTGACTTAGGAGAAGAATGGAAGAATACCGAGCTTACCGGAAAATATTTGAAACGTGCTTCGGTCCAATTTAATCCGAACGACAGTTCGCCCGAAGTTTCTTTAGAGTTTAACGCCGAAGGGGCGCAATTATTCGAAGATATCACCGGCCGTAATATCGGCAAGCCAGTAGCAATTTTCCTTGATGGCTATATTATCAGCGCTCCGACCGTAAATGATAAGATTACCGGCGGCAGTGCGATTATTTCCGGTAATTTTAATTTAGAAGAAGCAAAATTATTAGTGAAGCGCCTGAATTCCGGAGCTTTGCCGGTACCTATTTCTTTAGTATCTCAGAAAACCGTGGAAGCGAGCTTAGGTTCAAAATCTATTAATAATAGTTTAACGGCCGGTTTAATCGGTTTATTACTCGTTTCTCTATTCATGATCTTGTATTATCGCTTACCCGGTCTCCTATCAGTTTTTTCTTTAGCGGTTTATGGCTTAACGGTTTTAGCTATTTTTAAAGCTCTGCCGGTTTGGATAGCTCTGATTATCGTTTTAATCATTATCGGTTTGATTTTTTATATTTTTAGCGAGCTTAAGATTTTTACCGGTGGCTTAGCGCTGTTATTCGCGCTTATCGGCTTATTATTGTTCTTTTATGCGATTAATCCGATTACCTTAACTCTTTCTGGTATTGCGGGTTTTATTTTATCTATCGGCATGGCGGTTGACGCGAATATTCTTATTTTTGCCCGGATGCGGGAAGAATTGCGGGCCGGGAAATCGGTTCGGCAGTCGGTTGACGACGGCTTTAAACGCGCCTGGCCCTCAATCCGCGACGGTAATATTTCTACTATTATTACCTGTTTGATTTTGATGTTTTTCGGTTCCTCAACGATTCAGGGTTTCGGTACGGCCTTATTTATCGGTATCGCCATATCCTTATTTAGTTCTATTGTAATTACCCATATCCTTTTAACGGTCGTCTTGGGCCGTCGGGCCGAAAAGCATACCTGGCTCTTAGGCGTTCGCCGGCCGAAGCCGGTTGAGTCCGATAATATTAAATAATCATATGATTTATAAAATAATTCAAAGAAGAAAGATTTTTCTATCCATTTCGATTTTAGCCGTAGTTGCTTCAATAGCGGCTTTAATTGCTTGGGGTCTAAATTTCGGCGTTGATTTCCGCGGCGGCAGTTTGCTTGAAGTCGAGTTTACCGGTTACCAGCCGACAATCGCTGAAATCCAGGATAATTTAGGCGCGGCCGGTCTCCATAACTTAGTTATCCAGCCGACCGAAGATTCTTTTATTTTACGTTTTAAAGAAGATACGGAAGAAGCGCATCAAGCGGCGTTAAGCGGTATAGAAACCTTAATTTCCGGAAAAGAAGAAGCGTCTTTTCGGGAATTGCGCTTAGACGCGGTCGGGCCGGCAATCGGTCAGGAATTAAAAAGCAAATCGTTTAATGCCGGATTTATTGTTTTAATCATGATTATCATTTATATTTCCGCGGTTTTTCGAAAAGTATCAAAACCGGTTGCTTCCTGGAAATATGGCGTTACAGCGATTATCGCCTTAACGCATGATGTCCTTATAACCTTAGGAGTTTTTTCGCTTTTGGGCCATTTTTACGGCACGGAAATAAATACGCCTTTTATCGCCGCTATTTTAACAGTGTTAGGTTATAGTGTTAATGATACGATAATCGTTTTTGATCGGATCCGAGAAAATCTGCCTAATAGTCGGGAGGATTTTGAAAATACGGTTAATCGCAGTGTTAATCAAACCTTGTCTCGCTCGATCAATACTTCCGCCTCCTCGATTTTAGTTTTATTGGCGATTATATTTCTTGGCGGGGCGACTATTAAAGATTTTGCGTTAGCGCTCGCAATCGGTATTTTTATCGGAACTTATAGCTCGATTTTTGTGGCTAGTCCGGTTTTGGTGATTTGGGATAATTTGGTTCGGCGGGCCCGAAAATCATAATTAGTATTTGTTTACCGATAAGATTAATACGGACAGAGGTTTAGAAAGAATTTAAAAATAATTGTTTTATTTTAGAAAAGAGGCGGTTTGTTCGCCCCTTTTTTATTTGGTATAATAGGATTATCATTTAATACTCAAAAAATATTTAATGATAGCCCTAAAGCTATGAAAATCCGACAATCTTTACTATTTTTTTTACGTGTTTCGCCTGTCCGGCGCGAATTTTCTGATCTACGCGCTTCGATCAAGCGACGTGGGTTTTCCGGTCGCCGCGTCCTGGATTTTTTAATCGAAAGCGCTTATTTGGCGGTGATTTTTTTTATTCCGCTTTGGTTCGCTTATTTTTTTCCGACTTACCATATTTTTGAATTTAATAAAATGATCTTATTTCGGATTCTTTTAAGTATTTTAGGAGCACTGACGGTAATAAAAATTATTTTTTATCCGCCGCGCTTAAGAGTTTCGCCGCGAGAGTTTTTTAAGAAGTATTGGCTAATACCGATAATTTTTATTGTCGGTCTGTCTTTAACACTATTTATTTCCGATGATCCGCTCCGATCTTTCTATGGTTCTTTAGAGCGCCAAGCCGGGTTAAGAAATCATTTTTATTATTTTTTGTGGTTTATTTTGGTCGGATTTAATGTTTTAACGGTTAATAAACGCGAAGAAACGGGATGCAAGTCGGATGAGGAAGGATTAAAAGTGAATAAAAAATCAGAGAAAACAGTCCGGAAAAATATCAGACGAATTATTATCAGTGCGGTTTTATCCGGCCTAGTGGTTTCAGTTTATGGAATTTTACAGTTTTTAAATATTGATTTTTTAACCTGGCCGGAGCCGCCGTTTTTAACCAAGCGGATTTTTTCTTCTCTTGGCCAGCCTAATTTTTTAGCGTCCTGGCTCTTATTAGTTATTCCTTTGAGTTTTTATTGCTTATTCAATAGTCGTCGTTCAAGCGGTCGGATTTTTTTTATTTTAGTTTTATTGATCCAGTTGTCAGCTTTATTTTTAACAGCTAGTCGCGGCGGACTTTTAGCGCTTTTTTTAGCCGTTTTTTTATTTCTTTTATTTTTTCTCTTTTCCTGGCGGTCGCGTCGAAAAAAAGTTATTATTATTTTATTTTTTTTAGGATTAGCGGCTATATTCTTAGTAGCGCTTAATCATTTTCTGCCGAATCGGGTTTCCTCTCTTTTAGATTTTAAATCTGGGAGCGTTGCCGTGCGCGCCGGTCTTTATTCCGCCGCCGCCGATGCGATTAGCCGCCGCCCGATTTTTGGTTATGGCCTGGAGAGCGGTACTGAGGTTTTTATCCGTTATTACGAGCCAGATTGGGCGATTGCCGGCGATGTCGGGCAATCTGCTGATCGGGCTCATAATCTTGTCTTGGATATTTTAATAAATGCGGGTTTTTACGGCTTAATACTTTTTCTTCTTTTATATTATTTTATTTTTTCTTTGATTCGAGATAATCTTAAAATAAAAACCGGAGATAATCTTGGGATAAATCAAAATTTTGAAATAAATCAAGCCGGACAGAGAGATAAAATATTATCTTTAGCTTTAGCTTTCGGTTTATTGGCCTATCTTTTATCGCTTTTATTTAGCTTTGCCATAGTGGCCGGGGAAATTTATTTTTGGCTTTTTATTGCACTATTAGTTGTTATTAATTTTTTAACAAGGATAGAAAACGAAATTGAGGGAGGCTTTTTACTTAATCAGCCGGTTGAAAATCAGACAGATAAAGCCAGCTGGAAAGGAATGATAATAAAAATTATCGCGGTTGTTGTAATAATAATCGCGGCGGCTATCCCCGTGAAGCGCGCTTTTAAAGAGTTGATTGCCGACTATTATTTAAATGAGATTTATTTTAATTCGGCGGCCAAGGCCGAAGAAAATAATCATTTTTTCGCTTTGATTTTAGTAAATAATTTGCGTGAGCTTAAGATTAACCCTTTTAATCAGGTGATTTATGATATTTCTTTAGCTAATCGTTTAAGCGAACTTTATCCGGCGACTTCAAATATAATTTTAAAGAATAAAATACGCTTGGAGTTGGAAAATTTAAGGGAGCTTATGCCGGAACAGGGATATCGAAATTTGTTAGCTAAAGCGCGGATCAATATTGCTTTGTCGGATTTTTCCGCCGCCAACAAATATATAGAACAAATTATAGAAATTAGTCCTTATTGGCCGATAGTATATCTGGAGGCTGGAAAATCTGCCGCGGCCGCCGGTGAACCCGGGAAAGCTCTGGCCGCTTATAATCTTTTGCTTTTAAATTTACCGAAAATTGAAGAATACCCTTTTGACGATCTACACCAAAGATTGGCTCGGCAATATTATTATTTAGCTTATTATAAGATGGCTAAACTTTTTGACGCGGCCGGTGATTGGCCGGCAGCAGAAAAATATTATCGCTTGGCTTATAGCCATAACCCTTTTGATTTCACGGTTTTAAAAAATATCGCTGATACTTATTATCGTCGCGGCGATTTAGCCACCGCGATTAAATATAATCAGCATGGTTTAGCGCGTAATCCAAAAGATTATAATTGGCTGGTCGCTTTAGCGGCCTTGTATTATGAGAGCGGCGATTTAAAGAATGCCGGCGAATACCTTGATCGGGCTTTAGAATTAGCCCCGGATAAGAAGGAAATAAAGGAACTGGAAAAAGAATATGGTTTAGGAGAAATAGAAAGGTTAGAAGAAATAGAGAAATCTGATGAATGGTTATTAAATTATTAATTTTTTATTTATGATAATTTTACCGGAAATTTTTGTTTTTATTTTTGGTTTGATAATCGGCAGTTTTTTAAATTGTCTGCTTTGGCGTTTACATGAAAATGAAACGATCGCTGGTCGTTCCTATTGTCCGAAATGCCGGCAGGCCATCGCCTGGTACGACAATATTCCGGTTTTGAGTTTTATTGCGCTCGGCGGCCGTTGCCGGCATTGTCGGAAGAAAATTTCTTGGCAATATCCTTTAGTTGAATTAATCACCGCGTTTCTTTTTCTCCTAAGTTTCCGCTCAGTTTTTAATCAGCCTCAATTCTCCCTTCTTTTGGCGCGCGATTGGATTTTAATCAGTACTTTAATCATAATTTTCGTTTATGATTTTCGCTGGCAGCTCGTGCCTATGAATTTGGTCTGGCCGTTAACCGCAGTTATTTTTATTCTTAATTTTTTGCTTGGTGTTTCCTGGATTTCTCTTTTGATTTTTGCCGCTTCTGGCGCCGCTTTTTTCTTGATTCAGTATTTTTTAACCAAAAAAAGAGGAATCGGCGAAGGCGATATTTGGCTGGGCTTGTTTTTAGGCGCGGCTTATCCTAGTGCCGGGCAATTACTATTAATATTGATTCTGGCCTACGGGGTTGGGGCTCTAAGTGCTTTAATCCTCCTGGCCGGCCGGAAGAAGGGTTGGAAATCCCGGATTGCCTTGGGGCCGTTTTTGGCTTTAGGAGCGATTATTGCCTTAATTTGGGGGGAACGCTTGATTACTTGGTATTTAGGACTGGTTTAGGAAGATTTAGGAAGGGTTAGGGGGTGATTGGATAAAATTCAGACCTAAAACAATTGTTAAATTTCTCTAAATTTTGTATAATATAAATAACGATTGTTTGGCGTTATTTTTATTATAATTTATTATAATATTCTTTTCCCTTTTATTAACTTTTAGGCCCTTTATCAGGGATTTAATCACATGAAAGACAATATTATTGCCGGTTTGGATATCGGCTCAACCTCGATTCGCCTGGTTGTCGGGCAAAGAATTGCCGGACCGGCCGGAAATGAATTACAGATAATCGGGGCGGTTTCCGGGCCGACTATTGGCGTTAGCCGTGGCGTGGTCAACAGTATTGAAGAGACGACTTCATCTATTTCCGCAGTTTTAGAAAAAGCCGAACGTTTAGTTGGCGTGCCGATTAGTCGCGTTTGGGTCAGTATTAATGACCCCCATATTAAATGTGATCATTCTAAGGGAGTAGTAGCAGTCGGCCGGAGTGATGGAGAAATAAGCGAAAATGATATAAATCGGGCGATTGAAGCGGCTCGGGCTTTAGCGGTGCCGGTTAATTATGAGATTCTCCATGTTATTCCTATAAAATTTAGCGTTGATAACCAGGGCGATATTAAAGATCCGATCGGCATGAACGGTATCCGTTTAGAAGTAGAAACCTTGATTGTCCAGGGTTTAAGCACTCAGATCAAGAATTTAACTAAGGCAATTTACCGCACGGGCCTAGAAATTGAAGATTTGGTAATCGCGCCGATTGCCGCGGCCGAAGCGGTTTTAAGCTCAAAACAAAAAGAGTTAGGCGTGGCTTTGATAAATTTAGGATCGTCAACGACCTCCTTAGCGGTTTATGAGGAAAGAAACCTTATCCATACCGCGGTTTTACCGATTGGCGCCGAACATATTACTTCCGATATCGCGATTGGTTTACGTTGTCCGATTAATTTAGCGGAACGGATTAAGGCCGAATACGGCACGGCGGCCGCGGAAGATGTTGACAAAAAAGAAGAGATTGATGTGAGCCAATTAGTCAAGGAAGAAGAGGTTAATGACGATATTAGCGCGATTTCTCGTAAATATTTAGCGGAAATAATCAATGCTCGAGTTGAAGAGATTTTTGATAAAGTTGATGGAGAATTTAAACGGATTGATCGGTCCGGCCTACTCCCCGCTGGCGTAATTTTTGTCGGTGGCGGTGCGGAATTAGATGGTTTGGTAGAAGTGGCGAAAAAGAAATTACGGTTGCCAGCGGCGCTCGGCGCAGCTAAAAATATAAATTTAGTAATCGATAAAGTAAAAAATCCGGAATTTTTAACGGCTTTGGGGTTGGTTTTATGGGGGAATAATTTAGAAGCGGATAGCGGCGGCTTAGGGGATAAATTTAGGAAATTCTCTGGTTTATCCGAAAAGATTAAAGGATTATGGAATAAGATAATGCCGAGATAATAATATAATTTTATGGCGGAAATAAAACCTGACATTGAAACTTTTGCTAAAATTAAAGTCACCGGCGTCGGTGGCGGCGGCGGGAGCGCGATTAATCGAATGATTGCTGGGGGTATCAAAGGTGTTAGTTTTGTGGCGGTTAATACTGATGTCCAGGCGCTTCATTTTAATAAAGCGAATGAGAAGATCCATATCGGGAAAACCGTAACGCGCGGTTTAGGTGCGGGCATGAATCCGGAATTAGGTAAGAACGCGGCCGAGGAGTCCCAGAATGAGATTAGGGAGGCCTTAAAAGGTTGCGATATGGTTTTTGTAACCTGTGGCTTAGGCGGCGGTACTGGCTCGGGCGCTTCGCCGATTGTCGCCCAGATTGCGAAAGAACTTGGCGCTTTGACGGTCGCGGTAGTTACCCGACCCTTTGTTTTTGAAGGCGGCCAACGAAAAAATATCGCTGATCGGGCTTTTACGGAATTAGCCGACAAAGTTGACACGATTATTACTATTTCTAATGATAAATTACTCCAGGTTATTGATAAAAAAACTCCGCTCTTAGAGGCCTTTCAGATTGCCGATGATGTTTTGCGTCAGGGCGTTCAGGGGATCGCGGAAATTATTACTGTTCCCGGAATCATTAACGCCGACTTTGCCGATGTTAAAGCGGTGATGTCTAACGCTGGCTCGGCTTTAATGGGTATTGGTCAAGCGAGCGGCGAAAATAGGGCGGTTGAGGCGGCAAAAGCGGCGATAAATTCAAGTTTACTTGATATGTCAATTGACGGTGCCCGCGGTATTGTCTTTACGGTTACCGGCGGGCCGGATTTAAGCATGACTGAGGTGAGCGAGGCGGCTAAAGTTATAACTTCGGCCGCGGACGAGGAAGCGAAGATTATTTTCGGGGCGGTAATTGATGAAAATATGAAGGACGAAATCAAGATTACGGTCGTCGCGACCGGTTTTGACGGCCATGAGAATTCAAGAAAAAGCGAATCGTCTAAGGCCTATACTCCGAATGCCTTTATTGAGAAAGAAAAAAGCTTTGGCGGGTTTAAAGAAAAGGAAAAGGAAACGGAATCAACAGAAGAAAAGCCAAAAAGCAAATTTTCCGTTTTTAAGAGTATCCCAATGAAACCGGCCTTAGAGAAGAAGGCGGTTAAGCTAGACGAAAAAGAAGAAGATGATGATTTAAGCGTTCCGGCTTTTATTCGGAAGAAAATGGGGTAAACTTTATAAAATAATTTGAGCGATAAAATAAGGCGGTTTCCGCCTTGTTTTTTTACTCTAGATTTCATTTTTCCGAAATTTCCGTGGACTTACTAAGTATTGACAAGTAATTTGTTTTATGATATAATGTTTTTATAAAATTTTAGTTGTTTAACAAAAACCTATAATCATGAAAAGAATTATATTTTTATTAGCCATCTTTGTGATGGCCATAGGAGCGGCTCAGGCCCAGTTTCCTTACGCTAAAGAGATAAAAGTCCAAAAGCATAAAAAGGCGCCGAAGTCGAAGAAATCAAACGCTAGCTGGATGCATAACAACGTTCTTCAGAATCCCCCGCCTTCAGCCGGAAGATGGAACGAAGGGCATGAATTAGAAAAAGCCCCTAGATATTCCTATGATTGGAATATACATAATAAGAAGAAATCCAAGAATGGGTTTCTCGTAACCATTGTTGACGGCAAGCGTCAAGTTAAACACAAAGAATACATATTCTATAAAAGAAACGGCCGGAATATCGGCGTTATGACTAGAATATATAAAAAAAAGTGCGATGCTTATTAGGCCACACTTTTAGAAAGTATAAAAAGTCCTTATTTAAAGGGCTTTTTCTTTTACCCTTTTTAGCCTTTCATTTCTTTGTTTTAATTATTCGGCCTTTATTAATCTATTTATTTTAAGTTTAATCTTTGCCGATATTTTTTTGATCGATATTTTCATGTTTAAAGTTTTTTTAAATTTCTGTGGATAACTTTAGAATTTTTAATTATTTTTTTGAAAGTTAGCTAAATTGACCCATAGGTAAAAATTTGCTAAAATACTAATAGACACAATATTTAGTGGTCTATTTACTAAGAGAGCCCTAAATATGGTAATTTTGCGGATAACCCAATTCTTATGAAATGTCCAATTTGTTATTTTTTAGACACAAAAGTAGTTGATTCTCGGGTTGCTCCGGACGGCTTGTCTATCCGCCGCCGCCGCGAATGCTTAAAATGCGGTTTTCGTTTCTCGACTTATGAAGAAATAGAGTTATTGGACTTGATTATTGTTAAACGGGACGGCCGGCGAGAATCTTATAGCCGGGAAAAGCTGGTTAGCGGTTTAAAGAAGTCCTGCGAGAAGCGGCCGATTACCGAGGATCGTTTTAAAAAGCTCGTGAACTCAATTGAGCGGGATTTACAGCGTTTAAAGAAGACCGAAATAACCTCAAAGCAGGTTGGAATGGCTGCAATGAAGAATTTAAAGAAAATTGATCCGATTGCCTATATCCGTTATGCCTCGGTTTATGAATCTTTTAAAGATGCGCATGAATTTCGCAAAGAGCTTAATAAATTAATTAAAGAAAAAAAATAATTATCTTCCCTATGTCAGAAACTATCAGCAAAATCATTAAAAGGTCCGGAGAAATCGTTGATTTTGATCTGGATAAGATCGTTAAAGCTATTTATAAAGCCGCTTTAGCCGTAAAGATCGATGATCGCCATTTAGCGAAAAAGATTGCCGATCAGGTCTCTTTAAAGCTTAATAAGAAATTCCATAAAAACAGCATCCCGGCCGTGGAAGAAGTTCAGGACATTGTGGAAGAGGTTTTGATTGAGAATAAACTGATTAGTATCGCTAAGAATTATATCCTGTATCGGGAACAGCATCGTCAATTGCGGGATATTAATTCCGCGACCGTTGATGATAAATTAATGGAAGATTATTTAGGCCGGGCGGATTGGCGCTTGAAAGAAAATAGTAATATGAGTTTTTCGGTCCAAGGACTAAATAATTATGTAGCTTCAGCGATTTCTGCCCGGTATTGGCTTAATAAGATGTACCCGGAGAATATCAGGGAGGCCCATGTTAACGGTGATTTTCATATCCATGACCTTGGTTTATTAGCGACTTATTGTTGCGGTTGGGATCTTAAGGATCTTTTGATTCGCGGTTTCCGCGGGGTGAGCGAAAAAGTCCAGAGCGGCCCGCCTAAACATTTCCGCAGCGCTCTCGGCCAGATCATTAATTTCTTCTATACGCTCCAGGGCGAATCAGCCGGCGCACAGGCCTTTGCGAATTTTGATACTTATTTAGCGCCGTTTATTCGTTATGATCATTTAACTTATAAAGAAGTAAAACAGGGTTTACAGGAATTCATGTTTAATATCAATGTCCCGACCCGAGTCGGTTTCCAGACTCCGTTTACTAATATTACTTTGGATGTTACGCCGTCGCCGATGATTGGCGAAGAGAACGCGATTATCGGAGGCGAGATTATGCCGGAAAAATACAAGGATTTTCAACCGGAAATGGATATGTTTAATCAGGCCTTTGCCGAAGTGATGTTGGCTGGCGATTCGACTGGACGGGTCTTTGGTTTTCCGATTCCGACTTATAATATTGATAAGGAATTTGATTGGGATCGGGAAAGCTTGAAGCCGGCTTGGGAGATGACGGCGAAATATGGGATTCCTTATTTTTCTAATTTTGTTAACTCGGATATGAATCGCGATGACGCCCGGTCAATGTGTTGCCGTTTACGGCTTGATAATCGGGAATTGCGCAAGCGCGGCGGCGGTTTATTCGGGGCTAATCCTTTAACCGGATCAATTGGTGTCGTAACTATAAATTTACCGCGCCTCGGCTATCTTTCTAAAGATAAAGAAGAATTTAAAAAGCGTTTAGCGGCGACAATGGATTTAGCTAAAGATAGTTTAGAAATAAAGCGCAAGATTTTAGAACAATTTACCGACGATCGTCTTTATCCCTATTCAATGTTTTATTTAGAAAATATTAAGGCGCGTTTTGGTTTTTATTGGAAAAATCATTTTTCCACGATTGGCATCAATGGCATGAACGAGGCAATTTTAAATTTGATGGGGAAAGATTTAACGACTTCGGAGGGACAGGCCTTTGCTATTGAAATTCTGGAGTTTATGCGGGAAAAATTAATGGATTTTCAGAATGAAACAAATAATCTTTATAATTTGGAAGCGACGCCGGGCGAGGGCTGTACTTATCGTTTCGCGAAAAAAGACCAACAGCTTTATCCCGGGATAATTTGCGCTAACAGTGAAGCGGTTAAGACCCAGGGCGCGGACCCTTATTATACGAATTCAACGCATTTACATGTTAATTTTACCGATGATATTTTTTCCGCCCTTGATCTGCAGGATAATATCCAGACAAAATATACCGGCGGCACGGTTTTACATGGCTATTTAGGCGAACGTTTGTCGGACGGCGAGACCGCGAAAAAATTAGTGAAAAAGATTGTTGATAATTATCATCTGCCTTACTTTACGATTACCCCGACTTTCTCAATTTGCCCGAAACATGGTTATATTTCCGGTGAGCATAAATATTGCCCGAAATGCGATGAAGAAATCGGTTATGAAGAAAAAGTAGAAGCCGGAATAAAACAAGACGGCGCGGAAGCTCAATAATTAAAAAATAATAATTTATTAATTTATAATAATATTAATAATAACTATATGAGTCCGATTCAAACTCAACGTACTGAATGTACTGTTTACAGCCGTGTCGTCGGCTGGCTAACTCCGGTAAGAAACTATAATCCGGGGAAAGCGGCTGAATATAAGGATCGTAAAACTTTTAAGATTAAAGATTAAAAAATTAAATTAAGGCCTATGATTATTGGTGGTTTTGAGAAATTAACCCTTCTCGACTATCCCGATCATTTGGCGGCCATAATCTTTACTGCTGGGTGTAATTTTCGTTGTCATTATTGTTATAACCCATTGCTTGTCCTGCCCGGTGAGGGAAAGGACGAAAAAAATATAAAAAAAGAAAAAGGTTTTCCCTCGGTTTCCATTGAAAATCTTTTTCTTTTTTTAAAGGAAAGATTCGGCCGTTTAGACGGAGTAGTTATCAGTGGCGGGGAGCCGACTTTATATCCCGACTTGCCGTTTTTTATTAAAAAAATAAAGGAAATCGGTTATTTAGTAAAGCTTGATACTAATGGGACTAATCCGAAAATGCTAAAAGAATTGATTAAAAAGGGTTTAATTGATTATATTGCTATGGATTTAAAAGCGCCTTTGGAAAAGTATGAATCCGTGGTCGGGGTTAAGATAAATTGTGATAATTTGCAAAAAAGTGTTAAAATTATCATGGAGAGCGGATTGCCCTATGAATTTAGGACAACCGTTGTTCCCGGGCTTTTAGGCGCGGCCGATTTCGCGTTAATGGGCCAGGCGATTAAGGGCGCGGCTAAATGGTACTTACAAAGCTTTAAATCCGATACGGGCTTAGTTAATAGCGCGTATCAAACGAAAAAATCTTATACGCGAAAGGAAATGGCCGAGTTTGCGGCTATTGGCCGGAAATATGTTGATCTTTGCGCGGTGCGTGAGTAGGATATTAGTAGAAATTTTTATTAAATTTGTATTAAAACCGTTCGTCGGCAATACTCCTTCGCTTCGGTAATTTCTGTGGCAAAATTCACCGCCTCTTCTCCGGTCACCCCGGCCAGCTGGCGGAGGCGACCGGCCGGCGATAAATTTTACTCTACGAAATTACAGGCGCTCAGGAGCATTGCCGACGAACGGTATATTAGCCAATAAAATATGTCTGAAGAAAAATTAGATAAAAAAATAGAAAAAAAACCGGCGGAGATTTTAACGGAAATTTTAGAAACGAATCGAAAGATTTTAAAAGATGTTAAATTCATCAAGAATTATTTTCATGGTCAAGTTATTTGGAACGGTATTAAAATAGTGCTTCTTATCGGGATTTTTGTTTTAGGAATAATATCTTTCCGTTCCGTGTTTTCTTACGCTAAAAATTATTTAAATAATTTTTCTACCCCCTTAGAGATGACGAAATAAAAACAATTGCACCGTAAAGGAATAGTCAATTTACCCAGGAGAAGCGCGATGGCCAAGTAGGCCTGATAAATAATCCAAGAATTATGAAAGACGTCGCGGTTTTTGCCCAAACAACTTATCGCAACGAATTTAAAAAATTCGGAATTAAAACCGACGATCGTCGTCGGCATATGTATTTGATTGGAAAAACCGGTATGGGCAAGTCAACAATTTTAGAGAATATGATTGTGGATGATATCCGGGCCGGACACGGCGTTGCCGTTGTTGATCCGCATGGCGATTTAGCGGAAAAGATTATTGAATTTATCCCGAGCGAACGAATTGAGGACGTTGTTTATTTTAATCCGTCAGATATTAATTTCCCGATTGCTTTCAATGTTGTGGAACAGGTTGAACCGCATTTGCGCCATCTAGTCGCTTCGGGTTTGATTGGTGTTTTTCAAAAACTTTGGGCTGATTCCTGGGGGCCGCGTTTAGAGTATATTTTACGCAACGCGATTTTAGCGATCTTGGATTTTCCAGGCTCGACTCTTTTGGGCGTTGTCCGGATGTTATCGGATAAAAATTACCGGAAGCGGGTCGTGGCTAACATCAAAGATCCGGTGGTTAAGGCCTTTTGGGAAAGAGAATTTTCCGGTTATGCCGATAAGTTCGCGGCCGAAGCGGTTTCCCCTATCCAAAATAAAGTCGGGCAATTTTTATCAAGTTCTTTGATGCGGAATGTTATCGGTCAGGTTAGATCCTCAATTGATATCCGCGATATTATGGATAAGGGCAAGATTTTAATCATGAATCTTTCCAAAGGCCGAATTGGTGAAGATAACTCCGCTCTTTTAGGCGCGATGATGATTACCAAAATTCAGCTGGCGGCGATGAGTCGCGTTGACGTGCCGGAAAAGGAACGCCGTGATTTTTATCTTTATATTGATGAATTCCAGAATTTTTCCACGGATAGTTTTGCGAATATTTTATCGGAAGCGCGTAAATATCGTTTGAATTTAATTTTAGCGCATCAATATATTGAGCAATTAAGCGAGAAGGTAAAGCCGGCGGTTTTTGGTAATGTCGGCACGATGGTTATTTTTCGCGTGGGCGCGGCTGATGCTGAAGAATTAGTAAAAGAATTAACCCCGACTTTTACCGAAGAAGATATTGTTAATTTGCCGAAGTATGAAATGTATATGAAATTAATGATTGACGGCATTGCTTCTTCGCCCTTTTCCGCTCAAGGCTTGCCGCCTTTATTAGAAGAAGAAAAAACTGGCAACACAGAAAAAGTTATAGGTTATTCGCGAGAAAAATACGCTTCGGATCGGGAAACGGTTGAGGAAAAAATTATGAGTTGGCATGAGAGCTATATTGAGGAAACTGGTGCGCAAAATGCCGGCGCTAAAGGGGCTAAGCCATTCCGGCCGGCCGGCGCCGCTTCTTTGGCTCCCGCCCCGGCTTATGCCCCTGTTCAAAACGGCTCACCTAGCCGACCGGCTTTTAATCAATCCGCCCCAACGGCTTCGCCGGCGCCCGCCAATGATTCAGTGGCGCCCGGAGCTTATCAAAAAAATATAAATGCGTCTCGAACTACTGCGTCTCAGAACGCGCCCCGGTCTGTCGCGTCGGATAATCGTTATGCTAAACCGGGTTATAGCGCGATTTGTTCCGGTTGCGGCCAGTCCACGACAACGGTTTTTGAGCCGGATGGCGTTCGTCCGGTTTATTGCCGGGAATGTTTGTCTAAAAAAAAAGAGGAAAAACGGCTTGAGCTTGAAACAAGGCGTTTAGCTAAAGAAGAAGAGAAAAAGCGTTTAGAACGCGTCGTACCAAAAATACCGGACGGACCGGCTTTGTCTTTGAGCGCTTTAAAACAAGCCGCGCCAGTTGATTTTCGCGGCCGGCCGATTAAAACAGCGCCTTTAAAAGCCGTTCGGGACGAAAGCTCTGAAGTAGTTGCGGCTGATTCTTATCGTAATGATGAGGAAAAAGCCGTTGCGGATCGTTTGGATGCCGCTTTTGCCTCCGCCCCTTCATTTTCTTCTCCGCAATCGCCTTCTTCTTCTTCTTCAATTCCGGTTTCGGCCGCTCCTGTTTCTTCCTTAGAAAAAGAATTTTCTGAAGGCGAGGAAATAACTATTACTAATAATAATTTTTAGATTATGTATTTATTTTTTGATACGGAAACAACCGGTTTGCCTCGTAATTATCAAGCGCCGCTTGATGATTTTTTAAATTGGCCGCGGATTGTCCAATTGGCCTGGAGTTTGTATGATCAAGAGGGGAACCAATGGGAAAGCCAAAATTATATTATTCGGCCGGTCAATTTTGTTATTTCTGATGAGGTTGCTAAAATCCATCGAATTTCTCAGGAGCGGGCTTTAAAAGAGGGGGTGGAACTGCGCTTGGCTTTAGAACATTTTTTACGCGACCTTAAAACCACCTCTGATTTAGTGGCGCATAATATTGATTTTGACGAAAAAATCGTCGGTTCGGAATTATTAAGAGAAAAATTAGGAAATTTGCCGGCGGTAAATAAAATTTGTACCATGAAATCCAGTGTGGCCGTGACTAAGATTCCGAGTCCGCGCGGCGGTTATAAATGGCCGAATTTAACCGAATTATATCGCCATCTTTTTTCCCGCGATTTTCCGGAAGCGCATGATGCCGCTTTTGACGTGGCCGCTTGCGCGGAATGTTTTTTTGAGCTAAAAAGAAGGGGCGCGGTTTGATTTAAGGGCTGTCGCTAAATCCCATTTTTGTCCTATTTCCGATATTTTGGTAAATTTTGTAAAATATTTTTTCGCCCATATTAATAATTTCAGGCACGGAAGCATAAATGATCTATGGAACAGACTGAGCAGAATATTAATTATCTTAAAATCGGCAAGGCCACCGATCTTTTTGGTCATGACCGGAAAATCTATCGTCTTTTGGAAATTTTCCCCGGAGTTTTATCTATCGCTACTCTTTTAGTTTTAATAATCCTGTCTTATTTTAAACCGGTCTGGGTCGCTTATTTTATTATCGCTTTTGATGTTTATTGGCTTTTACTGGTTATCTATATGGCGATTTTTTTAATTGCCGCGTATCGCCGTTTAAAAAAGGGTTTGCGAATAGATTGGCGGGAAAAGTGTGAACAGCTTAAAGTTAACCCCGGCGCGCCTAATTCAGATGTCGCGCCAAAATCCTTAGCGGCGCAAGGCGTGGCCTGGGATGATTTGTGGCAACTAGTTATTTTACCGACCGCGTTTGAGGGCGTGGAGATTATTAGGGGTTGCTTAGAATCTATTTTAAAAGATAATTTTTCATCAGCCCGGATGATCGTTGTTTTAGCCATGGAAGCCCGGGCCGGAGAAGAAGCTTATCAGCGAGCGGAAATTATTCGCGCGGAATTCGGCGATAAGTTCGGGCGCTTCTTAATCACTTTTCATCCGGACGGCCTGCCGGGCGAGTTAAAGGGCAAAGGAGCTAATCAGGCCTGGGCGGCGCAAGAAGTTAAGCGCGAAATTATCGATCAGGAAAAACTTGATTATGATAAGATTTTAGTCAGCGTTTTTGATATTGATACGGTTATCCGGGCCGGTTATTTTTTTGCTTTAACTTATAAATTTCTAACGGTTGACGACCCTTATTATGCCAGCTATCAGCCGGTGCCGGTTTATCATAATAATATCTGGAATGCGCCTTTTTTCTCCCGGGTAGCCGCCGCCTCCAATACTTTTTGGCAGATGATTATGCAGGTTCGGCAGGAAAGCTTAGTTACTTATTCCTCTCATTCCATGACTTGGAAGGCTTTGGTTGAAATCGGCTTTTGGTCAACTAAAAATGTTTCCGAGGATTCACGGATTTTTTGGCATTGCCTGATGTTTTATAACGGACACTATCGGGTTGAGCCGATTCATTACCAGGTTTCAATGGATGTCACCTGTGACCAAGGGATAAAGCGGACGGCAAAAAGTTTATATAAGCAGCAGCGGCGCTGGGCCTGGGGCGGCGAGAATATTCCTTATTTAATATTTAACGCCTGGAAAAAACGCGGCGTTCAGGGTTTTAAACGGGGAATTATTCGGGGACATATTATTATCCAGATTTATGGTTTCCATGCCTGGGCGACGAACGCTTTGATTATTGGCGTTATTGGCTGGCTGCCCATGCTTTTAGGCGGCGATCGTTTTAATTCTACGGTCTTATCCGGCAATTTGCCGGCAATTACCCAGAATTTGATGAACGTGGCGATGATCGGTTTGATTTTGTCGGCTGTTGTTTCAACCCTGCTTTTGCCGCCGCGTCCGAAGAATTGCCGTTTTGGTAAAAAAATCTTAATGACTCTCGAATGGATTACGGTTCCGATAACGATTATTGTTTTCGGAGCGATTCCTTGCCTTGAAGCGCAGGTCCGCTTGATGTTCGGCCGGTATATGGGGTTTTGGGTGACGCCGAAGATGCGGCCGGGAGAAAAGAATAGTTAGTCAATAAGGTTTGGGATTTCTCGGGCTTTAAAGCTAAGAGATTAAATTATTTAGCTATATTCTAATAATAGATTATAGCTTTTTTATTTATTGTCGCTCGCATAGCTCAAAACACAATTTTTGATTACCGCCTGGATGTTTTATAACACAATTTTTATTTAATAATAGCTAAAATATATTAAATATGGGCTTGAGGTATTGACAAAATTATTTTAATATGCTATACTATTGGTAATTAAAGATGATATTTTATTTAGATAATGTCAATATTGACATTAAACAAATAAATTAGCACATTAAAAAATAAAGCTCTGAAGTTAAAAAAACTAAGGAGTTTAAAATAAAAATTTATTTACTAACCAAATATTTAAAGTCATGACACAAATTCAGCAAAGAAATTACGAACAAAGGGTTCGTAGAGCTAATAGATTCGGATGGATCGGTATAGCAATTGTTATGCCCCTTGTTATTATCGGTAGTATACTGATGTTGAACGCCGGTAAAATTGATAATGACAATAGTGCAAAAAATTCTGTTCCTACCACTGTTGACCAAGTGGTCTTAGCAGATAATAAATAAATTTTTTAAGGTCAAGCAAGCCGTATTATATTATTATATAATACGGCTTTTTTTATAAATTGCGGTTGGCTCCCGTTTCCGATTATGTTATAATAAAAACCATGAAGTGAGAGTGAAGATAGCACTGAATTCAATCAAGGCGGCCGAATAAACTAATATATTGGGAAAATGAATAAGTATGGACATAGCCGCCCGGTTTATCCAGAGACCGCGGCCTCGGAACACGGCTTTTTCTACCGCCTGGTTTCCAGCCAGCGTTTTTTGGCGATTATCGGCTTAGCTTTTCTAGTAATCATAATTTTCCCTTTAGCCCGGGCACATAGCCAAAAGCTTATGGTTGAACGGGAAATCGCGGAAGTCAAACGTCAGATTGAGGAATTTGAGACCCAGAATCAGGAATTGAAAGATTTAATGGCCTATTTACAGTCCGATCAATCCTTAGAGGAACAGGCCCGTTTGAATCTTAATTTAAAAAAACCCGGCGAGGCCGTAATTGTGATTGAAGATAAGCCCTTGCCGGGAAAAGAGGTTATAAAAAATGACGCCACGCCCGGGAGCAAGCGGGAGAAGTGGTTAAAATATTTTTTTGATTAGAGTCCTTTAGTGAGCCGAGAGCGGGAATCGGACCCGCGACCTACGCGTTACGAGTGCGTCGCTCTACCAACTGAGCTATCTCGGCGTTGATGGTTATATCCTTAATGTAAAAACGGGTGAGCGGGTGAGCGGAATCGGACCGCCTTCCTCAGCTTGGGAAGCTGATGTAATAACCATTATACGACACCCGCGGTAAATGGCCAAGCTTATCTTTTAAAAACCATTACGATTTCTATTATAATCTTAAAGAAATAACTTAGTCAATGCTTATGTTTAAAATGATTAAATTTAAGAGTAATAAAAAGATTTTATCGGTCTCAACTTTAGCCGCTTTTTTAATCGCCGCAGTACTAACGGTCGCGCCGATTTTGGCTCCGTCGGAAGCGGCAACTTCGGCTGGACTGGAAATAAATTATCCGGCGACGGCGTTTACGGCGCCGACAACTTTAAATATTGCGGCCGAAGCAACAGCCGAGGGCTTACCCTGGGAATTAAAAGCGCTTACTCCGGTTTATGAGTATTCTTTCTCAACTACCGGATTATATGATCCGATTTGGCCTTTAGAAATAAAGATTCATTATTCAGAGAATAATAATAAATTCAAACAGATTTATATTTATGATGAATTGTCGGATATTTGGCGGCCGGTTGCGACGCGGGATTGGCCACGGGAGCAATACGTGAGCGCGGAAACGAAATCTTTATCCGGCCGTTTAGTGGTTTTAAGCAATCCGGAAATAATGACGGTCGGTACGGCAAGCTGGTATAAATATAAGAACGGCTTGTTTGCGGCTTCGCCGGATTTGGCCAAAGGGTCGCTCGTCCGGGTTTATAATCTTGATAACGGGAAATTTGTGGATGTGACGATTAATGACTGGGGACCGGAGCGGGACAAGCATCCGGATCGGGTAATTGATCTTGATTATGTGGCTTTTTCTAAAATCGCTTCGCCGGGCGCCGGACTAGTTTCGGTTCGGATTGAACCCTTAAAAATTGTTATTCCGGAAGTGAAAAAAGCTGTACCGCAGACCACGGCGGATTTAAATATTACGGCGGCCTCGGCCGTTATCTTATCGGAAAAAGACGGGAGCGTCCTTTGGGGGAAAAATGAGGCTGCCGTGGCGCCCTTGGCAAGTTTGACGAAATTAGTCGCGGCTAAGATTTTTTTGGAAACCAAACCGGATTTAAAAAAAGTTGTTGCTTATAAATATCAGGATGAAAGATATAATTATGAATATTGTAAGCCCTGGGAGTCGGCGAAGCTAAGAGTGAGCGAAGGTGAAACAATGACGATTGAGGATTTATTGTATAGTATCTTAGTCGGCTCGGCTAATAACGCCATGGAAACTTTGGTGCGAGTAAGCGGCTTGAGCCGGGCGGATTTTATTGCCCGGATGAATGAGCGCGTTAAGGAATGGGGGGCGAGCGGAACGCATTTTGTTGAGCCGACTGGATTAGCGCCGGCCAATGTGAGTTCGCCGCTTGATTATGCTATAATAACTAAAGAAGTATTTTCCGATCCCTTGATTAGTAAAATCAGCACGACCCGGCGTTATACTTTTACGACCGTGAACACAAAAAAGAAGCATACCCTTAATAACACGAACCAGCTTTTGAAAAATAATAATTATTCCATTAGCGGTTCAAAGACCGGCTATATTGATGAGTCCGGCTATACTTTAATGACTCGGGTAGCCACGCCGCAAGGTAATTTGATTGCGGTTAATTTTAATTCTAAAAGCAAGGCCGAGAATTTTTTAGATAATGAGCTATTAATCCGTTACGGCCTGACTTTGCTTAAATAAACAGATTAGCCCCGCATTTATGATTAACTTATCAGGCGTTTACAAAAATTACGGCAAAAAGAATCGCGTTTTAGAGGACGTTAATTTGAGTATCGCGCCGGGCGAATTTGTATCTATCGTTGGGCAATCCGGCGCCGGTAAGACGACTCTGGTCCGGCTTTTGATTGGCGAGGAGCGGGCGGACGAAGGAAAAGTTTTGATTGGCGATTGGGATATTACGCGGCTTAGTCGGCGGGAAGTGCCGTTTTTGCGAAGGCAAATCGGCGTAATCTTCCAGGATTTTAAATTGTTGCCGAAAAAGACCTTGGCGGAAAACGCCGCCTTTGCCTTAGAAGTTTGCGCCGGCAAGACCGCGAAGATAAAAAAAATCGTGCCGAGCGTTTTAAAGATTGTCGGTTTAGAAAATAAAGGCGACCGCTATCCGCATGAAGTTTCCGGCGGTGAACGCCAGCGGGCGGCGATTGCCCGCGCCTTAGTCCATCAGCCGAAAATTTTATTAGCGGATGAGCCGACCGGAAATTTAGATGCGATTAATGCTAATGAAATTATTGATCTATTATTAAGGATAAATAAATTTGGGACGACTGTTATCCTGGTAACGCATAATAAAGAAATCGTTAATTATTTGAATAAGCGTGTCGTTACTATGGACGGCGGCCGGATAATCAGCGATCGCGAGCGCGGCAAATATCTATTATAATTAAAATTATGCTTTCTCTCTATCGGATAATAAAATTCAGCTTACAGGATATCGGCCGGAACGCCTGGCTCACTATTGCGACGATTACGATTTTATTGCTCGCGCTTTTTTCCATAAATACTTTAATTACGGTCCGGCTGATTAGTGATGGCGCGGCCGCGGCAATCAAAGAAAAGATTGATATCAGTTTATATTTGAAAGCGGAAACGCCGGAAAGCGAAATCCAGGCCCTGCGCGCTCAAATTGCTTCTTCGCCGCGGGTTAAAAGCGTTTCCTATATTTCTAAAGAAGAAGCGATTGAATCTTTCCGGAAAAAATATGAGAATAATTCCGCGGTTTTAGCGGCTTTAAAAGAACTCGGTCGGAATCCTTTATCGCCAAGTTTAACAATTGCGCCGAGTAATTTTGAAGAATCCGGCTTGTTGATCAATGAGCTTAAAGTGCTTGATAATCCGATTATTGAATCACGGGATTTTTCCGATAATACCGTTATCCTGGCGAAGATCAATACTATAACGAAACGGGTCAACGAGGTCGGCTTGTTCATTATTGGAATTTTTATCTTGACTTCTTTGTTAGTAGTTTATAACGCGATTCGGGTCGCGATTTACACGCATCGCCAGGAAATTGAAATCATGCGCCTCGTCGGCGCTTCAAACTTTTTTGTCTATATGCCTTATATTTTTTCCGCTTTTATTTATGCTTTATTCGGAACCCTACTGATTATCGCGGTTTTCTTTCCTTTTCTAACTTTGCTTCAGCCTTATCTTGAAGTTTTTTTCATGGGTTATAATATTAACATTTTGGCTTATTTTTTAGAGAATTTTTTAATGATTTTCGGCGCTCAATTCATCGCGATTTTATTTATCAATACGATTGCGAGCTTATTCGCCGTCCGGAAATACGCCCAGGTTTAAGGGCGGCCGGATAGCGATAATAAATTTATGAAAAATAATTTTGAAAATTTGTCGCGTGAGCCGATTTTGACCAAGGAAGAAATGGCTTTAGTGAGGGAAGAGGTCGATGTTTTAAGCGCTAACGCCGCCGGCAAGGATTGGGATGCAGTTTTGGACGATTTAAGGTTATTAAACACGAATTCAGTGGCTCAGCTTGAAGAACCGGCGCTTGATAAATTAAGAGAAGCGCTTATTAAGATCAGCGCCGTTTATTCGGAAATCCCGCCGGGCAGTCCGGATAATTACCAGTTACGTAAGGATGTTATGGAATACACGGAACAGCTTAAGCGCCGTTTGGCGAGTTTGCCGGTGTCCGCGGATTAGCGCGCTTTGTCGTGTTTGGGTTTGCCCGGTTTAGTTTAAATTGACAATTAGCTATTTTTTCCATAATATCCTGAAAGAAGGATATTTTGGTATTTGCGGGATCGTCTAACGGTAGGACTCGGGACTTGTATTTTAGAACCACGATGGTATAATTAATAAAACATTAATTGTGGTTCGCATGATATCTAAAACATCCGACAAAGAAAAAGCAGTAAAGTTTAGAAGAAGAGGTTATTCCTATTCCGATATTTTGAAAGAGGTTCCGGTGGCTAAATCCACACTCTCTATGTGGCTGAGAAGCGTTGGATTGAGCCAATCACAAAAGCAGAGGCTCACGGATAAGAAACTGGCAGCCATAAGAAAGGGTGGAGAAAGAAAAAGGGAAATAAGAATTTCTACTACTAAAAGAATTAAAGATGAGGCGCGCCGCGATATAAGTCAATTAAATGATCGGGATTTGTGGCTCATAGGGATTGCTCTTTACTGGGCTGAAGGACAAAAAGAAAGGGGAAGGGGCAGTTTGGTGGCTTTAGGAAATTCTGATCGATTCTTGATACAGGTATTTTTAAAGTGGTTAATCGATATTTGTAAAATACCTAAGAACGATATTCATTTTTGGTTGTTTCTCCATAAAACAGCGGCCGAGAGATTACCGGAAGTGCAAAAATATTGGTCTCAAGCGACCGGGTTCCCTCTAGACGAATTTAAGAAAGTGACCTGGAAGCGCAATCAGATTAGTAGCAACAGGAAGAATCGTGGCGAAGGCTATTATGGATTATTAAGAGTTATCGTGCGCAGAAGCACGAATTTAAATAGAAGAATACAAGGTTGGGTAGAGGGAATAAATATAAATTGCGGGGTCGTCTAACGGTAGGACTCGGGACTTTGAATCCTGCTATCCTGGTTCGAATCCAGGCCCCGCAGCAATGAAATTAATTCTATAACAAAGATATAGAATTAATTTTATCATTGTGAGGATTTATGAATTCAAGGTTTAATGTTTTTATAGCCAAAACCGTGAAAATATAAGAATTTTTGTCAATTTTTTACGGTTATGTTGGCAAAACAGTGAAAGTTTAATAATACAAATAGGCTAGAGACGTAAAAAATCCTCGTTTTGGCGAGGATTTTTGGTTTTTAGGAGTTAGGATAGGCGTTAGGCTATCTTTTTTCTGGCCCAGGCCGCGATTTCAAAGGCCTTGGTGGCCGCTTTGCCAGTGTAAAGCTCCGGATTGCGAAAAAGATTTTTTAATTCATCCGGAATTTTTTCTAAAGCGCCACTTATGTCTTGATTATTTTTTGCCATCTCCTCTAAGTGGTAAATTATCGTTAAACCGCTGGTTTTCGCCATTGGAGTCAGAATGCGATTAACAAGTTCATGAGCGTCTTGAGAATAGCCGGCCAATTGCAAAGAAATATAGATTGGTTCGGCCATTATCAAATTAGCATTTAATGATAAATTATTCTGTAGGCACTCAGTATCAACCTTTATCCGTTTTACAAATGGTTCTCCGGATTGGTCTTTGCGCAACAGCGTATTTAACTGATAAGCTAAATTAACTAAAATTATCGGATAGTCACGCATTACCGAGCTGTTTACAAGATCGCGTTGATGCTCGCTAATCAAAGTATCCATAACTTTGCCAAATTCGTTTTTGTTTTTCAGCCACATTCCTTCCGTATTTTCGAAATTTATTGGATTGCGTTTGTGCGCCATCGTCGAGGATCCGACCTGGCCGGCACCAAAACTTTCAATAATTTCTCCGATTTCTGTGCGCATTAATTGCCGTCCATCGCGGCCAAACTGGGCTAACGCCGCCGACAGCATAGTCGCGCTAAAAAGGAAATAGGCAACTGCTTCTGGGCAGAGAATCTGAGTGCTTATTGGTGCCGGTTTCAAATTCAATTTATGTAGCACCATTTCCTCAAAACTTTTTCCGGTTTTATCGTCATCGAAGCCGAGAGCGACTTGGGCGTTATAAGCGCCGGTAGCACCGGAAATTTTTCCTTTTAGCTTTTCACAATTATTGCGAAGTTCGGAATAATTGTAAGTTATCCTGTATAGAAGCGTCGCGAACCAGAAGCCAACGGTTATTGGCAGGGCTTGTTGGCCGTGCGTCCGGCCGATTTGCGTGGTTGTCGCGAAGGTCTCGGTTAAATCAGCTAAATGGCCGATTAATTCTTTGGCGGCCGGTTTGATGACCTGCTGAAAAGCGTCACGAAACATCATTACATATCCATTGCTTATTTTATCATAACTAGTAAGCGGCATATGGATATAAATTGCTAATTCCGGCGGCAGGACTTCTTTCATTAATCTGTTATGCGCATTAACGTCATGTTTAGTTATTTTGCGTTCTACTCCGTCGGTTTCAGAAGTCGTTATCCCCAAGATTGCCAAGCGATGTTCCTCTGTTAGCTGTTCCCAAACAGCCGCCGGTATTTTTCCGATTTCTTTCATTACTTCCAATTTAGCGATTTCAATTTCGCCCCAAGACCGATAGAGATTATCATAACCTAAGATAGGTTTTAGCTGTTCCGGCTGGTATCTTGGATTTCCCGGTAAATTAAGATTCTTTTCCATTTTACTTATTTATTTGTTCAACAATAGTATTTATTTGTTTGTTAAGGAAATAAATTTTGAGGCGATTTTTTACTTTTTACGCCTAAAAATATTATATTAACTTAACTCATTATCATAATTTAGTCAATTTTAGAAGAAGGATTGCAAAGAGGAAAAAGAGGCGCCATATTCAACAGGGGATAGAAATATCATCCCCAAAAAACTCTTTCCTAAATCTCTCGCTTTCTTTTATGGCATCTTCTAAGGGCAAAATTATTTCTCTTAATAAGCGATTATTAGTGCGCAGTCCGATTGTGTCCGCTAGGGCGCGAGCGCGGCGACATAAGCGGCTGATATCGGCGGCTAATTTGCCGGAGGCCTTGGTCGCGAATAAGAGATATAGAATTTCCGGTTCGCTTTCCGGTTTAAGAGTTAGGCCGTCTCGTTTCGCCGCTCTTAAAACAAGAACATTGGCGGCGCTTAAAGCGCCGTTTTTTAGGTCCTCAAACCAATCAGCCGCGTCATCGGCTAATTGTTTTGCGGCTAAAGCGGCGCGAAAAAATTTAAGAGTGTTTTTTATTTTTTCGCTTTTTGCCGGATAGCCGAGAGTAGAGAGCAGGGCGATTGGGCCAAGACCGAGCGCCAAGGATTTTCGGGATAAGCTTAACGGTTCAAAAAGTGGCAGGCGAGAGGGAATGATTATTTTTCCGTTTTTTGTTTTTATTTTTTCAAGCGCGGCTTCGGCGCGGTTTGCCGCGTCTAAGTCATTTAAGATCTTATTTAATAAGCGATAAAAATCACTTTTTAAATTTAATCGATAATAGCTTTCCAAAAAATGACGATAATAGCGGTTGGCTATAGGCAGGCGCGCTGCCTGCCCCGTGCCATCTAGAAAATCGTCATAAATATTCAAGGCGCGCCATAAATAGAGATTGGCGCGATTAAGTTTTAAGATCAGTTCAGGGTTTATTTTTTTCTTTTCGCTCGCGTTTAATCCGGCCGCGAACCATTCCGGCCAGAAATAAGGTTTTTCTAAAGGCATTTTTTAATTAGGGCTTGTTCTTCGGTTTGATTTTTTAATTTATCATTTCTCGCGACTTGCAAGGGAAATAATAAAGAAAATTCACTGCCTTGTCCAAGTTTGCTTATAACCGAGATTTTTCCTTGGAAATTTTTTGCTAAGATATTTTTAACCGAAGCCAAGCCGATGCCTAAATTTTGCCCTTCGTTTTTCTTGGTGCTGAAAAATGAATCAAATATTTTCGGGAGGTCGTCCGGAGCAATGCCGCGGCCATGATCACTCACTTTAAGTTTAAGATAATCGCTTTGTTTTTCCAGATTGATTTTTACGGTTTGGCCGGGGTTACTGGCTTCAATCGCGTTGCTTATTAAGTTACTTATAATCTGGCCGAACTTAACCGGATCGCCGTAGAGGCAGTATTCCGGCGTCGCGGGGAAATCCAGGTGGATATTCGCTTGCCGCGCTTTATAAGATAAAATTTGAATTATTTGTTTTATTTCTTCGTTAACGGAAAATTCTTTCTGATTCCCGTCGGCTTTGATCTGGCTTTTAATGCTAACGATTAAATCGGACATTTTTCGTGTTGCCAAAAGCGCTTGGCTTAAATAAGATTTACTATCACCTATTTTATTATCTTCGCCATTTTTTATTTGTTCAAGATTAAGCGAGAGCGCGGTTAGAGGGTTAACTAAGTCATGGAAAATCCCCGAAGAGAGCCGGCCGAATTCGGCGACGCGATGCAGTTGGTTTATTTTTTTTTCTTCGGCTTGGCGTAATTCCTGTGTCCGTTCAATAATCTTGATTTCTAAAAGATCGCGTTCTTGTTTTAAGGCTTTTTCGCTTTGCCGCGCCCGTTTTAGGGCATGATTCAACCCGCGGCAAAATAACCAGCAGACACCGGCGATAACTAGGAAGATTACGGCGTAGGCGATAGCGTCAGCGATTTCATGCCGGCCTTCGCGCCAGGAATTATCAATCGCCATTAATCCTCGGTTATGCAAATAAGTCAGTCCGATTAAAAATAAGTTAATCGCGGCCGTGGCAATAAGTACAAAACGCTGGCCGATTAGAATGCCGCATAAAGCGATAATCAAAACCGCTAACAGCAAGGCGGCCGGCAGATCTCCTCCCCAGGCGATAAAAGAATAGAACATCGGTAGGGAATAAGTGATAATTAGGAGCCAAGCTGCGGTTTTTATCCGGCCCTTTTTAGAAAGCCAAAGCAAAAAAATAAAAAATAGCAGAATCAGCAAAGTATAGGTAATCGGCATTCCGATATCTCCGACGCCGGCTAAAACATCTTTCAAACGGATTAGGTTTAAAATCGTGAAGCAAAAAATTGACAGGCCAAGCAGAATATTAAGGATAAGTTCTTGTTGCCTAAGATCTTCGTCTCGGCTTAAGGGTCGGATTAGATTTTTAACGAGATTTTTCATATTTATGATAAAACAAAACACTTCTTCTAAGGAAGAAGTGTTTTTTCTTTTTAACTGCGCCAGGGAGTTCCAGGATTAAGAGCAGTTGCTAAAATCATCGCCAATAAGGCCTGATTTTCTTTGTGACTCTTCGTCCGAGATGAATTTTGATTACTTTTCAACATAGAGCAAAAATTTAGAACTAGAGTAAGGCAACATCGACTTTTCTAATTCCGCTCGAGGAATTTGCCGCCGCCTTTATCTTAGCAAAGGCGGCCTGAAGAAAAGTTAAGATTTTTCTAAAGATAATTTTTATCGGATATTTAACGGGAATGTGTAATGAGATAAAAAATTTTGGCTGGTTCGCATGGCTGCTAGATCGGAAATTATTTATTTTTCCGCGGGCGTTTCAATTCGATAGCCGCGTCCGGAAATCGTGGCGATTATAGTTTCGCCGCGCTCTTCTAATTTTTTTCGTAAATTCATGATATGGACTTCAATCGTGTTCGAGAAAGGATCGGCGTTTTCATCCCAGACCTTTTCCATTATTTCCTGGCGGGAAAGAATCCGGCCTTCGTGTTTCATTAAACATTCAAGAAGAGAAAATTCTTTTCCGGATAAAACGATCCGTTGGCCGTTTTTAGTCACTAAAAAACGATCCGGATCTAGTTCCAGGTTGCCGTTTTTTAAAATATGGCCTTGCCAGACGCGCGGCCGCCGGCTAAGCGCCTTTAAACGCGCCAAAAGTTCGGCCGCGGCAAAAGGTTTTGCTAAATAATCATCAACGCCGAGATTAAGAAGCTCAACTTTATCGTCCAGTTTGTTTCGGACAGTAAGCATTAGAATCGGAGTATTTATTTTTTCTTCTCTTATTTTTTTCGTTATTTCTCGGCCATTCATTTTCGGCAGATTGTAATCCATTATTATCAGGTCATAATCGCCGGAGCGGGCAAAGCGATAACCGCGTTCGCCGTCAGAGGCTGTTTCTGTCGCGTGGCCGGCGGTTTTTAGGAGAGCAATGAGAGAATCGACAATATTTTCGTCGTCCTCGATTAGAAGAATTTTCATAAATTAGTATTATTATTTTATTGTAAGATATTTTTATTACTAAGACAAATTTTTTTACATTTAAGCTGATTTATTTTCCGGCTTAGGCTAAAGGTAGGCTTGTTTTTTTCTTGGATTTATAAAATATAAATTGACCCGCCCCCGGCTTAATAGCGAGGGGCGGATCAAGTTCAAGAAGAATTACTCCGGCTAAGGCAGGAGAATATCTTCCGGTTCGTAGCGTCCGAACGGAGTCGGCGAGCAGTAAGGACACTGCTTATCCCCGATTCGGCAGAGCGCCAGGTTGCCGAGCCAGGTTTTATGGCGGCAGACCCCGGTTTTTAAACAACGATGTTTTTTGCAGGTTTTGCTTAAGCTCATGTTTTTATTTTTTTATTTTTTATCTTCATTCTCCATTATAAATTATTTCCCCTGAAAAAAAGTTAAAGTTTTTCTAAAGAAAAAATAAAGAATGATTGTCGGGGCTGAAATTGGAGTTTTCGGCTATAAGGGAGCCAATGTTTTATGGTTAATGCTTGTTTTTCCGTTAAATCCCTAATTTGCTTTTCCCCTTAATCCGCGATAAGATATATTTAACTATGATTGATAAATTTTTCAAAAATATCCATAAAAACCGGGCAAAAGATCATTTGCGGGAGCGCGGCGAAGACCCTTTTTCAGTTAAGGAGGGCCGTTTTAGTTTTGGCCGGCTTAAGGATTCTTTCTATTATACCGATTGGACCGAAGAATCTTTTTTGGCCGATACCGGGCATAAAGAAACCGTCAGCCGCTCTTTTGATTTTAGCCGCTTAAAATATTTTATTTTAGCGGTTTTGATCGGCTTGTTGGTTTTAATTTTTCGCGCCGCTTGGCTGCAGATCAGCCAGCATGAATATTATTCCCTCTTAGCCGAGGGTAATCGTTTGCGGGCGGAAACAATCGAGCCGAAGCGGGGTATAATCTATGATCGTAATTTATCGCCTTTGGTTCGGAATAAAGCTAATTTTGTTTTATATCTGCGGCCAATCAATTTGCCGGCGGAAGAATTAGCCCGCGATCAGATTTTGCGGGAAATTATTTATGTTTTAGAAAAGGGAGACGCCTTGGATGAAGAGTCTTCTATTTTAACCAATCCGATCGACTTAACGGCGCCGAATCGCCCGGATTCGAACGCCGGTTTAGGGTCCTTAGATATTATTTCTGATGAAGCTGCTTTCTATAAATTAAAAGAAGATTTAGGCGAGATTAAACGCGGTTCTTTAGAATCATACCAGCCCTTTTTTGTCGCCGATAATATTGATTATGCCAAAGCAATGTTGGTTGTTTTAAAATTACCGGAATGGCCGGGCGTATTTTTATCCAGCAAGATTCGGCGGGAATATTTGGCACCGGCCGGTCCGGATATTGCCGCGGCCGAAGTTTTAGAATCAAGCAGCTTGGCCCATGTTTTAGGCTATACCGGAAAAATCAGCGAAAAAGAATTGGAAAATTTAGGAGCGGAATATTCTTCAATTGATTATATCGGCAAGACCGGGATTGAATTGTCTTGGGAAAAAGAGCTTAAAGGAAAAACCGGCCAGAAAAATATTGAGGTTGACGCGCTCGGCCGCCAGAAAAAGATAATCAATGAAACGCCGGCCGAGGACGGGTATAGCTTACAGCTATCAATTGACGCGGCTTTACAGAATAAAACGGAAGAAATCACCCGGTCATATTTAACCAGGAATAATCTTAGTCGCGCTTCGGTCGTAATCATGGATCCAAATAACGGAGAGATTTTATCTTTGGTTTCTTTGCCGGCTTATGATAATAATCTTTTTGCCCGCGGCATTAGCCAAGAAGAGTATGATAGATTTTTAAATGATAAAAATTTACCCTTGTTTAACCGGCCGGTCAGCGGCGAATTTCCCTCCGGATCAACGATTAAGCCGATCTTTGCCGCCGCCGCCTTAGAGGAAGGAATAATTACCGAGCGGACAAGCTTTTTAAGCACGGGCGGTTTAGCGATTAGCGCTTGGTTTTTTCCGGATTGGAAGGCTGGCGGCCATGGCGCGACCAATGTCCGCAAGGCCTTGGCCGAGTCGGTTAATACTTTTTTCTATTATATCGGCGGCGGTTATGGCGATTTTTCCGGTTTGGGATTAAGCGGTTTAATAAAATATTCAAGGCTGTTCGGTTTAGGTGAGCCGAGCGGTATTGACCTGCCCGGCGAACGTTCCGGTTTTGTTCCGACTGCCGAATGGAAAGAAGAAACAAAGGGAGATCCTTGGTATATTGGCGATACTTATCATTTCGCGATCGGCCAGGGCGATGTTTTAGTTACGCCGCTCCAGGTTGCGAATTATACCGCGGCCATAGCCAATAACGGCATTCTTTACCAGCCGCGTTTAGTTACCAAGATTTTGGGAGATAATAATGAAGTGATTAGGGAGATAGCGCCGGAAATAATTCGTCAAGATTTTATTGATCCGGCTAATTTAGAAATAGTCCGCCAAGGTATGCGGGAGACCATAACCGTCGGCAGCGCCCAATCCTTGTATTCTCTGCCGGTGGCCGTAGCCGGCAAGACCGGAACGGCGCAATGGTCGGTCGGTAAGGATCCGCACGCCTGGTTCACCGGCTTCGCGCCTTATGAAAATCCGGAGATTGTGATTACTGTTTTGGTCGAAGAAGGCGTGGAGGGCAGTACCATGGCCGCGCCGATTGCCAGGGATATTTTAAGTTGGTATTATAGTAGTCGTTAGTTATTTTTTTATTGCTTATGCCTTTAGCGCTTCATTTATCACTCCATTTCATAGTCGCGGTTTTAACCGGTTATTTCTGCGGCCGATATTTTAAGAATATGCGGCTGGGGGTTATTGCTGGGATAATGGGCGGATGCTTGATTGATTTAGATCATGTCTTGGAATATTTTTTAACTTTTGGCTTGCGTTTTAGTTTTACGGAATTTTTTAACGGCTACCAATTTTTAGCCAGTGAGCGAACTTATCTTTTTTTTCATGCCTGGGAGCTGGTCCCCATACTTTTAATCATTGCCTATTTAGTTCGCCAAAAGAAAAAAGTCGCGATTTTTTTAATAAGTTTGGCTGCGGCCGGTTTCGTTCATTTAATTTCCGATTGTTTTATCAATAATTATTCGCCTCGTAATTATTCCATAATTTATCGCGCCAGTCAGGGTTTTAAAACGGAACAACTTTTGAGTCCGGGGCAATATCAGAATTATTTAATATATCGGGAGCGAGCGGGGTTTGTTGAGACGGAATGATTTTAAAGCTATAAATGCTTTTTATTGTTAGGTTTTTAAATAATTAGCACTCTCTTGACGGGAGTGCTAAGTTTGTTTATAATGTAAACAGATGGATTTTTAGTAGATTTTTTAGCCATAAAATATAAATGAATACAGCTATAATTTTATGATTTCCGATCGTAAAAAATTCCTTTTAGAAACAATTATTTGCGAATACATAAAAACCGCGACGCCGGTTTCTTCGGGTGGATTAGTAGAGAAATATAAGCTGGAGGTCTCTCCGGCGACTGTGCGGAATGAAATGATGGAGCTTGAGGAAGAAGGCTATATCTACCAGCCGCATACTTCGGCCGGCCGCGTGCCGACCGAAGCCGCTTACGAATTGTTTTTAGAAAATTTATCGGAAATAAAGAAGAAAAATTTAAAAGATAGCGAATTTAAATTATTAGAGGGCTTGTTTGCTGCGGAAGAAGCCGCTTATAAACGGACAGCCAAGGTAATCGCGGAATTGGCTGGCGGCGCGGTATTTTGGGCTTTTCATAAAAATGATCTATATTATACCGGCCTCGCCAATCTTTTCGCTCAGCCGGAATTTGCCCGGGTTGACGCGATTAGCGACGTGTCCGCGGTTATTGACCGTTTGGAAGAAATTATTGATGATACCTTCGAAGAATTAAAAGACGGCGCGCAGGTTTTGATTGGATCTAAGAATCCTTTTGGAAATTTTTTAAGCACGGTTTTAGTCAAGTACAAGAATAATAATCAAGACGGCGTTTTCGGGATTTTAGGGCCGATGCGCATGGATTATGGGCGCAATTTAGCGCTAGTGGAATTTATTAAGAATAAGTTTGAATAATATGAGTGAATTAAAAAAAGGAATTTACCGCCATTATAAAGGAGGAGAATATATTTTTTTGAGTGAAGCTACTCATTCGGAAAATAAAGAACAATTAATAATATATCGTGATGTTAATAATGAAAATAAAATTTGGGTTCGACCTAAAAAAATGTTTTTAGGAGAAGTCGAGTTGAAGGGGGAAAAGAAGCCGAGATTTGAATTTTTGCGAGAAGAAGATGTGGAAAGCGATAATCAAAAATACCTCCGCGCCTTGGCCGATTACCAAAATTTAGTCAAACAGAGCGCTAAGGAAAAAGAAGAATTTGTTAAATACGCGGTGGAAGATTTTTTACATGATATCTTGCCGGTTTATGATCATTTAAAGTTATCGCTTAAAGGTTTAAGCGAAGAAGAAAGCCAGAGCGCCTGGGTTGAAGGGGTGAAACATGTTTTAAAACAATTTAAGGAAGTTTTGGCAACGCGCGGCATTGAAGAAATTAAAACCGAGGGCGAAAAATTTGATCATGATTTGATGGAAGCGATAGATGGAACCGGTGAAAAAATTAAGCAGGAGATTATGCCGGGCTATAAGTTGAACGGAAAAGTAATTAGGCCGGCGAAAGTGATTGTGAAAGATTGAAAAATTAAACATTAAAGATTTAAAATTTAAAATTTAAAATTAAAAAAATAAAGATTAAAAGATTATTTTTAAAATTTCTAATGTCAAATTTCCAATTTCCAATCAATAACAAAATCACAATTTCTAATTTTGACATTTTAATTTAAAAATTTGGATTTGATTGGAAATTAGGATTTAGAAATTTGAAATTAATATTCATGGGTTTAGAAATTTGAAATTAATATTCATGGGTTTAGCCTGCCTACCGGCAGGCAGGAAATTAGAAATTAATTAATAATTTTATTCTTCCCCTATCCACTCAGCTTAGGACTGAGTTTTACGGGAAGAAGCATAAAATCTATGTCATTAATAAAATGGACACCATTTTTTCCGGAGTTCGACGACATGGAAAAAAGTTTAGAATCCATGTTGCCGGCTGTCCGGGGCAATCAATTCGGCTTTACGCCAGCGGTTGATATGTATGAGGACAAGGATAATATCGTAATTGAAACCCAGCTTGGCGGCATTGATCCTGATAAGGTTGATATTTCGATTGAGAATAATGTCCTGTCTATTAAAGGCGAGAGCGAGAAGAAAAGCGAGGTGGATGAGAAAAATTATTATCGCAAGGAAATCCGTCGTGGCTCTTTTTATCGCTCTATTCCTTTGCCGACTAAGGTTGATGGCGACCAGGCAATAGCCGTGAATGAGGACGGGGTATTAAAAATTACTGTTCCGAAAGCGGCTGAAGTGAAGCCAAAAACGATTAAGATCCAGAATAAAAAGAAATAATTGTTAGTTGATAAATCGGTCCGCTTGAAAAAAGCGAGCCGAAAATTAGTTAATAATTAAAAGTATGAAATATTTTTCCGACGTTTATAAGAAAGAAACTAAAACCTGCGCCAGGCTTTTTAAGGAAAAAGGTGGTTGTAAATGGGGGAAGTGCGCCGAGTGCGGCGTTATTCCTCTGTTATATAAATTTGAGTCGGGCGTTAAGCTTGAAAATGAACATGATATCAAAGAATTAAAAAATGAAATATTAAATAATTAATAAATAAAAAAATATGTCAAAAATTTTAGGAATTGATCTCGGCACCACTAATTCCGCCATGGCGATTATGGAAGGCGGGGCGCCGAAGATTGTTGAGAACATTGAAGGCAACCGCACGACCCCGTCGGTCGTGGCGATTTCCAAGAATAACGAGCGCATTGTCGGTCAGGCCGCGAAACGCCAGGCGGTTATCAATCCGACTAACACGGTTTACGCGGTCAAGCGTTTGATCGGCCGCCATTTTTCCGAAGACGAAGTCCAGCGGGATCTTAAAACCGCGCCTTATCAGATTTTACAGGCCGGCGAAGGCGTTAAAGTGAAGATGGGCGATAAGGATTATAGTCCGCAGGAAATTTCTGCCATGATTTTATCTAAATTAAAGGCGGACGCAGAAGCGAAGATCGGCGAGAAAATTACCGAAGCGATTATTACGGTTCCGGCTTATTTTAACGACTCGCAACGTCAGGCGACTAAAGACGCCGGCACGATTGCCGGGCTAGACGTAAAACGCATTATTAACGAACCGACCGCAGCCGCGCTGGCTTATGGGTTTGATAAGAAGGCGGGTCAGCAGATTGTTGTTTACGATTTGGGCGGCGGAACTTTTGACGTTTCCGTCCTTGATATTTCCGCGGACACGGTTGAGGTTAAGGCGACCAACGGCGACACGCATTTAGGCGGCGAGGATTTTGACCAGCGGATTATCAATTGGATTTTAGAAGAATTTAAGAAAGATCAAGGAATTGATTTATCAAAAGATACTTTGGCTTTGCAGCGGATAAAAGAATCGGCTGAAAAAGCGAAAATTGAATTATCGACGGCGGCTGAGACAGAAATCAATCAGCCCTTTATCACGACTGACGCCAATGGGCCGAAGCATTTGGTCATGAAAATTTCTCGGGCGAAATTAGAATCTTTAGTGATGGACCTGGTGGAAAAAACAATTGAGCCTTGTAAGAAGGCCTTGGCCGATGCTGGATATTCTATTAAAGATATTGAGGAAGTGGTTATGGTTGGCGGCATGACTCGTATGCCTTTGGTTTTACAAAAGGTTAAAGAATTTTTTGGTAAGGAACCGAATCTAACCGTTAATCCGGATGAAGTTGTGGCTATGGGCGCGGCCGTTCAGGCTGGCGTTTTACAAGGCGACGTTAAAGATGTTTTATTATTAGATGTTACGCCTTTAACTTTAGGGATTGAAACCTTAGGCGGCGTCGCGACTCCTCTTATTGAACGCAACACAACCATTCCGACCTCGAAGTCCCAGGTTTTCTCCACGGCCGCCGATGGCCAGACCGCGGTTGAAATTCATGTGGTCCAGGGTGATCGTCCGATGGCTAGTGATAATAAGACTTTAGGCCATTTTACTTTAGACGGTATTCCGGCTGCGCCGCGTGGGGTGCCACAGGTTGAAGTTAAATTCGATCTCGATGCCAACGGAATTTTAAATGTTTCCGCGACCGATAAGGCGACCAATAAACAGCAGAAGATTACCATTACCGCTTCGTCCGGTTTATCTAAAGAGGAAATTGAAAAAATGAAAAAAGAAGCCGAACTTCATTCTGAAGAAGATAAGAAAAAGAAAGAAGAAGCGGAAATAAAAAATCAGGCCGACGCCGTGAGTTTTACTATGGAAAAGATGATAAAAGAATCGGGCGATAAAATGAAACCTGAAGACAAGAAAGAGTTAGAAGATAAAAACGCGGAATTAAAGAAAGCCAAAGAATCCGGAAATCTTGAAGAGATGAAAAAGAAAATGGAGGAGATAAATACGATCGCGCAAAAGATTGGCGCGGCCATGTATCAACAGCCGGGCGCGGGAGGAGTCCCGGGCGCGGAGCAGGCCGGTGCGGCCGGTGCGGAATCAGGAGCAACTGAGAGGACGGAAGCTAACGAAACTGAAACCAAAAAGAAAGATGATAATGTTGTTGAGGGAGAGGTTGAGGAGAAGAAGTAATTTAGATTTTATCAGCCGCCTGGCGTTTGGGTGGCTGATTGGCAAATATAAATTAAATTTAATTTTATGAGCTTTGAAAATCCGGAGTTTCAAAAATTTACTCCTAAAGTCGATAAATTGACCGACAAGATTAACGAGACGATGTATGAGTCCGGTTTCCCGAATGAAGATTATAAGAGTACGCTCGGCGTCTATGGCGGCAAGATGAAGACGGAAGAGGGTAAGATGGTTTGGGATAATTCCGGCTTAGTTTCTAAGATCGACAAATGGGGCGATGCTATCTTTCGGACTTTCGACGATCATCTCGTGAAAGATATGGGCGCCTTCTTTCGCCGCGATCCGAGATTATTTTTCAAATTCTTGGCGCCGGGCGCGAAAAAATATCGCGGCAGTAAGGAAGAAATTTTCGAGAATGTCCAGCGCCTCGGCTTAGAAAATACTTATGGTCTGCATGAAAAAGGGATAGAGATAAAAGACCAGGATTTATTCCGTCATGGCGTGCCACTGCAGGATGTCTATCGCTCTGACTTAATTGATAGCGAGAAAGTCAAAGACTTGGATCGTTTTCAGGCCCTGGCCGAAACGGGCAAGTATATAAGGCAGATTCATGACGCGCATGGCGCTATTGGCGAATTAGTGAGCGGCGATATTATTTTTAAGAAGCAAGAGGGCGGTCGGGTGAGCGAACCGATTCTAAATCTGCCGGATATTGTTTTTAATAAGGACAAAGCCGCGACGGTCAGCGAAAAGAATAATAAGGCGACTGATATTTTAGAACTCTTAGTCAACATCGGCGCGGAAGAATTCCGTCGTTCCGAGGATGATATGGGCAGCGTTCGGGAGGCCCTGAAAACTTTGTTGGCTAGTTATGATGATAAATCGGTGATAAATTTAGTGAAGTCTTATATTAAGAGAGGGCGGCTGGTTTTAGCTGGCGATAAACAGTCGAAAGTCGTTGATTTGCCGGAAGATACTTTCACGGCCAAGCATCGCGGCACTTTTGCTATTCATAATAAGGTCCGTCAGATAGTTAATACCGCCGAGTTAGAAGCAGCGCTGAAAGAAATTAGCGTCGAATTGTGCGAGGAGCTGGGGAGCAAGGGAAATGAGGAATAAATAAGTAAGTACACAGTCTAGTAATATGCCTAACGAAAAGACAGATCTAATCTTTCCGCCGCAATTCTTCTGGGGTTGCGCGACTTCGGCGCATCAGGTCGAAGGCGGCTTGGTAAACGATTGGACCGAATGGGAGAAGTCGCCGCGGCGTTTGGCGGATTTAGCCAAGAAGCAGCTTGATCCTTTGGATTTCATATCGGGTACGGCGGTTAATTCCTATATTGAAAATAATGCTGATATCGCCTGTCTAAAAGAATTGAACGCGAATGCCTATCGTTTTTCCGTGGACTGGTCGCGGATTGAACCGGAAGAAGGGAAATTCAGCACCGCGGCTCTGGAATATTATAAAGATTTCATCAAGAAACTGCGGGCACAGGGCGTCGAGCCCTTCGTGACGCTTTGGCACTGGCCTTTACCTCTCTGGCTTCGCGACAGGGGCGGCTGGGAGAATCGCGAGATAGTAGGTTATTTTAAGAGATTTACCGAGAAAGTCGCAGCTTATTTTAATACAGAAGTAAATTTCTGGATCACGCTTAATGAGCCGATGGTCTATGCTTCGCAAAGCTATCTGGTCGGCGAATGGCCGCCGCAAAAGTGCAACCCCTTCGCGCTTTGGCGCGTTATAAATAATCTGGCCGCGGCGCATCGCGTGGCTTACGGCGTTTTAAAAAATATCGACGCGGGGAATCAGGTCGGCATCGCGAAGCATAATATCTATTTTGAAGCCGGCAACAACGCTTTCGTCAATCGTGTTTTGAAAGTGGTCGCCGACTGGTGGTGGAACTATCGTTTTTTAAATAAGATCAAGAGCCATCAGGATTTTATCGGCCTGAATTATTATTTCCATAATTTCGTTAACTATGGTTTCAACGGCCAATTCTCTTATAAGAAGAAATCAGATATTGAATGGGGCCTGCATCCGGAAGGAATTTATCATTTATTGAAAGATTTGAAAAAATACGCTTTGCCGATTTATATCACCGAAAACGGCTTAGCCGACCGCGGCGACCAGCATCGCGCCTGGTATATTACGGAAATTTTGAAAAATGTCCATCGGGCGATCAGTGAGGGGACGGACGTCAAAGGATATTTTCATTGGTCGCTAATCGATAATTTCGAATGGGCTGAAGGCTTTCGTCCGCGCTTCGGATTATACGAGATAGATTATCAGACATATGAACGGAAGGCGCGACCGTCGGCGCGATTCTATGCGGATATTTGTAAGAATAATCGAATTTAATATATATGTTTGTTCCAAAAACAGCCAGATTAGAAATACTCGCCAAAAAATTTTCGGAGAGGATTTAGAATCAGAGAAAATATTTGTTTATCCAAGGAAATGATAGTCTAAAACGCAAAAAGGATCCCGCAGGGACCCCCAAGCTTTAGAATCAATGTAGCTATTTCTAACTACATTTATAGTATATATTATCGTTTATTCAGTGTCAATGCTTCCGGCAGCATGGTATTAGTTTATTAATTTATGCAAAAACTCTTCATCAAAAATCGCCATGATAAGAAAATTTGTGTCTTAGTTGAAAAACCGGAAAAGCCGATCGGGCTGGCTTTTGTGATGCATGGATTAGGAGGGTTTAAGGAACAGCCACACATCCGTGCCTTCATCAGAAGTTTTTTGGATAATAATTATACAGTTATCAGTTTTGATACAACCAATACTTTCGGCGAAAGTGACGGTAATTATAGCGACGCTACGACGACTAATTATTACGAAGATCTGGAAGATGTTATTGCCTGGTCAAAGAAACAAAATTTTTATCAAGAACCGTTTATTTTATGCGGCCATAGTTTAGGCGGGATATGTACGGCTTTATATGCCGAGAATTATCCGGAGGAAATAAAGGCTTTGGCGCCGATTGCTCCCGTGGTTTCCGGTGAGTTATCTTTCGCGGTACATAATCCGGAAGAAATGGCGGCTTGGGAGAAAAGCGGTTGGCGAACAACAATTGGTTATAGTAGCGGTTTAGAGAAAAAATTGAAATGGTCGCACATGGAAGATCGTTTAAAATATAATTTATTAGAAAAAGCAGAAAAATTAACTATGCCGACTATTATAATCGTCGGCGAGTTTGATGAGTCCTGCCCCCCCGCGCACCAAGAAATTTTATTCAAAGCCATCCCGGCAGATAAAAAAGAGCTCTATATAGTTAAAGCCGCTCCCCATACTTTTCGCGACGAGGAACATTTAAAAGAAATTTATTCTGTTATGGATAAGTGGATTAAATCTTTAAGTTAAACTATCTCATTAGCGCCATCTTTAAATTAATTATGTCCAAAGACTATTACAATATTTTAGGCGTGTCTAAAGACGCCAGCGCCGCTGATATCAAAACCGCTTTTCGCAAGAAAGCGCATGAGCATCATCCGGATAAAGGCGGCGACGAAGCGCAATTCAAAGAAGCCAATGAGGCCTATCAGGTTTTAAGCAATCCGCAAAAGCGCCAGCAATACGATCAATTCGGTTCAGCGTTCCAGAACGGCCAGGCCGGCGGCGGCGGTTTCGGCGGTTTTGGCCAGGGATTTTCCGGTTTTTCCGGTTTTCAGGGCGGCCAAGGTTTTAATGTTGATTTTGAAGATTTGGGCGATATGTTCGGCGGCTTCGGTGATATTTTCGGCTTCGGTGGTGGCTCGTCCCGTGGCAGTTCTTCTCGCCGGACAACACGTGGCCGTGATTTGGAGATGAAAGTAAATTTGGATTTTCTACAAGCGGCTTTCGGCTTAGAAAAAGAATTAAAATTTTCTAAGAATGTAGTTTGCGGTCATTGCGGCGGCACAGGCGCCGAACCGGGCGCTAAAATAGAAACTTGTAAAACTTGCGGCGGTTCCGGTCGCGTTTCTCGTCTTCAGCGGACGATTTTAGGCAATATTCAGATGCAGTCCGAATGTACAGCTTGCGGCGGTGAAGGGAAAATTTATACTCAGAAATGCGGGCAATGCGGCGGTGCCGGTATTCGCCATGAAGCGGTTAAAATAAAAGTCAAGATTCCGGCCGGAATCAGCGACGGCGAATCAATTCGTTTGAGCGGCCAGGGCGAAGCCGGAGCCAAGGGCGCGCCGGCCGGCGATTTATATCTGCGCGTGAAAGTTGGTAGCCATAAAAAATTTATCCGCGACGACTATGATATTAGAACCGAAGAAACGATAAATATTAAACAAGCGATTTTGGGCGATAAGATTGAGGTGGAAACGATTCATGGCCCGGTGAAATTAAAAATTCCGGAAGGAACCCAATCCGGAACGGTTTTTAAATTAAGAGAAAAGGGGATCAGTAAATTGCATCAGCGCGGTCTCGGGGATCAATTCGTGAGAATTATCGTCAAGATTCCGGACGGCTTAAGCCGTCAACAAAAGAAATTGCTTGAGGAATTGGATATTTAGACTTATTAATGGAAATAGAGTCTATTAAGTTGTAATGTTTAAGGTTATTTATCGTTATTATATATGGAAGGCCAAATTTTGTCGGATAAATTAATAAACGAAAACATGATCGTGGAACAAGCTAAAACCGATGACCGTTCTTTCGCGGTCTTGTATGATTTTTATTTCCCGAAGATATATTTTTTTATTATAAAGCGGGTCGGGCAAAAAGAAGCGGCGGAAGATATTGTTTCCGCTATTTTTTTAAAAGTTTTTACGAATCTTAGGACTTTTCGGCCGAAGAACGATTATTCTTTCGCCGCTTGGCTTTATCGAATTGCTAATAATAAATTGATCGATTATTATCGCGGTCAGGGTCGGCGCGCGACGGTTAACATTGAAAATATTACTGAGCCGAGCGATGAATGCCAAGATCCGCAGGCCGATTCAATCCGCTCGCTTAATCGGGCTATTGTAGAAAAAACTATGGCCAGTTTGTCGTCACGCGATCAACAGATTTTACAGCTTAAATTTTTTGCCGAATTGGATAATATTGAAATCGCGCAATCCCTGGGCATTAAGCCGAACAATGTCGGAGTTTGGCTTTTTCGCGCGCTTAAGCGTTTTCGAGCAATCTATCAAAAATATGAATAAAGAAAAAGCAAAATTATTAGCCGCCGCTTTAGCCGCCGGACAAGCGCCGTCGGAGTGTAATGATCCGGAGATTTCGGCGTTATTAGAAGCAGGAGACAAGATTAAGAGCTCCGTTTCTAAGGACTTAGCGCCGACTGTTGATTTCCAAGACCGCTTGCGGATGGAAATTTTAGCGCGACGCCAAGCCAAAACTTTTTCTATGAAAGATAAAATTGCAAAAATCTGGGAGGCCTGGTTTTCCCGCTTTAATGTCCGTCGTTTAGCGCCGGCCCTGGCTTTAGTGGTGATACTTGCCGTTATTATCACGGCGGTTAAGTTTTGGCCGCAAAGCGGATTTTCGCCGTTTACGGTCGAGACCGCCTACGCGCGCGATAATTTTTCCGTTGAAGCGACGGCCGGGGGTGAATTTGGCGTTGAAGCCAATACCCATTTTGTTATTAAGAGTAAAACCGCGATTAAAGATCTTGATTCTCTGCGCGCTAATATTAAATTGTCGCCGGCGACGGAGTTTGATTTAACGGCGGTTAATGAATACGAATTTAGATTAATTCCTAAAGACGGGTTAGTGGATAAAGTCGTTTATCGCCTGACTATCGCTTCCGCCTATGTTAACGATCAAGGCCTAACGGTCGATCATCTTTATTCTTGGGCCTTTCAGGTAAAAAATAAATTTAAAATTACCGGCTCGCTTCCGGCCGATCGGACAAGCGCGCTGGCCAATACCGGCATTGAGATAAATTTTAGTACGGAAAATTTTACCGGTTTTGAGACGGCTTTTAATATTACTCCGGCGGTTGAAGGGGCTTTTGAGAAACACCGGCAGACCATGGTTTTCGTTCCGAAACAGTCGCTTAATCCCGGAACGCTTTATACTGTAACGGTCGCGCCGTCGGTTAACGATTTAGCGACCGGTGAAAATTTATCGGAAGCTTATCGTTTTCAATTTGAAGTCCGGGAAGAAGAAGCGCCGGCAACGACTATAAATTTTGCCGATGATTTAGTTGAGTTTGCCACCGAACAAAATCCGGCTTTTTCTGTTTATGCCCGCAATAAACAAGCAGAGCAATTAGCCGCTGTTAAAGTTTATAATTATCAGAGCTTAGACGCTTTCACGGCCGCTTTGGAAAAATATTACGAGATTCCGAGCTGGGCTGCCAGCGCTCGTCGTTGCGCGGAAATAAATTATTCCGGTTTGTCTTTAGCCGCCACTTATAATCTGCCCCTGGCCAGTAATGATCGGGGAAATTATCTGGTTTTGCCTAATCGCTTGCCGGCTGGTTTCTACCTGGTCGAAGCGGCCATCGGCGATAATCATAGCTGGATTTTCGTTCAGGTGAGCGATGTTTCCGCCTATACGACAGTCATTAACGACGAGGTACTGTTTTGGATTAACGACATCGGATTGGATAAAAAATCTCCGGCTAAAGTTAGTAATTTAGGAACTAAGACTAGCGCTTCGGCCGACGCCAGTGGCGTTGCCGTTCTAAAATTTGATTATCAAGATGAGAAAACTTCTCTATTTTTGATCGAAGCGGCCGGAAAGAATTTGGTGGTGAGCGTTCCGCCGGATTATCGTTCGGATGGCGCGAACAACCCGGATAATTATTGGAGTTATTTATATACCGACCGCGATTTATACCAGCCGACCGATGAAATAAATTTTTGGGGTTTTGTTCGGTCGCGATCTGATGTCGTAGCCACGGCCGATAAGGAAGTCACGGTTCGCTTAGTCAATGATAGTTTTTGGGATATTTATCAGGAGCCGATAATCGTCGTGGAACAGAAAGCAAAAATTGACAGCCAGGGGTTTTTTATCGGCAGCTTGAAATTTAATAATTTAATCCCGCGCAATTACCGGGTTGATATTCGGCTTGATGACAAGGAGCTTTATTCCGGCCGCTATATTATAGTCCAAGATTACATCAAGCCGGCCTATCAGATAAAAGTAGCCCCGAGTGCTCAAGCGGTTTTTGCCGGAGATAGCGTTAATTACGAAATTAAAACCAGTTTTTTCGAGGGGACGCCTTTAGTCAACCATGATTTAGAGATTGTACATAATAATAAAAGCAGTGATTCACCAACAGTCTCGGACGGCCAGATGGCGGCCACGGATGGCAATGGCACGGTTAATTTAAAATATACGACATCCTGTTCTTGTAGCGGTGATTCTTGTGGGGATACTTGCCGAGACGAATTAACGGTTAAACCGAAATTATCCGAAGCCGGCGAGGTTTACGGCAGTGCCGATGTTCGCGTTTTCCGGACGCGAATCCGTTTTGATAACGCGAGTATTAACCGGGTTGGGCAAGAAAATAAAGTCCAAATCAAAACAGAATTGTTTAATGTTGATTTAAATAAAGCAGAGGATGACTGGAATGGCGCGCCGGCGGCGGGCAAAGTAGTAACTGTTAAGATTACGGCCATAGAATATATTCCACGTCAGACCGGGACTTATTACGATTTCATTAATAAGGTTTCTTATCCGATTTATCGTTACGATCAGAAAAAGACGGCCTTGCCCGATCGATCTTTCGCCACCGGCGCGGATGGTACCGGTAGTTTAGTGTTTGACGTTGATCCAAAATATTATTATGAAATAAAATTGCTGGCCGGCGATCAATATAATAACATAACGAATGATAATTTATATTTTAACGCTTCCCAGTCGATAAATGATCCGCGCTTCGATTACTATAACCTGGTTGAAGAAACGCCGTATAAGAAAAGTTATGATATTGATGAGAAGGTTAAGCTTGAAGTTAAAAGGTATGGCACGGAAACAATTACTGATGCCGGTCGTTTCTTATATTTACGTTTGCAAAATGGTCTGCGTGATTATCAGGTGAGCGATAGTTCTAAATTTAGCTTTAATTATGCGGCCGACGATATACCGAATATTTACGTTGTCGCCACTTGGTTTGACGGGCGGACTTATCATGCTGATAATGGGTTTAGCGCCTTTTTTAATCAGGAGAAGCGTAAGTTAGATATCGCCATTAAGACCGATAAGGACGAGTATCGTCCCGGCGATGAGGCGACTTTGAATATTTCCGTTAAAGATCAAGCGGGGCGAGATGTCCGAGCCCGTATTAATGTTAGCGCCGTTGATCTAGCCCTTGCACCTTTAGGTGGAATTCCCGAGTCCGATCCTTTAAGCGGTTTATATCGGGCACTGAGTAGTGGCCATCTCTTTAGTAAATATTCCCATAAGAACGTTCTATTAGGCGGCGGTGCGGAAAGAGGCGGCGGCGGGAGCGGAGAGCGTTCTTATTTCCCGGATTTAGCTTTGTTTACTCAAGTCGAAACTGATCAGAGCGGCCGGGCGACGGTTAAATTCCAACTGCCCGACAATATTACTTCTTGGCAGATGAGCGTCCAGGGCATTTCCGGCGACTTAGAAGCCGGCGTTGCTAAAACGCAGCTTAAAGCGACTTTGCCATTTTTCGTCGAGACTAATTTATCCAAGCAATATTTGGCCGGCGATGAACCGATAATTAAGGCGACGGCTTACGGCGATGACTTGGTTGCCGCGGATAAAATACAGGCTTATCTTGAAGCGCCGGCGCTCGGCGCGGCACGGGTTGATCAGGAAGCGAAAGCTTTCCGTCCGATTTATTTTAACTTAAATCGAGTAAGCGCGGGGACCTATAAATTAAAAATTGGCGCCGCTTCCCAAAATAATCAAGATACCGTTGTTAATGAAATTAGCGTTATTGATTCGCGACTAAGTGAACGGCATCAGATCGTTTCGGAAATTAAAACCGGCGATAAGATTGCCGGCGCGGAGGATAGCTGGACAACGATTACGCTGATGGATAATAATCGGGGTCGCTATTATTCGGAATTGCTCGGTTTAAGCCATGGCTACGGGGCGCGAGTTGACCAGAAATTATCAGCGCTTATCGCGACCGATTTAATGAACGAATATTTTAGCGCCGCGACCGAACCAACGGACGCGGACTTAAAAATATATCAGACTGCGACCGGTGGCATCTCATTATTGCCTTATTCCGACGCGGATTTAAGAATTTCTGTTTTAGCAGCCATGGCTAAACCGGAGGCCTTTGATAGCCAGGCTTTAGCCGGGTATTTATATAGTGTTTATAATAATCGGGACGCCAATCGCGATGAATTAGCTTTGGCCTTGTCCGGTTTAGCCGCGCTTAATGAGCCGGTGCTTATTTCTTTACGCGAATTTAGTCGCTTGTCCGATCTTGGGCCTTTGGATAAATTGTATTTAGCTTTAGGCGCGCGGCTTATCGGCGATAATCAATTGGCGCAAAAGATATATGATGAATTGTTAGCCGCTTACGGCGAAAAATTTAACGCGTATTCGCGGCTTAAGATAAATGATAAAAATAACGATGATAATTTTTTAGCCACGGTCTTAGCCGCTATCTTGGCGGCTGGGCTGGACGATGATCGCGCAGAGAATTTCCGAAATTATGTGGTTGATAATCGTCCGACGGATATTCTTGGTAATTTGGAACAGCTCTTATATTTACGATTAATGATTCCAAATATTCCGTCCGGTAAGGCTGAATTTTCCCTTAAGATTGCTAATCAAGAAATTAATAAAACGTTAGGACGCGGCGAATCCTTTCAATTTCTGGTCGGCCCCGAACAGTTGCCGACCTTAGAAATAAAAGTAATCAGCGGCCAGATAGCGGCGGTTAGCGATTATGACGCTAGAGCCGATTTAACTAAACAGAGCCAGGAAGTCGGTTTAGAACGGAGTTATTGGAATAAAGGGAAGTTGAGTAATGATTTTCAGGAAGGCGATATCGTCGAAGTTCGGATTAAATCGCGATTTTCTGGCACGGCGCCGGACGGACTTTATGAAATTACTGATATTTTACCGAGCGGCTTAAAATTAATAAGTAATACTTATCGTTATGGCCTTGAAGCTGATTGCGGTATCCGCTATCCTTATGAAGTTTCCGGCCAGAAAGTTAAATTCATCGTTGATAAAAATTGGAATAAGGACCCCCGTTGCCAAAAGGATTATTTTAGCTATTTCGCGCGCATCAGCCAGCCGGGCAAGTATATTGCCGAATCGGCGTTGATCCAGTCAGTTAAAATCGCCGACCTTAAAAGTTTTTCATCCGCCGGACAAATAGAAATTCATCAGCGGTAAAATTAGTCATAAAGGATAACATGAAGGATAAAAAGAAAAAATTAATTTTTTTTAGCGCAATACTGGCAATTATATTTGCCAGTTTTTGCGTTTGGCGGGTTATGGATAAATTAAATAAAATTAAAAATAATTCCCTGCCAGCGGCGTCGGTCGTGGCGCAGTCGATTTTTCCGGTTAATTATAATTGGCCGCTTTTTTATGATGCGATTGAAAAATATCCTGCCGGAGCCGAGTTTGTCGAGAATGGTGTTTTAGGATTGATTGCGCCGCATCATGATTTGGCGGCTGATTATAGCGCGGAATTATTTCAAAAAATTTGTCGTTATAATATAAAAAGAGTAATTATTGTCGGGCCCAATCATGAAAACACGGGTGCCGGCGATATCATCACCGGGCCAATCGCCTATAATTTGCCCGACGGTCGAGTTAACTCCAATCAAGGTATGGTTGCTAGGATAATAAAAGAGGGAATCGCGGTTTCCGATATCAGCCGTTTAAGCACAGAGCATTCTATATCCAATATCACCCCCTATGTGAACTATTGCTTCCCGGAAGCTGAAATCGTGCCGCTTATATTAAATAACCGGATAACATTAGAACAGGCGAAAGCGCTAGGAGAATATTTAGCCGCTGATCTTAATCAAGAAACAATCATTATCGCCTCAATCGATTTTTCTCATTACCTCCCGACCGAGCGGGCTCGAGTTAATGACGAGATAACTCGAGAGGCCTTGGGCGCGCGCGATTATCAAAAGATATATTCGTTTAATGATGATTACATTGATTCGCCGGCGACCGCTGTGACCGTATTAACGGCGACTGGACAAGCCGGCGCCGAGAATTTGGAAATAGTTAATAATAAAAATCAGGCCGAGGCCATGGGAGTCAGTAGTTTAGACAGTTCCACTAGTTATTTCACGATTTTATTGCGTCGTTAGTATCTGGAAATATGTGGTTAAAATTAGTCAAAAAATCCTGTTTTTTTGACCTTTAAACCCTTAAATGCTATAATTTATATAGTAAAACATTAATTTATTTATCAAAAATTTATGTGTAATTGGTTACAAAAGCTTTTTGGTTGCAAGTGCAAATGCGGTGAAGAAGATAAAAATTGTGAATGTAATGAATGTGATAAGTGTTGCGAACACGGCGAGGAAAATAAAGATAAAGAAGTGGCCGCTCCGACAAATTCAATGCCGTCTCAACCCTCTGACCAACCTTTTAATCAATCTGCGAACGCTTCTTCTGCCCCGTCATCCGAACAGTCCGGAAATTCCGGCAACCCGCAATAATTTTCAAGTAAATTAAGGGTTTAGGGGATTGCCGTTGAATGCTGTTTTTATCTTGTGTTAAAAAGAGTATTTAGCGGCAGGTTCCTTAAAAGACGCGTTCGGCGCGTTTTTTAAGTATTAAGATTTTTATGTTTATTGATACTCATGCCCATGTAAATTTTTCTGCTTTTAAAGACGATGCCGAAGAGGTAATCCGCCGGTCTTTAGATAATGAGACCTGGATGATTTTGGTCGGATCGGAATTTAAGACCTCAAATCGCGCCTTAGATTACGCCAATAAATACGAACGCGGCGTTTATGCCGCGATCGGCCTGCACCCGGTTCATTTAGAAGCCGGTCGGGTTGAGACCGGTGAAACCGGTGTTGGCGCGAGTTTCCAGGCGCGGCCGGAAGAATTTGATTACGGCAGTTATGAGCGTTTGGCGAAATTTGAAAAAGTCGTAGCGATTGGCGAAATTGGTCTTGATTATTATCATTTAAATCCAGCTCAGGACCTACAAGCCGTTAAGAAAAAACAGCAGGCAGTTTTTGCTCAACAGCTATTATTAGCGCGAAGCTTAGATAAACCGGTAATCATTCATTGCCGGCAAGCGCATGATGATTTATACGCGATGCTTTTAGAATTTAAAAAAGAATATGGAGATTTAGTGCCGTCGGATCGGCCCTGGGGCGTTGTCCATTGTTTTTCCGGCGATGAGGATTTGGCCTGGAAATATTTCCGTCTCGGCTTATTAATTTCCTTCACCGGCCTGATCACTTTTAGCCAACAATGGGATGATTTAATCAGGAAAGTTCCTTTGGATAAGATTATGATTGAAACCGACTCTCCGTATATGACGCCGGAGCCGTATCGCGGCCAGCGAAACGAGCCTTTACTTGTTCAGTACGTAGCCAAACGAATCGCCGATATTAGAAATATTAATATTGAAAAAGTGGCTGATATTAGCACAAATACCGCTAAGAATCTTTTTCGGATTTAAATAGTTAGGAATTGTGTCGGTGCTTGTTGGGCACGTTTAAAAGTCGCAAAATCGGAGTATTGACACGTAGGATTTTTTGCGCTATAAAAAAGATGGTTTAATTAGGTTTATTTTTAACCTAATATCAGCTGGAATATATGGATTTTAAAAAAATTATTGACGCGAGGAGTATAAAGACGATGGCAATTGCCACTTTCTATCATACTAGCGGGGCCATTTTAGGGCCTTTGTTAATTTTAGGGGGGCTTGGGTATTTTCTTGATCGAAAATTTTCCAGCGGGCCCTTGTATTTAATAATTGGTGTTTTCTTAGCTTTCGTAACCACGAATATTTTACTATTTAAAAAATTAGGACAGATTAATCACTTGATAGCGACTTATAAAGAAAAGGCCTCGGAAAGTTCGGACGAAAATGTTGAATTATTAGATAGTAATAATAATCAGGTTACAGATTCAATTAAAAATAGCCCGGTTAGTGGTTTAGCTAAGAATTCGCCGGATAATTCTCCTCGCGATTAAAATAATATGGGTTTAAATATTTCTTTATCTCCAGAAATCTTGTTTTATGCCGGTTCTTGGCCGATTTCTAATACTTTTTTTTGGTCGATCGTGGTTACTATTTTTTTAATCATCGGCTCTTTTTTACTTCGTCGTAATTTGCGTTTAGTGCCAGGCAAGCTTCAAAATATTTTAGAAATGCTATTTGAGGGTGCTTATAGCTTTGTTGAAGACACGGTTGGTGATAAGAAAAAAGCTAAAAAAGTTTTCCCATTAGTTTTTACCATGTTCTTTTTTGTTTTTTTCTGTAATTTATTGGTTTATATCCCCGGGCAATCCGCAGTTACGCTTAAGACGGCCGGCGGCGTCGTGCCGCTGTTTCGGGCGATAATTGCTGATTATAGTTTAGTGTTTATGATGACCATGATTTCGGTTTTAATAACACAAATCGTAGCGATTGTTGTGGCCGGACCCTGGAAATATGTGACTAAATTCATTAATTTCCGAAGTCCTTTGAAATGTTTTTTAGGGATTATGGATTTAATTGGTGAAATAGCGAAGATTATGTCCTTATCCTTTCGTTTATTCGGTAATATTTTTGCTGGCGAAGTGCTTGGCGCGGTGATGTTGTTCTTGTTCCCGTTTTTTCTGCCTTTGCCGTTTTTATTTTTAGGCCTATTAACCGCGGTAGTTCAACCCTTTGTGTTTTCCGTTTTAACCTTGGTCTTTATTTCCATGGCCTCGGAAGTTGAAGCCCCGGAAGAGGCGGCAAGCTAGTTTGTTTAAAAAATTATAATTTAATTAATAATAAATTTATGGACATTGAAGCAGCAAAGTATATTGGCGCCGGATTAGCGATTGGCTTGGGCGCTATTGGTCCGGGTATTGGCGAAGGTATCGCCGCCTCTAAGGCCCTGGAAGCAATCGGTCGGAATCCGGAAGCGGCTGGTAAAATCACTCCGCTTATGTTTGTCTCCATGGCGATTACCGAATCCACGGCTATTTACGCCTTGGTAGTAACCATGATTATCTTATTCGCTTAAAAGGCGAAGAGAGTCCGGCTCTTTTTAAAATAAAGGGACGGATTTCTTTGTTTTTTAATTTTTAATTTATGGCCTTAATTAAAGCTTTGGGAATTGATTGGCGGATACTTTTGGCGCAATTTTTTAATTTCGCTATCTTATTATTTGTTTTATGGCGTTTTGCTTATCGCCCGCTTTTTAATACCTTAGAAGAGCGCCGGCAGAAAGTCGCTAAAGGAGTTGCCGATGCTGACGAAGCGGCAGAAAAATTAGCGGCAGTTACGGAAGAGAATAAAGAAATTATCAGCACGGCCAAGAAAGAGGCGGCTGGAATAATTGAAGAAGCGAAAAAGCAAGCGGAAATCCGCTATCAGGAAATAATTAATAAATCGCGCGAGGATGTCGGCGCGATTATTAACGAAGAGCGGGAGAAAATCAGCGCGGAGAAAGCCGCTTCTTTACGGGAAATTAAGAAAGAGGTTTCTGACCTGGTAGTCGCGGCTTTGGAAAAAGTTCTTGGTGAAAAAATTGACGCGGCTAAGGATAAGGATTTAATTGAAAAGGCGGTTAAGGAATTAAGATAAAGAATTAAAGGATTTATTAAAATATGAAGATACGCGACAAACAATACGCGCAAGCCCTGCTGGAAATAGTCCGGGATAAAGAGGGAAAAGAATTAGAAATGGCGATAAAGAATTTCGCCCGGGTTTTGGCCGCGCATCAGCAGATCGTCCGTTTAGATCGGATTATAAACTGTTTCAGCGATCTTTGGAATAAGGAAAAATCTTTAACTGAAGCGGAAATAATCGCTGCGCATAAATTAGACGCCCAGACCGAGAAGTTTTTAAATGAATATATTAAAAAACTGGCGGGAGCCGGAGAAGTTATATCTAAAAGCAGTTTAGACGCCGGAATTTTAGGCGGAATAATAATAAAATACGGCGACCGTTTACTTGATGCCAGTATTCGGACCAAGCTTCGTTCCCTGGCTCAGGCCTTAAATAATTAATATTTTAAAATAAGCATAATTAAAAAGCATATGTCCAGCCATACCAAAGATTTTATCGTCGAACAATTAAAAAAACAGATCCAGGATTTGGAATTTAATAATGAAGAACGCTCTTTCGGCCGCGTAATCGAAGCCGGTGATGGCATCGCCCGCGTTTCCGGCCTGTCCGAAGCGATGATGTCGGAAATGCTTGAATTTAAAGCGGCTGCCGGTTCGGTTTATGGCGTAGTTTTGAATTTGAACGAAGATAGCGTCGGCGCAATTATTTTAGGCGACTCCAGCCGGATTAAAGAAGGCGATGAGGTTATTGCTACCAAGCGTATTTTAGAAGTACCGGTCGGAGAGAGTTTGATCGGACGGGTTGTTAATCCCTTAGGCGCGGCTGTGGATGGCAAGGGAGACATTAAAGCGGCTAAATATTACCCGATTGAAAAAATTGCTTCCGGTGTTATTACCCGTGAATCCGTTAAACAGCCGGTTCAGACCGGAATTAAGGCGATTGACGCTATGATTCCGATTGGCCGCGGCCAGCGGGAACTTATTATCGGTGATCGTCAGATCGGAAAAACTGCGATTGCGATTGACGCGATTATTAACCAGGCCGGCCAGAATATGAAATGCGTTTATGTCGCCATTGGTCAGAAAGAATCTAAAGTAGCGAATATCGTGGCTAAATTAGAGGAGACCGGAGCGATGAAATATACGACTGTTGTGGTCGCCGGTGCCAGCGATCCGGCTTCCTTATTATATATCGCGCCTTATGCCGGTACGGCTATGGCCGAATATTTTTTAGATAAAGGCGAAGATGTTTTGATTGTTTATGATGATTTATCAAAGCATGCCGTCTCTTATCGGGAAATTTCTTTGTTATTGAAACGTCCGCCGGGTCGCGAAGCTTATCCGGGTGATGTTTTTTATCTCCATTCTCGCTTATTGGAAAGATCTTGTAAATTAAACAAGGACTTCGGCGGCGGTTCCATAACTTCCTTGCCGATTATTGAGACCCAGGCCGGCGATGTGGCCGCTTATATTCCGACTAATGTTATTTCCATTACCGACGGTCAGATTTATTTGGAACCGGATTTGTTTTATCAAGGAAACCGGCCGGCGGTTAACGTCGGTATTTCCGTTTCCCGAGTCGGTTCGGCGGCGCAGATTAAGGCGATGAAAAAAGTAGCCGGAAAAATTAAACTTGAAGCGGCGCAATATCGGGAACTGGCGGCCTTCGCGCAATTCGGTTCGGACCTTGATGAAGCGACCAAGCGCCAATTAGAAAGAGGCAAGCGCCTGTTTGAAATTTTTAAGCAGGATCAATATTCGCCGGTCGCCGTGGAAGAGCAGGTTTTGATTTATTACGCGGTTTCTAACGGTTATATGGATGATGTGCCGGTAGAAAAAATCAAGGATTTTGAGGTTGATTTACTCGAATATGCTCGCGATAACGCCCGGGAAGCTTTAGCTAATGTTAAGGCGACCGGTCAACTTGAAGAAAAGGACGAAGCCGAATTTAAAAAGGCGATTCAGGGCTGTAAGGACGTTTTAGATTATCTGATTAAGGAAAATGATTAAGGCTAAAGAGATGAAAACCTTGATTAAGTAAAATTATTAAGATTAAGAAAATAAAAAATTTGATTAAGAAAAATGACTAACGCTAAAGAAATAAAAAAACGGATTAAATCGGTTTCCAATACCAAGAAAATCACGAAAGCCATGGAAATGGTTGCCGCCGCCAAAATGCGGAAGGCGGTGGAAGCGGTTTTGCGAACCAGAACCTATGCTAATTTAAGCTGGGTGACGATTTTGAATATCTCTAATTCGCTTAACGCCGGCTCAGAACAGCACCCGCTTCTAAAAAAGAGAAAAGAAGTGAAGCGAGTCGCGGTCGTTTTGATTTCTTCCAATCGCGGTTTGTGCGGCGGCTTTAATTCGGCTCTGATTTCCAAAGCGATTAAATCGGTTAAGAAGCATGATAATATTGAAACCGATTTTATTATTGTCGGCCGGAAGGGCTTGGCGGTTCAGAATCGCTTCGGTTATAAGGTAGTCGCGGAATTTCCAAAAGAAGATGTTATTTCCGATTCAGCCGCGATTTCGCCGATCGCTTCGCTAATCATTAGAGACTTTTTAAGCGGCAATTATGATAAAGTAATGCTCGCTTATAGCGACTTTGTTAACGCCGTTAAACAGATTCCGCGAATCAAACAGCTTTTGCCGGTTGATATTGAAGCGGAGGACGAGTATCTCGGCGCGATTGGCAAAAGCGAAAAATTAGAAACTAAAAAAGAAATGATTAAAGAAAAGGAAGAAAAATATTTAAACTCCGGAAAAAATAAGTTTATTTTTACCTACGAACCCACGCCGGAAGAAGTTTTAGAAGCGATGGTGCCGCGTTTAATTGAAGTCCAGATTTTTCAGGCCTTGTTAGAATCAAACGCTTCCGAGCATAGCGCCCGGATGGCGGCCATGCATCAGGCGACCGATGCCGCAAGCGGCTTAGTTGACGAGCTTACCCTTTTCTATAACAAAGCCCGCCAGGCGAGTATTACCGCAGAAATTTCCGAAATTAGCGCTGGCGTGGCGAGCTTAAGCGCTTAATAAATTAATTAATAATTTTTGTTAATATAATAAGTATATGGTTAAAGAAAAAAGCCAGACCGGCAAAGTCAAACAGATCATCGGCGCGGTCGTTGATGTTACTTTTAGCGGCGAGTTGCCGGAAATTTATACTGCCCTGGAAGTTGAAAGAGGCGGAAATAAATTGGTTTTAGAAACCCAACAGCACATCGGTTTCAATGTCGTCCGGGCGATTGCCATGGGCTCGACTGACGGCCTGAAAAGAGGCGATGAGGTAATCAGTACCGGCGCCGGCATCAGCGTGCCGGTTGGCGAGGGAACTTTAGGCCGGATTTTGAATGTCTTAGGCGAATCCGTGGATGGGAAAGAAGCGGTTAAGCATGAGAAGAAATATGAAATTCATCGCGCGGCTCCGGATTTTGTTGATCAATCAACTAAGACGGAAATTTTAGAAACCGGTATTAAAGTTATTGATTTAATCTGCCCGATTGCCAAAGGTGGCAAAGTCGGTTTATTCGGCGGCGCCGGAGTCGGTAAAACGGTGGTTATCCAGGAATTTATTAATAACATCGCCAAAGCGCACGGCGGCTATTCGGTTTTTGCCGGAGTCGGCGAACGGACGCGCGAAGGTAATGATTTATATCATGAAATGAAAGACGCCGGGGTTTTAGATAAGGTGTCTATGGTTTTCGGCCAGATGAACGAGCCGCCGGGTTGCCGGGCGCGCGTGGCTTTAACCGGCTTATCAATCGCCGAATATTTTCGCGACGAAAAGCATCAAGACGTTTTATTCTTTATTGATAATATTTTCCGTTTCACGCAGGCCGGTTCCGAGGTCTCTACGCTTTTAGGCCGCATGCCTTCGGCGGTCGGCTATCAGCCGACTTTAGCCACGGAAATGGGCGAACTTCAGGAACGGATTACCTCAACCAAGAACGGTTCTATCACTTCAATCCAGGCGGTTTATGTCCCGGCCGATGACTTGACCGATCCGGCACCGGCCACGACTTTCGGCCATTTAGATTCTACGGTTGTCTTATCCCGCTCTTTATCCGAACTTGGTATTTACCCCGCCGTTGATCCGCTTGATTCTTCTTCCACGATTTTAGATCCGAAGATTGTCGGCGCGGAACATTATGAAACCGCCCGCGGCGTTCAAAAGATTTTGCAACGCTATAAAGAACTCCAGGATATTATTGCGATTTTAGGTATGGAAGAATTATCCGACGAAGATAAAATTATCGTTGCCCGCGCCCGGAAGATCCAGAAATTTTTATCCCAGCCCTTTTCAGTCGCTGAAACTTTTACCGGTCGGCCCGGCGAATATGTTAAATTAGCCGATACGATTCGTGGCTTTAAGGAAATTCTGGAAGGTAAGCATGATGATAAGGGCGAGAATGATTTTTATATGAAAGGCGGAATTGATGAAGTCGGGAAATAATAATAACTATGGCTCAGAAAACTATAAAATTTGAAATCGTTACGCCGGAGAGGGTTGTCCTTAAAGAGGAAATTCGCCAGATAACTTTACCGACCACGGAAGGCGAGCTAACGATTTTACCGGAACATATCCCTTTGGTTTCAATTTTGAAGCCGGGCGTTTTAGAAATTAAAAAGCCGGACGGCGAGCTGGAAATCATGGCCGTGTCTGGCGGGTTTTTAGAAGTTTTGCGCGATAAGATTGTTATTTTAGCCGATACGGCCGAACGGGCGATTGAGCTTGATGAAGAACGGATTGAAGCCGCGCGTCAGCGCGCTGAAGAAGCGAAACAGAACGCCGTTAATATCGATCAAGTTGAATTTGCCCGTATTGCCGCGAAACTTGAAAAGGAATTGGCCCGCACCCGCGCTTTGAATAGATGGCGGAGGGTGAAGGGGAAGTAGTAGATGAATATTTTTAATGTAAAATAAAAAGTCCCGGCCGCTAAGCCGGGGCTTTTTTTATAAGGGACTGGTAATGTTTTTTAGTTTTGGAGTTTTTAGGCACGGACTTAATTATAGCGAATTCGCCATAATTAAAAGAAAGACGGATTTGCATAATTGTTTAGGAATCAGTAAAATAAAGGTAGATTTAGATGGCAAAAAATATATCATAATCTCGCATAATATACAAATTTAGCTTGAATTATGGAAATGTTTTGTATAGAAAGGAGCTATGTGAAATTTTGAAATTTTTATTTATTAACTATATAAAAATGAGTAATAAAAAGATTACTAAAAACGAAGCCGCAAAACTAATTAGCTCAATACTGCAAGTAGAAGCTTATTCAGATGCCAAAACAGTTTTTGATATATTTAATGGTTCCTCACATCCGAAAACCGATGAAAAAAGTTTTGGACTAATTGTTATAGAAATGACTCATTTTTATATTAATATCGTAGATAGATTGATTTTTCAACAGCTTAAGGATGAATGTGGCAGAGAAATTTTTTACGAAATAGTAGATCTGATTTTAAAAAACCATCTGGAAACTACTTATAAATCTGAGAAAATTAGCATTCATCCAGATGTATTTTGTAAAATGTTTAGCGATATTCACGAAAAAAGGCAAATAGAATACGGCTCTTATGATTTTCTACCGCAAGAAGAGGGTCTAAAAAATAATTTGTTTTGGGAGTTTGAAAAAAAACTTACTGAGATAGTAGATGTTAAAGAAAATATTCAATTTATTATGATGATACATAGAATGTTGGCACCCGCTGTTGAAAAAATTTCTAAAGTTATTAAAGAAATATTAATTAGCGTTGAATGTAAATAAAAATTTCAGAACATCATATAACAACTAATATGAGGTTCAATAAATTTACCTGTAATATTAACAAGGAATATAAATTTCTTTCATCTAAATTTCACCGCCAAATAATTTAATAAGGATGTGGTAAATTTATCGTATGTGTAAACATTATGGCGCCATCGGCTTACTTACCGCTGTTAACTAAAATAATTTTTATTTTAATTTTTATATGACATTCAAAGAGGTGCAAAAAAAGGTAGTAGAAAATGCTATTAGGTATGGCAAGGAATATAATGTGGAAATTGATGAAGATTTCGCATTGATTAAATTATATGAAGAAATCGGCGAATTTTCACAAGCCGTTTTAATCTATAGGAAAAAAAGCCGTCCTGAAAAGTATGTGGCGGAAGATGTTTCCAAGAAAGAATTGGCTAAAGAACTTGCTGATGTGGTCGGCATGGCGATGGTTAATGCCCATCTTCTTGAAATCGACCTGGAAGAAGCTATTGAAAAAAAATGGATCAATAAAGAATAGGAATATGTCCTATTTGAATCCGACGCGGCTTTAATCCGCGCCTCACATGTGGCAAGGGCGACGCGTCGCTCTATAAATTAATTTAAATATTATGGAAAACAATCATTTTAAAAAAATAATTCCTTCGCAGGAATTGATGGCGCAAGAAAGAACTATATTAGCGAACGAAAGGAACACCTTGGCCTATATCAGGACGGGTTTTTTCGCATTTTTATTAGGTTTCGGTTTGATTAAATTATTTGAATATGACGTTATATTTGTAATCGGCGTTTGGGGCGTGAATATTTTAGGATTAGTGTTTATTATTTTAGGTTTAGTGTATTATCCGATTCGGAAAAGAAAAATTAAATCATATTAACGCTAAATTAAAAAACCAGCCCCGCCAAAACCACTAAAGCAATAATTATCCGGTACCAGCCGAAAGGAACGAAATTATTTTTCTTGATGAATTTAAGGAAGAAGCGGATGCCGATAATCGCGGTTATGAAAGACATTACGAAACCGATAAGCCAGACGATTAAGTCCTGGCTGGTTAAAACGCCGAGCACTCCTCGGCTTTTATAAAGATCATAACCCGTGGCCGCCAGCATGGTCGGCAAGGCGAGTAGGAAAGAAAACTCTACGATATCTTTCCGGCTAATTCCAAGTCCGAGTCCGCCGATAATCGTGGCGGCCGAGCGGGAAACGCCGGGGACAACGGCTAAGCCCTGGCAGCAGCCGACAATCACGGCTTGGCGATAAGAAAGTTTAAGATTCGCGCCGCCATCTTCGGTTGCGGTTTTTTTATTCTCTTCGCGCCGGGAATAATATTTTTCCAAGATAATTAAAATCAAGCCGCCGATCAGGAGCGCCCCGGCAATGATATAAAGATTATCCATTAAATAGTTTTTGATGATTTTATAGCCGGCGAAACCAATAAGCGCCGTCGGAATAAAAGCGGCGGTGATTTTGCCGATCAAGGCGCGGGAAGCGAAAATTCGTTTCCAATATAAAACCGCGACTGCTAAGATCGCGCCGAGCTGAATAGAAATTTCAAAAGTTTTCAAAAAATCAGAGCCCGGTATTTTTAGCCAATCAGCTGCTAAAATCAAATGTGCTGTGGAAGAGATCGGCAGGAATTCAGTAAGGCCTTCAATCAGACCTAAAATAAAGCCATGAAAAATAGTCATAATTTTTTATTTGCTAATAGGGAGCTTGTTTTAAGGCGAGTAAGACATCCGGCTCATTCTGATAAATTTTCCCTTATTTTACTCTATTATCTTACTACAAAAATAATGATGATAATATATTGACATAAGATTATTTATGTGGTATTATGTCAGGAAAATTAATTAGTATTATTAACAAATAAATATATTTAGCCATGAAAAAAATATTATTGATATTATTGTTGTCGGTCGTTGCTTTCGGGCTGACCGCTGTATCGCCAAAAAAGGCGAAGAAGGTAAAACTACAGGACTGCTTTGAGCCAATCTTGCGCTGGCCAATAGAAATCCCGGCTAATTTTTCCTTAGAGAAATTTTATAAAGATACAGGAGATGTTTTTCTGTACTTTAATCGGGATATATTAAAAGGAGCTTTCGATCCGAGTGCGCCGCTTTATACCGGGCGGGAGCATGCTTTTATTTATCGCTTAAAATGCGACTTGAGAAGCGAACAGTGTTTAGAGTTTATCTCTAAACAAAAGGGATCAATGCCGAATGCGCACCGACTATTTATAATTTGGGCACAACTAGAAGGGAATGTTGAGCCGGAAGATGAATCATTTATCTTTGGGCTTGATTATGAAAAAAACCTTTGGTTGAGTAATTATGGTTGCCGCCAAGTTGTGTTCGTTAGTAAAAATATGTACGGTAAATGGGTAAGCAATATCGCTTGCTTTGAGGACGGGGTTCCTAAGGGTAGCTATATTGTGTTCACCCGGAAAAAATAATAAGTCAAATAAGGCCTGTAAAATATAGAAGCCGCGTATTTATATGCGGTTTTTTATTTTACGCAAGCGATTTATTTCAAGCACGCGGCCTGGTTTTATGCTGAACGTGCAGTTTGATTTCGCGGCGCAAGCGCTATCGTAGATTCTAATTTTGTTTTTTATGTCCAGATTTTAACTCTTGACAGCTATTTTTTAAAGGGCTAAAATATTAACAGAATTAGCACTCATTTAATATGACTGCTAAAATAAATTATTTAATATTAGAAAAAATATGAAACTAAACCCACTTTTTAACAATGTCGTGGTTAAGCCCTTAAAAAAAGAGGAGATGACCAAATCCGGAATTGTTTTACCGGAAACGATGGATAAAGAAAAGCCGGAACGCGGCGAAGTCGTTGCTGTTGGCGTTGGCCGTCAGCTTGATAACGGCCAGGTCGCGCTGATGACGGTTAAGGTCGGCGACCAAGTTATGTTTAAAAAATATTCGCCGGATGAAGTAAAAATTGATGGCGAGGAATATTTAGTTTTGAGCGAAAGCGATATCATCGCGATTATAAATAATTAAAATGTAGAGTTTTTTGGAATAGTGTTTTGAGCACCAACATAAAAATACTATTCCAAAAAACCATTATTCTAATATATGTCTAAACAAATTATTTTTGACGAGAAAGCCCGCTTGGCTTTAAAAAGAGGTGTTGACCAATTGGCTAATGCCGTAAAAGTAACGCTCGGCCCGAAAGGCCGGAACGTCGTGATTTCTAAAAGTTATGGTGCGCCGATTATTACTAAAGACGGCGTGACCGTAGCCAAGGAAATCGAACTCGAAGATAAATTCGAGAATATCGGCGCGGAAATTATTAAAGAAGTCGCTTCTAAAACCAATGATGCGGCCGGTGACGGCACGACGACCGCGACCGTTTTAGCACAGGCGATTATTAATGTCGGCTTGAAGTTAGTGGCGGCCGGGGTTAATCCGATTGAAATCCGGCACGGAATTGAGAAACGGACGGCCGAGATCGTGGCCGAACTTAAGAAAATGTCAAAAGAGATTTCTACTAAAGAAGAAATCGCCCAGGTCGCATCTATTTCCGCTAACGACGAAGAAATTGGTAAGATTATTGCCGAAGCCATGGATAGCGTCGGCAAAGAAGGGGTGATCACGGTCGAAGAGGGTCAATCTTTCGGTATCGAGAAGGAAGTAGTCGAAGGCATGCAGTTTGATAAGGGTTATATTTCCCCGTATATGATTACTAACCAGGATACGATGAAAGCGGAAATGAATGACCCTCATATTTTAATTACGGATAAAAAGATTTCTTCGGTTCAGGATATTTTGCCGCTTTTGGAAAAAGTCGTGCAGTCCGGTAAAAAGGACTTGGTAATTATTGCCGAAGATATTGACGGCGAGGCCTTGGCGACTTTTGTGGTTAATAAATTGCGTGGCACTTTTAATGTTTTAGGGATTAAGGCGCCGGGGTTTGGCGATCGGCGTAAAGCGATGTTAGAAGACATCGCGATTTTGACCGGCGGACGGGTTATTACTGAAGAGATTGGCTTAAAATTAGATAAAGCGGAAATCAGCGACCTTGGTTCGGCGCGCAAGGTAGTCGCCTCAAAAGATAATACGACGATTGTGGACGGCAAGGGCGAAGAAAAGGTGATAAAAGCGCGAGTTGAAGCGATTCGAAAAGAAAAAGAATTAGCTGATTCGGATTTTGATAAGGAAAAATTACAAGAACGCTTGGCGAAATTAGCCGGTGGCGTGGCCGTGATTAAAGTCGGTGCGGCTACGGAAACAGAAATGAAAGAAAAGAAATACCGGATTGAAGACGCTCTAAACGCGACCAAAGCGGCTGTGGAAGAAGGGGTCGTGCCGGGCGGCGGTTTGGCTTTGGCAGTCGCTTGTTATGGGGCTGACTTCGCCGGTTTTGAAGAAGAATTAAAAAATGATAATAAACAGGCGGTTGGCGCGAAGATTATTAATCAGGCGATTTTAGAACCGATTAAGCAAATAGCGGCTAATGCCGGCGTAGACGGATCACTTATTTTACAACGGACGATTGAAGAAAATAAAGGCGGAAAAGTTATCAGAGGTTATAATGCCGCGACCGGGGAGTTTGTAGAAATGGTAAAGTCCGGAATCGTTGACCCGACGAAAGTCGTACGTTCGGCTTTGGAAAACGCGGCTTCGGCGGCCATGATGTTTTTAACGACCGAGGCGGTGATTGCGGATAAGCCGGAAAGCAAGGATTGCTCCTGCGGTACCGGCCATGATCATGGCGCCATGGGCGGCATGGGGATGATGTAATTTCTATATGGGCGCCATGGGGATGATGTAATTTCTATTTTTAAAAAAATATTTTAAAGCGAAAGGGCCGATTAATTCCGGCCTTTTTGTTTTATCTTTTTCCCTTAATTTGCTATAATAGGATTATCAATTTTTGTTATTTTTGTTTTAAATTTTTCATAAATTATGCCTAAATTGTCTAAATCAGTAAAGAAAATTTCCGTCAATAAAAAGCGCCATAAACCGCTTGTGGTCGCCGTGTCCGGATACTTTAACCCGCTTCATGTCGGGCATCTGGAAATGATTAAAAAAGCAAAAAAACTTGGTGATAAATTAGTAGTGATTGTTAATAATGATAAGCAGGTAGCTTTAAAAGGTCGGGTGCCGTTCATGTCCGAAAAAGATCGTTTGGCGATTGTGAGCGCTTTGCGCGAGGTTGATAAGGCGGTTTTAGCGATTGATGATTATCAGACGGCCGATGGCCATGTACCAGTTATAAAATCTTTAGCTAAATTAAAACCGGATATTTTTGCTAACGGTGGCGATCGGAAAAATATCAATGATGTGCCGGAATATGAAATTTGCCGGAAATTAGGGATTAAAATGGTTGACGGCCTGGGCAAAAAAATTCGTGCTAGTTCTAAGCTAATTGCTCGGGCGGCGATTTTAAAGAAAAGAAAAAATTAAATAAATTATGTTTGGATATAAGGGGCGGAGATATAACAGAAAAAGATTAGGGGCGAGATTTTTAGTGGCTTTAATCTTATTAGCGGCAATCGTCTTGCTCGCCTTGAATATTTTATTAAAAAAAGAAAAACCCAAACCAACGCCGCTTATTGAAGTGCCGGTAGAGGAAACTATTCGGATTAAAGAGGGCTGGACAACGCGGGATTTGGCTCAATATTTTGAAGAATTGGGGAAATGGCCGGCGGAAGAATTTTTGGATTTAGTCGGGCATCCCTTGGTTGATTATCGCAATAATAAAAGATTGTCAGAGGATAAACAGTTGCCAGCGCCTTATGATTTTTCCGAAAAATTTTCTTTTTTAGCGGATAAGCCGGAATATTATGGTTTAGAAGGATATTTATTCCCGGATACTTATCGGATTTATGCCAGTTCAACGCCGCTTCAGGTCCTTGAGAAAATTCTCGCGAATTTTGACGCAAAGCTCACGCCGGACCTGCGGAAAGAAATAGCACGGCAAGGGAAGACGATTTATGAAATAATTATTATGGCTTCACTGATCGAAAAAGAAGCGCCGGTTTATCAAGGAGATAACGAAAATCGCGACGCCCGGTTGATTAGCGGGATTTTCTGGAATCGTTTAAATATCGGCCAGGGCTTGCAGGCGGACGCGACTTTATCTTATATTCTTAATGATAATAAAGCGGCGCATAGCGGCGCGGAATTGGAAGTTGATTCGCCTTACAATACCTATAAATACCGCGGTTTACCGCCCGGGCCGATTAGTAATCCGAGTTTAGCGGCGATTAAAGCGGCGATTTATCCGCTTGAGTCGGATTATTATTATTTTCTAACGACGCCGGACAAGAAAGTTTTTTATGCTCGGACGTATAATGAACATCTGAATAATAAATATAAATATTTAAAATAAAAACATGTTTGAAGATCAAGCGGAACAAACTAAAATCATTTCTTCCGAGTTAGCCCCGGAAGAAGAAAGCGCTTCGGAAGATAACGCGCCGGTTGTTTCCCGGCCGCCGTGGCGGAAAATCATTATTATCGCCGCCGCCGCTTTAATAGTGATTGCCTTGGTCGCCTTAGTGGCCTTTTTATTGATTAAAAAATCACCATTTAAATCCGCGCCGCCTCTGGAAACAATAGCCGAGCCGGAAGATATTTTTGCTCCGGTCGTCTTGCCGAGTTTTGAGCTTGAAACCGGCGATGAGAACGGTAACGGTGAAGCCGGTGCTTGGACCGAGGCCTTAGAATATCTTAGTTTTGCGGATTTTTACGAGGCGCCGGCGCTAGTAGTCGCGCCGGAGATTTTGGATTATGAATTGCCGCTTAATGTTAAGATTGACGTAATGAATTATTATGATGTTTCTCGGAAGATAAATCTTGATCCGGGACTGGAGAGTTTAAATGAATCCGGTTTCGCGCTGATAGATAATCCTTGGGAAAAAGAGGCCGCGGATTTTTTTGCGGTTTACGCTGAGTTGAACGAAAAACAGTTGCCGCTTATGATTACGGCGGATTTTTTAATCTATAGTTATCAGAATACTTTAAAGCGGACTTTTAAGGACATTGAAGAAAATGTTTTTTATTCTAACCTTTGGGAGGTTAATAAAGAACTCTATGAAATCGCCCGCGATCGCTATGAAGCGCGGTTAGCAATGATCGGCAAAGTTAACGATCCGATTTTAGAAGGAGAGCGCTTGGCCGCGGCTTTTTTTGCGACCGCCTTGGAGCTTTTAAAGCCGGCGCCGGAACAGATCGCGGCGGACGGTGCGGCTGGGAAATTTACTTCGGCGGACGGCGATCGCTTCCAATTCATGATGCCGTCTTATTTGCGCGATGATGTGGCCGCAGAACTTGAGCTTATCCGAGCCGCCAAGGTTCAGTCAAAGTCCCCGGTTTTGCTTTATGACCGCGATTATAAAAATTTCTTGGTACCGAAGGAATATGAAGACAATGCTAAATTGCGTAATTTTTATTTGACAACAAAATGGCTTAATTCTGCTTTTCCGCTTAATTATCAAAGCGGCGATTGTCCGGATTGCCTTTTAGATTGGCCGGATTGGCGTTTGAATTTCATTGCCGCTTCTTTTATTTCTAAAGATTTTTCGTCTCGGGAAGATTTAAAAAATAAATGGGCCCGGGTTTATAAAGTGATGTCGTTTTTTAAGGGTTTGCGTGAGGATTTAAGTTATGTCCATTACCGCGACGCCTTAATGGAAATATTCGGTGAGGAATATAAGATAGAGGAGCTTTTTGATGATGATAATGATGAATCAACAGATAATCTTGAAAAATTGCGACAAAAATTAGCGGCTAAGGAGTTCGCGGCTATTGCCGGCGGTTTGGCGTCGGATAGCCCGGAATTTAAAATCGCGGCCGGTTTACGGATTTTAGCTGAATCTTATTGGCCGAATGATTATATTTTCAGCCACTTACTAAAGCCGGAAGTCGGCGCCTATAGCAACGAGCTTCCGGTTGCGGCTAATAATATTACAATATGTTCGGATAAGGATTTGTATCGCTGTTCTGGATTTGCCTTCGATATTACAAACCTAGTCAAGCCGATTGCCGGTAATGATTATTTTACGGAAAATACCGCGTATGAGGGCTATAATGCAGCTTCAGGAAAATTAAGGCAGGAATTATCTAAAGATATAATTTGGCAAAGCAATAATTATTGGGCGACCTTAGATATAGCGAAAAAGTTTTTAAATATAGATAAAGCGATCCAGCCCTTGTTCGCGCGTTCCTCGGCCTGGGAGAAGAGGACTTTAGAAAGCATGGCCGCGGCCTGGTTGAATCTGCAATTACCATGGGAAAAATTAGGAGCGCCGCTTACGCCGTCATCCGGCGGTTTAAGTTTTTCTCGTTGGACCGAAAATTCTTATGTCGAGCCGAATTTGGCTTTGATTGATGAGCTTATGGCTAATAGCCGGATGGTTATTAAAATGCTTGAGGCCTTGCAATTAGAAAGCCAGACCTATTACGCGCTCCAGGAAATCAAAAAGCTTGAAGAAAACCTGACGGATTTCCGAGGAATTGTTCTTAAAGAATTAGCTGGCGAGAGTTTGAGTCCGAGTGATAATGAAATTATTGCTAATTTTAGCCGGCAGTTTACGGTCATTGATCAGAAGGCGGCGCCGGAACAGAAACAGATAATTTTTAATTTTCCCGGCCAAAAAACTAAATTAAAAGAGGATTTGAGCCATTTAAGATTATTAGTCGTTGCCCATCGCGAGGGAGATAATAAGGTTTTCTCAGTCGGCCCGGTTTGGGATTGGCGTGAGGGAAGGTAAATACTTAGATGTTGGTCTGTTTTAAAGGAGGTAGCTAATTAAATGTTAGTTTATTTTTCGCTAAAATTAGGTATTTTTTTGTTATTAATAATATATTGGTAATAGAGTATACTTAAATTGAAGATTTATGAGTACTCTATATACTATAAAGATAGAGGTTTGACCTGACAAGATTTTATTTCTATATTTACCGCCCATACCTAAACACCCAAACCTCTCCATAGATATCCCACCATTCATCCGCCGCCAGCTTCGCTTCGTTGATAACTCGTCCGCTTTGGTGCCAGTATTTATTAATAATTAGGTAGGCGGTATTAACCCCGGCCAGATCCATCGCTTTTAAAGCGGTCTCTCGGTCGGGTTTTTTGTAAACCATATCTAAGTAGTATTGATATAATGGCCCGCCGGTCGGAATTGGGTAGAAATATAAAGGACCGCTTGGCGTCTGATAATAATGGTTAAAGCCGTAAAGCGAAAGAGCGGCGGCACTTACCTGTTGATTGGCAAGGACGATGTACTGGCCGGTGTTTTGTTCGTCAATTAAGCGGACGGCGGCCAAATCGGCGGCGCTTGTGCTATAACCGCGGGAATTATAATAGCGGTCAAAGCGCGGATAGGAAATATAGAGGGAGGCGGCGAGCAAGGATAAGCCGAGTCCGAGCCAGATGATTTTTGCTATTCTTTCTCGAACATAAATCGCGGCGATCAGGTCGCGCAGGCTAATAAGCAAAAAAGGCAAAAGAAAGATTATAATAATAACTAAGATTCGGCTGGCATAGCTTGCTTGCTCGTAATCAATAAGATTATTAAAACGCAGGCCGCGGCTTAAAAAGTAAGCGATAAGCAGAGCGCCGCTTAAGCTAAACATTGATTTGCTTAGGCGGATTTTTTCTTTCTCGGCGGCCCCGGAATCCGTTCGGCGTTTAAGCCGACGGTAAAAATATATTATTGCCGCGATGATAATAATAATTATAAATACGCGGTAATTATAAAAGATAAAATAAGCGAAATTAAGGAAAATGTTTTCGCTTCCGGCGGCGCGTGGTGTGCCGAATAGTTCGCTAATTAAATTTTTAAGCCAAATCATGGCGTTCCCGCCTTCACCTTTAATCCAGTTTCTGCCGTTCGCGTTCATTCGGCCACCGCTTAATCCGAGCGCCAAAGGCAAGGCCAGGGCGGTAAAAAGAAAGATTAAAATGTTAATTATTTTTTTATAGAATGTTTTTAAATTTTTGCCATATTTTTTATATAAAACCAGGGCGGCGTAAGCTAAGGCCGGCAGGCCGGTTAGCGGATGTACAGCCGCGGCCGATATGGCTAAAAGCGGTGTCCATAAATAATTCCGCGGCTTAAAGCCGGCTAAAATGCTTAAGATTAAGAATAAATAGCTTAGATTTTGCGGCGTCGTAACAATGAAGATTGGGAAGCTTAGGATAAGCAGAAAAAGCGCGGTCAAGAAATTGCTGCTAACGGCACTTTGAAAATTATCTTTTCTGTCCCGCCAATTTTTTAAGAAGCGAAAAATAGCGGTCGGCAAAAATAAAGCGGCGAGCGCCGGCACTAATAATTTATTTAATAAGGCCAAGGAAATTCCGCTTAGTTTATTGAGCATAACCAAGAGGCCGTATTGGCCCAAGTAGTAGGGAGTTTTTGGTAAGACCGCGCCTTTTTCAGCGATTAGTTCCATAGTCGCCTGATGGACAAAAGGGTCAAAGCCATAGCCGATTTTATAAACGATTAAAGCGGCCGAAAAAGACAGGAAGTAATGGAGGGAAAGTAGGGCGGTTTTTTTATTAACGCTTAAGCCGCGGTGAGCTAAAATAAAAACCAATAACAACGAAGCAAATCCGTAGAGCCAAAAAAAGCCGTCCGGCACGACTGACCACGGGGAAATAAGAGCGCGGTCGCTTTGAGCGTTTATTAGCAAGGCAAGCAAACCGGCATAACTTAGGAAGTAGGCGACTAAGCCGAATCGACTGATTATTTTATTTTTTATTCCAGCAGTTTGAATTTTTATTTTGATAGCCTGATTTCCCGCCTCGGCAGTTTGGCTTTCTATCCCGGCGACCTGGTTTTCTATCGCGGTAGATTGGGCTGTTGTTTTAGTATTTCGTTCGGATTTTTTAGCTTGATTTTTGTCCCAGATTTTCCAGCGCCAAATAATCGCGCCGCCGCTCGCGAGCGTTAAAAACGCGGCTAAAATCAAACCTTGACTGTTTAGGGCGTAAAAATAATAAATAAGCGCCCCGAAAATCGTGGCTAAAGACAGAAATAAAAGCAGATAATCATAGGAATTATCGGCAATTTTAGCGAAATTTATCTTTTTCATAAATACTCTTTAATCATAGCAAATTCTTGCTAAAATTGGCAATTTTAGTTAACATAAAGGTAATGAAAATTTTTTGGCGCTATTGCGTGAAAAATCTTAATTTACTCATCGTCATCGGCTTGGCGCTTATTTTCTTTTTCGCTACCTCGTCTTTTAACCGTGTTTCTCAGGATAAAAATTATATTAAATGGTCGTCGCCGGACGAAAACGCTAATTATTTTTTTACGGAAAGGTTTGCCGAGACCGGGCAATTAGCTTTTTTTGATCGGGCGAACTTGATTGGTAGTAATCTGATCATGCCGCGCAGTACGCGAAGCGATTCCGGAACAATCAAGCCGGTGAGCTTCTTGGGTATTATTTTGATTTATGGGTCGATCGCGGCAATTCTCGGTCCGTCTGTCATTCCTTTTTTAACGCCCTTTTTCGCCGCGCTCGGTTTAATCTTTTTTTATCTGATTGTCCGCCGTTTTTTTTCCGCTCGGATTGCTTTATGGTCAGCGGTCCTGCTGGCTGTTTTTCCGGTCTATACTTATTACACGGTTCGGTCAATGTTCCATAATGTTTTATTTATTTCACTATTGCTCGCGGCGGTTTATTTTTTTATTTTAGCTTTAGGCCGTCGAAAAGATTCTGATCAAGATATTTTGCCTTTTGACGTGAAAACTCTGCCGGGGCAACATTATTTAGAGTTATCTTTATCTTTTGTCGCCGGCGTTTTAGCCGGATTGGCGGTCATTACCCGGACTTCGGAATTATTATGGCTTGTTCCGGCCTGGCTCATCGTTTGGCTTTTTTATGCCCGGCGTCTCGGTTGGGCAAAATTATTATTATTTTTGGCTGGCGCTTTTGCGCCTTTAGTTCCGGTTGCTTATTTTAATCAGCTTCTTTATGGCGCTTTCTGGCATGGCGGCTATAATGAAATGAACCGGTCGCTTGATGACTTGGCTCGGTCAAGCGGGGAATTATTCCGGGCGACTTGGCGTGGACAGCTTGATTACTACCGCCATTATGTCGGCACGATTTTCAGGAATGTTTTTTATTTTGGCTTTAAGTATGAACAGTCGCTTGCGATGTTTCGGTATTATGTTTTAGAAATGTTTCCGGTTTTGTTTTATGGCGCTAGTGGCGGTTTTATTATCGTCGGTATTGATAATATCCGCCGCTTTAAAAAGAAATACTTAGTTTATTTTCTAAGCGGCTTGGTTTTGTCTGGGCTTTTGATTTTTTATTACGGCAGCTGGAAATTTAATGATAATCCGGATCCCTCCCGGTTTACGATTGGGAATTCCTATACGCGCTATTGGCTGCCAATTTATTTGTTTTTAATTCCTTTAGCCGCTTTGTTTATTCGGCGGATCGGACGAGCGGCTGCGGTTTTATTTTTTAAGGCAAGCGATCGCGTTAAAAGGCTTATTACTTTAGGTTTAGAAGCGATGACGGTTCTAATAATAGGGATTTTTTCACTTTTCTTTGTGCTATACGGTTCGGAAGAGGGTTTGGTTTATTTATATCATAATAATCGGGCGGAACGGGCGAGCGTGGAAACGGTTTGGAATTTGACTGAGCCGGATGCGGTGATTATTACTCGTTATTATGATAAGCTTTTGTGGCCGGAACGGCGGGTGATTATGGCTAATATCCCGGCGGACGAGCTTTGGCCGGCGGCCCGGCAATTAGCTGATTATTATCCGGTTTATTATTATGATTTTTATTTAGATGAAGCCGCGGTTGACTATCTTAACGAGCGTAAATTACCGCTATACGGCGTGAGTTTAAAATTAAAATTAAAAGTTAATCAGGATTTTGGTTTGTATTGGGTTAGGGCAATGCCGGAGGAGGAAATAGGGGCGGAAGTTGAAATTGAAACAGAGGCAAAAGTGGAGATTGGGACTGAAATGGAGATTGGCGCCGAAGCGGAAGCCGGGGCGCTTGAGTTGGAAAATTAAAATGTGATTGATAAAGTAGAAAAATTGTTATTGATAAAGTAGTAAAATTGTTAAACAGGAAAATTGATGAAAAAGATAAATAATAAAATTTTTCATATTATAACCATCGGTTGCCAGATGAATATCGCAGATAGCGAGCGTCTGGCCGCTTTTTTGGAAAGCCGCGGTTTCCGGGAGGCCGAGGATTTTAAGAGGGCCGGCGTGGCGATAATTAATACTTGCGGTGTCCGGCAGGCGGCGGAAAATCGCGCGGATGCTTTAGTTTTTAGAATTCGGCAGGTGAATCCGCGGGCGAAGATTATTATTATCGGCTGTTTGAGCCGGCGGCCGGATGTTAAAGAACGTTTGGCCGGCCAGGTTGATTTGTTTTTGCCAACCAGCGAAATGACTCGATTGTCAGATTTGTTGGCGGAGATTGGGGCGCGGGATGACGGGGCTAAGTCCTTGTCCTTTGCGCCGATTTTTAGCCGGGATGAAAGACGCTTGGAACAGGGAGAAAAATATTTAAAAATCAAACCGAAATATAAAAATAATTTCAGCGCTTATATTCCGATTGGTAACGGTTGTAATAATTTCTGTTCTTATTGCGTCGTGCCTTATGCCCGCGGCCGTGAGGTTTATCGGTCGGCCGGAGAAATTATTAAAGAAGCGCGCCGTTTAATTAAGGCCGGTTATAAAGAGATTATCTTAATTGCTCAAAATGTTAATAGTTATAAGGATTCAAAATCGGCGATTGATTTTCCGGAACTTTTGTCGTCAGTCGCGTCTTTGCCCGGAAAATTTTGGGTTCGCTTTGCTTCAAGCCACCCTAAAGATTTAAGCGATAAGCTGATTAAGATTATCGGTAAGTCGCCAAAGATTTGTCCTCATCTGCATTTGGCGGTCCAGTCCGGTGATGATCAGATTTTAAAGGCCATGAATCGGAAATATACGGCGGCCGCGTATCGGAAATTAATAAAAAAAATCCGTGCCGTCCGGCCCGGTATCGCGATTACGACGGATGTAATTGTTGGTTTTCCCGGTGAAACTAAAGCACGGTTTGAAAATACGCTTAAGTTATTTAAGGCAATCAAGTTTGATTTGGCCTATATTGCCCGATATAGTCCGCGGCCGGGAACCGCGGCGGCGAAATTAAAAGATAATGTGAATATTGCGGAAAAAAAGCGCCGGGCCTATGTTCTAAACGAAATTTTAAAAGAAACCGCGCTTAGCAATAATAAAAAATATCTTGGCCGGACTTTAGAAGTGTTAGTTGAGGGCCGGAACCGCCAGGGAAAATTATATGGTAAAGCTGGAGGGTATCAGACAGTTTTAATAGAAGAAGCAAATCATAAAAGCGGTGCGGTTTCGAATAAAACCGATTCCGCATCAAAGACAAGCGGACCAAGCAAGCTGATTGGGAAATTTGTGATGGTTAAAATAATTAGGGCAAGAGCGTTTGGGCTGGAAGGGGAGACAGTCGGATAGATATAGAAAGTCGAACGAAGAGAGGCCGTTTTAATGAAAATATTTTAAGAGAGGCTTGTGATAATTCCAAACTTATAACATTCCAGTAAATTTTAACAAAGAAAAAAGGGAGTATTGTAACTCCCTCGTAAAACTCCTTTCTTTAAATTTTAAACTTCAGTGTGACCGGATTCTTTCTGCTACGTTTAAATTTGAAAAGCAACTGCATGGCGATATATCGCCAGAAATAAATGTTAATGTTCTCATAATGAACCCCCTCCCGCACTGCGGGTTTTAAAAAGTTTAACAATATAAAAATCACTACTTATATTATAATATAGAAATCAGATTATGAAAAGTAACCTTATCCACAATAAAAAACCCTTAAAAATAAAGAATAAGCCGAAGGTTTTGGCGATTTTAGGGTCGACTTCAAGCGGTAAGACTGCACTGGCCGTCCGCTTGGCCGCGGAATTTAACGGTGAAATCGTAAGTGCTGATAGTCGCCAGGTTTATAAAGGAATGGATATTGGCACGGGTAAGGATTTGAAGGAATATCGGGTTGGTCGAAAAAAAATCCCTTATCATTTAATTGACGTAGCTAATCCGCGTCTCCGTTTTGATTTAGCTAAATACCAGAAAGCCGCGTTTAAGGCAATCGAAGATATTTTGCGCCGCGGGAAACTCCCGATTGTCGTTGGCGGCAGTGGTCTTTATCTCCAGTCGCTCGTTGATAATTATAATCTTTCTTCGGCTGCGCCGCGCCAGGCCGAGCGTCGGGAATGGGAGAAAAAGATGTCGGCGGCCGGACTCATGGAAATGATTAGGGAGCTCAAACCGGATTTTGCGGCCCGAATAAATAACAGCGACCGGCATAATGTTCGGCGCTTGGCGCGCTATCTAGAAATAATCAGAGCCGGAGCTTTGGAAAAAATTAGCCGGAAGGAAACGCCTTATGATTGGCTGATTTTAAGCCTTGATTGTCCGGAAAAGATTTTACGCGAGCGGATTGTCCAACGGCTTTTGGAGCGGCTGGAAAAAGAGGGCTTAGTCGCGGAAGTAAAAAGGCTTAATGACCAAGGGCTTTCCTGGGAGCGCTTAAAATCTTTCGGGCTTGAGTATAAATTCGTGAGTGCGCATCTGCTCGGTGAATTAAGCTATCCGGAAATGGTGGAAAAATTAAGCACGGCGATTTATCGTTTTGCTAAACGGCAAAAGACCTGGTTCCGGCGTTGGGAAAAGCAGGGGCGGGAGATTAATTGGACAAAAAGTGAGTCGGCGGCCCGCCGGACGATTAGCCGTTGGCGAAAGAAATATTTTTAGGTCGATTACCAGCGGCATTTTTTATGCGGTAGTTGCTTATAAAGCAACATTAATTTGGTTGGCGCTGGCATTAAAATTTAGTTGGTCTAGATATTAAAAAAGCCTCTTGGTGAGGCTTTTTTCTTTTCTTCGGTTTAAAAATCTTCGATACAGGCTGAGCTGTATTCTGATCGATTCCGATGTCCGGAAAGATGAGGATCAAGCTCGATGTTTTTTAACGCCTGTCTTACCCGTTCGGTTTTCGGGAGGTTTAAGGGATAACGGGAAGGGTTTATTTTTATCCCCTGATTTTTAATTTCAAATTTTTTTCCATTCATTTTTTTACCACGTGTTTACCCCGGTTTTTCCGGTCTCGCCCGTGGTTCGTTTTTAAGGTTAATATAAAGAACTATTTATTTTATTTATTATTACGATAATGTCAATATCAAGGAACAGTTGATATGGTGCGGTCAACCCAGTGGTGCGCTAAACCGATGTCGACGTTAGCTATTTTGATTCTTCTAGGTATTTTTCCAACAATTCCTTAAGAATTTCCGGGTTGGCTTTACCGCGGGTCGCGGCCATTCCTTGGCCGATGAAAAATTGCAGAACATTGGTTTTGCCCGCCCGGTATTGTTCGGCTTGTGTCGGATGCGCGGCAATTATTTCTTTAACGGCCGCTTCTAATTCCGCGCTATTATCAATCTGTTTTAATCCCATTTCGTCCATTAAATCGGTCGGATCGCCGCCTTGTTCATACATTATTTCCAAAAGTTTCTGTCCGGCCGAAGAATTAACTTTTCCTTGATAGACCAGGCAGACCAGTTCAGCAAAATTTTCCGCTGTTATCTTTAAATCGCCGATTTTTTTATTGTCGGCGTTAAGATGTTTTAAAAGCTCGCTGGTAATCCAATTGCCGGCGGTTTTTGAAAGTCGCCGTTCTTGGCGTTCTTCTTCGTCGCCGTTCGCTTCAATCCAGGCGTCAAGTTCAGACAAGACATTTTCCGTCCAGTCGGCTAATTTTTTATCGGTCGTTAAAATCTCCGCCATTTCTTCTTTAAACCAGAACTCTTTCATGAAACGCTGTTTTTTCGCCAAAGGCAATTCCGGCAGTCCGGCGCGCAGGCGCATAATCAGATCTTCTTTTATTTCCAGCGGCGGGATATCCGGTTCCGGAAAATAACGGTAATCGGCTGAAGTTTCTTTTTTTCGTTGACTGACCGTTTCGCCAATATTTTCATTCCAGCCGCGCGTTTCCGCGTCAATTTTTCCGCTATTATCTAAGAGTTCGGTTTGCCGTTTAACTTCAAAATTAATCGCTTTTTCTACGGCCTTGAAAGAGTTGATGTTTTTTACTTCAACTTTAGCATTAAGGGAGTTTTTATTTCCAAATAAGCCGTGGCTCTTTGGTAGAATTTGGCCATCACGGTATTCCCAAGCGCCAGGTTTCTGGATACTTATATTCGCTTCGCAACGCATCTCGCCTTTTTCCATATCAGCGTTACTGATATCAAGATAGCGCAGGATTTGTTGGTAGGCCTGGCAGAATTTTTTAGCAGTCGCGGCGTCTTTGATTACCGGCTCAGTGACGAGTTCCATTAGCGGCGTGCCGGCGCGGTTAAAATCAATTAGAGTATAGTTTTTGTCTTTAAAATGAAGCGATTGCCCGGTGTCTTCTTCAAGATGAATCCGAGTAACGAGAATTTTTTCGCCGTCTATTTCTAAGTAGCCGTTGGCGGCTAAGGGTTGGTCGTATTGGGAAATTTGGTAGCCCTTGGGTAGATCAGGATAAAAATAATTTTTGCGGTCGAATTTTGAAAGCTGGCTGATTTGGCAATTCAAAGCCAGGCCGGTTAAGATTGTCCAGTCAATCGCGGTTTTATTCGGGACCGGCAAGGTTCCGGGATGCCCGAGGCAGATCGGGCAGACCGTCGTGTTCGGCGCCTTGCCCGCGGCGTCGTTATCGCAGGCGCAGAACATCTTGCTTTTAGTTTTTAGCTCGGCATGGATTTCCAAGCCGATAATGATATCATATTTCATGTTTATAATTTTGGGTGATTGATTTATGGGAAATTATGCTTAAAAAAGCATTCGGCGACAGCCCCTTATATTATAACAAGTTTAACTCCGGCGGTCTAAAATTTTGATTTAGGAATTATCTTGAGCAAGCGCTTATTAATTAGGCTTGGACGAAGTTTCGGATTAATATATCAATTTTATAGTTATAAATCAAGCCCGGATACCACATTCCAGACGAGCTCGCTGATTTCTTCCCGACTCATGATTTTGTTATCTCGCGTGCAGTTTATCAGTTTAAAATTCGGGAAGTCAGTGGCGATTTCGCAATAGACGGCTTCGGCTTTTTTTAAATGATTAAAATCCTCTTCATGAATATCTTTAGTCTTGCCGTTCCAATCTTCACGTACCCGTTGTTTCGCTAGCTCCTGGGAAATCTCCGCTTCAACCCGGAGGATTAGCGACAAGTCCGCCTCGGGAATTTCAAAAATTTTATATTCAAGCTCATAGAGCCATTGGAAAAATTTTTTTCGTTCGGCCGGGTCAGTAATTTTCGCGCCTTGGTGGCCCATGTTGGCGCTGGTGTAGCGGTTGGCCAGGACGATTTTTCCTTCGGCGAGCCAAGTACGGATTTTAAAACTCGCGTCATAGCGGTCGGCGGCGTAGAAAATAGAGGCCTTATAAGGTCCGACTTCTTCAGCCGAACCGTATTTACCGGACAAATATTCTTCAACCAAGCCGGCCGATTTCGTATTGTATTGCGGAAAATCAGCGATTGCGACAATGCGTCCGGCCGCTTCTAAGCGATTTTTCAAAAGTTCAAGCTGGGTCGTTTTGCCCGAGCCGTCCGTGCCGTCAATCACAATAAATTTTCCTTTGTTATTATTCATATTTGATTTGTTCGGATTTTATTTCGTTTAAAATTTAGATTTTTAGGTTGAATAGTTATGTGTTTTATTTATTTAAGAAATCCGCACGGCAGTATTACCGATTATCGCCGCTACCGCCGATTTGGCCGCGTTCTAGGCGGGAAAGTAATTTTTTTATATTTTCCATGGCAATATTTTCCAAATCAATACCTAATTCCGTCGCGATTTGTGCGATATACCATAAGACATCGCCCAATTCTTTTTTTAATTCTTCGCGATCAGTATTGCCAATTTGACCGTCTTTGTCGCGGATTATTTTTTTTATTTTTTCCGCCACTTCACCGGTTTCGCCGGCCAAGCCGAGAGTCGGATAAACATAATTTCCTCCCTTATTCGGATAAAGCGCGGTGCGTTGAGATTCTTTTTGGTATTCGGCAAAGGTCATATTAGTATTAGTGTTTTATTATGGAGCTGTCGCTAAATATTTTTTTATCTTAGCGATGATTTTGTTGACTTGTTTTAGCGTTGCTTTTTAATTTCTCCGATAATCTTATCAATTTGCGCGTATAATTCTTCAAAGGTTCCGTTATTATCTAATTTATATTTAGCCGTAGCCATAACCGTCGGGATTTCTTGTTCTGCTTCTTTTTGGTCGTCAACCTGGAATTCGGCAAAAGTTTTTTCAGTGTCGCCGGCGTTCTCGTTACGGCGCACCATGCGTTCATAGCGGGTTTTTGCTTCAACTTCAATTCCGATTATATGAAGATCCGGAAATTTTTCTGTTAAATTTTTAACATCATCCAGGCGCCGGATACCGTCGATAATAATTATCTCATGATCATCCCGAATAATGTCTTCAATTATTACGCGGGCTAGAAGATCACTGCCGAAGCGGGTGCGTAGGTCTAAAGATAGGTTTTGCAGGTTATTCCGATCAATCGGTAGATAGAGGCGGTTTAGGATATCGCGTAGGACCGTGGAATAGCGATGGCTGGAAGCACCATACTTTTCCATAATGTATTTTTTACAGGCGTCTTTGCCGCTGGCGATGCGTCCGACAAAACCGAGGATAGTTTTAGGCATAGTTATTTGAGCACTTGGTAGTGCAGCATTATAGTATTATCGTTTAGTTTTTTCATTTCCAGAAGCCTTAGATCTGCGTCAAGATCTTTATTAAATAGCGATAGTCCGGCGCCGAAAATTTTTGGTTCGACAGTCAGGATTATTTCTGAAATTAATTTTTTTTCTAGAAATAGAGAATTAAGGAAGGCGCCGCCGCCGAGCAGGGCGGATTTATAACCCATTTTTTCTAATTCATCTAAAATTGCGGCCGGTTCGCCTTTTACCCATTTTACCCCGTCTATTTCCGGCGGATTATTATTTTCCGAAAAAACCACGTTCAAACGCCCGGACAAAGGCGAGGGGAAGGTCTTGAAAGTATTTTCGCCCATCATAATTACGCCGTGGGATTTAGAAACTTCCACAAAAAGCTTCTTGTCTTCGCGGCTGGTCCAATCGGCTAATTGGTTTTTATCTTTGGCGATTTTACCGTCAACGGTTATCGCCATCATCATAGTAACGGGAATCATATTTATGTAAACGATTTCACGACTTTAGGCCGTGAAGCCGGATTTTTAATTATCCATTAGTATTTATAAATCTTAAATCGCAATCGGCGCTTTAATGCCGGGATAAGGATCATAATCCTCTAAAGTAAAATCTTCGTACTTGAAAGCAAAGATATCTTTTACATCCGGATTGATAGTCATTTTCGGCAAGGACCGCGGTTCGCGGCTTAACTGTAATTTAACCTGGTCTAAATGGTTATTATAAATATGTAAGTCGCCGAAAGTATGGACGAATTCGCCGAGTTTCTTTCCGCAAACTTGAGCCATCATCATTGTTAACAAGGCGTAAGAAGCGATATTAAAAGGAACGCCTAAAAAGATATCAGCACTGCGTTGGTATAGTTGGCAGGATAATTTATCATCATGGGAAACGTAGAATTGGAATATCGTATGACAAGGCGGCGGGGCGGTTTTTTTACCGCCGATTAAAGCCCGCAAATCCCCGACATTCCACCCACTAACGATAATTCGTCGAGAAGAGGGATTATTTTTAATCATCTCCACGGCTTCGGCGATTTGGTTTATTTTTTCGCCATTCGGCGCTTCCCAGGCGGTCCACTGCTTTCCGTAAATCGGTCCGAGATTGCCGTTTTCATCCGCCCATTCGTTCCAGATCGTCACGCCGTTATCGTTTAGATATTTTATATTAGTGTCGCCTTTTAGGAACCAGAGCAATTCATAGATGATTGATTTTAAATGGACTTTTTTCGTTGTGACCAAAGGGAAACCGGCGCTTAGGTCGTAGCGCGCTTGTCGGCCGAAGACGCTGATCGTGCCCGTGCCGGTCCGGTCGTCTTTCCCTTGGCCGTTTTCCAGGACATCACGTAATAAATCTAAATATTGTTTCATAAAATTTGATTATTAAATTTATTAGCCGATGAAGAAGTTTATTTTTAATTTAAAGAGTTCAAATTATGTTTATTGGTTTCTGTTTCGTTTATTGATCCTCGTATTTAGTCATTTCATTACTCGCCAAAACATAAGCGATACCGGCTTGTTGGAAAATTTCCTTGCTTCTCTGTCCGGCGTGATAGTCCTGGGCGCAGACCACGCGTTTGATGCCAGCGTTAATAATCATTTTTGCGCAAGTATAGCAAGGAGTCATTTTTACATATATTGTCGCGCCATCCATAGCAATACCCATGCGGGCCGCTTCGCAGATTGCGTTCTGTTCGGCATGCGTTGTTCGGATACAATGGCGGGAAGTCGTCCCGTCTTCGTTGACGACGGTGTGCATCTCATGGCCGACTTCATCGCAGTGTGGCAGGCCGACTGGTGATCCGGCATAGCCGGTAGCGATTATCCGGTTATTACGAGTTACGACACAACCGGCTCGGCCCCGATCACAGGAGCCGCGACTGCCAACCATTTCCACGATCTTTAAAAAGTATTCATCCCAGGAAGGACGGCGGTAAACTTCGTTTTTTTTATCGTCTACCGTTGAAGAATCATTATTTTTTTTCATATTTTACGGTAATTAAACCGGTCGGTTTAGGCGACCGGAGTTTAAAGATTTATTATCTATATTTTAACTCATTTTTATAATAAAAGAAATCTTGACAGATGATATTTTATGTCTTGTTTGGGCTGGTAAAAAAGGGGGAAAAGAGCTAAACTATAAGCAGAGCCGGATTAACGGCTTGCTTCTTAAAACATTATTATGTTGACTAAATATATTGAAAAATTAGCTAATAATAAAGAAATATATTTACGAATTAAGGTTTTGCCCGGTGCCGGTGAAACGGCTTTTTTAGATAAAATGGCCGACGGGACGCTTAAAATTGCGGTTGCCGCCCCGCCGGAGAAAGGCAAGGCTAATAAAGAGTTGATTGATTTTTTGGCGGAGCAGATGGGAGTCAGGAAATATCAAATAAAAGTTGCTAGCGGTGCCGGCGCTCGGATAAAATTAGTTAAGATCAGTCGATAGGTGCGATAAGGCTAGCTGATTGATGTAATTTTATCCGAGTGAGTTTGGCGGCGCCAAAAGCACATCGCTTATTTTTTAGAAGGCCATATAAACTATCGTTCGCCGGCATTGGTATAACATTTGTATTATGGATCTATCGATAATCATCGTTTCTTGGAATGTCAAAGATAAATTAAGAGAAAATCTACGGGCCTTATTCGCTTCGTCGGGTGATTTTAAATTTGAAGTTTTTGTGGTTGATAATGCTTCGGCCGATGGAAGCGTAGCGATGGTGCGTGATGAATTTCCGACGGTTCGTCTAATAGCGAATGAAGATAATTTCGGTTTTGCCAAGGCGAATAATCAAGCAATCAGGCAGGCCACCGGGGAATTTATCCTTCTCCTTAATCCGGATATGCGTGTGCGACCGGATACTTTGGGAAATATTTTAAATTGGGCCAAGGAAAATCCGGCGGCCACGGTTACCGGATGTCGCTTAGTCAATGAAAAAGGCAAAACTGTCAGACAGGCCCGCCGTTTCCCTAAATTTTTGAATCAGCTATTAATTACTTTAAAAGTGCCGCATTTGATCCCGTCCGCGGTTAATAAATATTTAATGGCGGATTTTGATTATTCTAAGGCGGCCAAGGTTGATTCTATCCGCGGCGCGTTTTTTTTAATCAATCGCGAGAATTATAAAAAAATTAGCGGCTCGGAGCAGCCGTTGCTCGATGAAAGATATTTTATTTGGTTTGAAGAAGTTGATTTTTGCCGTCAGGTATATGAATTAGGCGGCGAGGTCTGGTATACGCCGGCGGCTGAGTGTCTTGATTACGTTGGCGCGAGTTTTAACCAGGTTAAACGCGGTCAGACCCAAAAATATTTTAGAGAATCAATGTTAAAATATTTTCAGAAATGGGGGAAGAAGTGGGAATATTTTATTTTAAAAATAGTTTGGGGGATTATTAGGATTTTGGTATAAAAAATATTTTTTTGTTTTTATGATAAAAAAAGTCGGAATAATTTTAGTTAATTATAAAGATTATGCTGAGCGTTTTTTAGCGCCTTGCCGCGATTCTTTGCGCGCTCAGGATTATCCGGTCGAGCAAACACGGATTTATATTATTGATAACGCTTCGACGCCGGAATCGCTTACTTATTTAAAAAATAGTTATCCGGAAGCGACGGTTTTGCCGCGGCCGGACGGAAATTATGCCGCCGCTAATAACCTTGGTTTTAAAGAAGTGATTAAAGACGGCTGTGAATATTTGGTGACGCTTAATATGGACACGGAATTGGCGTCGCAATGGTTAAAAGAATTAGTAAAAGCTTTAGATAATAATCCGTCCGCCGGAATCGCTCAGGCGAAAATTCTTTTATATCCGAAAGATGAGACAGGAAAATCCCGACCAAAAATAAATAGTTTAGGTAATATTATTCATTATCTCGGCTTTGGTTTTACGTCCGATTATGGCGCGCCGGATAAAGAAATTTTCGGTTATCCGGAAATCAAGGGTTATGCCAGCGGTTGTGCCTTTATTATCCGCCGAGAAGTTTTTGAGCAAGTTGGCGGTTATAATGAAGAATTTTACATGTATCATGATGATTCAGAGTTGAGTTTAAAAGTGAAATTAGCCGGTTATAAGATTATTTTGGCGCCGCGGGCGGTCGTTTATCATAAATATGAATTCAAACGCAGTACTAAGATGATTTATTACATGGAACGGAATCGCTATCTGACTCTGCTTATTTTTTACCCTTATCGTTTTCTGGCTTGGATTTTTTTACCGCTCTTTTTTTTAGATTTAGGAATGTTATTTTATGCGCTTTTAGGCGGCTGGTTTAAGGAAGAAATTAAGATTTATAGTTATTTTTTTAAACGCCGGACTTATGATATGATTGCTAAGGAGCGGGCGCGGCTAAAGAGTTTTAGTACGGTGCCGTTTGAAGAAATTGCCCGTGATTTTGAGGGACGGATTATGTTCCAGGAAATTTCCAATCCGATATTAAAGTATATCGCCAACCCCTTGATGAATATATATTGGCGTTTAGTAAGGTTATTTGTTTGATTTATAATTAAAGCCGTTCGGGCGGCAATGCTCCTGAGCGCCTGTAATTTCGTAGAGTAAAATTTATCGCCGGCCGGTCGCCTCCGCCGGCTGGCGGGGGTGGCCGGAGAAGAGGCGGTAAATTTTACCACAGAAATTACCGAAGCGAAGGAGTGTTGCCGACGAACGGCCTAGCTGCCTTTATTTGTTTGATTATTGTCTATGGAATTATCAATTATCATCGTTAACTATAAGAGCCGCGCTAAACTGTTAAATTGTTTGGAGTCCATTATCGGCGCCGGGCTTAGTTTTTTAAATTATGAAATCATTGTCGTTGATAATGATTCCGGCGATGATTTAGAGGATTTGCCGGTGCGTTATCCGAATTTACGCCCGATAAAGAGCGCAAAAAATTCAGGCATGGGTGGCGGGAATAATTTAGGTATCAAGAATTCCCGGGGCGAATTTATTTTAATCCTTAATCCGGACACGGTAATAAAAGACAGAGCGATTAATACCCTATTAAATTATTTGAAAAATAATCCGGCGGTCGGAATTGTCGGTCCGAAATTAATTTATCCAGATGGGTCTTTGCAGGCCTCTTGCGCCCGTTGGCCGGTCTTTCTGATGCCTTTTCTGCGGCGGACCTTTTTAGGAGATTATTTTAAAAATATTCGCGATCGCTTTACCATGAATGATTTTGACCATAATTCGATTAGAGAGGTTGATTGGCTTATGGGTTCATGCTTGTTGTTCCGGCGACGTTTGATGCAATCGACCGGCGACTTATTCGAGCCCCTGTTTGATGAGCGTTATTTTATGTATTTTGAAGATATTGATCTCTGCCGGCAGGTCTGGGCTAAAGGTTTTTCGGTAGTTTATAATCCGGATGCGGTCGTTATTCATGATCATAAACGGCAGAGCGCTGATCATCCTTGGTATTTCGCGGTATTTTTAAGCCATCTCGCTTGGCAGCATATCGCTTCCTGGCTGAAGTATTTTATGAAATGGGGCTTTAAGGTCAAAATCAAGAATCAAACGGGAGTCAAGAGATAAATTTAAGATGATAAATAAAAAATATATGTTACAGAGCAAGACATTAAAAAATAACGTTAGGCCGAAAATTAAAAAGGCAATTTTGCCGGTCGCCGGTTTTGGAACGCGTTTTTTGCCCGCGACTAAGGCCCAGCCCAAAGAAATGCTGATGATCGTTGATAAACCGGTAATCCAGTATTTAGTGGAAGAGGCGGTAGCTGCTGGCATTGAAGAAATAATTTTCGTCACTGGCCGGGGCAAACGGGCGATTGAGGACCATTTTGATTATTCTTTTGAATTGGAAAAGACCTTAGTAGAGAAAAATAAATTAGATTTAGTAAAAAAAGTTAAGGAAATTGAAAACTTGGCGCGTTTTTCCTATGTCCGTCAGCCGATTCCACTCGGCGACGGCCAGGCAATCAGTTGTGCGGCGCATCTTATTGCCGAGGACGAACCGGTATTGGTAATGTTCGGCGACACTCTTTATGACGCGCCGATTTCGCCGGTTAAGCAGATAATGGATGTTTACGAAAAGTATGGCGATCCGGTCGTCGGCCTTTCCGCCGTGGATAAAAATGAAGTTGATAAATTCGGAGTGATTGACGGCGTGGATTTGGGCGATGGCGCTTATGAAATAAAAAGGATCGTAGAGAAGCCGACGGTCAGCGCGGCGCCGTCTAATTTAGCAGCTGTCGGAATATATGTAATCACGCCGCCGGTTTTTAATATTTTAAACGGGATGCGTTCCGGCAAGTCCGGCGAGATTCGCCTAGCCGATGCCTTTGATGAATTATTACAGCAAGGTCAGCCACTTTATGGTAAGAAGATAGAGGGTGAATGGTTAGACACGGGGAATAAATTTAATTTTATTAAGGCGACCTTGAAGTTGGGCCTGAAAGATAAGGAGATTGGCGAAGATTTGAAAAAGTTGATAAAAGAGTTAGGGAAGTAGCGAGCTTGAAAGATGAAGAAATTAAAAAGGGCCGCATCAGCGACCCTTTTTTAATTATCAATTTTCTTGAGGCTTATTTTTTCAATTTCTATTGCAGTATTAATTTATAAATTCCTTCTTGTTGGCCGACGTGCGCCCAAAAATATAGAATATTATTTTTTCCATCAAGTACCGGAGAGGTAATTTTTCCGGTCCGAAAAATTGTAGTCGCGATATTATTTTTTAAATCCAGAGCGTTCAAGCTCCAGTTGCTGGAGAATATTAAATAATCTTTATTTTTATTCCAGATAATTTGGTTTATTTCTTCACCGACCCGAGTGACAAGCGAGGAGGAATTTTTTTCAAGATTAAAAGAATGGATTTCCCAGCTATTATTATAGAATAGATTTTTATCATCTATCCAGGCCCACGAAGCGGCGTTTTTAATCGTTTTAATATCGCTGAGATTATCTGGATTTATTAAATATAAAGTTTTATTTTGTCCGTCGTAAAGTGTCAGGGATTTTTGTTGATCGCGGATAAAGCGGTAGTCAGCCACGCCCGGGAGCTCCGCTTCCTGTATGATTTTTCCGTCTGTAAGGGAATATTTTTTTATTTTCGTCCGGCCGGTGGCATTAAGAGCTACAAAAAATATTTCGTTATTCCGCGGTTCGTAGCTTGAATATTTTTCTCCGGAAACGATAGTCATGACGGTTTTTTGGCCGAGGTTCAGATAGGCCAAAGAATTTTTAAAGCGGTAATAAAGGCGGTCGTTATTTTCGTCATAATACCATTTATCAGCTTCAGCTCCGATGAGGGCGGCGTAATCGGCTACACTATTTTTTTCTAAGTCAAACAAGCGCCCGTCGTTTAATAATTTTTCATCTTCAAGCAGCCATTCGCCCGGCCCCGTCAGCTTTTCATTTTCCAACTCGACCGCGCGTCCGGTTTTGAGGTTTATGATTTGGCCGCTGGCCGGCAGATATAGATAATTTCGTTCGGCGCTTATTTTTAAATCACCATCCGGAGCGGCGGCGATAAATAACGGCAGTTCATCGCGGAAAAGATTAACGTCTTCCAAAAAAGTCGTTTGGCCGGAATGGACGCTTATTTTTTTCTCAAACGGCTGATAGCCCTCACGCCTCAATACTAGATTGTATTCACCCGGCAGGACATTACGAATTTTAGCCGGCGTAGTCAGTTCAGTTTTTTTAAAAGATATTATCGGCGAGGCGTTTTTAGTTTCGCCATTAAGATAGATAATCGCGCCGCGCGGATTGGTATCAAGATTAATCATTCCGGTTTTTATCAGGAGGCGGTTAAATTTCAAAGGCCAGCTTAAATTGAATTTATAACCGGAAGCGTAAAGCGACGTAAAAATCGTGCCGAGCACGAAAAAAATAATGAAGAATATGAAGATTAAATCACGGGTTTTTTTGGACATAGGATAGAGGCGCGCGGCCTGGTTTTATCAGTTTCGAATGATAATATTTAATCTGTCCGGCTGATATCGGCGCCCAAGGAGCGCAAACGTTCGTCTAATTTTTCATAGCCGCGATCGATTTGATAGATATTATCTATTTCTGTTTGCCCCTCAGCGATTAGAGCGGCGATAATCAACGCGATGCCGGCGCGGATATCCGGACTAATTAGTTTTTTCCCATATAATTTAGTCGGGCCGCTGATAACGACGCGATGCGGATCGCACATAATGATATTGGCGCCCATCTGCGAGAGCATATCGGTCCAAATTAGGCGGCGATCATAAATCGTTTCTTGGATTAAGGATTGCCCCTGCGCTTGAGTCATTAGAACGACGTAAGGCGATTGTAGGTCGGTCGGGAAACCGGGGTATTCATGGGTCCTTAGATTATAAGGCCGGATGTTATCTGATTTTTTCATGAGTAAATAATCTTCGCCTTTTTCGTAGTTAACGCCGATCTTATCAAAGATGGCCAACAAGCTTAAAATATGATTCGGGTTGCAATTAGTAATTTTTATCTCCGAATTAGTCGCGGCCGCCATTAAAGCGAAAGAACCGGTTTCCATGCGGTCGGGAATAATTTCAAAAGTTCCGGCGCTTAATTTGGCCACGCCTTCAATTATTATTGTCGGCGTGCCGGCACCGCTTATTTTTGCTCCCTGGGAATTTAAATAATCAGCTAAAGCGGTGATTTCCGGTTCCATGGCGCAGTTACGCAGAGTAGTTTGACCAGCAGCCAGGCAGGCGCTTATCATTAAGCTTTGCGTCCCGGTAACCGAGGTCGTAGTGAAGAAAAAGTCGCAGCCATGGAGCCGCCGGCTTTTTAAGTGATAATATTTTTCATCAATTTCCACAGAAGCCCCCATGGCTTTAAATCCTTCCAAAAAGAGATCAATCGGCCGCCCGCCAGCGCCGATAACGCAACCGCCGGGATGGGGGAATTTAACTTCGCCTAAACGAGCTAAAAGCGGGCCGACGAACATAATTGAGGTCCGGAATTTATCCGCGATTTGCGGATCCAATTCAATTTTTTTTACCGCGGATGTATTTATCTTTATTTCCCCGGCGTCATTTGTAATTTCCGCGCCTAAATTTTGCAATAGCTCTAAAGATTTTTGCACTCCGTCAATAAGCGGTACCCGGTGTAAAGTAATTGTTTCGTTTGATAATAAAGCGACTGGGAGCATTATTTGGGCGTTATTTTTTGCGCCACTCACCGTAATTTCGCCGCTAAGTTTGCGGCCGCCGTTAATAATGAATTTTGCCATATTTGTAAAGCGATTTTATGTTTATTTATGAGATAACTATAGCTCATTTGTTGACATTTTTCAAATATCTGCTATTATGGAGTAATGTTAAGAAAAAATCGATAATTTTTAAATTTTATGGGAAAGATTGCAGTGATTAAAACCGGCGGCAAACAATATAAGGTTAAAGAGGGCGAGACCGTCAAGGTTGAGAAATTAGCCGCGGAAAAAGGCAAGAAAATCAAATTAGAAACTTTATTAATCGCCGAGGGCGATAAATTGGAATTGGGCCGTCCGTCTTTAGGCGAAAAAGTTGAGGCGGAAGTTTTAGAAACTGCTAAGGGCGATAAGGTAACAGTGGTAAAATATAAGAATAAGACTCGTTATAAGCGGACGCTCGGCCATCGCCAACCATTTACCGCTTTAAAGATCGCTAAGATCGGTTAAGTTTTTAGAAATTTAGAATAACGAATTTTAAAAGTCCATCCTCTTCGGGGATGGGCTTTTGTCAAGAATTATTTCTACTTCATCTCGCCGCGATTTTTAAGCGCACTACTTAAAGTTAGTTCGTCAGCGTATTCAAGATCCGATCCGGCCGGCAGACCTTTAGCTAAACGGCTTATTTTCAAATGATTTTTTAAAAGTTTGTTTAGATATAACGCCGTGGTTTCGCCTTCCAGAGTAAAATTTAAAGCCAAGATAATTTCCTGGATTTTTTCCGTTTTTATCTTTTTTATTAATTTATCAATATTCAAATCAGCCGGTTGGATTTCATTGATCGTATTTATCAGACCGCCAAGCACGAAATAGTGGCCGCCAAACTGTTTTGTTGCCTCAATCGCCGCCAGATCCTGGGTGTTTTCTACGACGCATAGAATTCCGGCTCGGCGATTCCGGTCGGCACAGATTTGGCAAGGATCGCTGGCCGCGATTGCCTGGCAGGAGCGGCAAATCGTGGTCTTTTCTTTTAAGACGCTAATCGCTTCGCTTAAGTCCTTTAATTTCTCCTTGTTCTGCCGCAATAAATAAAAAACGTAGCGTTCGGCCGTTTTTGGTCCGACGCTTGGGAGTTCAGATAGCTTATTGATTAGGTCTTGGATAGCCGGAGGGTATTTCATTAAATTAGCTGGTTATTTAAGCGACTCGAGATAGGGACAGGATTTATACGGGGATAGGGTTTAAAAGATTATTTGTCCGGGCACAAAATATTCCGTAAGCAGATAGGTTCCAAAAGGATATTTTTTAATTCATCCCCGGGAAGCCGCCCATGTCCTGCATTTTTTTGGCCATGATTTTTTGGGCGCTTTTAATCGCGCTGTTAAAACAATTTTTTATGGCTTCTTCCTGAGAATTTTTCGGTAAAGTTTCGTTGAGATTTATACTGAGAACTTCCAGGTTGCCGTTTAAAATTATTTTAACGCCGTTTTTTTCTTCGGTGATGGTCTCTTGAGCCAAAGCGCTTTGCATGGTTTTCGCCTGGCTGCGCAGGTCTTTGAATTGTTTCAGTTTGCTGAACATAAAATTATCATTAAAAATTAAAAGATTGTTTGTTAAAATTTCCAATATCTTGCCTACCGGCAGGCAGGGATTTTGAAATTAGAAATTAGATATTAGAATTCAACTTCAGCCGGACCGGGCACTTCTTTAGCTTCTTTAATATTTTTTGCCATATTTTTGAAGCTTACGGTCGTTTCATCAAAATATAAATCAACTTTGCCGGTCGGCCCGTTGCGATGTTTGGCGATATGAATTTCTGCTCGGTAGCGGTCTTCAAGCGGCAGGTCGTTCGGATTATAACCGCGATCGGCCGCTTTACGATAAATAAACATTACGACGTCAGCGTCTTGTTCAATTGAACCGGAGTCGCGCAGATGCGATAAGCGCGGAATCGCCGGGTGCGTCATTTCCACGGCGCGGGATAACTGAGCTAAAGCTAGGATTGGGACATTAAGTTCGCGAGCAATCGATTTCAAACCGCGACTGATTTCCGCGATTTCCTGGACGCGGTTGTCGCCGTATTTCCCCCGGCCTTCCATTAATTGTAAATAGTCAATAACGATTAATCCTAATCCTTTTTCCATCTGCAGGCGCCGGGCTTTGGCGCGGATTTCCATGATTGATAGAGTGCCGGAGTCGTCAATATAAATAGGCGCTTCCGCTAATTTACCCATCGCTTCACCGATACGGGCAAAATCATTGTCACCTTCCTTATCAGATAAATTACCGGTGCGCATTTTCCACAAGCTCACGTTCGCTTGAGAACAGAGTAGGCGATCGACCAATTGTTCCTTGCTCATTTCTAAAGAAAAGATGCCGACGCCCTCCTTGCTTTTTATCGCCGCTTGACGGGCAATATCTAGCGCCAGGGAAGTTTTACCGACCGAAGGCCGGGCGGCCAAAATAATCAAATCCGATTTTTGTAGTCCGGCTAAAAGATTATCCAAATCCGGAAAGCCGGTCGGCAGGCCGCGCAATTTTCCGCCATGTTTATGGAGTTCATCAATCCGATCAAAAGCGGAATTTAAGAGATTGTCCAAGGGGAGAAAAGCGTTTTTTAAATATTTGCGCGAAACGCCGAAAACTTTTTTTTCGGTTTCATCCAAGACCTCGTCAATATCCCGTTCTTCGTCAAAGCTGATATTGGAAATTTCTGCGGCTGCTTGTTGAAGCCGGCGCAAAGTCGCTTTCCGCTGGACAATATTCGCGTAATTTACGACATTGCCGGAAGTAGCCACCGCGTTTGATAGTTGAGCCAGATAAGTCCGGCCGCCAACTGTTGCTAATTTCTTTTTTTCTTCTAAGCGGTTAGATAAGGTAATAATATCAATCGGTTCTTGATTGCCGTAAAGCTCCTTAATCGTGTCGTAAATTTCCTTATTAGCATCCTTATAAAAATCTTGCGGCATGACGCTGTCAGCGACTCGGATAATCGCGTCTTTATCAATCAAAAGAGAACCGAGTAGTGATTCTTCGGCTTCTAAACTATGCGGTGGAATTTTTGCGCTTAAATTTTGTTCGTTGGTCGCCATGTTTTTAGAGATAGATCAAGAATAGCTTGAAGTTTAATTAAAAATATTTAGCGTTTAGCTAAAAAGATAATAAGAAAAAATCAAATATTTTAACGCTTTTAATCTTAACCTATTAGGGCTAAGTTTTCAAGCTGTTCTTGTGCGCAGTTTTTACGCAGCTTGTCCACATTATACATGGATGTTAATTCCGTTATATTGGTGCTATGAGCAAAAATCCGCCGGAAACGGCGGATTTGCGTGGTTTAAAATGAGCCGGAGAGAGGAATTGAACCCCCAACCGATCGCTTACAAGGCGATTGCTCTACCTTTGAGCTACTCCGGCGAATTAAGTTTATTTTTATAATCATTAATCCATTCTAGTATTGTTTTCAAAAGCCGTTGATCTGAATAATAAATGGCCAAGGTCCCATATTTTGATTTTTTCTTATATGTACCTTTTCTGCCTTCATGAATAAATGATTTATAAAAACGTTCTTTAGGTATCTTCGTTGTGTTTATCCAGAATAGTTTTAATTTATCTTCATTATGATCCGGGTACATATGGATTAACGCCTTTAATCTTTCTTCTTGGACTCCACAGATTTTTCTTAGAAAGTTAAGAAATGTGAGAATCATTTCTGGGTCGCTATTTGTGAATCTGACCATGTTTTTTGTTTTTCCCCCCTCTCCCCAGTATAACATGATCCCAGCCACTTTCAGCTCTCTTTCTTTGGTAGTAAATTTAGTTTTTAATTGGAAAGGTTTTTTATGGAGTTTAGTCAAATACCAAGTATTTATTGCTTCATTAATTGTTCTTCTTTTCACATTATTTTTATCTAACCAATATCTAATACTTGAAGGGGACATTTTGAGCTCAGAGGCGATTTGAACCATGGAGAATTTTTTTCTCAAATATAATTCAGTAATTATTTTAGATTTTGTTTTTTTTATTGGCATGATTTAATTATAGCATACCAAAAGTAATATAGTAAATAGGTCGACTATTTGTTTTGTTAATTAACTTGGCTAAATCGACGCTTGAGGTTCTGTAATTAATATAAAAGATTTTTATTAGTTTGGCAAGAAAAAAGAGAAGCTAAGCTCCTCTTTAAATATGTATGAATAAAGTAAACGCTATCGAGCGGCTCTCGTAGCAATAGCCAGGGCCGAATAGACCTTTAAAATAACGGCTCTTAATTTTTTTTAATATCCCTATCTCTCCTCTAACTAAGGATTTTTTTGCCAGACTGTATCCGAGGTCGTTATAAATAAGATAACCCCGGTTCAATGACACGGCAAGAGTGTTTCCCAGTAATGAATCTGAACGAAAAACAAAAGTTTCTGATATTGGACCGGAGTTCGATGTTAAAATTAGGCCGAATCTTTTACTCCCTTCTTCATAAAATACTGATAAGGCATTTTGGCATAGTTCTGCTTTAACTTGATATTCTGGCCGCTTATTTTTACAGGAAACGCCGCCTCCGATTTTTATTTTTTCCGTTAAAGAGTATTTAGCCTTGATACCGAATGCGCTTCCCGGTATCTGGCTCTGCGTCCAGGTTTCAAATTGACCATCGGCGCTATTCGGTGATGGACGCTGTTCGCAAGCCAGGGTTGGCAAGAATCCAAATTGAACATTTAATTTTTTTGTTGGTTTTATTACCATTAAAACCGTACTCCAAACTTTATTATTAAAGCCGTTTTCTGATTGAGAAACGCCTTGTAGCTTCAGATCAATATAGGGGTTTATTTCCCAAGCCATCAGCATTCCAATCCGGGCGCTTAAATAAGGATTAAGGCTTAAACTATCAATACTTAATACTGGTATTGATAAAGCGCCGGCATAAAGATTGAGATTTATTTTTTCGTCTTCTGTTTTTATAGGTATTTGCGCGAATGCCGCACATATAGATATAAGCAAAAAGAAAATAGATAAAATTTGTTTTATTTTCATTTTTTTTGTTTTTAATTAATAAATCAAGTTAATTGCGGGCTTTATTTTTTACAAGCAATCATTTTTTAATAATAGGATTGTATAATAAATAAGTCCCGCGATTAACTCAATTTATTGTTTTTTAAAGAACTAAATATTATAAAACATTTTTAAATATTAGTCAAGATATAAAAAAATCCCCATAAAAGGGGATTATAGTTAGACGGTTTTATTTAGTGGTGCGCCCAGCAGGATTCGAACCTGCGACCGTTTGCTTAAAAGGCAACTGCTCTACCAACTGAGCTATAGGCGCGGTTTAAATAAAACGGCTTAGGTAAGCCATTTTAATCACGATTTGATAATAACAAAAGATTTTATTTTTGACAAGGGGATGCTAATGGATATTTAGTTACATTTTTAAGAATTCCAATAGTCTATAAACTAGAAACGCCGGCCAAACCAAGGCCTTTAAAAATCCTATTACGCCGGTCCAGAATGTCGTGGCGTGTTGGAGGTAATAGACCAGGGCGCCTATAAAAGCGAGACCATAGATTCCGTTTAAAACATTTTGATGTTTTTTCATATATTTATTTTAGTTTTGTAGTCCCTAGGGGAATCGAACCCCTATTACCAGGATGAGAACCTGGCGTCCTAACCGTTAGACGAAGGGACCAAAATTATTTTATCTTATAGCCGTTTAAAAATTCCGCCGCGGTCATGGCCTTTTTTCCGGCCGCTTGTAATTTTAATATAACTAAAGAATCTTGTCCACAGCTGATGGCTAATTTCCCTTGGTGCCGAAAAAAAGTTCCGGCCGGCCGGCTATTTTTCAATAATGTCTCCGGCGCGGCCGTGATTATTTTTATAATTTTTCCGTCCCATTCCGTATAAGCTCCCGGCCAGGGATTATAAGCCCGGATTAACCGCTCAATTTCTTTAGCCGGTTTAGTCCAGTCGATTCGGCCGTCGCTTTTTTTCAAAGTCCGGACATAAGTCGCCGCTTTATTATCCTGCCTTTGCGGCTTAATCCGCCCGGCCGTAAAATCACGCAAAGTCGGAATTAATATTTCCGCACCCTTAGCCGCCAAGTGGTCGTGTAATTCTTCCAAAGTTTCCCGGCCGTTTAAGTTTATTTTAGCTTGCCGTAAGATTGGCCCGGTGTCAAGGCCGGCATCCATTTTCATTATCGTTACGCCGGTCGTCGTGTCGCCGTTTAAAATTGGCGCGTTCAAGCAGGCCGCGCCGCGGTACTTTGGTAAAAGGGAAGCATGAACATTAATACAACCAAAGCGTGGAATATCTAAGATAGCTGGAGGAATAATCTGACCATAGGCAATGACCACGATTAAATCCGGTACTAATGCTTTTATAGTTTCGGTTTCAGTTTTGATTTTTACTGGTTGATAGATTGGCCAGGAATTTTTATTATTTTCCCCTGCTTTCGTTGATAATTTTTCGGATAGCATTTTTATCGGTGGCGGTGTCATAATTTGGCCGCGGCCGGCCGGTTTGTCCGGTTGGGTAAAAACGCCGACTATCTCAAAATCTGGCGTGTCGGCTAAAGCGTGCAATCCTGGCAAAGCAAAATCCGGTGTGCCCATAAAAATAACCCGGATGGGATTTTTACTATGCTCTTGTTTATCAGTAATGGACATAAGAGGGAAAACAATGATATATTAAAAACGGTGTTATTTCGGTTGGAAATAATTATTTAATGATTATGTTAGCTGATTTTTTTAATTGGGCTTTGAATATTACGCAAGGGCTCGGCTATGCGGGCGTCGGGATTTTAATGACGATTGAAAGCTCTCTTTTTCCTTTTCCTTCGGAAATCGTGGTGCCGCCGGCCGCTTATTTGGCGAGCCGGGGAGAAATGAATATTTTTTTGATTATTATCGCCGGAATAGTCGGTAGTGTTTTAGGTGCGATTATTAATTATTTTATCGGACTTTTTTTAGGCCGAGTACTCGTGTATAAATTAGCGGCCACGCGTTATGCCCGTTGGCTGATGATTAGTCCGAAAAAAGTCGCTCGGGCAGAAAAATATTTTTTAGCCAATGCTTCAGCCGCGACTTTTATTGGGCGCCTTATTCCGGTGGTGAGACAGCTCGTTTCCTTGCCGGCCGGTTTCTGCCGCATGCCTTTCGGCCGTTTTGTATTTTTGACCGCGGCCGGTTCGGCGATCTGGGTTAGTATTCTGGCGGCGCTCGGTTATTTCATCGGCGCGAATCAGGAACGGTTGCGATTTTATTATAAAGAAATATCTTGGCTTTTATTGATTATAGGAGTTTTTTGGTTAATCAAGAAGATTAAGGAAAAACGAAAAAGCCGTTGGGAAAGATTAAAAAATTTAAAATTAAAAGATTAAAAATTTAAAATTAAAATTTTTAATCAAGATTAACCCTTTTCCCGTTAGCGATCTTATCAATAAATAAAATTCCGTCCAGGTGGTCTATTTCATGCTGGACGACCCGCGCTAAAAGTTTTTCAGCGCTTATTTTTTTTATATTACCTTTTTCATCCTCATAAACACAGGTTATCTTCTTGTGCCGGGCGACCGGGCCGTAGACGATTTCCCCTTTTTTGTTTAAAACGGAAAGACAGCCCTCTTCTTCAACTTCTCGCGCCCAGGATCTTTTGATTATTTTCGGATTGATCATCAATCGGATTTTTTCGTTATCGTTAACAGCAATCGCGCGGATGTTTTTTCCGACTTGCGGCGCGGCTAAGCCGGCACCGTCTTTTTTTATCATCGTCTCCTGCAAATCCAAAAAGAAGCGCTGGAGAGCACTGTCTAGTATTTTTTCATCCGCGATCGGACGAGAAATTTTTCGCAGGATTGGATCCGGATTAATGATTATTTTTAATTCTTTAGGCATTCTATTCATTTCATTGTTATTTAGAATTAAGGGTGGCGTGTTAATAATTAAAATCGTTTATTAGTTATAGCGTTTATCAATTTGACCACTTAACGAGGGAATCAATGATTAAGGCGCTGATAATTTAGCGTTTGGTCGTTATCTTCAGTCTGCGAGCGCTTATCAAGAGGTAGCCCATCGTTATCAATAACCTTAAAAAAATATTTCCATTTCGCACCGTCTTTGCATAGTTCTTTAGTGTCATTGAGAGCGGTTAAGATTTTTGCGGCCGGCTTTTCTTTGCAGACCTTAAAAACAGAATTGCGCTTGAAGCCGGGGACGCTTAGTTCGGCAATCACTCGCAGAGCCAGATCCTGCCAAGGGTAGGCCGGCGCTTTCAAGGTTTTTCTATTAATAACGATATCGGAGAATGATTTAAAATTATCCTTTGTCGGTTGAGGATTATTGTTTAGATTACGGTCGTCCATACAATTAGGTTGTGCCTCCTGATTTTTAGTTAGGGCTTATTTTTTTAAGTTAATTTAAAATCCATACTCAGATAGCCGACACCAAAATCCGTTTGATAAGCAAGCACTTCTGGTTCCCAGCTCCAGCCACTTAGAACGCCGAGCATTATCAAGATAGATTTAAAACCGCATTCGCCCGCGTCCTTCACTAATTTTTCATCCATTTTTAAGATTTCCGCCACCGCGTCTTCCGGGTCGCTTAAATATTCAATCAGTTTATTATCAAATTTCGCGCCTTTCGGCGAATAACCGCCGGGTGATTTTTTCTGCAAGCGATGAGAGAGATCGCCGGAAGCGATTAAGGCGATTTTTTTCGGGCTAGCTTTAATTACTGATTGCAACCCGTCGCCAAAAGCCAGTAGCTGTTCGCGGCCGCTTGCCGTTGGCGGAGAAACAATTAAGGTTTTAAAATCCCCGATTAAGTTTTTTAAAAGATATAGGGGGACGGCGCTGCCATGATCAAGAGGATTCTCAGAAATAAGGCGGAGTGGGAAATTTTGCCGCGCTGTATCTTTTATTTGATCGGCCAGGACGGCGTCGCCTGGCAGGAAATTTAGCGGCATAATCAAGCCGAAATCTTTAAAATCAAAAATCATTTCCGGCGCGATGTTTATCGTAAAAGAATCGGCTGCTAGCCGGCCGTGCGGGCTGATAATTATTATCGTCTCCACGCCGGATTCTTTTAATTCCGCGCCCAACCGTTCATAAGCAGCTGTGGTTTTGGCAAGAAAGTGATGATTGGCACGGCCGATTTCCGAAATCAAGAGCGGCGAATGAGGCAATAAAACGGTTTTAATTAAAGGCATAAGATTAATTAACCGCTATCCCCATATCGTAATTATATAAAAATTGCGAGGAGACAGTAATAACATTATTCGGATCATAGCCGAATTTAGCCATAGCCGCGTCATCAACCGGACGCTTCTTCCCGCCGGAAATCAGATAAACCAAAGGAAAGTTCGCGGTCCGAACCAAAGAACCCTCGTCTAAAAGAATCGGACTGACGGTCGGATAAGTAGCTAATTCCTTTGTTGTTTTTTTAGTAATCGCTTGACCGGCAAATTTTGTTTCCAAGAGAATTTTATCAATCGGAGCTTTTTCTCCATTTTCAACCAAGAAAACTTCGCCGGTTTTACTGTCTTGCAGCAAGGCGCCGATAGCGTAGGTCGAAGTCGCGGTAATCGTTTTTCCGATTTCGTATCCGGCTAAATCTTCTAAAGTCGCGCTTTCCAGTTCATCCGGACTAAACCCAATTTTCTTAAAAGCCGCTTCACTGGCGAAAGGCCGTTTTTCGCTATCGACTAAAAGATAAATAGTTTTGTCCGGCGTCTGGACTAAAGAATAGTTAGAGAATTTTATTTGGTCGCCGGTCGGGTAGTTATCGGTCTCGCCCGGGTTCACTTCAATAATCTGGTTCGGTTTGAAGCGGGAAATAAAAGCCGACCAGCTTGCGATATGGCGTTTATTGCCATTTTCAATTAGCCAAACTTCCGGCTTGCTGATTTCCTTAATCAGCGATCCGTCCGGGTAGAAACGAGAAATCGCCGTACTGTTGCCGAAATAGCGGTTCCAGAGCTTATAGACATTATAATTTCCATTAAAAACATGCGGCGTGTAATTATATAGAGCGGCCGTGGCTTGGTTGGCCGGCGTAACCGTTAGGGGCTCTTGAGAAATCGTGCCATAGGGGTTCGTAAAGGTATAGGTCCGGCCGGCGCGGTAAGAATAATTTTGCGGCTCTTGCATATAAGCTAAGAATTGTAGGGCGGCGCTGTTAACCTGTTTGCCGAATCCTTTGTAATACGGATTACAGACCCAATTATCCGGACAGCCGTAGCCGGTCGCCCAATCCAGGCGGCTCGGAGTCGGGTTAGCGTCTTCAATCAAGCTGGCTTCTTTCTGTAGAAGGACTAAAAGAAATTTCGGATTGATTGTCGTGATGTGTTTGCATTTTGACGCTTTTTCCGTTTCGGTTGGAGTATCGCTTAATTCTACGCCTTCGCAGTCATAATTATTGTAGGCGGCGTCATAAATTATTTCAGCCGCGGTTTTTAGATTACCATGCGTATTTAAAGTCGTATAATTAGCTAAATAACTACCCTGGCTGACCAAGAAATTCTGGATTTGCGCTAAAGTCATGCTATTGTAACTCAAAAGATCCGCGTCCTCAATGATTCGGTTCGGATTGAAATCCGGATCAATTATTACTTGTGCCCGTGCGGGTTTAGTTAATGAAGGAAAAACTAAGAGCGCCAAGATAATTAAACCAATTGTTAGGATAGTTGATTTTGTTTTCATATTTTGTTTATCGTGGTTTATATATTTTAAGATTTTGCCGAATATCTGAAAGAACATTCGGCGGTAGGTATATAATATTGTAGGTATATTATAATATAGATTAGCTCTAAAGACAAATTGGCTAAAATAAGAGAAAATAAAAACCCCCAATTCGTAAACGAATTGGGGAATAATGATTTGCGTGTTGGACCAATATAGCAATTAGACAAAATTTTAGAGAATGTTATAATATTAATACGATTTTATGAGCAAAAAAATAGAAGCTATAATTAAAAAAATAACGCCGGTTTTAGAAAAATATAAAGTCAAAAAGGCCTCTATTTTTGGCTCTTTTGCGCGTGGCGAAGAAAAAGTAGGTAGCGACCTTGATATTTTAGTGGAACTGGGAGAAATCGGTGGGCTTTTGTCCATGGTCGCTTTAAAAAGGGAATTAGAAACAGCCTCCATGAAGCGAGTAGATCTTTTAACTTATCGCTCTATTCATCCTCTACTTAAAAAATATGTTCGGCGCGATGAAATAAAAATTTATGGTTAAAGACGATAGAATTTTTATTTCTCATATTTTAGAAAGCATTAAACTGATTGAGCAATATACTGAAAAAGTTAGTTGGGAGAAGTTTTCTTATGCCTGGGCGATTGTTGACGCTGTTGCGCGCCGGATTGAAATTATTGGCGAAGCGGCCAACAAAATTTCAAATGAGTTTAAAAATAAGCATCAAGATATCCCATGGTTGGATATTGTCGGTATGCGAAATTTTCTGATTCATCAGTACTTTGATATTGATGAAAAAGAAGTTTGGCGGACTGTTAAGGAAGATTTACCGAGTTTAAAAAAGAAATTAAAAAAATTATTATAGCTATTAAATCAAAAAATACTCCCCGCTTAGGAGAGTATTTTTGTATAGGAAAATTTTTGCATGGTTGAGAGGTAAGCTAAAAAATTTTCAGAAACATTATCCCCCCACCCTCAACACCACCGCCTCCGTATCATTTAAATCAATTCGGACCTTATCGCCGTCCTTGATTTTTCCTTCAATGATTTCCAGAGCCAATTCGTCTAAAATCATGGTTTGGATGATTCGTTTTAACGGCCGGGCGCCATAAGTTATATCATATCCTTTTTCCGCCAGGAGTTTTTTAACTTTCGGGCTAATCTTGATTATGATATTTTTATTTCCTAAACGCTTCGCCACTTTTGTTAATTCTAAATCAACGATTTTTTCAAGATCTTCCGGCTTTAAGCTCTGGAAGAGGACGGTCTCGTCGATACGGTTTAGGAATTCAAGTTTGAAATGGTTTTTTAAGATCTTATCGATTTTTTCTTTCATTTCACTGGTTCTAAGGCGGGTCGCCTGATCCTTATCGCTCTCATCGGTAAAGCCGATTGAGTATTGTTTGATTATTTCATTCCCTAAGTTAGAAGTCATGATCACAATCGTGTTTTTAAAATTAACGACGCGGCCTTTTGAGTCGGTCAAACGGCCGTCATCTAAAATCTGTAGGAGCATGTTAAACATATCCGGATGCGCTTTTTCAATCTCATCAAATAACACGACAGAATAAGGATGGCGGCGAACTTTATCGGTTAATTGGCCGCCGTCATCATGGCCGATGTAGCCGGGCGGCGAGCCGATAAGTTTCGCGACGCTATGTTTTTCCATAAATTCACTCATGTCTAAACGGATGAGCGCTTTTTCGTCATCAAACATAAAGCGGGCGAGCGCTTTCGCTAGTTCGGTTTTACCCACGCCGGTCGGTCCGACGAAGAGGAAGGAGCCAATCGGCTTTTTTTCTTCGCTGATGCCGGCGCGACTGCGGCGCAAAGCATTGGCGACTGCCTTGATCGCTTCGTCCTGGCCGACGACTTCTTCGGCCAGTTCTTTCTCGGCGTCGCTTAGGCGCCGGATTTCGTCTTGGAGCATTTTATTGACCGGAATGCCGGTCCAGCGCGCCACGACTTTGGCAATGTCTTCCTCATCAACCTCTTCTTTTAAGATGCGCTGGCCTTTTTTTTGAATTTTTAGAAGTTCGCTCTGGAGATCATTTATTTTCTTTTCCAATTCCGGAATCAAGCTATAACGAATTTTTGCCACTTCGGTCAGATCGCCGCCTTGGCGCTGGGAGATTTCCGCTTTTATTTTTAAGTCCTCAATGTCTTTCTTGGAAGCGCGGATCTGGGAAATGATATTTTTTTCATTATTCCAATGGAGCTCAAGCTGGTCAGCTTTCTCCCGTAATTTGGCAAGCTCGGCGTTAAGCGTTCGGATCCGTGGCGATTTTTTAGCCGTGGTCGCCAGTCCGGCTTTGTTAAGTTCCAATTGTTTGATTTGGCGCTTTAATTGATCAAGTTCGTCCGGCATGGAGTCGATTTCCATGCGGAGTGAAGAAGTTGCCTCGTCGATCAGATCTACGGCTTTATCCGGCAGAAAACGGTCGCTGATGTAGCGGTTGGATAATTTCGCGGCCGCGACCAGCGCGTCGTCGGTAATTCGGACGCCATGATGGACTTCGTATTTTTCCTTGATGCCCCGGAGCATGCTCACAGTATCGTCAACGCTCGGCTCATTAACCATGATCGGTTGGAAACGTCGTTCTAAGGCCGCGTCTTTTTCAATATATTTTTGGTATTCTTTAGTTGTGGTCGCGCCAATAGTGCGCAGTTCGCCGCGGGCGAGCGCCGGTTTAAGCATATTAGAAGCGTCCATTGAACCTTCGGAAGCGCCGGCGCCGATTAAAGTATGGAGTTCGTCAATGAACAGAATTATCCGGCCGTTCTGGGATTTTACTTCCTTTAAAACAGCTTTTAAGCGGTCCTCAAATTCGCCGCGGAATTTCGCTCCGGCGACAAGCGCGCCCAAATCTAAAGTAACAATTTCTTTATTTTTCAAATTTTCCGGTACATCTCCGGCGATGACGCGCTGGGCTAGACCTTCGACAATTGCCGTTTTTCCGGTACCGGCTTCACCGATCAAAACCGGATTATTTTTCGTGCGACGGAGCAAGACCTGCATGATGCGGCGGATTTCCTGATCGCGTCCGACAACCGGATCCAGCTTTTCCTGACGGGCAAGTTCGGTTAAATTAGTCGTATATTTTTCCAAGACCTTATATTTATTTTCCGGAAAAGGATCATGAATTGTCTGACCGCCGCGTAGATCCTTTAAAAGCTCTTTGACTTTTTCATATTCGACCTTAAAATCCAAAAGGACTTTTTGCGCCGGAGTCGGCACGCCGATCAGCGCAAGCAAGATATGTTCGGTAGAAATAAATTCATCGCTCATACCGTCGGCTTCTTTTTGTGCCCGTTCTAAAACCATTGCCGTTTCCGCCGTGCCCGAGACGGCTTGAACCGGCCCGGTATTCGGGTTAACGCGAACGCGCGGTAATTTTTGGATCGCTTTAATCGTATAGTCCTCGATTCGGTCCGGATCGATTTTTATTTTTTCTAAAACCGGTTTGATCAAACTCTCGTTTTGTTGGAGCAGGGAAAGAAGAATATGGAGCGCCTCAATATTTGATTGGCCGTAGGCCGAGGCAATAATCTGCGCATTAATAATCGCTTCTTGTGATTTGTCTGTAAATTTATTGAACATATGTTAATTAAATTATAAAAATATATTTGTTTGGCGAGTCAGCGCGAGACAAATACACTTGATAATTAAAAATTTATTTTATCTTTTAGCAGTCCTACTTAGAGAGTGCTAATTTAATAGTAATATAATAATTTTTAGTTGTCAATTGGCGCTAATCCGTGTTATTATAATAAAGAAAGTGTGTTATAAAACATGATATTTTGACAATCAAATTCTTTTGAAGATTTTTTATGTTTAGCCATAATTTTTTAACTTATTCCGGAAAAATAATTACCCAGATTTTAGGGGAAATTTTGTATTTCCCGATTTGGTGGTATAGCGTCGGTTTTATCCGGCGGGTTAAGGTTTCCTGGAGCTTTTTGCGCAATCGGGAAATCTCTCTCGGCTTCAGCGTTTGGGCAAAAAATATTTTCGTTCCGATGTACGGCCAGCGTGATTTTGCCGGTCGGCTAATTAGTTTTTTAGTCCGCTTAGTCCAGATTATCGCTCGTGGCTTGGTTTTATTTTTATGGCTGATTATTGTCTTACTTGGTTTGATATTTTGGCTGGCCCTGCCGATATTATTGCTTATCGCTTTAGCCTTTCAGTTTTTGAAATAATTTTTTATGCCGGATTTAACTATAAAATTAAAGGAAATAACTTTTACCGAAGAACAGGAACGCGGGGGGCGCGGCGCCTGGTTTTTGGGTCGTTTTTTGCATTGGGGCGCAAATTTAAAAAAATCTTTGATTCTGCTTGATCGGGGCAAACAAAAGATTGATCGCCTGTTGATGTTTTTAACTTGGTTAATAATTTTCGGCGGTTGGGCGGCTTTTGTTTATTGGTTATTCTTAAATCAATCTATCTGGACGGCCGCGCCGATTAAATTATTATTTTTTTGGCGGGCGCCCGATCCTTTAATTCTGGTTTTCTTGCTTTCCTTATGGTTTGATTTGTTTTTAATTTACAAGAACAGCGAGGCCAAAATGGCAGCCAAGAAAATAAATTATCGTTTATTCGAGCAGGCGGAAAATGAAAGATCGCGCCGTCGGGCGGCTAAACGCGACGGACGAATAAAAAAAAGCGGCGGTAAAAAATTTAATGTGGCCGCGGCCTATTCCCGCTCGGCGCGCCAAGCCGTGGAAGACGCTTATCTTTTGGCGCTTAAATTGCGCCAAAGCGAAACTGCGATTATCCATCTTTTCCGGGTTCTCTTGAAAAATAAGGAAATCCAGAATTTATTCATCCGTTTGAATGTGGACGCGAAACGCTTAGTGGAGATGGTTGATCGGCGCTTAGCCAAGCCGCAGGACGAATCCGGTGCCGGTCGCGGTGAATTAGCCCCGGCCTTAGAAGAGGTTTTAGTTCTAGCTTTTGCCGATGCTTATAATTTGCGACAAAATAGCGTTGATGTTTTGAATATTATTTCTTTTTGTTGCGAGAAAGACCCGATATTGGAAGAAATATTATATGAATTGGAAATTGATAAAGATAAGATTAAAAATACTGCGGTTTGGTTTAGGGTTAACCGCCGTTTAGTTGAAAGATATCATGAATATCGGCGTTCGGCGCTTTTAAAACCGGGGGGCAATATGAATCGGGCTTATACCGCCGTAGCCACGCCGACCCTTGATCATTTTTCCCATGATTTAACCGTGAAAGCAAAGTATGGCGCTTCGGATATTTGCGTCGGGCGAGATAAAGAAATCAACGCGATTTTTGAGGCCTTGTCCGGCGGACATAATGGCGTCTTATTAGTCGGTCCGACCGGCGTCGGCAAGAGCGCGATTGTCGAGGGCTTAGCTCAACTAATGGTTGAAGAGAATGTGCCGGAATTTTTAAAGGATAAGCGCCTGGTTGAGCTTGATGTTTCCCGGCTGATATCGGGCGCCGACCCGGGTCAGGCCGAGGAACGCTTATTATCAAGCTTGAATGAAGTTCGGCACTCCGGCAATATAATTTTATATCTTGATAATATTGAAAATTTGATTGGTATCAGCGCCGGTAGTCAGGAGAGCTTGGATTTATCCGAGGTTTTAGCGGAAGCAATCGGTCGGAAAAATTTATATTGTATCGCGGCCGCGACCACGGAAAATTATGCCCGCTATATTGAACGCAGGGCCATAGGCGAAGCGATGACGACGATCGGCGTCAAAGAGCCGGAAGAAAATGAAGCGATTCAGATGTTAGAAACTAAGGTTGGGTTCTTGGAAGGGAAATATGATATTTATATCGTCTACGAAGCTTTGGAAGCGGCGGTTCGGATGTCGTCCCGGTATTTGCGTGATAAGGCCTTGCCGCTTAAAGCCCTTAATTTATTAGAAAAAGCCGCGTCTTTGGTGGCTAAGAAAGCCAAGGATAATCCGGAGGAATCTTTTTGCGGCCGGGAAGCAGTGGCTTTAGCAATTAGTGAGCTTACTGGGATTCCGGCTAATCAGGCCACGGCTTCGGAAAAAGAAAAATTATTAAATTTAGAAAATGAAATCCATAAGCGCTTAGTCGATCAGGTTGAAGCGGTTGAGGCGGTTTCGGCCGCTTTGCGCCGGGCGCGAGCGGAAATGAAAGACGTTAAACGTCCGATTGCCAGTTTTTTATTCTTAGGTCCGACTGGCGTCGGTAAGACTGAATTGGCAAAATCCGTGAGCGAAATTTATTTCGGCAATGAAGAGTATCTGATTCGCTTAGATATGAGCGAATATCAATTAGCTGACAGCGTTAAGAAGATGATCGGCGACGTGGACGGAACTTTGGGATATTTGACCGAAGCGGTACGGAAAAAACCTTTTTCTTTGATTTTGTTTGATGAAATTGAGAAAGCGCATCCCGATGTCTTGAATCTTTTTCTCCAGCTTTTAGATGACGGCCGCCTGACCGACGGCCAGGGGCGGACAATCAGTTTTACGGAATCAATCATTATCGCGACTTCCAATATCGGTGCGGTTTTTATCCAAGATCAGATTAGAGCGCAAACCTCCTTAAGTATCATTAAGCAGGAGCTTATTGATAATCATCTTAATAAATATCTCCGGCCGGAACTTATCAATCGTTTTGATGGGATTATTGTTTTTAAACCATTGAGCGAAGAAGATGTTTTCGCGATTACGACTTTGATGCTTAAGAAGATGAAGCGGAATTTATCAGATAAAGGCATTGATTTGAAAGCGGATAAAGACGGCGTGGCGATTTTGGCGCAGGAGGGCTATGACCCGAAATTCGGCGCCCGGCCGCTCCGACGCTTATTACAGGATAAGATTGAAAATATTATTGCTGATAAAATTTTGACCGGCGAGCTTAAGCGCCGCGATACTGTGCTTATCAATAATCGGGCGGCCGTTGAGATTGAAAAGGGCCGGGAATTGTAGAATCCTAAATTATAAAAGGTTGTCGTGTTATTTAGATAACAGAAATTATAGAAATTATAATAGACAGAAAATTATAAAAAGATCGCGGGTAGTATAAAACGGGAAGGAATTATAATATGTTTTATTTTTTTATTTTTTTAATTGCTTTAATTTTAACGGCGCTTCTGACTTTATTAATTAAAAGAATCGCCGTTTATTTTAAGATTATTGATCAGCCGGATAGCCCCGGCGCGCTTAGCGATTCAGCGGTAGCAGAAGTGAACGGCCAAGCCGCCTTAGCGTCGGACGGCCAAGCGGTAGCGGGCGTTGGCGGGAAATTTGTGGCGTCAATGGACGACGAAAATGTGCCAAAACTCAGTCGCAAGATCCATAGGCAAGCGACCCCGCTTTTAGGCGGTGTCGCTATTTTTATTGTTTATTTTATTTTATTGTTTTTATTTTCCGATCGTTTTTTGGCCGGTGATCTGCGTTTTAATCATTTACTTGGTTTTGCGCTTGGTGCCTTATTCTTAATTATCGGCGGGGTTTTGGATGATAAATATGATTTAAAGCCGTCGCGCCAGATTATTTTTCCGCTTTTAGCGATCGGCGCTGTGATTTTAGGCGGAGTGGAAATCGCGAAAATCAGCAATCCGGCTGGCGGCGTAATTGATTTACGGCCCTTGGTTTTTGTTTCGCCGTTACTGATATTTTTTTGGCTTTTAGGCATGATGTACACGACCAAGCTTTTAGACGGCGTTGACGGGTTGGTCTCCGGCATCGGGGCTATTGGCGGTTTAGTTATTTTTTTATTCACCTTGACGACGCGCTATTACCAGCCGGATATCGCCTTTGCTGCTTTACTGTTTTTCGCCGCTTGCTTGGGCTTCCTAATTTTTAACTGGCATCCGGCCAAAATATTTTTAGGCGAGGGCGGCTCTTTGCTTGTCGGTTATGTTCTTGGCGTTTTGGCAATAATTTCCGGCGGGAAAATCGCGATTGCGCTTTTAATAATGGGTTTGCCGGTTTTAGATGTCGCTTGGACGATTTTTAGACGTTTATTAAAAGGCAAGAATCCTTTTCGGACGGCGGATCGCGCGCATCTCCATCATCGTCTATTGGCGGCGGGTTTAAGCCCGCAGAAAACCGTGTTGATTTTTTATTTTTTTGCCTTGGCCTTCGGTTTAAGCGGCCTGTTTTTGCAGAGCCGAGGAAAGTTTTGGGCTTTAGTAATTTTAGGCGTTTTAATGTTGTTGTTGGTAATGTTCTTTTCTCTTAGGAAATTTTCCGGTCGTCAAACGCGTTTGCCGCGCCTACTCCTTCATATTTGTTGCGCGCCTTGCGGGTCTTATATTAGTCGCGAGCGTTTACAGCCGCGCTTTGATTTAACTTGGTATTTTTATAATTCTAACTTGAATTCCCCAGAAGAATATGAGAAGCGCTTGTTATATGTCAAAAAAATGGCGGCGAAATTCAGGATTCCATTAATTATTGAACCCTATAATCATCCGGTCTGGCAGGCGAAGATAAGGGGGCGGGAAAATGATCCGGAATGCGGCCCGCGCTGCCTGATTTGTTATCGCGATCGTTTAGCTAAAACCGCGCGATTGGCGCGAGAAAAAAAATTTGATTTTTTTAGCACGACTTTATTGGTTAGCCCTTATAAAGACGGAGAGGCGATTCGGAAAATTAGCCGCGTTTTAGCGGCGGAAAGTGGCGTCGCTTTTTTAGATGAAGATTTTCAGGCCGACGACGGCTATCGCCGTTCCCATGAATTTGCGAAGGAAAAAGGATTTTATCGCCAGAAATTTTGCGGTTGCGAATATTCTCTTCGGAAATAAAATAATTTTTTAAACATGGAAAAAAATAAAAATAAAAAATTTGGGACTAAAAAAGTTTTATTTTCGGCGATTACTTTAGGCCTGATAAGCGCTTTCGGATTTATTGCTTTATTATCAAACTGCGATAACCCGCTTCAGGCAGCGGAAATTATCGATACCGACGGTGACGGTTATGATGATGAAGCGGAAATCGCTAGCGGTTATTCGCCATTCAATCCAGCGCCGGAAAAGATTAAGGAAAGCGATGTTGACGCCGACGGGCTGAGTGATTATTTTGAAATAGAATTTGGGACTGATCCTTTCAATCCGGACACGGATAATGATGGCTATTCTGACAGCGAAGAAATCGACTGGGCTTATGATCCGAATTCGGCTGAGCCGAAAAGATTAGACCGAAAGATAGAAATTGATTTAGCTAATCAGCGTTTGACTCTTTTAGTTTCCGGGCGGGCCTGGAAGGACTTTCCTGTTTCTACTGGAAAGCCGAGTATGCCAACTCCGACCGGAGCCTTTAAGATTATTAATAAGATAGAAAATGCTTGGTCTAAGAGTTATGGCTTATGGATGCCGTATTGGCTCGGTTTGGATCGTGGGCGAATCGGAATCCATGAACTTCCGGTTTGGCCGGGGGGCTATCGTGAAGGCGAGGACCATCTTGGGCACCCGGTTTCGCACGGTTGTATCCGTCTCGGCGTTGGTCCGGCGCAATATCTTTATGAGCGGGTTGAAGCCGGGACAGAGGTGGTTATTAAATAAGCTGCTTGGCGTTAAGTTGATATTTATTTTTAAGGTTTTACCGATGCAAACAAAAAAGATAAGAACTTTAAAGAAAATTAAAGAAAATTTTGATTTATGCTATAATTTTAAAGGTTGTTAAGATTGTTGTCAGAGTTGCCAGGAAAATTACCGTTAAATGCCATTTTTATCCTGATTTATCATTATTTTATCATTAATTTTTAAAAATATGGCTAAATTTTTCTTAAAAAATTTATCTAAAATTAAATTAAAATTATCCTTATTGTTATTGTTTTTGGCCTTGGCGACTAGCGGTTGCGCTTTTTCTTTGCAAAAAAAGCCGAAACCGACGGTCGTTGAACCGATAGGAATTGAAGAGCCGGCTGTTTCTACGTCGGAAAACGAGAATTATTCCGGTCGGATGAAGAGATTTAATGATTATAATGAATTAACGGAATTTTTAAGGAATAATAATAGCGTTGATAATTACGGCGCGGTTACTAGAGATCTGGTTTTATCTGATGGCGCGACACGGACCGCGGGAGTGGCGGCGCCGGCGGCCGCCCCGGTTGCTGAAAGCGCTTCAAGCCAAAATTTAGCTGCGGATAGTGGCGGCACAACGGCTAGCACGCCGAATAACGCCTTAGATTATTCCGCGACCAATAATCAGGTTGTCGGCGTGGATGAGGCGGATATTATTAAGACCGACGGCGAATATATTTTCGCACTGGTCCGTAATGAACTTTCGATTATCAAGGCGGTTCCGGCCGGTGAAGCCACAGTGATAAGCAAAATAACTTTTAAGTCCCGGCCGCAGGATATTTTTATCCAAGGAGATTTTTTGGCCGTTTTCGGGGCCGATGATCAGATTTACGCTCAGCCCCTGTACGCGACTTTCCGCCGCCAAAGCCCCTATACCTTTTTCAAGGTTTTTGATGTGTCTGATCCAAGCGACCCGAAACAGGTGCGCGATTTAGATTTTGAGGGGACTTATCGCGACGCCCGTTTGATCGGTGATTATGTTTATCTTTTAACCGATACTTACGCGAATTATATTCTTGATGAACCGGCTGTGCCGCGCTTAATTGAGAACGGTCAGGTTTTGGCCGCGAACTGCGATACAACCGCGAAATGCTTTGCACCAGAAGTTTATTATTTTGATATCCCTTACGATTATTATAATTTTACAAACATTACGGCTATCAATATGGCGAGTAACGGGGAGGCCGTGAGCGGCCAGTCCTATCTTTTAGACAGCAGCCAGAATATTTATGTTTCCCAGGATAATATTTATCTTACCTATACTCAGTATTTGAATGAGTATGATTTAGAGCAGGAAGTCAAAAAAGATTTGGTTTACCTTAAATTAGCCGCGGCCGAGCAGGATAAAATAAAAGCGATTGAAACAGCCGCTGATTTTATTTTAACTAAGAACGAAAAGAAATATAAGATTGCCCAGATTGTCGATCGTTATTTGAATTCTTTAGACAAGGAAACAGCCGCGGTTTGGCAGACGGAAATCGATAGCGCTTTAGAGCAGAAATTGTTTGAGAAATCCAAAGAGATGGAAAAAACTATTATCCATAAGATCGCTGTTAAGGGCCGTCGGATTGATTACGCGGCGATGGGCGAGGTCAACGGCCAGCTTCTTAACCAATTTTCCATGGATGAATCCGGAGAATATTTCCGTTTGGCGACGACGCGCAATCGCCAATGGTCGCGCTTAGAGACGGCTGAACAAGATTCTTATAGTAATATTTATGTTTTGGATAAGGATTTAAAGTTAGTCGGCGCTTTGGAAAATCTGGCGACGACGGAAAGGATTTATGCCGCTCGCTTTATCGGCGCCCGAGTTTATTTGGTAACTTTTAAGCAGGTTGATCCTTTATTTGTTATTAGTTTAAGTGATCCATCTACCCCTAAGGTTTTAGGTGCGATTAAGATTCCTGGTTTCTCGAATTATCTTCATCCGATCGATAAAGACGGGAATAAGCTTCTCGGTCTTGGACGTGATACTGAAGTTAGCGCGGACGGCGGCGTAAAGATTAAAGGTCTAAAGCTTAGCTTGTTTGATTTTACGGATTTAGGAAACCCGAAAGAATTAGATAGCTATTTAATCGGGGATTCCCGTAGTGATTCGATCGCGCTCTATGATCATAAGGCCTTTTTATATTCAGCAGAAAAAAATATTTTATCCATTCCGGCCGTCCTGCATGACGGCCAGGGCAGGCTTTCTTTTGCCGGCGCCTTAGTGTTTTCTTTAAATGATAATTCATTGGAAGAAAAGGGCCGGATTGATCATTCGGCCGGCGGAAATTTTACTCAGGCCGATTATTGGCGCGGCTATTCCTATTATGACAACACGGTTAAGCGGTCCTTATATATCGGAGATAACCTTTATACTTTTTCCAATAAGTTTTTGAAAATCAATAATCTTGATTCTTTAGTCGAAGCTAAATCCTTAGAGCTTACGGCCGGCGGTTATGATTATATTATTACTCCGATGCCGGCGGTTGACGGCGAGGTTGATAATTCTTCTTCGCCGGCTTTCCCGGGCGGAGAAAGTTCTCCCGGTCTGCCGGATGAAGGGATTTTCCCGGGAGAACCCGGTCCTTTAGATGAGGGATATATTATTACTGAGGAAGTTCCGGCTGAACCGACTCCGCCTCTTGAAGAATATCCATCCGGTCCGCCGCCTGATGAGATTGTTCCCGAGACCTCGGGGACCGAAACCGCACCGCCGCCCGATCCGGCCGCGGAAGAAATTATACCGAATTAATATTTTATGAACGATCGTCGTTGGTTAATCTTAGCTTTGCCGCTTTCTTTATGGATTTTAGGCCAGGTCTTTTTATGGCGTCCTGATTTATTTTTTGTTTGTCTATCTTTCGGCGCCTTGCTGATTATCTTAAGCGCTAAATTAATCAGCGCTCCGGATAGGGGCTGGCCGCCTTTCGTGATCGCGCCCCTTTTATTTTTTTTAAGTTTCTCTCTTTATTCCGCCATAATCATCAATCGTTTTTGGATTCAATTTATTTTTTTATTGGTTGCCTGGTTTGCTTTTTCTTATTTTAAAGATCTTTATCATTATCGCCGTTTAGCGAGTGATGAGATGACTAACCGTTTTGGCGCCTTGTTCGCCAGCGGCGGCTTTTTAACGGTTTTTGCCGCTGCCGCCGTGTTGTTTGATCTGCCGGTTTTCATTAATTGGCCCTTGCCTCTGATGTTGCTTATTTTTATGGCCTTGGTTTATTTGTTATTTATCCAGTTTCTTTTTTTGCGGCGGATTACTTGGGAGGGAACTGGTCTCTTAATAATAACCGGAACCTTGATTTTAACGGAATTAGCTTGGGTTTTATCTTTTTTACCGCTTGACTTTAATGTTTTAGCTCTGCTTCTGGCAATCTTCTATTATTTAGTCTTAGCGGCCGTTCGTTTATATTGGCGCAATAATTTAAATAGTCGGGCCTTGCGACTGCCGATAATTTTAAGCGCCGGTGCCGTGGTTATCTTATTATTAACAGCCCGTTGGCTTTAGTTTAAAAATCTTATGTCCAATCAGTTTAAAACTAGCAAGCGTTTTTGGTCGATTGTCTTGATTTCTGTTCTGTGCGGTTTGAGTGCCGGGGTCTTAGGGGAAATAATAACTCGTGTTTACATCCTTAAGGATTTTTCTATCCCTTATTTCAATAATGAAATAAACGTAGCGGATTTAGCTGAGTCCAATTCCGGTTTAGTTATTCGGGATGCCAAGAAAGTCGTGGTTAACCAGGACGTGAAAGTGGTAGAAACTTTAGCCGGTTTACGGCCGGTTTTAATGGGGGTTTTTCCTGAGGGAAAAGCCGGAGCGGCCGGAACGGATTATTATGATTTAAATGATCCCTTATTTATTGGTTTGGTTATCACGGCTGACGGTTGGGTAATGGCCGTTCCGACGACGGAAGCTAAGAAAAATTTTTTGGCGGCGGATTATGTCGCCATCGGCGGCGATCGGCGCTTGTATGAGATTGATGAAATAGCTGAGGCGCCGGAATTGCCGGGCGACTTATTGATTTTTCATTTAGCCGGGGCAACGAATTTACCGGTTCGGAAGATTGCCGCCCGTTCCGAATTAGCGCTTGGCGATACCTTGTTGGCGATTAAGGATTTGAGTTCGGTCCAGCCGACCGCTTTAACGGCTTTTTCTAGTCCGGTGATTTCTAGTAGCGATTCATTAAGCGTCCGTTTAGATTTAGCCGGTCCGGAAAGCGATTTAAAGGGTTCCCTGGTCTTTAATCTGGCTGGTGATTTAGCCGCTTTGGTTACTGCTGACCAAGAGGTAATTCCAGCTTTTTCTTATGCGCCTTTTTGGCAGGTTTTTAAAGAGGATGCTCCATCCCGACCGATTTTAGGCGTTAATTATTTAGATTTAAGCCGGGTAAAAACCGCTTCTTTGAATATTGATAAAGGCGCCTGGCTTTATTCCGGGCCAGATGCGCCGGCGGTCTTGAAGGGGAGTCCGGCCGAGGCGGCCGGGCTTAAGGCCGGCGATGTGATTATCTGGGTTAACAATCAGGAAATAAACGTGGCTAATGATTTAGTTGATATTCTAACGGCCTATCGTCCGGGCGATAAGATTATTTTAACTTATCTGCGCGCCGGAGAGGAAAAAACCGCGGAAGTTAAATTAAGCGCGCCAGCAAAATAAAATTTTTGATTATTGGCTTATAAGACGATGATTTATCCGTAAATCATCAGTTTAAATTCAAAATAGATTATGAAGATTAATTCTTTGAGTAAAATAAAAAGCTTGAGCGGCCGGACGGTTTTTTTACGGGTTGACTTTAATGTACCGCTTCAAGACGGGAAAATAATTGAAGATCATAAAATTAAGGCGGTTTTAGAAACAATAGAATTCTTAGTCGTACATAGGGCGCGGTTGATAATCGCAACTCATTTAGGCAAGCCGAAAGGCCGAGAAGAAGGATATTCAGTGCGTCCGGTTGCGGCCCGTTTGAAAAAATTATTAAAGAAGCCGGTAAGATTCTTTTCCGATCCTTTAAGCCCGCGAACCGCAGCAGCATTAAAAAAGATGAGAGACGGAGAAATCGCGTTGTTAGAAAATTTACGTTTTTATCAAGGGGAATATAATAATGACTCGGCTTTTGCTCGATCTTTGGCGGCCTTGGCTGATGTTTATGTTAATGATGCTTTTGCGGTTTCCCATCGCGCCCAAGCCTCGGTGGCGGCGATTAAAAAATATTTGCCGTCTTACGCCGGTTTATTGCTGGAAAAAGAGATTATCGCCCTTAGCCGGATCTTAAAGCCGAAAAAACCGCTGGTTGTCGTGATGGGCGGCGCGAAGATTGAAACTAAAGCCCCGCTTTTAGCTAAACTTTATCCGTTGGCCGATAAGATATTACTCGGCGGCGCTCTAGCTAATAATTTTTTTAAATTTCAGAAGTTAGAAGTCGGCCGGTCGTTAATTGATAAGGGGAAAATTAGCGAGATGGCGGTGAAGAAATTTTTTCCGCGGAGCGTTTTGGCTTCCAAGATAGTTTTGCCGGGCGATGTCATTGTTAAGGATTCTAAGGGCCGGGCGCGTTTAAAAAAGATATCAGCGCTTTTAAGGACTGATCAAATTTTTGACATTGGTCCGGAAACGATTAGCGCCTATGCTGGTTATTTGAAAAAAGCGCGGACCTTGGTTTGGAACGGACCGATGGGGAAATTTGAAGAATCAAGTTTCAGCCATGGTACTCTGGCTATCGCTCGTTTAGTCGCCGCGCGTTCTTCCGGCCGCGCCTATGGCGTTATTGGCGGCGGCGAGACCGTGGCCGCTTTGGAAAAAACCGGAATGGCAGAATATGTTGATTGGATTTCCACGGCCGGCGGGGCGATGCTTACTTATCTTGGCGGAGGTAAGATGCCGGGTTTGGATAAGATTGTGAAGTAGTGATTAAAAAATTAAATATTTATATTTATGGCTAAAATAAAAAATATCATCGCCCGTGAAATTTTAGATTCGCGCGGCAATCCGACGGTTGAAGCTAAGGTTTTTTTATCTGACGGGACTGAAGCAAAGGCGGCGGTTCCGTCCGGCGCCTCTACCGGACGGCATGAAGCCGTGGAATTGCGCGATGGCGACCTTAAGCGCTATGGAGGCCAAGGGGTTCTGAAGGCCGTGGCTAAGGTTAATGAAATAATCGCTCCGCAGCTTATCGGTCAAAAAGCTGATAATCAAGCGGCTTTAGATAAATTATTGATTGAATTAGACGGCACGCCTAATAAGAAGAATCTTGGCGCCAATGCTATCTTAGCGGTTTCTTTAGCGTTAGCCCGCGCCGCGGCCGCTAGCCAAGGTCAGGAATTATTCGCTTATCTAAAAGATGCTTTTTCTTTTTCCGCGCCGAAAATTCCCACGCCACTGTTTAACATTTTTAACGGCGGCAAACACGCCGATACAAACCTTGATTTCCAGGAATTTTTAATCGTGCCTAAAGCAGATTCGGCCGCCGCGATGGTGCGCCAAGGAGCGGAGATTTTTCATGAACTCGCAAAAGTTTTAAAGGAAGCTGGTTATGATACTGATGTCGGGGCGGAAGGCGGTTACGCGCCGGATTTAGATTCCAGTATTGAGGCGATTGAATTTATTTTAGCCGCCGCGGTTCGCGCCGGCTATAAGCCCGGCGAAGATCTGCGTCTCGGTGTTGACGTCGGCTCTTCGGTTCTTTATGATAAAGAATCGCGCCAATATGTTTTTCCTCTGGATAAAGTTAATTTTACTTCGGCTAACCTAATTGGCTTATACGATGCCTGGCTTAGAAAATATCCTTTCCTGTATTTGGAGGATGGTTTAGACGAGGATGATTGGGCCGGCTGGCGGGAACTTACGGCCGCTTTAGGCGGCAAGCTTTTGATTGTCGGCGATGATTTATATGTTACTAATTCTAATCGTTTGCGCCAGGGATTAAAAGAAAAGGCGGCAAACGCGATAATCATCAAGCCGAATCAGGTCGGAACTTTAAGCGAGACGGTCGATTGCCTTAAATTAGCTCAGAAGCACGGATATAAGATTATTGTTTCTCATCGTAGCGGCGAGACAACGGATGATTTTATTACTGATTTAGCGGTTGCGTCCGGGGCGGATTATTTAAAGGCCGGCTCTTTATCGCGCGGCGAACGTTTGGCGAAATATAATCGTTTAATGGAGATAGAAAATATTATCAAAGCTTAACGCCTGGAATCTAGATGAAATAATAATAAGATAAAATGATAATATCCAGATGAAATGAGAGGTTTCATTCTTTCTAAGCGAGAGATTTCACTTTTTCAATATCTATTAATTTTTTATGAAAGAGAATAACTCTTTGGTCCCGCCAGAACCAGATTCAAATATCCCCGATTCCGGGTCGCGGTCGCGACCCGTGGTTTTGTTGCTTCTAGATGGCTGGGGAATTGCGCCGGCTGGCGCCGGCAATGCTATTTCAACAGCCAAGACCCCGATTTTTTTAAATTTAATTAAAGAATATCCGTCCGCTCTACTAGCCGTCGGCGATAAAGGCTTGAATGCACGTTATTTAGAATTAGGAACCGGTCGAGAAATGGATTTGGAAAACGGGGGACCGCTTTCATCTTTAAGTGGAATTTTAGCGGATGCCGGATTGAGGCAGAAAAAAATTACTGAGACGGAAAGATTCGCGGCCTTAACTTATTTTTTTAACGGACGCGTTGAAGAGCAGATGAAAAACGAGGAGCGGCAGATCGTTTCTTCGGAAATAAATTGGCATGGTTTTCGTTTTAAAAATCCTTCTCGCCGAATTACTAAAGAATTATTAAAGAGCATTAAGCAAGAACCGACCTTTGATTTTATCATGGCGGTTTTGCCGGCGCTTGATTTAGCGGCCGCCAATGCGGATTTTGAAGCTGTCAGAAAAACTGCCGCCGCGCTTGATTATAAATTGGAGAAAATCGTTGAGGCCGTTCTATCTCGCGATGGGGTTTTATTTATTTCCGCCGCGTGCGGCAACGCGGAAAAGACACGTATTGCCGATACAGAATTAATGGATCGGGAGATGACGGATAACCCAGTGCCGGTTATCATTGTCGGCAATAAGTTTAAAGGCCGGGCGATTGATCCGAATGATACGATCAGCGGCGATTTAAGTTTATCTTCACCTTCTGGAACCTTAGCCGATATTGTTCCGACGATTTTAGGAATTTTAGGATTAGAAAAAACAGCCGGAATGACTGGTGAAAATTTATTGGAACGCTTTAGGAAAAGCATTTAATTTTAAAAAAAACATTCCTCTAGTTTCCTTAAATTGCGGTTATCGGTCGGGGTTGACATTATCATTATTTAGATTTAGGATTAACGGAAATAGAATAGTAATTTAAAAATCATATATAATGAAAAAAATAATCTTAAATAAGCGGGAAAGTCAGACTTTAACCGCTTTAAATGAAGCTCTGGGCTTAGGATTAAGCCAGGAGGAAAGGGAAAGCCGTCGGGGCGTGGAAAAGATCTTTTCTGCCGTTCAAGGGCAGAAATGGAATAGAGAAAAGTTCCATGAATTAGGAATCCCGGCATTAAGGTTTTTAAACCTTTGTGTTCGAGTAATCGGGATTAAGATTGGGCGCCGGATTGTCCGGATACGCCCACATGAAATTGAATCTTTTATCGGAGTTATTCATGTTAGTTCCGGGCGGATAGGCGATTTATTCAATGAGGATGCCTATATTCAAAAAAAACCAAAATAAAATCCCAGTATATTATGCCGGGATTTTTTATTTTAAGATTATTAATGATTAGAAGGTCCGAGATTGAGATTTCTGCTGAGCTAGAAAAGAAAGAATATTAAGACACTGGTCAGCGCGCCGATGAGCCCCCCAACAATAACCTGCGCCGGCGTATGTCCGATTCGTTCCAAAAGTTTTGGATAAGTCCGATCCAGGAATTCGTCTTCTTTTAAATCTTTAACTAAGATATTCAAGGTTTTGCCATGCTGGCCGAGATAATTTCGAAAGCCGATAGCATCGACAATAACGATAGTCGCGAAAACAAAAGCGGCCGCGAAAATCGGAGAGCTGATGCCGAGTTTTAAGCCAAGAATGACCGTTAAAGCGATAACGACCGCGGTATGGCCGGAGGGCATATCGGAATAAGCGAAAATATCTTGCCAACCGACTTTGCGCTGGAAAGATTTCAGTAAGGTTTTTGTTCCTTGGGCCAAGATAAAGGCAACAATCGGGCAGATGAGGTAGATATACATAAAATTAAATTTCTAATTTTTAAACATCAAGATTCTCTACTTTCTTAGCGTGCGTCTGGATGAAGTTTTTGCGCGGCGCGACATTATCGCCCATTAGCATGTCGAAGACCATATCAGCCTTAGCCGCGTCTTCGGTTGTTACTTGCTTAACGATTCGGCGTTCCGGGTCCATAGTTGTTTCCCAAAGCTGTTCCGGGTTCATTTCACCTAAACCTTTATAGCGCTGGATCGTAATCTTATTTGATTTTTTCGGATCAGTGGCCTCTTCTTTATCTTTGCCTTTTTTGCCGGCCTTTTCTCCTTCGACTGTTTCGTTTATTTCCTCAATCGCTAAAGTTTCACCAGCATCATTTTCTTCGCCGACTTCCGCCGCTTCCTCAACATTGCCGCCGAGTTCGCCAATTATTTTTTCTTTTTCTTCCTCGCTATAAGCATAGCGGATCGTCGCGCCTTTTTTTAACTGATATAAAGGGGGTTGGGCGATATAAAGATTGCCGTTAGTTACTAAAGGGTTAAAATGGCGGAAGAAGAGGGTTAAAAGAAGAGTCCGGATATGGGAGCCGTCAACATCAGCATCGGTCATGATTATTATCCGGTGGTATCTTAATTTTTCTAGATCAAATTGATCGTCAATATTTGTACCGAGCGCGATAACCAGGTTTTTAATCTCATTATTTGCGAGCATCTTATCAAGCCGCGCCCGTTCAACATTTAAAATTTTTCCGCGCAGAGGCAGGATCGCCTGGAATTTACGATTCCGGCCTTGTTTGGCCGACCCGCCAGCACTATCGCCCTCAACAATATATAATTCGCATTCTTCCGGATGACGGCTGGAGCAGTCGGCTAATTTGCCCGGTAAAGTTAAGCCCTCCAAGGCGCCTTTGCGTAGAATCGTAGCTCGGGCCGAACGCGCGGCCAAACGTGCTTGCGCCGATAGGACGCATTTACCGATAATCGCTTCCCCTTCTTTCGGGTGCTCCTCTAAAAAAGTATTAAAAGTTTCGCCAAAGATTGTTTCAACATAGCCCTTCATTTCCGCATTGCCGAGTTTGCCTTTGGTTTGACCCTCAAATTGCGGTTCAGGCAATTTAACACTCACGATTACAGTTAATCCTTCGCGCACGTCTTCGCCGGTCAGGTTTTCTTGTTTTTCTTTAATTAGATTTTTTGCCCGGGCATAGTTATTTAGCGTTCGGGTTAAAGCGGTCCGGAAGCCGACGACATGCGTTCCGCCTTCAGGGTTATGGATATTATTGGCAAAAGCTAATAAGGTTTCATTATATTCGTCGTTATATTGCAGAGCCAACTCAACTTTACAGCCGCTCACATCCTTATCAACATAAAAAACGCTTTCATTCTTAACGTTCTTATTGCGATGTAAAGATTTAATATAAGATTTAATTCCGCCTTCAAAATGAAACTTATATCTTTTTTCCCGATGATCCGGGCGTTTATCAAAAACTTTAATCGTAATGCCTTTAGTTAGGTAGGCCTGTTGGCGCAGACGATCTAAAATTTTTCCCCAGCTATATTCTAGTTCGGTAAAAATCGTCGCATCAGCTTTAAAGGTTATCGTCGTTCCCGTGTCTTTACAGGTTCCGACCGCTTTAGCCGCTTTTTGCGGTTTGCCGATTTTGTATTCCTGTTGCCAGATTTTTCCATCGCGCCGCACTTCCGCTTTTAAATACTCGCTCAAAGCGTTGACCACGGAAACGCCGACGCCATGGAGGCCGCCGGAAACTTTATAGCCGCTATCGCCGCCGAATTTTCCGCCGGCGTGCAGTTTTGTTAGGACCGTTTCCAAAGCCGAAACGCCGGTTACTTTATGTTTTTCTACCGGAATACCGCGGCCGTTATCTTTTACTTCAACTAGGCCGCCCGGTAGTAAAGAAACCGAAATCTCCGTGGCGTGTCCGGCCATGGCTTCGTCAATTGAGTTATCAACAACTTCCCAAATTAAATGATGTAGTCCGGCGGCGGAAGTTGAGCCGATATACATGCCTGGCCGTTTGCGGACCGGGTCCAAACCTTCTAAAACCGTGATTTGTTCGGCGCCGTAAGCGCCACTTTTTTTAGCGTCTTTAGCTGAATCTTTTTGTACATTTTTAGCCATATCGATTAGAGCACTTTAATTAGTTTTATTAGTTCTGGATACGGGCTTTGATTTAAACTGCGCTCATTCGGAAAAAAAATTAATTTTTTTTCACTCATTCGCTTGTTTATAAAACAAAAAATTCCCTTATTTTCCGCTTTTTTCGGGAATGAAATAGGGGGCGGATTTAGGGCATTTTAGCTAAATTTTAAAGCTGTTATCCATTATTATTTTAGCAAAAAAAGACGGACTTGGCAAATCGCTTTTTTAAAAAGAAAAATAGTGTTATTATGGTAATATGATAAGAATATATTTAGCGCCTGTAAAAATTTATGTCTAAAATTTTAGTCACCGGCGGCGCCGGTTTCATCGGTTCGACGCTAGTTGACGCCTTGGTTGCCGCCGAGGAAGAAGTTGTCGTGATTGACGACTTATCTTCCGGGAAAAAAGAATATTTAAACCCGGCCGCGCGCTTTTATAAAGTAAGTATTTGTTCGCCGCGCCTGGCGCGAATTTTTCGCCGGGAAAAATTTGATATCGTTTATCACTTGGCGGCGCAAATGGATGTCCGAAAATCAATGGATAATCCACGTTTTGATAATGAGATAAATTTAAGAGGCGGTTTTAATGTTTTAGAGAATTGCCGGCTGAATAAAGTTAAGAAAATAATTTTTTCCTCGACCGGCGGCGCGGTTTACGGCGACGCCGAGGAAATTCCGACCCCGGAAACGGCGCCGGTCTATCCGCTTTCTTTTTACGGCATCCATAAATTAGCGTTTGAAAAATATCTTAATTGTTATTTCCAGGTTTATGGTTTAAATTATACGATTTTGCGTTTTGCTAATGTCTATGGGCCGCGCCAGTTTAAGGGCGGAGAAGCCGGCGTGGTTTCTATTTTTGTTGATGATGCGGTTCATGGGCTTACTAGCACGCAGTTTGGCGACGGCGAGCAGACCCGCGATTTTGTTTATGTCGGCGATGTAGTTCGAGCGCTAGTGGCCGCCAAAGAGATTGACTGCCGCGGTGAAATCAATATCGCTTCCGGTCGGGAAATCAGCGTCTTAGGAATTAGGAAAGAGATTGGGGATGTTTTGGGCGCGCCTTTAAAAATAAAGGAGGCGCCGGCCAAATTAGGGGAACAACGGCGGAGCTGTTTAAGTGTTCGTCGAGCCAAAGAAGTTTTAGATTGGGAGCCGGAGATGGATTTTAAGGAAGGAATTAGGCGGACGCTTGAATGGTCCCGGGCTCAGGTTAAAAAATAACTCTATTTATGCAAAAAATTATTATCGCCAATTGGAAAATGCAGCTTAATCTTAAAGAGTCCTTAGTTTTAGCGAAGGCCCTAGCTCGAAAGATTACTAAGACCAAGAATCAAGTTCTTGTTTGCCCGGATTATTTAGCTTTGCCTTTTGTCGGACCGATTTTAAAATCAAGCCCTTTAATCTTGGGCGCGCAAGATAGTGCTGCGGCGCTTAAGGGTGCCTATACCGGCGAGGTCTCGGCGTTTAATCTAAAAACGCTCGGCGTCAAATATGTTATTTTAGGGCATAGCGAACGCCGTTCTGGTTTGCATGAAAATTCCGCAATTATCAACGCTAAGATTAAGACAGCTCTCGGTGCCGGCCTGATTCCGGTTCTTTGCGTTGGCGAAAAATTAGCCGAGAAAAAAGCGGGCTTAGCTAAGAAATATTTAAGCGGCGAGCTTAGTCGCGCCCTAAAAGGCGTAAAGATAAAGAAAGCGAGCGATTTAATTATTGCTTATGAGCCGTTATGGGCGATCGGTACCGGCGTGCCGATAGTTCCGACCGAGGCGGAAGATATTAATAAATTTATTAAGCGCCGGACGGCCGTGATTCTTAAAAAAAATATTCCGGTCCTTTATGGCGGAAGCGTGGACGCGTCTAATGCCGCGAATTTTCTCGGCCAGCCGAATGTCGATGGGCTCCTGGTCGGCGGGGCGAGCTTAAAAGCAGAAGAATTCTCTAAAATATGTCGACTATAATTTCTCTTATTTTTATCGGGCTGGCCTTGGTCGTTGCCCTGTTTATTATAATCCGGAAATTTCCGATTCTGGCGATTTTGGATGTTAACAATATTCCCGGCGAGAAAGAAGCTAAATTTAAAGAGCAGATTATTAAACAGCGGGTAGAACGCGATGTGGCGCGTTGGAGCGGTTTTTTTGGCCGCGTTTGGTTATTTTTGCGTCGGCGCTTGAGTAATTTGCTTGGGATTTGGTATGGGCGCCTTAAGAAAGCCAAGACCGCGCATAAATTATCTAGTGGCTGGGCCTGGCCGAAGCGCCGGGAAAAAATTGAGGAGCTTTTGGCTGCCGCCGCCGAGCTAATGGAAAAAGAAGATTTTAACCAGGCCGAAGAAAAATTAGTGGAAGCGATAAGCTTGGATCAAAAGAATTTACCGGCTTTTTTTGCGCTCGGCGAGCTTTATGAGACCCGGAAGAAATGGTCGGAAGCGCGCCAGACCTATGAATATTCCTTGAAATTGGCCCGCCAGAAAATAAAAGACGGAGAAGAAGTTGAAGAAATTACGCCACAGGAAATACTTTTTTGTTTGGCTAATGTAGAAAAAGACGCGGGGGAAGACGAGGCGGCTTTAGAAAATATCCGGACCGCTTTAGATTTTGAACCGAACAATCCCCGTTATCTTGATTTAATTTTGGATTTAAGTATAATAAGAAAAGATAAAGCGTTGGCGAGAGAATGTTTAGAAAAATTACGGGAAGTAAACCCGGAAAATCAGAAGCTCGGGGAAAGGGAGGAGGAGGTTGAAAATTTAGAAGTTGCGCCGTTGTAGCTCAGCTGGTAGAGCATCTCCATGGTAAGGAGAAGGTCACCGGTTCAATCCCGGTCAACGGCTCAGTTTGGAAAAATCGTCTGATAGGCGATTTTTTGTTTAAAATAAAAGAAAATTATGATAAATTGATGCTGGAAATAGCAGGAATTTTTACCTGTTCAGTCGGGATTGTGGCCATATTGTGGCCAAGTTCTATGGTTCGGCCATTTTTACTCCCATCCAGAGTTTTAATGGCCTCGATCAGGGAAGCGGCGGTTAAGTGGGAGTAGCGCATTGTAGTAACGATGTTGGAATGGCCGAGCAGTTCTTGAATAACTTTCAGAGAGACGCCGTTCTGCGCTAAATGGGAGGCGAAGCTATGCCTTAGAGTATGCCAGCCGATTTCTCTTAGCCCGGCGCGCCGGCAAGCTCTTTTAAGCTCCTTATGACAAAGATTGTGAGTTAGGTAGCTGTCATGGCTGGGCGGAAAGACTAATCCTTTTGATTGGTATCTTTTCATCATTAGTTCGATAATTTCGCCGGCCATTGGGATCGTCCTTATTTTATTGCTTTTAGTGCTTCCTAATATGCCATTAGCTACGCCGCGTCGGACAATTATATTTTTCGCAGTGAAATCAAGGTCGTCCCAGTCCAGAGCGATCAGCTCGCCAAACCTTAGGCCGGTCTTTAGAGCAATCAAGATCATCTCGTGTAGCCAGCCATCAGAATTTTTCAGAAGCGCCTCGGCCTCTTCGCCGGTTAGGAAGTCAAATTTTTGCGGCTGGACTTTTAGGAGTTTCACTTTCGGTTTTTTGTCTATTTCTCCCCATTCCTCGGCCGTGCCTAAGCATTTATTTAGGATTATCAGTATATTGTTGATGCTTTTATTTGATAATCCGGTAGAAATTTCTTTAGCCTTGTAGTTTTCAATATCCAGGTTGGATATTTTATCTATTTCTTTTTTATCAAAGAAGGGAATTAGGTGGATCCGCAAGGCGCTTTCCTTATTGGCGATCTCGGATGGTTTATTGTTATTTTTAACATAGACATCAAACCATTTTCGGCTGAATTCCGCGAAGGTCGTTATTTTGGCTTTTTCTTCGGTTATTGGCTCGCCACGAGCCAGTTTTTGCCTCAGCAAGGCCTCATACGCCTTAGCTCCGGCCAAACTATTGTCCGGGCTGGGATGCCGATATCTTTGCCGGTTAAAGCGGAAATCGATCCAATATTTTTTGCCGCGCTTATTTACGCTCATAATTTATTTATCGGCTCAACGCAGACCGCTTTTAAGTATCTATCTATATCTTCCGCTCTAAACCTTAACGATCCTCCCACTTTGCAAAAAGAAAGTTTCCGGCCGTCCACCAAGCGGTAGACCGAAGCCCGGGAGATCCTTAGGAAATCTGCTAACTCGTCAGGGGTTATTAACTTGTCGGACGCTGAGCCAAACATTTATTTTTTAAAGGACTATATAGGGATAGCCGGTTGGCTATTGGACTATATAATCCTATCATAAACCGGGTTATTTTTTAAGATTTTGGTTTTTTGGGTTTGTGTTTTTTATAATTTTTTAAAAGATCAACAAATAGTAGATTATAGGTTAATCCTTTTTCTTTTTTTATTTTTTTGAGTTGTTTTACAGTTTTTGGGTTTAGTCGATAACTAAATAATTTATAATGTAGATTTCTCATATTGTTATTCTATTGTATTACCAAACCCCCATGGGTTAAGCCATTTCTCCCCCTAAGCAGTTATCATTTATTATTCTTGCCTTTTGCCTTGTTAGGTTGATAACTATCTGCTTGAGGTGTGAGGATCCGTTTTTAAACATCCTTCCGCCGCAAATTATTTTGGATCGCTCCGGCTGCCCGGATGTAGGGCTGGGGCACGATAACTCCATTATATAAATAAAAAACGCTGGGCGGACATCCTCCCAGCGGTATCGATATAGAAGAGCAAATTTTACTTGGTTTTATTGGTATTTTGTAATAGCTTAGCCGCCTTTCTTTTGTTTCTTTCTGTTATTTTTGGAATATCTGTATATGAGATTACTCCCTCTTGTGGAAAAATATTATTTATAATCTGTGATGTCTGTCGATTTTTAAAACCCCAGTTTTTTAACTTTCTAATATAAAAGTCCCTCTCAGCATTGTTAATGGGCCTTTGTTTGGCTTTTACTTCGCGTTCGTATGTTTCTTCGCTAAATTTCTTTATGATATCCCAATTATTTTGTATATCTTTGATCGTAGTTTCCTGGTATATTTTAATAGCGGCGCAATTTAGGCCGCTTTTTTCTTGATAATGCATAAGTTCGAATGGTGATGTATCGTTAAGAATGCTTTTATTTGGCCTCTTGCCGAATATTACAATATACATTAGAAAGATGCCGTAATGCTCATTTAATTTATATTTAACCCTAAGTTTTTCTAAATTTTCGGCACAACTCAGAAACGCATGACGGCCATGTCGTTCTTTATAACTATCATCAATGCCGGTTTCTGGTATTTGAAACTTTTTTCTTATAGATATGACTTCTTCTCTGAATTTTTCATCCGCTAACATAGTTAGCAGATTATTTAATATTTTTTGTCCGAAAGAATTTTTCATAGTATTACTATGTATTTTATCACTTTTTCCGTGATTAGCAATAAAAAACTCCCCGCTTCGGGGAGTTTAGATGAGCGCGGTTTGGTTGATGTTTTTATCAGTAGTTTTTGGTCGGTGGTTCTTGGCAAGTATTTCCTTATACCATTTTCTGTAAAACCCCGGAAATTCAAGCCTTAGAAAATTTCTAATATCAGGACTATGAACTTTCATCAGGTATTGGTATAACCCGAGAAAGATTTTATATCCATTTTTCGAGGTCACCACATTATTTTTTGCGGGACAGATAACGTCGGATGACAATATCATTTTCAAGACGTTGAGATCGTCAAGATAAAGAGTAATGAAATCTTTAAAAAGCGTTTGATAATGGGCACCCCAACTGCATTCAATAAAATGTGTCAAGTAGCCAGGCATATTAAATTTAACGGCCGTGGCAAGGAGCTTTATCCCATGGACATCTTTGCTCTTAGTAGCGTTTATAAGGGCCTGACGTAGCTTTCCCTCGTCTTGATCTAATAAGGCCTCTAAATCGTTGAAATTGAAGCCACAGAGCGGATTAGGACAAACGCTCTTAACAAAAGATAGATCAAGAATATTCTGGCAGTTAGGGCATTTTATGTAATTAAGTTTTATTTTGTTGTCCATTTTTATTAAAGAATTTTTTGTGGGCATAGATCGTTAAAACGGTTGCCAAGACGACTAATAAAATTCTGATTTCGTTTCGTTGCTCAGGAAATAGCAGGTTGGCTATAAAAGTATAGAGCAAGTAAAATCCTAATATCGCAATAGTGGTTTTTATAAATTTAGCTGTTTTTGGCATGTGTATTTCCTTATACCACATGTTTCCTTTGGCATTTTGATTTTTATCTTGTCCAATAGAGATCGCTAAACTAAAAATGCCCCCAACAATAATAGATCCAATTATTAAGCCCCAGTTGTATTCATTCGAATTTGAGCCAGCAGCCAGGCAGGAACCCGGCAATAGGATAAGTGGTGTCACGAATAAGACAATTTTTTTCATATTTTTATTTATTAATTTGTAAAAGTGCCCGAAAACAAAAACGGACACCCGACCTGGTTGCGAAACCACAATTGGTGTCCCGAAAGACTGCCTCTTGTATGGGTCGGAGTGCCCGTTCCTGTATACAAGAGACCATGCTCTTAAAGCACGTCTTTCGAAAATTCAATTGTGGTTTCGCACTTATAATCTACCATAAAGGTGCATAAAACTCAATAATAGCATTTTGGATCTTTTAAAATTGTTATTTTTTTGATTTTTTATTTTAAATTAGCCATTTTTTAATGAAAATCGTATTTTTTAGGGTGAAAAAGACGTGGCACATATTTTTCATTTCATACATAGACATGGTTGAAAAAGGGGCATATAATTTTAACAGCGGGCAAGCTAAAATAGTCTCTTAAATAAGCGCACCCTATCAGTTATATGGCAAACAATAACCAAAATATAATAGTGGAAGATCAGCATTGGGTCCCTCGTTTTTACCTAAAAAGATTTGCTAATGAAAAGAACTTTATAGAGGTTCTTGATATAAAAAATGTTAAATTAAACCCGGCACGCCCTTATAGCGGCGTATGCTACGAGAAGTTTTTTTATGCAGTAGATACTGGGAAACAAGATGAGGCCAGCCAGAAAATTGAAGATATTTTTCAGGGTATTGAAGATAAAGCGGCTCCCGCGCTTAACAAGTTAGAAAAAAGTATACTAAACAATCAGCAGTTAGATAGCCGACAAATGTATTTTGTATCCTTATTTATGAGTTCATTATGGATACGGAGTAAACATTTTAGAGAAAAGATAAATAGAATAAGCTCCCATTTTTATAAAGAAACGGAAAAATTTAGAGCATCCATGGACGGATATAAAGATCACATAAAAACAATAGCCAAAGAACTCAAGAAAAAAGAAGGGTTGGATATGGATGATGAAGATATTGATTGGTATGTTAAATTAATGCAAACCGGTAACTATGATTTAAGTTTTAATAATGTCGAGCAACTTTTATTTATTGAGCACTTAGAGGGATTTGCTAATGTAATATTCAATAAAAACTGGAGGGTGTATATAGCGGTAGACGAAAAAGAGTTTATTACCTCTGATACGCCAGTGATAGAGTTATCGCCAGAGCTTCCAAACATTTATGGTTATACCTTCTTAGAGAGAAAGCATTATTTTCCTTTATCCCCTAAAGTCTTAATAGAACTTGTGGAGCCAGTATCTGGTAAAAAAGTAATTAGAAAGAGAATTAAAGATAATGATGTGCAACGATTTAATTTAATCCGCCCGGGGTTGTCTTTTCAGTATTGTTACGCAAAGGGCAAGAAGGAGTTCGAGGAAATGATTGAGATAAAGAAATCTATAAATAAGGAAAAAACTAAGATCTAAACTATGGGGATTGGTAATTTGGTCAATAAGCCGTGCCATTGTGGTAGCGGTAAAAAATATAAAAAATGCTGTATGAATAAAGATGTCTTGGGTATAGGGAGATTATTAATCCCTAAAATAGCTATAACAGATAAAAAAGGAATTAAGCATCCGATTGATGATGATATCGGCAGGCTCCTGTCTGTCAAAGGAGAAGGCGAAGTTACTGAACAGGATTTTAAATCAGTTTTAAAAAGGTATAGTTTAAGGGATAATTTAATATTAATAGGAGATATTTCTCGATATGTATTTCAAGGAAATACTGAAGGATTGGGAAGAATTGGATATCGCGAAGAAAATACAGATATTCTTATTTCTCAATTTTCGTTAGCTTACATAGCTAATATGCTAATATTGTCTGGCGCAAGCGATGACAGTGGTGATAATTTTAAAGATAACCCATATTCCTTGTTTGTGTTATGCAATATTTATAATAATAAATTAATCAGCCCAGATTTAGTGAAGATTAATGAGGGAATGAAAAAATTTGATAATGATGATTTTCTCTCGTTTATGGTTAGAATGTGGTATGAGCAGATGAGCAGTTTTCAGTTTAATCAGTTATGTCTAATGTCCAGAAACATTGTTTTCTTCTTCGATTTGGCCGGTAAAATAATTCCAGATAAGTTTGAAAAGCTTTCAGACATATTTTTTAAGGAAAATAAAATTACGATGGAGGAATATTTACAGATTGGTTTTGGTTTTCTTGCTGGGGTGAAAGATCGTATTATATTTTCATCTTCCTATTTAGCTACCGCAAAGATACCAGAATTTGAAAATATTTACACAGAGGAAAAAGTTAATAGTTTTTTAGAGATTGTTGCCGCAGATTATAAAAAGTTTAAAGATTTAGATAAAGAACTGAATGATGACTTGAGCTCGGTTTATACAAAAAATAGATTTAATCCATTATTCATTTTTCCGTTAGTAAAGGAAAATATAAATTCACAGGATGCCTATATAATGCCCAACGTGTCTACCTACATGTTTAAAATTTATAGTGGAATTTTTTGGTGGTTTCATAATTATTTTGAAACAACGGGCAGAGATAAAAAAATGCATTTACATTATCGGACATATTTTGGAAAAATTTTTGAGCAATATGTTGGATTAATATTAAAAGATATTTATGGTTTAGCAAATGTTAATTCGGAATTTTCTTACTCAAGGGGGAGCAATATGTTCACAGATTGGTATATTATAAAAGAAAATAAATGTTATTTATTTGAAGCCAAGGCATACCAGTTCGCGTTGTTAAGTAGGCAGACGGGTGATCTTGAAGCAATAGTTAATAATGAATTAAAAAAAATTGCTGCTTCTGTGGTAGAAATGTTTAAGACTATAAAAGATATTGATCAATATGAAGAACTTAAAAATTTAAGAGGGAAAACTTTTATTCCGGTGATTGTCTTTTTAGAAATACCGCTCGCTTCGTCCGCAATTTATAAAGAAAAAGTTGCAAATTTGTTGTCAAAAATGGAAGAGAAGAATACAGATTTAATCGGCTTAAAAGATTTTGATTATCATCTTTTAAATATCGATGAGTTGGAAGTATACGAGGTTGTCAAAGATAAAATTGAAATTGAAGATATTTTTAATAATATTAAAAATGACAAGAGCCAAGGGTTTGTGTCCTATGTGACAAGAATTAATGGTAATCAACCCAGCAATAAATTTTTAGATAAAGTATATAATGATTTTTGGAGGGAAAAATTAAAGCGAAAATAAATTACAATTTATGTTAATAATACCTAACCAAAATGTAGTAAACAGCGAAAGTTTTGGTCAATTTATAAATAAAGTAAAAGAGGAATTTATAGACCCAGAACTTAAGAAAAGAAATACATCTCTTTTTTCATCGGCGCTCATAGAAATATTAGATAATAATAGTTCGAATATTTATCTTGATGATGATTTCGAAATCATGATTGAGTTCAAAGAAAAAAAATCAAACCCAAATGACACGGGAAAGAAAATTAGCTTGGACATAAAAGATATAAAGGATATTGGCTGGAAAAGTAAGAAAATTAGTAAGCGCAATGCGACTATTTTAGTTGTCAGATTTAATAGCAGCTGGTGGCTTTTAAAGACTAATTTCAAAGAACGCAAAGATCTTGATGAGAAATTTCAAGTCCGCAGGACTTTTAAAGTTAGGGGCGGTGGGTATTTACCATTAAAAATGCGTAGGCAGGAAAAAGGCGAATTTATGCAACAATGGCAAAATGGTTTAAAAAAAGAGTTGCCAGCTATGTGGTCAAGATACATTACAACAACTCAAAGATATCGCGGAGTTATGGTTTATGATGGTAATTATTTTGATTTATTTATAAAAGCTCAAGAATTCTATATCTTGGGTGATTTTTACCCGTCTATTGTTATGTGCCGGATAGCCGCGGAGCAAGCGCTGGTAAATATACTTATCAATAAAGGAAGCGTATTTGAAATTTATAAAAAAGAAGGAAAAAGTGGGGCAGGCGGCAAGCCAATGTCAAAAGGAATTTATGCCTTGGTAAAATCTTGTCGAAATAAAAATTTATTTAAAAAACTACTCATAAATAAAACAGCAGAAAAAAAATTGACTGACATTGCGGATTTAGCGAATGAGTTGGTTCACCCAAAAAATGATTTGGCTGAAATGGATAAATATAAGAAGGCCGCAGTTAAATGTATGGATAACCTAAATTATGTAATTAAGACGCATCTTAATTTTGTTAAAGATACTAAAACTGTATCAGATTATAAATTTTCTCGCGTGGTAACGCGCTTAAAATGATATGCCGGATAAAGATTTAGCTCAAGCACTTAATACATTTAGTAGTTGGGATTTTATTCATAAAACGATTAGCGAGGCTGAAAAAATCGCCGCATCAGCTTTTGGGCAAGCGGTAGCAGATACCTGGCTAACATCAAAAATATATGTAATCTTTTTTGTTTTATTATTTTTTGTTATAAAATTTTGGGAGAGAGGAATTGGGAGTTTGATTTATAATTTGATTTATTTCAGCATTGTTGCCATTTTGATTATGGTTTATGGTTGGGAAATAATTTTTAATTTTTGGTTTGAGTTTATATCCTTATTCTCTTATTGGTTGGCTGGTTGTATGTTAAGGAAAATTAGACCGAGAAATATCCATATAAAATAAGAGAAATTAAATATTTTGTATAGTTTTACCTTTTTACAATTATCCTTGATATTGATTGGAAAATATGGTAGATTTAAATCATCAAAGATACTAATGATTTGAAATATGGGGGAAAACATAACATCCGCGAAACCAACAGATACAAAGCCAGTAGATATATCTCCGGGAGTGGCTTTAAGAGTTGCCCCAGCGCCGGCTCAGAAGAAAGATGATCTGCCCAGCGAAGGCATAGGTCAGGTGACATTAGATGATTTCAAAAAGGATAAAGATGTTTTATTGATGTTATATTCTAAAGACGAGATCGGAAATTTTCACTATTCTATAAATCAAGATGATGAAATAAAAATATACGAGATTTTAAAAAATAAAACGGAATTTAAAAAATCGCTTTTGATTTATTTAGATACCCCGGGCGGCAATGTATATTCGGCTGTTAAAATTATGGATATGCTTAGAGAAAAATATGAAACGATTGAAATTGCTATTGCGCAGGAAGCTAAAAGTTCTGGGACAATGATGTGTTTGGCTGCGGATAAACTTATAATGTCTTGTATATCTGAGTTGGGGCCACTCGATAAGCCGATGAAACATCCTGACGATGAGATGGTTACAATATCAGCGTTAGATATAGCTAAATCTTTAGATACAATTATAAGCACGGCGATAGATAAACAAAAAATATTAGCAACGCAATTGATAGAAGAATATAGGATTTCATCTGAAAAATGTTTGGATATTGCCGGAAAATTTGTAGCTAATTTAATATCGCCGATGATAGCAAAACAAGATGTAAAAATATATAATACAGCTTTAAGGCTTTTATCCATCGCCCAAATGTATGGCAAGGAGTTATTATCAAAGAACATGCTAAAATATGTTAAGAAGGATAGTCTAAGAGAAAAAATAGCTGATATGGTGATTAAAAAACTTGTTTGGGAATATCCAGATCACGGATTTGCTATTCGAAGAGAAGAATTGAGAGATTGGTTTTTTAAGGTTGATAACGCCGAAAGTGCTGGCTTACCGATAGAACTATGGGATCATTTTAAAGCCAATATAGGCAACGTAAAAAGAAAAGTAATTAAATTTTTATAGAAATAATAGAAATATATGATGTCTTCTTTATTTTCACAGTTAATTAGTAACATATCGCCTGCTGTCGTCAGAGATAACGGCAAACATTGTGACGATCATGCATCGCAGGGAACACCGCAGAGAGTAGCGCAGGAGGTAATCGAGAAATTTAATGAGAGTAGCGCCAGCATAAGAAAATTAAAAGAACAAGTTGATAACGAAAGTAAGTAGTTCTATTTAACTTTTTCACCTCCCCCTATATAGTCCTGGCCACATTGTGGCCATATTGTGTCCAAGAGGTGAAGAATTTATGTGAAGTAGTCTAAGTTTGTTAATGATTGAGAAACAGAGAAATCCTTTGTTCATCGGTTGAAATCAATTTTTCCTTTTATTTATTTACTTTCCTAAAATTGGCCGGCATCGGTTCAATCCCGGTCAACGGCTCCGAGAAAGACGACCCCTTAGGGGGTTGTTTTTTTGGTATTTTGATTATTAAAATCAAGATGATATAATTTGATTATGGATTTACCAGAATTAAAAAAACAATTCGTTTGCGGAGAACTGGAAATTACATCAGAACATGGAAGAATTTTTTCTTTTATAGATTTTTCTAATGTAAATAAGTGGTTTGAAAATGATGATCAGGATTGGAATAATAAGTTAATTGCCGATGATGAAAAAATAATGATAGATCTTCAGAAGTTAAAAACATTCGTCAATCTTTTTAGCGAACGGGCTAGAGTATATTATGGAGAAGATCATAAAAGCACAGGGTCTCTAAGTTTTACTTATGTGCTGAGAAAAATATTTGGAAAAAGAAATGTGGTGACAAAAGATTTACAAAAAATTAAACACTATATCAAACTAAATGAAGCGGAAATTTTAAAATATGTTTTAACTGATGGCGATGGTCAAAATTATGTAGAAATTAGAAAATGTAATTTTGACGTGGAAATTTCAGTCGATGCTATAAAAATGTTGGATCATTATGATACATTTTGTATATTTTCCGGGGATGCGGATTTTGTTTATTTAAACAATTTTTTACGAAAAAAGGGTAAGAAGGTAATTATTATAAAAGGAGGATATATTACTACCAAATTAAGAGAATCTGCGAATTTAGTTGTTAACGCTCAGAACATAAAGAAGTATATAGCAAAGATAGAAAAAACAAAAACCTGACAGAGTCAGGTTTTTGTGGAGAGTTATCCCGAATTAACCTCGGGCAGGTATGTGTATAATATAGCATATATATAAAAAAAGTCAACAGAGCGCGTTAGTTCGCTTCGTCCCTATATAGCCCTGGCCATATTGTGTCCAAGAGATGAGGAATTTATGTAAAGTAGTCTAAGATTGATGAAGGATGAGAAACTGGATTTATACTGATCTTAGTTAATCCTTGCTAATTTTATTTCATTTCTTAATTTTCCGTCCGGTGCTTCAATCCCGGTCAACGGCTCAGAGAAAGACGACCCCTAATGGGGTTGTTTTTTGTTTTTGTGAATAATAAAAAAGCTGGGGTTTAGATTCCCAGCCTATATTAACTATCATTTTTAATCATCATCAGAACTGTCAAAATAACAATCATCACATTCTCCACTATAGTTTCCATAGCACTTAAGGCATCGCTTACAATACTTACAACGTATAGGGTTAATTGTGAGACAATTTTCGCAAATGTCTTGGCTACTAGCTGTAGCTTCCGCTATTTTTTCTTGCTTGTAGGCTTCCCGTTTTTTTCTTTCTTCTCGCTGTTTCTCCTGTTCTATCTCTTGCTCCTGTTGTTTTATTGCTTCTTCAAATCCGTAGATTTTTATTTTAAGCGGACGGACACCGATATTTTTTAGGGTATAATAGAAAAAGCTACTTTTATAGAGATGATGAAGATCTTTCTCCGCCGGCAGGTCGGTTATTATTTCCCTAAGTTGTCGATAATTTTGAGGAAATGTTTTTCCGTGGTCGTAATTGACCATTAATTTGGCATAGGGAGAGATGACGGTGGAATATTTTGCAGTTGTTAGGAATTCCAATGAATAAATTGGCGCCATTTTTGCCGCCAACTTTAAGTAAATCCCCCAGAAAAAATAACGAGAAAATACATCTACCAAATTTTCACTCTGTTGTCTTATTAAATTTGTTGCGCCAGATTCGTAGTAAAACTTCGCGGAGTTTTCCACTGCGAAATATAAATCAGCCGATAAATTTGCTGTACAATCATAAAATTTGACTTTAAATTTAATGGTTATTTTTTGTTGATCCATTTTAATCTTATGATACGCAACAATACCGAAGTAGGGGAATAAGAAATATTTGCCCGGCCTCAAGGGATGACCAATATAAATGCCAAAAATTTTCACTAAGCACTCCTCGTTCTCAAGCACGATGATTCGGCCAATATTTTTGGTCGCTATAACGACAAGTATAAAAATGATCGGAGAGGCAACAAAGATCCACGGGAATTTAAATACTAAGAAGATAATAGCTGTCGTTATTATCAAGCAGAATAAAATGATTAAGTAAAACCATCTAGTAATTTTTTTGTTTTTTTCCATGATTAATTCTCCAAATTATTAAAGTTCAAAAATCTTATTATTTTAATCTTTATTTTTAATTTTTTCAATAGTTTTTATGATTTTTATCTAATTTTAGCTAATTTAATTTTTTTTAATTGACAAAAATCTTTAAAAGTGATATAATAGTCGGAATATCATGAGTAATGGATGCCTTGGCAAAAATTGCTCTTTAACAAAAAATAATTAATAACTAAAATAATAGGAGGTTTTATCATGAGTACATTATTTAAGAATGCTGCTATTTCTGGGAGTATTGAAGGTTTTATCGTTGGAGTGATGAATTCGTTCGGACAAGCCGTGGAAAAACATGGCGAAGGTTTTATCAAATCAAAAATGTTTGGTTTTGGCACAAACGATAACCATTTATTCCAATCAGCCGCCGCTTATGCGGTTAGTAATTTAGGCGTAAGTGCCCAAAACATTTATCGGATTTGTAGAATCATTAATAGTTATAAGCCATCACAACGAGACCGAATCGTGAGGATTATTGGTAATAATGAGGAGAATACCAATGTTTCAGCTAAAACGACTTCTTCTAAAAGCGATAAAAAGGATGGCGGAACAGAGAAGAAGGGAGATAGCGGTAAATCATCTATTCCCACTAGAGGATCGGCCAAAACCAATGTTGAAGGAGCGTATATTTTAGCCATGTTGGCTAAAATGGAGAACTACCAAATAAAAGAATTTTTTGCCGCTTCCGGCGCGATTGACACTATTGCTGTTAAAACTGAGGCAGTTGGGAAAAAAGTATTTACTAAAGTAAAGACAGCCGCAGAAAAAGGTGCCGTCGTAAAAGATGCAGAGTCTTTTTTCAAAAGAAAGACCTGGTTAGAAAAATTAGCAGATGGTGAAATTTAACGTAAAAAATTGGAGGAAAGAAAAATGAATTTTATTATTGTAATTATTGTTTTAGCCTTCTTAGGAATGTTGATTTTCTGGAGGGCTTTCAGGACTTGGATAGTTAATCAACTTCGTGCTATTCCCAGAGCCATTGCCCGTTATTTTCCGGTCGTTTGGCGTGCTTTTTTAGGCGGGGCGGGTATCTATGTTAGAATAATAGTCTATCTAACTTTGTCATCATTGGTATTAATGATCTCATCTCTAATTATCAATGCCCCCGGTTTTACAGCCTTTGCTTTTGTGGTCGCCTTATCTGCATTATTGCTAACCTGGTTGCCAGCCGGAATTGTTTTAAGAACATTTAGAGTAAGTTCCGCGGTAGTCCCTAAGGGATTGAAAGTTTTAGTTTCTTGGGTTGCCCTTATCGGATTTATCAGCCTGTTATATCCGGACATAATTTCATTTAAATTTTTGTTTGGAGCCGTCTTGTTATGGTTTGTTCTCTTGGGAATGTCGGTTAAAATTAATGTGTTGGATAAGATAATCTTCCCTATGGTGATTATTATGTGTCTAACATTAGGCTGGAAACATTTTTGTCCGGATAGCTTTAGATCTACGACAAGATATGTATCTTCTTGGGGAGAAGTAGCTATAACCTGGAAGGACAGAGGGAGTATTAATAACGAAGCAGAAGCAGCGGTTACTTATGGGCATGCTATAAAGGATATCCCGGTTGCTTATATTGCCAGCTTTAAGAAGGTGGAAACAAGAAAAGAAAAACGAAAGTTGAGAAAAAAGGGTCGTAGCATAGAAAGCGTTGAAGCGGAGATCTTGGACCTGAGAGATACTAATGTTTATATTTCTCATAACACAGTGGTAAAAATTTTTAACCACAAAGAAGAGGTCAAACATTTTCAAGGCCAAGGTTTTATTCAAATTCAACTGCCTAGAAATAACAACTCTTTTGTTAAAGGATTGAAATGCTGGGTTGAAGCTGATTTAATTCAATTGGTTACGCCAAGAGAATTAGCTGAAGCTGAAAATCAAAAGCACCAAGCCGCTCTTGATTCTTTGCACCGGGCCCGTTTTCAAAGAGGGGCTGATTCAATCGCCGCTCAGAATCAGGTGATTGTCCGTCAGCCGGGAGTGCATTTGATTGATCTTAAAGAGGGGGAGGAAAGTCAATGGAATAAAATTCCTAATGGTTGTTCTTACGACTTTGATCGAGGCCAAAAAGCCAGATTCTCCCTGATTTATCGGGATGGAACCGTAGCTAATTCCTGGGAGCCAGGAAAATGGCCAAACCTTTACGAATTCAAAATAAAAAATTTACACAACGAGAAACCCGTTTTAATTATTAGACAGGTAGCCACTTAGCGGTAAATTTAAAACATAGTTTAAGAGGGACGATTTTAAAAATCGCCCCTTTTTTATTTTTTATTTTCTGTGGTATAATATAAACATCAATAAATTTATGAAAAAATATCTAATTATTTTTGTTTTTTTAGGAATTTTACTGGCTAGTGCGGTTGGCGCGCAAAGCGAAAAAACCGCGTCCGACGCAAATACCAACACCAATTGCGGCCCCGGATCCTTAACTCTTTGCAACCCCCTCGGTGCGACGGTTGATTCGCCGCAAGTTTTGATTGGCCGGGTGATTAACTCTATTCTCGGCGTGGTCGGTTCTTTGGCGCTTTTAATGTTCGTCTATGGCGGCCTCACCTGGATGCTTTCTTCGGGCAACCAGGAGAAAGTTAAGAAAGGGAAGGATATTATTATCTGGTCGGCCATCGGCTTGGCGGTGATTTTTATGGCTTATGCGGCCACGAGTCTCTTGATTAATACTTTACAGAAAGGTTAGTCAGGGTTTTGTTAGCGGCGGTTTGACAGCGATTTTATTTTTCTTTATTATAGGAAGGCGGAAAGAAAGTATTGAAAATCCGTTATCTATTTTTCGCGGCCAAGGGGCCGCGAACGTTTAAGGGTCGATACCAAAGCGGTCAACTGGGGCAGACTGTAAATCTGCTGGCCTTGCGCCTTCGTAGGTTCGAATCCTACTCGGCCCACCTTAAATTTATGGCTTTCAAACCTTTAATTAATCCGGATCGGATCGGTACGGATCTCATAAAAATTTTCGCGATTGAGCTTATCGCTTTAACGATAATCATTATCGCCTTACTTTCCTTTTAGTATGCCGGAATTACCGGAAGTCGAGACCATCCGGCGCGATTTGGCGGCGGTGCTTGTCGGAAAAAAGATTAAGTCCGTGGATATCTTGGAGCCAAAAATGGTTTCCATCACTTCCGTTGCAGCCGTTTCGGATTCGACTAAAAATTCAGTTCTAAAAACAGCCGCTTCACCCGCGGTTTTTTTCGCAAAAAATTTAGCTAGCCGACAAATTAGCTCAATAGATCGGCGAGGGAAATTGCTGATTTTTAATTTAACTCCGGAAAAATCCGGTTTTAACTATCTTTTAATCCATCTAAAGATGACCGGCCAGCTGATTTATTTCTCGGCCGATGTCGGGCGGCCCATTATTGGCGGTCATAGTGATAATTCAGAGTCGGATAAAGAATTAAAATCCGAAATCTATCCGAATAAACATACTCGGGCAATCTTTGATTTTTTCGGCGGCGGTCGACTCTTTTTTAATGATTTAAGAAAATTCGGCTATCTTAAATTAGTGGATAAGGCGGCGCTGGGAAAAATCTTAGCGGCCGGTTACGGTCCCGAACCTTTAAGCCCGGATTTTTCTTTGGCGGCTTTCCGACTGATGTTAAGTAAAAGAAAAAACAAAATAAAAGCTGTTCTGCTTGACCAGAAAACTTTAGCCGGCCTGGGGAATATTTATGCGGATGAGTCCTTATGGGCGGCGCGTTTGCGTCCGAATCGTTCGGCAAATTCTTTAAGCGCGGCAGAAGTTAAAAAGCTTTATCAGACGATTAAGCGAATACTTAAGCAGGCGATTAAGGCCCGTGGCACGACTTTTAATAATTATCGCGATTCTCGTGGTAAAAAAGGGAATTTTTCCCGCCGGCTTAAAGTCTATGGCCGGGGCGGCGCGGCTTGTCCGGCCTGTGGTAAAGCGATAAGCAAAATCAAGCTCGCCGGCCGGGGAACGCATTATTGCCGATATTGCCAAAAATAGAGGAAAAAACAGCTTTGCCAGTTGACTTTTAATGGATTTTTTTATATTGTTAAAATAGCGGTCGGTCTTAAGGCCATTGGCCCGGAGCCTGATTTAGCCCCCGGTATTGGGATAATTAATTTAAAGTAAAACGAATATGTCACAAGACAACATGATTAAGCTGGAATGCACGGTTTGCAAGACGACTAACTACCATTCACGCAAGAATAAAAAACTTCTTAAAGATCGTTTGGAAATGAAGAAATATTGCCGGAAATGTAAAAAACACACACTTCATAAGGAAATTAAATAAACTTTAAGCTATTTAAGGGGCGGTCGTTTAATATTTAAAAAGTTTTCAGATAAGCCCCTTTAACGCCGGTCCGTCCGGACGGCTATAAATTTATGCCTAAGCCAAAAAGTTTAACTAAACCGTTCTTGCTTATTCTCGTGCTCCTGGTGATTGCCGGTTCTTACTTATTGTTAAAACCTTTCTTGGTGGAGATTCTGATCGCGGCTCTTCTGGTCTCGGTCTTTTATACGCCGTTTACCTGGTTCACTAAATTTTTAAGAGGCCGCCGTAATTTGGCGGCGATTTTGATGTGTTTATTATTAGTGGCTCTGATTATCGTACCGCTTACCCGTTTATTAATTTACGGCGGAAGTAAATCAATTACCGCTTATAATTCAGCCGTGGAATTTTTTAATAATAATAGTGTTAATGATTTTTTCCAAAAGGATTTTTTTGCTGATGGTCCTTTGCGGCATCTGAACCTTGGTAAGTATGATTTTAATAATGACGCTTTTAAGGAAACAGCTTTGAGCGTTTTACAAAAATCAAGCAATTGGTTGATTTCCGGGGCAACGATTTTTGTTAAAGGAACAACGAATTTTATAATTTCTTTAGTATTTATAATTTTAACCATGTTCTTTTTCTTTGTTGATGGGCCTAAAATATTAGAACGCCTGATGTATCTTTCGCCTTTGCCGAACCAGTATGACAATGAATTGTTCCGGAAATTTCGCTCGGTGAGTTATACGATTTTTATTTCAACTTTTGTGGCCGCCGCCGCCCAAGGCCTGGTCGGGGCGCTTGGTTTCGCAATTGTCGGTTTTCCGGCGCTCTTAGCCGGAATTATAATCGCCTTACTCTCTCTTATTCCTTATGTCGGTTCAATGATTTTTTATTTCCCGGTCGGCCTCTATTATCTTTTAGCCGGAAATGTTTGGCAGGGGATTTTTATTCTACTTTGGGGCTTCCTGATTATCGGAACAACTGATAACATCATCCGCGCTTATATGATTAAAGATCGAGCCGAGGTTAATCCGATTTTTGTGCTTTTCTCTATCTTAGGCGGAATAATGCTTTTCGGCTTCTGGGGGGTAATTTTAGGGCCGCTCATTGTCGCTTTGGCGGTTACGGTTTTTCATCTTTATGAGTTAGAATTTTGCGATACTTTGGAAATGCCCGATTGTGATAATAAGAAAAAAGAGAGCGCGAAAGAATGGAAAGAAGCAAAGAAAGAATTAAAAGAAATTAAGGAAGATATAGAAGAGTTTGAGGAAAGAAAGGATTTAAGAAAAAAAATCGGGAAGTAAATTTTAAAACAGCGGATTATTTTTTAACATTAATACTCCGATTCGGAGTATTTTTGCGGGATTCGTATAGTGGTAGTACGACGGTCTCCAAAACCGTTGGCGGGGGTTCGATTCCCTCATCCCGTGCATGTAAAGAAACCAGGGTTCACCTGGTTTTTGTGTATTAAAAAGATGAGCATTATATAAGAGCTATTTATTTGCCTAAAAATCATAAAAATGTTAAAATGTAAGTACTTAATAAAATTAATTAAAATCTATGTCAAAGATTGGAGAAGAGTTCGTGTCCAACGAAAAGAAGAATTATAAATGGAAAATCGGGGTAATAAACGCTTCGTCTTTATCTGGATTTATCGCCGGTTTTTTGGTGGCCGCCGTATTTTTTTTAGTAGTTTTTGATATTGCCATGAAACAATAGGATTAAGCAGAAAATCAGCTAATGAAAAAGCGGTTTTTAAAAACCGCTTTTTTTATTTTTTTAGCTATTTTCTTTTTTCGGCGGGAGTGAGCATTCCCCCAAAACGTAAGTTATAAATGGAAACAACAATGATAATATTATGAAGAATAGTGAGGTCATTTTCATAATAAAATCAATCTCGATTTTAATTCCGTTTAATATGATTAGGCCAATTATAGCTAAGGCGATAACATTACCTAAGGTTACGGCCACTATTATATGTTGGGCTTTAAGCCCATACAATTTGCGGTTCCGGTAGGCGTTTTTTCCGGAAAAATAAGATAAAATTGAAGGTCCGACTATTGGTATTACCCAGGAAATTAGAGTTAGGAAAATGAGGGCGATTATAGTCCCCCGTATTACTTCTTTATTTTTCATTTTCTTAATTTTTAAGGTTCTTTGCCATATATTACGGCGGAAAAGATTTTTTGTCAATCAGGCGTTAAATAGTCCGAAAATGTGATTATTGACCGCTAACCGGTTAAAATGCTAAAATTAAATTAGCTTTATTAATTTTAAAAATATGAGCAAGGTCTTAAAAGAATTGGTGGTTAACGAGGAGCGGAATTTTAAATGGCGAATCGGGAAGATGATCGCTTCCTCTTTCGCCGGTTTTATTGCCGGGCTAGTCGTGGCCAGCGCTTTTTTTCTCGCGGTCTTTGATTTGATTCCTAAATTCTAAAACGACTGTTTAATTTTTTGTTCAATTTAGGCCCGGCTTGGCTGATTTTGGTATTTGATTAATAAAAAAACTAAAATTTAGATAAAATATTTAGTAAAACAGGGTTTTTGGCACCCTGTTTTTATGCGTTCGAATTTGCAAATACCATATTTAAAATCCACCAGCAAATCCGCCAGCGTCGTTGACAAATTAAGAGGATAATGATAATTTAAAATGAACCTTATTGATAATTTTAGCGAGCTCTTTTTTAGGGTTTTAAAAGGGTAATTAGCTCTTTAACCGCTAGATTTTATCAATAAACGTAAATTAAAAATTAAATAATAACCAAAAAATATATATCATGGAAACAACAATGAACTTTAAGATCAGGATGAATTTAGGCTTAAGTAAGGGCCTCGTGAAAATATTAAACGGTCGCGATGCTAACGAAGCTAAAATAATAGATGGCATGACCCCATTTCTTCGGACACGCTTGTCCACATAAATCAACCTTTGGCGGTCAGTTCGTAAAACTTGGCTGGGGCCATCCTGAGTTTCGTCTTAATCCTTACGTTATTAAAATAATATATCTGATTATAAATATTAGCAATCAACTCTCCTTCGCTTTCAAATCTGTTAACATTCCCCAGTTCCAGTTTATAGTGCGAGAAGAACGATTCCTGGTGGCCATTTTCCCAAGGAGATCCTTTCTTGCTCATTGAAACAGTTACCCCTAATCTAGCGAGAAAGTCAGCATGTTCTTCGCTCTGATATTCAGAGCCCTGATCAGTATGGAAGTATTGAGGCAAGAGGCCTCTTTTTTTAATGGCATCAAGCGCGGCGGATTTAACCAGAAATCGATTATGTCTGTTTGATATCGCCGAGCCGATTACTTCTCCGGTATAGCTATCCATCACCGTCGCCAGATAGAGCCAAGATGTTCGATATTTTATATAGGTGAAATCAGCTATCCAAACAGTATTCGGTTCTAGTATCTCAATCTTCTTAATCTCATTAGTATATTGTGCAACTGGCAGACCAATATCACCTTTCTTCTGCCATTTTCTACGGCACAAACGCGGTTTCAATCCATTATCTCTCATTATCCTCGCCACTGGCTTCTCGTTCATATTGAGAGCAATGGCCACTCGCCTATAGCCATAGGCGGGATTAGATTCCATCATTTCGACAATCTCCTTTTTAATCTCTTCGTCTCTGGTTTTCTTTTTCGATTCATAATACAGAGTCGATCGGGCTATGCCTAGTTTACTAGCCAGTTTCTTTTTATCAATCATCCCATTTCTCTCAACCGCTAATTTTCTGGCTTTAGCGATTTTTTTTCCCCTTGCTCGAATCAAGCATCAATTCGGCAATGATCATCTTTAATTGCTGGTTTTCTCGCTTCAGCTTTCCGATTTCCAGAGTATCGAAACCGATTTTTCCTCTCCCCAGCCAATTGTATATAGTATTAGTCGAAATACCGAATTCTTGGGCGGCTTTAGCGGCGGACATCCCGTCGTTTTTTATTTTCTCGACTATTTTATCTCTTATTTCTTGTTCTATCTTCTTAGCCATATTTAGCGGTCTGCTTAGTTAATTAATTCGTCTCTTTATATATTAATCCCTAACCGCTTTATATGGAATACCGTGTCCGAAGAAATGGGGTCATGCCAAGAAACAAATTCTATTTTTTGGTTTTGGATGATAGAAATATTCGGTTTATTATATATAAGCCGCGAAGAATTGGCCCAGCTTTATTTTTATTTGCCGCTTGGCCGTCGCAATGAATTAGACGGGCATCTTAATAAGATTGCTCCGGATTTCTGGGGTTGGAAAATGTTTTTGGAGATGAATAAATATTCATCAGAAGCGATAAAAAAGATGGCGCTTAGCGAAATGTATCGTCGCGCTGAGAGCTTTCAGAATCTTCAAACCGGCTATAAGTTAGCTGAAGGTTATCTAGAAATGCGGGGAAAATTTTTGTCGGACATGCGTCGTCAAGCAAAAACCCTAGAAGAAAAGATATCAGTTCTGAGTTATGAGCTAGAACCGACATTAATCCAGATTGAGGAGGTTTTTTCTTTAATAAATGATTTTTCCGTCGCGGAAAAATTTATCGGTTTGCCGAATATTCCGGCTACTTATAAAAATAAAGGTTTGAAAAAAATGTTTAAGTTTGCGGTTAGTTTCCCGCAACTTTTAAGAACGCATCGTCGTTCCCGCCCAGGCTCACCTTTACGCCGGGAAATCGTCCGGGCCGCGGCCGAATATGAATTGAAACAGCAAGAACTGTTTGATGCCTATTATAGCGAAAAGACCAGGACAGCATTAAAGATGATGCTGTTTTCCAAGATTGAAAAATTGGTTTTAGGGATTGAGGATTGGCTGGAAATCTTAGTTCAATATGGATCAGATAAAAAATTGAAATCATTGGTTATAAAAAATATTAAAGCCAATGATTGCACTTTTTCCCAGCTTAATAATTCCGTGAGCCGTATTCAGGATCCGGAAGCTAAGGCCGCCGGTCTAGAAGAAATGCTGGATGTCGCGTCTTATGATTTTTCCTGGTTGAGAATTGTTTGTTTGAAGTCGGGAGAATTTCCTAAAATATTTCGCCGTGCCTTTACTGAATTAATTAATACGATTGAAACAGCTACCCAAGCCGAAGAAGCCTGCGAATTGATTACTAAAAATCGCCCCTTTGAAGTTAGTAATTTTTTTAGCCGGATTATTGAATCAGGCGTCCGGTTTGAAACTCTGGAGCGCATTTTTTCCTTACTGAGCAAGGAAAATAAGAAAAAGATGGAAGGAGCTTTGCGTCGGGCGGCCGGAGATAATTTTAATCATCTTGGTCGGGTAGTGAAACATTGCCAGAGCCGACGGAATCGGAATAGGACTATTCTTGATATGTATAAAGTAGCTGCTCAGAGCGCGGATCAACTTGTCTGTGTTTATCAATTAGCTTTGAACTATAATCAACCGAAATTAGCCGAAAAGGTAGTGGTTGATATAAAAAAATTAAATTTAAACTTTTTAGATCTACTTATTGCCCATGAACAGCTCGAAAGAGAAAAAATTACAAATAACGGTTTGGCTAAGTTGATTCAAGAGGAATTAGCTCTTAAAGCCCGAACCGAAAGAGAAAAAGCTCAGGCCTTTGAAAAAATCCCGCTTGAGCATAAAAATATTATCATTAAAAAATTATTGGAAGCGGCTTAACCCACGTTCTTTGACATAAAATCAAAAAAGTCGACTTCTCAGAAAATATTTGCCGGAAATCCGGCTTAAACCCGCTATAAATAAGGCGGGTTTTTTATTATTAGTGCGGTTTTTATTGTTTGTTTTATGTTTACTTGTTTAATTTTAATTTTTGCGTTTAGCTTAGTTTTGGGCTTGTTTTCAAGAAGTTTTTGTGTTAAAGTTTTTAGGAAAATAAGGAGAGGTGCCAGAGCGGTTTAATGGAACAGTCTTGAAAACTGTCGTTGGTGCAAGCCAACCGTGGGTTCAAATCCCACCCTCTCCGCACTGAATCAAAATCGCTCTTTGAGCGATTTTTTGGTATAATTAAAATAGATATTAAGTAAAAATTGCGCTTTAGGCGAATATTTCAGATGGCGGCTATTCTAGATATCCTTATTAAGTTAATTAAATTAATCTTATAATCCATATGAAAATAATCAAATGGACCGCCAGAATATTAGCATTAGGCATTTTAATTTTCGCTTTGCCTTTTTATTTCGGTTATGGCAATCCTTTGCCGTTTACTAATCCGGATTATTCATTATGGGAAAATTCCGCGCTCGCCATGATACCCTTAGTTTTTATTGGCTTACTTCTTGGCTGGAAATATCCTAAAGTTGGAGGATGGCTTATAATTGTTTCGATTATGATCGGTTTTGTTGTCGGGCTTTTAACGGAAGCGAATCTTAGCATCAATTTGGCCGTTCCGTTTATTCCGGGAGTTTTATATTTAATAGACGGGTATAAGAGACAGGCAAAGAGCGCTCTTCAAGTTTAGGCCCGTGGTTTTTAAATACGCGACGTCGGACGGCTGAAATTTCGTTAAATAAAATTAATATATAATTATAATATGAAAACAGAGAATCCTGTCATTTTAATCATCCGCGACGGCTGGGGCTATAATCCGAAAAGTAAAAATAATTTTATCAAGCGTGCCCGGACACCGCATAATGATTTTTATGTTAAAAATTATCCGTCTGGCCTTTTGGCGGCCAGCGGGGAAGCGGTTGGTTTAGATAAGGGTTTCCAGGGAAATTCCGAAGTCGGCCATTTAACGCTCGGTTCCGGTCGGATTATTCTTCAATCAATGACTAAAATTAATCGGGCGATTGCCGACAAGAGTTTTTTTCGGAATAAGGCCTTGGTTGCGGCGATTGAAAAAGCTAAGAAAAATAAAAGCAAGCTCCATTTAATCGGTTTACTCCAGACGCAAGGTGTCCATGCTCATATCAGTCATCTTTTCGCGCTTTTGGATTTATGTAAAAAGAAAAATTTTAAAGAGGTTTTAATCCATGTAATTACCGATGGCCGCGACGCGCCGGTTAAAGAGAGTTTGAAGCATATTGTCGCTTTAAAAAAGAAAATGAAAGCGCTCGGCTTAGGAAAAATCGCGACGCTTAGCGGCCGTTATTACGCCATGGATCGGGACAAGCGTTGGGCGCGGACTAAACTTGCTTATGATTGCATCGCTCTTGGCCGCGGGCCGGAATTTTCCGATGCTTTAGCCGCGGTTAAAGATAGTTATCAAAGCGGGAAGACCGATGAGTTTATTAAGCCGACCAGGATCTCTGGTCACTCTGGTTTTAAGCCAAAAGACAGCGTGATTTTTTTCAACTTCCGAACTGATCGGCCGCGCCAATTAACGCAGGCGATAATTGAAAAGAAATTTACCGGCTTTAAACGGAAATTTATACCGATAAATTTTACGGCCATGACCCAATATTACCGTCCTTTTCCGGCCCAAGTCGCTTTTTCAGACGCGCCGCTTAAAAATTTATTAGGTGAAGTCGTGAGCCGCGCCGGCTTGAAACAATTACGGATCAGTGAAACGGAAAAATATGCCCATGTGACTTTTTTCTTTAACGGTCAGACTGAAAAAGCAAACCCGGGTGAAGAGCGGATTTTGATTCCTTCGCCAAAAGTTCCGACTTATGATTATCAGCCGGAAATGAGCGCTGGCAAGATCGCGTGCCGATTAGTTAAAGAAATCGGTCGGCAACGCTATGATTTAATTATTGTTAATCTGGTTAATTGCGATATGGTTGGTCATACCGCTAAGGCCAAGGCGATTATTAAAGCGGTTGAAGCGGTTGATAAAGCGCAGGGGAAAATTGTCCGGGCGGCTTTGAATAATGATTATACCTGTTTGCTTATCGCTGATCATGGCAATGCTGAAGACAAGAATCCGGCCACGGCGACAAGCCATACGACCAATCCGGTGCCAATTATCATTGTTTCTAATAATAAGAAATTAAAAAAAGCTAAAATTATGAAAGGTGGCGGGTTGAAAGATATCGCGCCGACGATTTTAGAGGTAATCGGACTTGAGGCGCCGCGAGAGATGAGCGGGAAAAATCTGATTAAGATTAAATAGTTAAGATTGATTAATTTAGATCGATCAAACAAATCACGTAAATATCGTTTTTAAGCCCTGGCTCTGCCGGGGCTTGACTTTTATTTATTATGGGTATATACTCATAATAGGCGACCAAATAAAGGTCGGATCGCCTATTATAAAAGTAAAACAATAAATATATGCCAAGAATGAATGGTACCGGCCCCTTAGGACAGGGCCCGATGACCGGCCGGGGCTTAGGAAATTGTGCTGGTGCGCAAAAATCCGCTAGTTCTAGCCGTGGACGCGGTTTAGGACGCGGATGCGGACGAGGTTGCGGCCGTGGTGGTCGTTTTTTCGGAGGCCAGCCCCTATCTTTAGAGGATGAGGAAAAGATGCTTTCAGAGGAGTTAGAAGCGATTAAAGCGGAAAGAGCGTCTTTGAAAGAGAAGAAATAAGAAGGCGCGTCGGCCGGCCTCTTTTTAAAAAAGGGGCCGGGAAGCGGCCTTTTTTAGTATTTAAGCATTTAGACATTTAGACGATTAAGATTGCTACTGAATTTCGATAAGCGAAAAGCGAATATAGCGTCTTTAGACAGAGTATTTTAGATAAAAAGTTTTAGACAAAGAATAAAAAATTTGTTATAATTTTTCAATAATTATGCCTAGGCCAAGGTTATGCCGGAAAGTCGGCTTTAATCCGAATATTACTTATTTCAAGCCGCAAGGAGTGCCTTTGCGGAATCTTGAGGTAGTTGAATTAACAGCGGAAGAAGTAGAGGCCTATCGCTTACGGCACTTGAAAGACCTTGATCAGCGAACGGCGGCCAAAAAAATGGCGACATCGCCGAGTACTTATCAGCGGATTCTTTATGCTGCTTCCGAAAAGATCGCCTCGGCTTTGACTGAAGGCAAGGCAATAAAGATTTTAAAAAATAAATCCATAGAATAAATCAGTAAGAATTAATTATAACGAATATGTTTTTAAAGATAAAAAAAATAATTAATATTAAAAAAATAATCGGCGGAATTTTTTTGCTAGGGCTATTTTTTATGGTTGGGTTTTTGCCAGTCAAGGCCACGGCCGCACAAACTGGGGGCCTGGCTCCATCGACGGAAACCCTAAATGCCTATTTTTTTTATGGCGACGGTTGCCCGCATTGCGCCGAGGAAGAAGAATTTTTGTTTGGATCTTTATCAGAAGAATATCCGAATTTAAAAATTTATACTTACGAAATTTATAATAATCGGGCTAATGCTTTGCTTTTGCAAAAAATCGGAAAGGAATTGGATGCGCGCGTGGACGGCGTGCCGTTCTTAACTATCGGCGATGAAGCTTTTATTGGTTATGCTAATGGGATGACTTCGGTGGCGATTGAAAAACGTGTGGCCGAATGTTCTACCAGTATTTGTCCGGATTTAGTCGCGGCTTTAGCTGGGGTTAATTCTGGTATTGTTGAGGAAGAGCCGGTTGTAGCTCCGGTCGCACCGGATGAACCGGCAGTAATTACCGAGCCGACCAGACCGGTTGAGCCGATTAACTCAAGCGATCCGGCAGAATCGGATGAATCGTCCCAAACAGCTATAGATTTGACGGAGGCCGATGTTATGACTTTAGCGCCTAGCGCGGCCGATGAGACTAGTAAAAAAGTGGAGCAAGAGAAGAAAATAATTAAATTGCCGCTTTTGGGCGAGGTTGACGCTTTAAGTTTTTCTTTACCCCTATTGACTGTCGCTATGGGCGTGCTTGACGGTTTTAATCCTTGCGCGATGTGGGCTTTATTGTTTTTAATCAGCTTACTCCTGGGCATGAAAGATCGGAAGCGGATGTGGATCTTAGGAATCGCTTTTATCGTCGCTTCAGCCGCGGTTTATTTCTTATTCATGGCCGCCTGGCTGAATTTAATTTTATTCTTAGGTTTTATATTCTGGGTGCGGATTTTAATCGGTCTCTTGGCGCTCGGCGGCGGCGGCTATAGCTTAAAAGAATTTTTTACTAATAAAGACGCGGCTTGCAAAGTCGGCGACGAAGAACGGAAGCACCGGACTATGGAGCGGCTTAAACTGGCCGTGCATCAAAATAGCTTTTGGTTGGCGCTCGGCGGAATAATTATTTTAGCTTTTGTGGTTAATTTAGTCGAGCTTGTCTGTTCGGCTGGCTTACCGGCGGTTTATACGCAGGTTTTAGTATTAAGCGATATGCCGACTTGGCGCTATTATCTTTATATTTCCGGTTATATCTTTTTCTTCATGCTTGATGATCTTTTAATATTCCTCGTTGCCATGATTACTTTAGAGATAACTGGAGTAACTACGAAATATGTCCGGGCGGCGCGTTTAGTCGGCGGTTTATTGATGTTGCTTATTGGTTTATTGCTTATTTTCAAGCCGGCTTGGTTGATGTTCGGGTAATAGGTATAATGAGTTAGTGGCCGGAATCCTTAGCTAGGGTTCCGGTTTTTTGAATCGGTTAAATTGGTTTTAATATAACAATATAGCACAACATTATGGCTTGGCTAACAAAATGGCACAATATTGTGTCTTGACGAGATAGCTCGAAGATGCTAAGGTTTGATGATATTTTTCCGTGTTAATCGGGAATAAATACATGATCTTTAACATTTAAATAAAAGAATAATGAAAACAAAAGTAAATTTATTATTGGTCGCTTCGGGAACCGGAAGTGACGCGAATGCTATAATGCGCGCGGCCGCGATTAACCGTTTACCGGACGTTGAAATCAGGGGTTTAGTCAGTACCCGCGAAGGCGCAGGATGTTTGGAAAAAGCCAGAGTTTTCAAGATTCCGGAAATAATCCTTGATTGCCAGAAAATCAGCCGGTCGGAATTTGAACTGGGCTTTCGAAATATTTGCGGGCGCTTAGAAATAGATTTAATATTTTTAGTTGGTTGCGTGGTTAAAATCCCGATGGTTGAAGGAGCGAAGATATACAACATCCACCCGGCTGATCTAGAAATCGCCGGCGGACGGGGAATGTATGGGTTAGAGCCGCATAAGCGGGTCTTAGAAAATATTTTAGACCTGATAAGCCGCGGCCGGAAGAACATTGGCGACGCTTTTTATACTTTTCCAACAATCCATGAGGTTGGAGAAAAGTATGATGAGGGAGTAGCGTTATTAAAGGCCGGTATTGAGATCCCGGCCAGTATTATCAGTTCCTTGGTTAATATTCCGACCGCGGAAGTGCCCGAAGAGTTGGCGGAAGAATTGCAAAAATATGTTCTTGAGTACGAGCATATCATGTTACCCCAGGCCGTAGAAATGGCCGCCCGGAAGCTTTTGGAAATAAATCGTCAGAAATTTTTGGCGGAAAAATTTCCGCCCCGGGGTGGTAATAATTTTTCAGAGCATTATTTTTAAGAATATTCCGATCTAGCCGATTTTCTGATTTAATTTTAAAATCGGATTGGATCAACAAAACCGCTTGTTTAATCAAAGGCAAGCGGTTTTTTATTTAAGCGCGGCGCAATTTATTAGTCGTTAATCTAGTAAGAGTTTGCTCGTTTGATAATCGGTCGTCTGACTGTCTGACGGCTGACCCGATTTTATAAGCGGAAGAGAAGAAAATCCTTTGCCCCGGCGTATTATATCTGACCCGGTAATGGTATAATAAAGATATGCTGGAAGAAAAGCGCGCGCTAAATATCGCGGAAAAGAGCGATGAAGAATTGGTCAATTTAGCCCTGAAGAATCGGGACGATTTTTTGTATTTGGTTGATCGTTATAAGAATCGTTTGACCGCTTATATCCGCCGTTTGACTAAGGCGAGCCCGGAGGATGCCGAAGATATTTTACAGGAAATATTTATTAAGGTTTATCTTAATTTAAATGAGTTTGATCGTGATTTAAAATTTTCTTCCTGGATTTACCGGATTACCCATAACCAGGTAATCAGCCGCCATCGCCGCTTAAAAGCGCGGCCCGAAGGCTACGCGGTCGATATTGATGACGCCGCCGCCCGACGCTTAGCTTCGGATATCGATATCGCCGCATCCGCGGATTTAACGATTTTAAAAGAAAATATTTTAAAAATTTTGGACCATCTGGCGCCGAAATTTCGTGAAGTTTTGGTGTTGCGGTTTTTAGAAGAAAAAAGTTATGAAGAAATCGCTGATATTATAAAAAAGCCGGCTGGTACGGTTGCTTCAACCATTAGTAAGGCCAAGCTTGAGTTTCGTCAGGAACTAAAAAGGAGCGGCGTGAAATTTCATGATTAGATAAAGACGATGGCTGTCTCGGATGTGATGGGTTAGTTAATTAATTAGCTATCCAGCCAGCCAGCTTCGGCGATTTAGAAGGTAAATGTAATATAATAAATATATGGATAATATTAATAAAGATTTTAATCAAAAATTACTCAACAAGATTGAGGAAAAGCATTTGGCGCCAAAGCCGCGTTGGCGTTTTTTACTAAAGAATTGGATAATATGGATAGCGGGCATCTTAGCGCTCTTGCTCGGCGCGATGGCCGTAGCAGTTTTTCTTTATCTTTTTCGTCATAATGACTGGGCCTTGCGCGCCTCGACCGACAAGGGTTTTTGGGAATTTTTCTTTTTGACTTTGCCATATTTTTGGTTAGTTTTTTTCGGCTTGTTCGTCTTTATTGTCTATTATAATTTCAAGCATACGAAAAAAGGTTACCTTTATCCTTTGACATTTGTGGTTATCGGCGGGCTTTTGGCTTGTTTGTTTCTAGGCCTGGTTTTTTATAAAGTCGGTTTAGGACGGATAATCGATGATGTTTTAGGGCGGCGAATGCCTTTATATGGTGAAATTTTTAATCCGCAGATTGACTTTTGGTCCGCGCCAGAGGAAGGCCGCTTGGCTGGCGTAGTGGTTGATGCGACAGAAGGCGGAAATTTAGTTCTACTTGATCCGTCCGGTAAAGAATGGCAAGTTGCTTTTATGGAGCAGGCTGGCGAAGTCCGTTTGATGATGCTGGAGATAGGTGTCGGCATGCCTTTGAAGATTATCGGCGAGGTCTCCGGAAAAAATAATTTTCAAGCTAAAGTTATCCGTCCGCTCGGCGCGCCCGGGCACGGATTTTTTACTCGGCCGCGATCGCCGGCCGGGGTACGTTTTGATTGCCGGCCCGGCGATTGCCAGCCGCCGGATTTTTCCGGATCGCCACGATTGCCGGAAGGGCGTCATTTTAGAAAATTTTAGAAGAAAAAATTTTGTTCCGGCGTAATACTAAGCGAGGGACCCACTGAGAGTCCGAAACTCTAAGAGGCCTAAAGAGTCCGTGGCTCTGGCGACAAGCCTTAAAATTAATTTTTCTATCCGGACGCCCGGGAGCCTGGATGGAAATCATAAAATTATGAAAAAAACAAAATTTATTAAAAGCGCGGTGGTTTTATCAATTTTAGCTTTAGCTGGCGTTGGAATAATCACGGCTAGCGCGGCAACGGAAAATTCTAGTGATTCTTTATCTTTTAAACGGGGGCGTTTTGGTGATGGGCCGCGGCTGGAAAAGACGGAAAAAATGGCCAGGCCGGAATTGACCGAAGAACAGAAAACGGAAATGGAAGCGCATCGGGCGGAAATGGAAGCGCGCCAAAGCGCTATCCAGGCGGCCTTGGAAAATGGAGATTACCAGGCCTGGCTAGCGGCGGCTGGAGAAGATTGCCCCTTAGCCGATAAAATTACGGCGGAAAATTTTTCTCAGTTTGTTGAAGCCCATCAGCTGAGACAACGGGCTGACGGTATAATGGAAGGTCTTGGTCTTGAAGGCCGTGGGAATGGTTTTGGTCTTGAGGGCCTGGGAAACGGCTTCGGTTTTGGTCCGGGCCGGGGGCATGGCTCTAAGTCCGGATGTCCAGGGAATTCCAATCTTCAGGAATAAAATAAAATTTTAGAAATAGATTAAACAATTCCAGAGAGAGGGATTAAAATTTAGTGAATTTTAATATTTAATTTATTAAAAGAACAAAGGCGGCTCCGCAGGGCTGTTTTTGTTTTTTAGAAGAAAACAGGTAATTTTTGGAAGAAAATCCCTTCCGCCAGCGTATTAATTTTAAGGCCATTAGCATGTTCGGATGTATTAGTTTGGGCTTGATGTGATTAAATAAAATAGTGGCTAATTTAGAGTTTGCTTAGATATGACGATGTAAAACATGATTTATTTTTAAATTTTTATAATAAAATTATGAAGCGAATTTTGCTTGTTTTTATGGCTCTTTTCGTCGTTTTAGTGTTTTTTAGCGCCTGCGCTCGAATAGGGAAAGGTGACCTTGGCGGTCAGAATCAACCGTCCGGAGAAATGCGTCGGCCGGATTTCGGCCAGCCGGAACGGGAAGCGGACTTCCGCGGCCTAGTAAAGTCGGTTTTAGGTAACGAAGTGACGATTTTAAAATTTGATTTAGTCGGGCAGAGACCGGACGGATTAAATGCGGAAGACGGCGAGGATAATGAAGGTGGCTTTAAAGATAAAAGCGATTCAGAAGAGTCAGCGGCGGTCGCGGTTTCCTTAACCGGAGCGGCCGGGGCAATCCCGACCGGTGGCGGTGGACGGCCGACCGGCGGGATGATGCCTGGCGGCGGACCGGCGGCGGGCGGCGGTCGGATGATGGCCGGCGGGGCCGCGGATAGTGAGACCCGGGCGCAGATGTTGGCGCGCTTGCAGGAAATGAGTACCGGTGAAGAGAAAATAGTTATTCCGGTCGGGATTCGGATGCTAAAGTCGGATACGGCGGCCAATACGAATAATGGCGACCGCGCGTCTGGCCGTGTCCGGGAAATGATCGAGGCGACACTTAGTGATATTACGGCCGATAAGATGATTACGATCTGGCTTAATCCGGAGATTACTGATCGAAAGGTCGCGGAGTTCGTTCTTATTAATTAAAGCAGCGGAGTTTACTCTTATCAATTAACGAAATTGATTATTATGGTTTTGCTCCAATTAGTTAGAGAAATTTAAATAATTTTGTATATTTTTTTGTGATAACTTTATGCCCCAATCAATATTAGAAGAGAGCCGGAAAGCGAAACGAGGGATTTTTGGCGTAATCTTCAAGAAGAAGTTTCTGATTATTATAGCCGTACTCATTCTCGCCGGCGCGTCGGCTTACTTTATTTTTGGCCGGAATAGCAAGGGCCAGGCGGCCGTAGTCCAGACTAAAAATTGGACTGCAAAAAAAGAGGATCTAAGAATTTCAGTTTCAGCGACCGGCAAAGTCGTGGCTAAAGACGGGGTTACCCTATCTTTTCCGGTGAGCGGCAGTTTAGAAGTGAGTGCGGTCTATGTTAAAGAAGGGGACCAGATAAAAAAAGGCGACCAGATTGCTGCGGTTAAGACCGAAAGTTTAGAATTTGAATTGCGCAGTGCTTATAATAATTATCAATCAGCACTTACTAATTTGAATACGAAGTTGGCCGGAGCGACCGAAAGCGAGCTTTTGAAATCAAAAACTACGGTTGAGCAAGCTGAAGTTTCTTTAGAGCAGGCTAAGAGTAGTTTAGTGAGCACGAAGCTTAGCGCCGCCCAGTCAGTAGTTAACGCGGAAAATTCTTTAGCGACGGCCGAGCGAAATTATAATTCAAATAGGAATGTTGATGATAGCGAAAGCGTCCGGACGTCTTATAATAGTTTAGCGTCAACAGTTAAAGGAATCGAAGTGAGTGCCCAGCGTTGGTTGCGCGAGTCCGACGCGATTTTGGGAGTCGACGAAATTTCTCTTAACGATGATTTTGAAGAGGTCCTGGGCGTGAAAAGTTCTTCCTCCTTAAGTTTGGCAAAGCTGAGTTATAATACGCTCAAGGCCTTAAGACTAGAGCTTGAGCCCTTGGTTTTAAATTTAACTGACGCGCCGGCCGCTACAATTGATTTAGCCGCGGATAAAGCCCGTCAATTATTATTAGCGGCCCAGACCCATTTTTACGATATGCAAGTGATGCTGGACGCGACAATTACTTTTACGGGTTTGACCCAGGCCGAGCTTGATGCTTTGAAGAATACGGCGAGTTCAGATCGGACAAGCGTGAATTCTTCGCTGGCCAGTTTGGATAGCTCTATCCAAAGCGTCCGGACCGCGAAAAATAATCTAGACTCCTATCGGGTTGCTTATGAAAAGGCGATAAGCGATTTGGAAATCGCTAAGACCCAGGCCGAGCAGAACGTAAATAACGCGGAAGTAACCATTCGTTCCCGAGAGATAACTTTAACCCAGGCGCAAAATGATTACGCCGACCTGTTAGCCGGTCCGACTGAAACTGATTTGTCTTCAGCTCGGTCGCAGTTGGCTTCGGCCGCAATTTCGGTCGACAAGGCGAAACATAATGTAAGCCAGGCGACGCTTATTTCGCCAATCGATGGCGTAATCGCGATGCTTAATTATAAAGCCGGCGATATAATTTTAAGCGACGGCGCCAAGACCATGGCGACGATAATTAATAACGATACGCTGTTCATCGAAACTAATATTGAAGAAGCGGATATCAGTAAGTTAGCGGTCGGCGATAAGGTTCGCGCTGTTTTTGACGCGGTTGGCGGGGCTAGTTTAGACGGGGAGATAAGCTTTATCTCTCTAACTTCACAGACGAGTTCTAACGGCATCGTGACTTATTTAGTCCGGGTCGTTTTTGATAATTCCACCGGTCTTCAGATTCGGGAAGGGATGACCGCATCCTTGGAGTTTATTACCGCGGAAGCGCGTGATGTCTTAACGGTACCGGTCGCGGCTGTGCGCAATGTCGGGGGTAGTCCATCGATTCAAAAATTCGACGGCAGTTTCACGGCGGTGGTTACCGGATTTACGGACGGCAAAAAGGTTGAAGTAATCAGCGGCTTAAATGAAGGAGAAATTGTTGTTTATTAAAAGTAATCGTTTTTTATGGCTGAAGCAAGCGCGATAAAATTAGAAAGGGCTTATAAATCATATTACCTGGCCAACGGCGAGGAAATTCCTGTGCTCAAAGGCATAGATTTAGAAATAAAAAAAGGCGAGTTTGTGGCGATCATGGGTGAGTCCGGTGGTGGTAAGACAACGTTACTTAATGTTATCGGTTGTTTACATCCTTTAAGTCAGGGTCGATATTTTTTGAACGGCGAAGATATCGGCGTGGTTCGCGATGATTTTACTTTGGCGTTTATCCGTAATAAGAAAATGGGTTTTATTTTCCAGCAGTTTAATTTATTTACTCGATTTTCTGCTTTAAAGAATGTCGCTTTGCCGGCGCTTTACGCCGGCGTTTCCGCTTTGGAACGGGAAACGAAAGCGGCCGCTTTGCTTAAATCAGTGGGCATGGCCGATCGGGCTAGCCATAAGCCGACTGAACTTTCCGGCGGCCAACAGCAACGGGTGGCGATTTGCCGCGCCTTAATAAATGATCCGGAAATAATTTTAGCGGATGAGCCGACTGGCGCCCTGGATTCTAAATCCGGCTTGGAGGTGATGGACATTTTTACTGGGTTCAAGAAACAGGGACGGACGGTCGTGATGGTTACGCATACGGCTGAAGTCGCGAAATACGCTGATCGAATAATTTATTTGCGCGATGGCCAGGTTTTGGATAATGATTATAAGTTAAAGAGCAATTATTAAGTTATGATTTTAGAAATCATAAAAATGGCGTTTGATTCCTTATTGGCCAAAAAAACCAGGACTTTTTTGTCGATGCTGGGAATCATTATCGGCGTGGCTACGGTCATTGCCGTTTTTGCCGTCGGGAAAGGTGCCCAGGAATCGGTCAATTCCCAGTTTCGGAATTTAAGCGCTAATTCTTTGATGATTACGCCGAACCGGATGATGATGTCTGGTGGTGGCCGCGGCGCGATCAGCAGTTCAAAATTAACGACCGCTGACGCTCAGGCGATTTTAGAGCAAGCGGAAAATATTTCTTCGGCGACCGGCGCAATCCAGGGGAACGCCAGCGTTTCTTATGGTTCGGTTGAGAACAGTTATAGCCTGGTTGGTGTCGATCATAATTATTTAACGGTTTCTAATCTGAAAATCGAGAGCGGTCGGGGTATTGAGGAGGAAGATGTTTCTGACCGGGCGATGGTCGCGGTTATTGGTGCGACTGTCGCCGCTGATTTATTTGTTGATGGCGATGATCCGCTCGCGGCCGAAATTACCGTCGGTGGCAAGCGTTTGGAAGTTGTGGGTGTTTTAAAAAAACTCGGTTCGCGTATTGGCATGATTTCTATCGATGATTCTGTAATCATTCCGAGCACCACGGCCGAAAAAAGTATCTTAGGCACGCGCGGCCAGGTGATGATCGTAGCGACTGTTGCTGATCTTGATAATACCGGTGTAGCGACTTCTAGTATTGAAACGATTTTGCGCGCGGAACATAAGCTCACGGCCGCCCAGGAAAATGATTTCGGCATCATGGACGCCGGCAGTATGGTTGCCGCTGCGCAGGAATCAGCCAAGACCATGACTGCGCTCTTAACCGCCATTGCCGCGATTACTTTATTAGTTTCTGGCATTGGAATTATGAACGTGATGTTCGTTATCGTTTCCGAGCGGACTAAAGAGATTGGTATCGCTAAGGCAATCGGCGGTAAGCGTTCTGATATTTTGACTCAATTTTTATTGGAATCAGTGATCTTATCAACGATCGGCGGATTAATCGGCATTGTTATCGGCCAGGCGGCGATTCCGATTATTTCCCATTTTAATCTTATCGCCGTAGATAGTTCAACGACCGGGCCGATTCTCGGTTTCTCCTTTTCTGTCTTAGTCGGCGTTTTCTTTGGGTTTTATCCGGCCTATAAGGCGAGCCGGCTTGATCCGGTTGATGCTTTGCGGAGTGAGTAGGAATTTAGCTGGTGTTATTTTTTTGCGTTTGTAATTTTGTAGAGCGGAATTAGCCGCCGGTAATGGGTATGCACTGATGCGCTTTTAGGCCGGATAATTATTATCCTTTGTTATTTTTTTAAAACTTGATAGAATAGAGAAGTGAATTAAGGGACTGTCTTTAAATGCTCAGCATAGCTGATAGCGGCAGCCCGATTATACAAAATAAAATTTATGCATCTCTATCTCTATATTTTCGGTGGCGTATTCTTGATTTCGCTTTTGTCGTTGGTCGGCGTTTTTTTCTTGTCTTTATCGCCTCGGCTATTGAAAAAGATAACCTTGTTTTTAGTGAGCTTATCAGCCGGGACTTTGCTTGGTGGCAGTTTTTTACATCTTTTGCCCGAAGCCCTGGAGAGTGGCGATGGAGAGAAAGTTTGGCTGGCTTTACTCGCCGGCATAATCGGCTTTTTTATTTTAGAAAAAGTTGTCCATTGGCGGCATTGCCATATCCCGACTTGCCCCGAACATCCGCATCATTTAGGCGTGATGAATATTGTCGGCGACGGCTTGCATAATTTTTTTGACGGGGTGGTGATTGCCGGCGCATTCTTAGTGAGCGTGCCGCTCGGTTTAGCGACTTTAATTGCAGTTATCGCTCATGAGATTCCCCAGGAAATCGGTGACTTCGGTGTTTTGATTTACGCGGGTTATTCGCGCGGCCGGGCGATTCTAATGAATCTTTTAACCGCTTTAACCGCAGTGCTCGGGGCGGCCGCGGCGATTATTTTCAGCGCTAGGATTGGCGGATTTTCCGAATTTATTATTCCGTTTACGGCCGGCGGTTTTATTTATATCGCGACCGCCGATCTTCTGCCGGAAATAAAAAAAGAGCCGGTTTTAAGCCGCTCTTTATTGCAGTTGATTTTTATTATCGCCGGCATCGCTTTGATGTTTTTGGTTAAGATTGCTTTCGGGCATTAAATTAATTTAGGGTTGTTTTTGATTTTAAAATAAAAAACCCGGGAAATGTTTCTCGGATTTTTGTTTTTTTTAATTTTTTTGTCCTCAGCTTCCGGCTTCGGTCCCGACCGCGGTTTCTAGCTCTTCAATCCTGTCGCTGTTCTTGTTCGCCGGCGTTCCGACTTCGGAAAATTTATCGGTTATCAGAAGCCCGACGAAACAGCAAACGATTGCGGATAAGCCGAAGCCGGTAATAATTTTTTCCGGCTCTTGGGCCGCGCCGTTTGGGATTTCTATTCCATAAGAGCTTAACATATATGTTATTACCAATAAAAAGGCGCTGGCCAATACACAGCAAACACTGGTGATAAAAATATTAAGCCCTAGAGCCGCTACTAAACTTCTTGTATTATTCATAATATTTATTTTTAGTGAATGTACTGCCTCCATTTAATCACTATTTTAAGTTTTTGTCAAGGTTTCCAGGACAAGGAAAAAGGGTTAAAATATATTAGCGATGTGATTTTAAGATATATTTATGTTAAAAGATCAGCCCTTAGCTACATATTTACGGCCGAAAACTTTAAAGGAATTCGTCGGTCAGGAAAAAATTATCGGTTCTAAGGCTTGGCTTTATGCCGCCATAAAGAACGATAAGGTGCCGTCTTTGATTTTTTGGGGGCCGCCCGGTAGCGGTAAGACGACTCTGGCTTTTATTATTGCTAAAGAAACGAAAGCCGAGTTCGTCGAGCTATCAGCAACCGCGAGCGGCATCAAAGATCTTAGGAGTATTACCGATCGAGCCAAAGAGAGTCGGCGACTGGGCATCAAGACAATATTATTTATTGATGAGATTCATCGCTGGAATAAAGCTCAGCAGGACGCCCTTCTGCCTAATGTAGAAAGCGGCGCGATTATTCTAATTGGCGCAACTACCGAGAATCCAAGTTTTGCGGTTAACGGCGCTTTATTGTCGCGGGTTAAGGTAGTCGTGTTGGAAGCGCTAATGCCGGCGGAATTAGAAAAAATTATCGCTCGGGCGGCGCTTGAATTAAAAATAAAATTAGATGTAGCGGTTAGGGGACTGATTGCCAAATTGGCTAACGGCGATGCGCGCAAAGCTTTAAATATTTTAGAAAGCGCGGCCGAGCATTGTACTATGGCGGCGACTGACAGCGGTCAAACCGGCCAAACCAGAAAGAAAAGAAGTGGCAAAAACGCAATGGCCGACCAAGGCATAATGGCCGCCCTTGATAATAATCAATCCGGAACCGGAAAAATAACTACAGCGTTAATTAAAGAAATAATCAGTAAGCCGAATCTGCTTTATGACAAGAGCGGCGAGGAGCACTATAATTTAATTTCCGCTTTACATAAATCAATGCGCGGGGGGAACGCCGATGCGGCGGTTTATTATTTAGCTCGGATGATTGAGGCCGGCGAAGATCCGCTTTATATTGCCCGCCGCCTTATTCGTTTCGCTTCTGAAGATGTTGGCTTAGCTAATAATAGCGCCTTGATGCTGACAACGGCCGCTTATGACGCTTGTCAAAAAACCGGCCTGCCCGAGTGCGGCGTTAATCTTGCCCACTGCGTAATTTACTTAGCAAAATCTCCTAAAAGCATTGCCGCTTATATAGCTTATGAAGCGGCCAAGCGCGAAGTTGAAGAATCCGGCAATCTGCCTGTGCCTTTGCATCTGCGCAACGCGCCGACAAAGTTGATGAAGAACTTGGGTTATGCTAAGGACTATAAATATACGCCGCTTGAAGATGATAGTCGCCAAGAGTATCTGCCGGAGAAGATTAAAAGGAAGAAGTTTTTACCATAAAGAAGAAAAAATTTTTACCAGAAAAGATATTTCCGTAAAAAGGAAAAAATTTTGTCATAAAAAAACGGCCGGCTGGTCGTTTTTTAGGATTAAGCTGACTATCCGAGGCACTATCAGATTAATTTTATCTTTTAATCGGCAATTACCTATTTTTAATTATCAATCAATTTCTTCTTCGTTTATCAGGTCGCCATAGTTTATCCAGCGCCATCTTGTAGCCCCGGCCGTTGAAAGTATGGATTAAATTGCGCTGGCCCTCGGCGTTTATTTTCCGGCGTAAGCTAGCCAGATGCGTTTCCACGGAATTAGAAAAAGGATCGGCGTTATAATCCCAGACATGCTCTAAAATCTGGTTGCGGGACATGATCTGACCGCGGTTAGCCATCAGATATTCCAAGAGGGCAAACTCCCGCCTGGTAAGATAGATTTCCCGGCCGCCGCGCCGGACTATTTGGCTCCGCGTATTTAGCGTGAGATTATCGATTTTAAATAATTCGCTTTGGATCTTCGCTGGTCGTTTTAAAAGCGCCCGGACGCGTAAAAGTAGTTCATCAAAGAGAAAGGGCTTAGTAAGATAATCATCGGCGCCGAGCGCGAAGACCTCTTCCTTATCCTTGATTTCAGATTTGACCGTGAGCATTATGACCGGGACATGGTTTTTTTCCTGTCGGATTTCTTTTAGAACCTGGGCGCCGTTTTGTTTCGGTAGCATGTAGTCAAGGATTATCAGATCGTATTTTCCCGTTCGAGCCATAAAGGATCCGCGCTCGCCGTCGGCCGCGGTTTCAACGCTGTACATATTCGCCTCCAAGCCGTCTTTTAGGAATTGAACGATAGCTTTTTCATCGTCAATGATTAGAATTTTCATAAGTTTTTTCGGCACGGATATTTTTAAAGAAAAATATAAGCGCCGTTAATTAATTTATTAAATTTATTTAATGCTTTAAGTATATAAAATGAACCATGAAAGAAAGTTAAAGTTTTTTTAAAGAAAGAATAAACCTGGAGTCTGATTTGCGCCAAATAATGAAAAAGAGTAAAATATAAATAATCAACAGATATAATCTGTTAGGTTTAGATTATGCTAATATGAGTAAAATATTATCAAAACAAGAACCGAAAGGAACCCGGGATTGGCTACCCGAGGAGTTTTTGATTAGGAAATATATTTTTGATACTTGGCGACGGGTTTGCCGGCGTTATGGCTTTGAGGAATATTTGACGCCGCTCGTGGAATCGGCCGATATTTATCGGGCGAAAAGCGGTGAGGATATCGGTGGGAAAGAACTTGTGACTTTTAAGGATTTAGGCGATCGGGAATTATCAATCCGGCCGGAAATGACGCCGTCGGTGACCCGGATGATCACGAAGATTTACGCTTCCAGTCCGAAGCCCTTAAAATATTTTTCCATTGCGAATTTTATGCGCAATGAGAAACCCCAGCGCGGCCGCAATCGGGAATTTTGGCAGTTGAATTGCGATATTTTTGGCAGCGCCTCGCTTAAAGCGGATATTGAAACGCTCCAGCTCGCCCTAGATATCATGTTAGAATTTGATCCGCCTCAGGATTCTTTTGTCCTGGCGCTTAATAATCGGAAACTGATTGACGCGATTCTTGAGCTAAGCGGCGCCGGACGTCTCCGGTCTGAAGACAGAATTTTTGTTATCCGGACACTTGATAAATGGGATAAATTAAGCGAGGCAGAAGTAAATAAGCGTTTGAGCGAAGCCGGACTAGATAAGGCGGCGACTTTGATCTTACAAAGGTTTATGATGAGCGAAAGCTTAGAAAGATTAATCGCGGCCTTACCGGAATTAGAAAAAAACGAAGGGTTTATGGAGCTAAGCGAAGCGATGAATATTTTAAGCGAACTTGGCTATGGCGAATGGATCGAATTCCGGCCGACGATTATTCGCGGTTTTGATTATTATGACGGATTAGTGTTTGAAGTTTTTGATAGGAACCCGGAAAACAAGCGGGCGCTTTTCGGCGGCGGCCGTTATAACGGTTTGGCTGAAATTTTTGGCGAGAAGAATTTTCCGGCCGTCGGTTTCGCGCCCGGCGATGAAACGATGCGCCTATTTTTAGAAAGCTGGGGGCTTTTAGGAAAGGCCGCAGAGTTTGAAGAGGAAAGTTATTATCTGCCTCTTTTATCAAAAAAGCTGGAGATAGAAACCGCTAAATTAGCGAAGCGTTTGCGCGTCGGTGGAGGCGAGGATGAGCGCGGTTTGAATATTTTGGCCGGTTTGGAAGAACAAAAAATCGGCAAGGCGCTTGAGTTCGCGGATAAGCGGAAAATAAGCCAGGTTATAATTTTTGGCGAAGACGAAGCGTCTCGCGGCATTTATAAGATAAAAGATATGCGAAGCGGAGAAGAGCGGGAGGAAAAGGTTTAAAATATTAATTAAGTATCTATTTAATCAGTTATTATTTATGTCTAAACCCCTCATCGGCTTTATCGGCCAAGGATTTATTGGTCGAAGCTATGCCGACGATTTTACTAATCGCGGCTATGAAGTAATCCGCTATGCCCGTTCGGAAGAATTTCGCAATAATAAAGAGCGGATTACTGGCTGTGATATTGTTTTTATTGCCGTCCCTACCCCGACTACCCCGACGGGCTTTAACTACGATACTTTAAAAGAAGTTTTAGCTTTGGTCGGCTCAGGAAAGTCCGCGGTCATAAAATCCACGATTCTGCCCGGCACTTGCGCTGCTTTACAGGAGTTGTATCCGGATCGTTATGTTTTTCATTCGCCGGAATTTTTAACTGAAAAGACCGCGGCTTATGACGCGGCCAATCCGACTCGCAATGTCGTCGGTTATCCGATTGATAATGAGGAATATCGCCGCCGGGCCGAAGAGATTTTAAGTATTTTGCCGCCGGCGCCTTTAAGCTTAAGTTGTCCGGTTAAGGAAGCGGAGATTATAAAATACGCCGCTAATACTTTCCTGCTCTTAAAAGTTTTATACGCCAATATTTTTTATGACCTAGCCACCAAAGAGGGAAGCGATTGGAAGCGTATCGCCGCCGGTATCGCCGCGGATCCGCGCATTGGCGGGAGCCATCTTGATCCGGTCCATGCTTCCGGGCTTAGCGAAAAAACCGGTCGAGGGGCGGGCGGCAACTGCTTTATCAAAGATTTTGCCGCTTTGCGCCGTTACGCTGAAGAAGCCGGTTTAGACAATTTGTCTTTAGAATTCTTGCGCGCTGTTGAAAATAAAAATTTATCTCTCCTGCGTGATAGCGGCAAAGATTTAGATTTATTAAAAGCGGTTTATGGGGAATAAATGAACGTAAAGGGGTAAATATTTATTTTAAGTATAACTAAAATTCTTATTCCCTTACTAGGCCTAACTTTTCTTAACGTAAATTGCCTGGCCGGGAATTAAAAATATGGATAACCATTTAGACAATCAAAGTTTAGCCGATCGGCACTCAAACGATCAACGCTTGGACAATCAAACAGAAATTTATCTGTCGGTCATCGTGCCGGTTCATAATGAAGAAAAAAATCTCTCGGCTTTTTATGAAGCGGCAAAAAAAGTTTTAGACGGTCTTGGCCGGTCTTATGAAATAATTTTTATCAACGACGGTTCAAGCGATGCTTCGCAGGCGGAACTGGAAAAATTAGCGGCGGGAGATGGGCGCGTCCGGGTTTTAGAATTCTCCCGCAATTTTGGAAAAGAAATCGCTTTGACCGCCGGCCTTAACCATTGTTCCGGCCAGGCAGCAATCATGATTGATGCCGACCTCCAGCATCCAGTGGAAAAGATTACGGAATTTATCGCGAAATGGGAGGCGGGGGCGGAAGTGGTTATCGGTGTGCGGCAGAAAAATAAGAATTGCGGCTTTATCAAGCATTGGGGTTCGATTATTTTTTATAAGATTATGAAGCGGATTTCCGAAGTGCCGCTTTTGCCTTATTCTACGGATTTTCGGCTTTTGGATCGGGCAGTAATCAATGAATTTAATAAATTTTCTGAGCGCCAGCGAATGACTCGGGCGCTTATTGCCTGGCTCGGCTTCAAACGCGATTATGTTTATTTTGAAGCGCGGGAACGGGAAAACGGCCACGCCGCTTATAATGTCCGGAAACTAATAAGCTTGGCGATGAACAGTTTTGTTTCTTTAAGCCTGATTCCGCTTAAATGGGCCGGTTATTTGGGCTTATTAATTATTTTTACGGTCGGGCCATTCGGACTTTATGTCTTGCTCGGGAAATATATTTGGGCTTGGAAATACGCGGTTTCTTTTTCCGGCCCGGCGCAACTGGCACTTTTAATTACTTTTTTAGTCGGCATAGTTTTATGTTCGCTCGGTTTGGTTGCTCTGTATATCGCGCATATTCATGGCGAAGTTTTAGCCCGGCCGCTTTATGTTTTAAGAAAAAAGAAAGATTAACATATTAAGAGAAAGTTTTTAGAAAATTAGCCTTGGTAAATAATTTATGAAAAAAATTTTAGTAACCGGCGGAGCTGGTTTTATCGGCTCGCATCTTTGCCGCCGCCTTCTAGACGAAGGGAACGAAGTTCTATGCGTGGATAATTTTTTCACCGGCACGAAAGAAAACATCCGGCCGCTTTTAACCAATCCGCGCTTTGAATTTTTGCGCCATGATGTTACTTTTCCACTCTATGTTGAAGTCGACCAGATTTATAATTTAGCTTGTCCGGCTTCACCGATCCATTATCAATTTGATCCGGTCCAGACAACCAAGACCTCGGTTCACGGCGCGATTAATATGTTAGGACTGGCGAAGCGGACGCGGGCGCGGATTCTTCAAGCTTCAACTTCCGAAGTTTACGGCGATCCGGAAGTTCATCCTCAGCCGGAAAGCTATTGGGGCCGCGTGAACTGTATCGGGATTCGTTCTTGCTACGATGAAGGCAAGCGTTGCGCCGAGACCCTGTTTTTTGATTATCACCGTCAGCATAAAACCGATATCCGCGTGGTTCGGATTTTTAATACTTACGGCCCGAATATGCATCCGGCCGACGGCCGCGTCGTATCTAATTTTATAATGCAGGCTTTGCGTAATGAAGATATCACGATTTATGGCGACGGTTCGCAGACCCGGAGCTTTCAATATGTTGATGATTTAGTGGAGGCGATGATTAGGATGATGAATAATGAGAGCGGCTTTGTCGGGCCGGTTAATCTTGGTAATCCGGGTGAGTTCACGATTAAGGAATTAGCGGAAAAAGTTTTGGCGCTTATTCCGGAAAGTAAAAGTAAATTGGTTTTCAAGTCCTTGCCGGCCGATGATCCGCGCCAACGGAAGCCGGATATTGCTTTAGCCAAAGAAAAATTAAATTGGGAGCCGAAGATAAATTTAGAAGAGGGTCTAAAAAAGACGATTGAATATTTTCGCGGGAAGATTTAGATAAATTTAGCTTGAATCCCGGGCGTGTTAGAACGCCAGGGTTTTCCGCGATTGCCCTATTATTTTTAAAGACATGATCAAAAACAGTTTTATAATTCCGGTTAAAGCGATTAACGATTATATTCGCGAGGCAATACCTAAAATTTTAGCAATTGGCCGCGATGATTATGAAATCATAATTTACCCGGACGAAATCAATGATGAGACCTGGCCGAAGACGCGGCAAATAGCGACTGGCCATTGCGGTCCGGCCGAGAAGCGGACGCGGGCGATTAAAGATGCGGTTGGAGAAATTTTAGTATTCATTGACGACGACGCTTATCCGGCTAATGATTTTTTAGAAATTTTAGATGAGAATTTTAAAAACGAAAAAGTAAAAGCGGTTGGCGGTCCGGCTTTGACGCCGCCGGACGATAGTTTTTGGGCCAAAGTTTCCGGCGCGGTTTTTCTAAGCGCGCTGTCCGGCGGGAATCCGGAGAGATATGTGCCGATTGGTGCGTCGCGACTGGTTAATGATTGGCCGAGCGTTAATTTTTCTATTCGCAAAGCGGTTTTTGCGGAGCTTGGCGGCTTCGCGAGTGAATTCTGGCCGGGCGAGGACACTAAGTTGTGTTTAGATTTGATAAAAAAATACCCGGACGGAATTATTTATGATCCGAAACTAATTGCTTATCATCATCGCCGGCCGGGCCTGAAAAAACATTTAAAACAGATTGCCGGCTACGGCGTCCACCGCGGTTTTTTTGCGAAAAAGTATCCGGAAACATCTTGTCGGTTAAAATATTTCATCCCGAGTTTGTTTTTATTGTTTGTAATTTTTGCCATTGTTTTTAGCATTGCCGCCTCATTCGCCGCTTTGAGCGGTAATCAAAGTTTTTTTGAAAATCAGATCTTCTTAATTTTACGAGGCCTGATATTAGGCGGCGGCGCGCTTTATTTATTAGCTTTAGTAAAATCATTACTTGACATCCGTCGTTATGAAAAAAATATTTTAATCGCCCTGAACGCGGTTTATTATATTTTTTTAACCCATCTAGTTTACGGTTATAATTTTTTCAAAGGATTAATAATAAAAAATTTAAAGAGCAAGTTGAGATAGGTTAAAAATTATACGCTTTTGTTCGGTGAGTTTGTATATTTTTTTAGGAAATGGTATAATTTTTATACTAATTTATAAAAAAGTATTTAATGAATATTTTAAGTAAATATGAAGCTTGAAGATTTAAAAAAGAAAACGGCTAAATTGTTGGTTTTTGATAAAAATTCGCTAAAATTATTAGAAAAAGATGATAATAATCTTAACGCTAATTTAAAATATTGGTTGAAAAGCGGTGAGCTTATCGCTTTAAAAAAAGGACTTTATATTTTTAAAGATAAATATGAAGCGGAAAATTTAAAAAATGAATATCTTGAATATTTAGCCAATAAATTATTGGCGCCATCTTACTTATCTTTAGAATATGTCTTGGATAAATTTTCTCTTTTAAGCGAATCGGCCCGGGCTTTAACTTCAATTACTAATAAAACGGCTCGGGAATTCAGTAATTCTTTAGGGGTTTGGCGTTATTATTCCTTGCCAACAAAACTTTTTCTCGGATATAAGATTAAATATTTTAAAGGCCAGCCGATTTTTGAGGCCTCAAAAGCCAAGGCCTTATTTGATTTTTTGTATCTTCGTTTTCGGCGGGGAGGCGAGCCGAATGAAAAAAATATCGTTGATTTACGTTTGAATTGGGAAAATTTAAATAAAAAAGAGCGAACGGAGCTGTTTTTTTATTTCAAATTAACGCCCGGTCGCCGTTGGCAAAAATTAAAAAAAATAATTGAAAAACATGTTGCTTGATTTATTAAAAGATTTTGTCAGCCAGAAAAAACAAGCCGCTTGGCCGGATTTTGTAATTAAAAACGCGGTTAAGGAATATTTACAATTTCCGGTTCTGGCTTTTTTGTATGGCCGACCGGCTTATCAAAAGTGGGTCTTTATGGGCGGCTCGGCATTAAGGATTATTTATGATTTGCCGCGTTTATCGGAAGATTTGGATTTTAATTTACCGGTCGCGGTTTATGATGAATTAGATTTACAAGTTTTAGGCGAGGCAATAAAAGAATATTTTCAAGACCAGTTCCGGATGGAAATCATTTATCGGGCCCAGGGAAAAAATCGTCTATATTTGAAATTTCCAATTTTACAGGAGCTTGGTTTAGCGGGCGATAAAAGCGAGAGTGATTTTTTATATGTGAAGATTGAATTATCAATAGAAGATTTTCAGCGGCCGGAATACGAAGTTGCCCCGGTTTCCGGTTTTGGTTTTAACTTCATCGTTAAAACCTATAATTTAAAATTTCTAATGACCGGAAAAATTTGCGCGATTTTAGAGCGGGCCTGGTTTAAAGGAAGTGATAACGAAATAGATATTAAGGGACGAGATTATTATGATTTATTCTGGTATTTGGAAAAAGGAATTGAGCCGGATTTTAAAACCTTAGCTTCAAAATTCAAAATTAAAGATATGGCGGAGCTTAAAGCCCGTTTGAAAGAAAAAATCATTAAGGCCGTAACGCCGGCCAAGCTCCATTATGATTTAGCTAATTTTTTTGATGAACAGGAATTTATCAAGGGTTTTTGTAATAATTATCAAGAAATAATAAAAAAATATTTAGATTAATTATGAAAATATTCATCTCATATCCGCCTTTGGCTTCGGAAAAAGGCGTGCCGCTTTTAGGTCAGAACCGCCAGTTCCAATGGTTCAACAGCCCGACCTATATTTACCCGGTTATTCCGGCTTATACGGCGACGCTTTTAAAAACGAGGGGGCAGGAAGTTGTCTGGGACGACGGCATTGCCGAGGGACTAAGCTATGAAGAATGGCGGGCCCGGCTTTTGGCGGCCCGTCCGGATTTAATAATGATTGAAACGAAAACGCCGGTTGTAAAGCGGCATTGGCGGATTATTAATGAATTAAAAGAAAAGGTGGATTGGCCGCTGAAAATCGCTTTGGTCGGCGACCATATTACGGCTCAGCCCGAAGAAAGTTTGAAATATTCTAAAGTTGATTATGTCCTAGCCGGCGGCGATTATGATTTTGGCGTGGCTAATTTAGCGGAGCATTTGGCCGGCCAGGCCGAACTGGAGCCGGGTTGGTATTGGCGTGTTGGCGGCGAATGGGATTCCGCGGGCCGGAATGAGGCGATAAACTGGGCGGACGGGGAATTTAAAAATCCGGAATTTAGAAATAGCGGCGCGCGCCAGGATTATCATCTCCATGATTTGAATGTTTTGCCGGCTATTGATCGGGAACTCACAAAATGGCGGATGTATGCCTATAAAAACGGGAATTTTAAATTTACGCCCGGCGCCTATATGATGAGCGGCCGGGATTGCTGGTGGGGGCGCTGTTCGTTTTGCTCCTGGACAACCCTTTTCCCGGGTAAGGATTTTCGAACTCGTTCGGCGCGATTAGCTTTAGACGAAGTCGGGCAGTTAATAGATTTAGGTATAAAGGAGATTATGGAAGATTCCGGCTCTTTACCGATCGGCGACTGGTTAACAGAATTCTGTAGCGGCATGATTGAACGGGGCTATAATAAAAAAGTAGTGATGAGCTGTAATATGCGGATTAACGGTATTCGTGATTTGGAGACCTGGAAATTAATGAAGCAGGCCGGTTTTCGTTTTATTCTTTTCGGTTTAGAATCGGCGAGTCAGAAAACCTTAGACGCGATTAGCAAGGGCCTTAAGGTTGAAGAAATTGAGCCGGGCTTGAAGATGTGCAAAGAGGCCGGACTTGAGCCGCATATCACAACCATGATCGGCTACCCTTGGGAGAGCCGGGAAGATGCGCAAAAGACCGTGGACTTAGCGGCTGATTTATTTAAGAAGGGCTATGTTGATACTTTACAGGCCACGGTTTTGATTCCATATCCGGGCACGCCTTTGTATAAGTATTGTTATGATAACCGCTTGTTGAATTTCAATGATTATGACCGCTTTGATCAGCGGGAGCAGGTAATGAAATGCGAATTAACCACAACCGAAGTAAAAGAGATGACCCAGGGATTATATAAGTCCTTTATCACGCCGCAGTTTGTTTTTCGCAAGATCGCCGGCATCCGTTCCTGGGCCGATATAAAATTCCTTTGGCGGGCAGGAGTAAAGGTTTTAGGACATTTGATGGATTTTAGGAAGTAATTATTTGACAAAATAAAATTACCAATGTATAATTAGATATATCTTTTTAAGCACATAATGTCAAAAAAGTAATATGTTTATATGAAAAGGCATCTAGATCTTAAAATTAAACAACATTTTACTAAATACAAGCAAGTACTTATCTTACTTGGCTCGAGGCAGGTTGGAAAAACTACTTTGGTTAAAAAATTATTTCCCAAAGCAGATTATTTTTTAGTTGATAATGAACCAATTAAGAAAATTTTAGAATCATATGATATCGAGACTTATAAAACGCTAATTAATAAAACTTTTAAAGAAATTATTATTGATGAAATTCACTTACTTAATGATCCCGGACGAGCGGTAAAAATAATTTATGATCAACTGGAAAATATTAAACTAATTATTACCGGTTCTTCTTCTTTTCATATTAAAAATAAAACCGGCGAAAGCCTGGCAGGGAGGAAAATTGATTATAATATTTATCCACTTACCTTTTCGGAATATCTTAATCAAAAAGATATTGAGTCAGATTTAAATTTTAATATCTTAGAAAAAATAATCTCTGATCGGAAGGCCGATGCAAAAGATCATTTATATCGTTTTGATGTGAAAAATATTCTGAATAACGTCTTAATTTACGGGCAGTATCCTCATTTAATTAGTAATTCTAATGATGAGAAATATCTTTTGAATTTTGTTGATAGTTTAATTTTTAAAGATATTTTAGAGCTAAGTTTAATAGAGGATAAGAAATTGGCTAAAGATTTGTTGCGATTATTGGCTTGGCAAATCGGTAATCTGATAAATTATTCGGAATTAGCCGTTAGTTTAAGAGCCGATCAGAGAACGATTAAGAAATATATTGAAATTTTTGAACAGAGTTTTATTTTGTTTCGTTTGTATCCCTACTCGAAGAATAAAAGAGATGAAATCACTAAAGCGCCAAAAATATTTTTTTATGATTCGGGGGTCAGGAACGCAATAATTGGCGATTTTTCCGCCTTAGAATCAAGGAATGACAAGGGCGGGTTATTTGAAAATTTTATAATCAGCGAACTCATAAAACAAGACAGTTATTTAGAAAAAAATTCAAAATTTTATTATTGGCGCACAAAACAAGGATCGGAAATTGATGTTGTTCTTGAAAAAGGGAAGGAACTTATCGGAGTGGAGGTGAAATATAAACGAAAAGCTATGAATAAGGCTTTTAAAAATAGGTATCCGGAAGCTAAGCTTAGAATGCTTACGGCTGATAATTTTTATTAATATGCCCCCATTAGTTTCGGTAGTAATTACCACAAAAAATTAGCTAATTTTAATTAAAATTTTACTCTTTGGTAAATTTGTAATATAATCATTACATAAATGCGTAAATTTGTAATATAATCATTACATAAACGCGTAAATTTGTAAGATAATTATTACATAAATGCATAAATTTCATGAATCCTCTTGTTTCGGTAGTCATTACCACAAAAAATGACATTTAAAAAATATTATAAACAAAGGAGAAATTAATTATTTAGCAATTATTCGGAAATTCAGAATAATTTAAAAAGAAGGAGAAAGAATAGAGTTGATAGAAAAAATTTTTCTATGCCCCTGAAAATGTCCCTGAAAATGTCCCTGAAAATTATAGATTTGATAGAAAAAAGCCCTTCTATATCTCGGAAAGAAATAGTGGATAATTTAGGAGATATAGTTTTTTGGGATCGATAGTTTTATGAAAATATTAAAGAAGACATGAATAGAATATATAAATTGATAAATAAGGACGATCTCGATTTTATAATTGGGAAATTGCAATTAAATAAATCAGAATATTATGCCGGCCTGTGTTCCTGTATCGACGAGTTGGCGGATGTGCCGGGAGTGAAACTTGTATGTGATAATTTGGTAAAAGATTTTCGAAATGGCAATGCCAATATTAATAGATGTTTTACTCAATTACTTTTAGCTTATAAATTTAAAGAAAGAGGAATTCTTAATGGTTTAGAGCTTAGTAATCCACCTTTAGATTTTTTACTTAATGATGGAATGGGTATAGAATTAATTAGAATTGGAGATGATAATAATTTATTACTGTCAAAAATTGAAAAATTTATAGATCAGTGCGATTTATCGGGCTATAGAGATTTTGAAATAGAGATTAAATTAAAATCCAATGAACCTAAAATAATATTAGCCTCTTTAAAGCGAGATTTTCCAGTACTTTTAGAAAAAAATGTGATTTCTAATGAATACTATGAGATGACGTTAAGGGAGAAGGGCGACTTGGTTGCATCTTTGCTGCCAGATAATATTTGGAGTACTGTTTGTTTGAGCAGTAGGACTGATTATAATTTAAAACTTTGGTTTATGGAAAAACGGTTGGACATAATAGAGGTTATTTTAAATAAAAATACTAGATCAGCCGCCAGAAATTCATCTATTTTAATTGTTGACCTTTCTGAAAGCAGTTCTTATCATTATAGTTTATCTTATATAAAAACCAAGCTTGATGAGATAAAAAATGGGATTCCCAAAAACAATTTAGCTATTATAATGTTTGTCAATTTTTTCTTTAAAGATAAAGTTATTAAGTGTGATATGGAATATATAAAAATAAAAGATGATGATGAAAGAGCAAATAATTTTGAGAATATTTTTTTAAAGAGTAAGCTTTGTTAAAGAATGAGTTAAAAAGTGTAGTCGGAAGTGCTATTAGGAGCCTAACAATAAATAATAACAAAATCATGAGCCCATTAGTTTCGGTAGTTATTACCACCAAAAATGAAGAAAAAAATATAGAAAATTGCTTGCGCTCAATCAATGTCCAGGGTTATAATAATATTGAGATTATTGTTGTTGATAATGGCTCCAGTGACCGAACTAAGGAGATAGTGGGGGAGTATACGGATAAAGTATATGATAAAGGACCGGAGCGGAGTGCACAGAGGAATTACGGGATGATTGAAAAGAGTAATGGTGAGTATGTGATGTTTGTTGATGCCGATATGATTTTGTCGCCAGGGCTAATCGGCGATTGCGTGGAGTTTATAAATAAAGAAAATTGCTCAGCCCTCCATATCAGCGAAATCGTCTTAGGCCGGAATTTTTGGAGCCGGGTGAGGCGTTTTGAGCGATCTTTTTATGACGGGACAGTAATTGATGGTGCCAGGTTTTTTCGTAAAGATAGATTTGTAGAGGTCGGCGGATTTGACGAAAGTATGAGCGGTCCGGAGGATTGGGATATTGATAAGAAAATAAAACAAATCGGGCAGATTGCCTTAGTGCCGGCCGGCCGGGGAATCGCGGTAGAGGAATGGCCCTTAAGCGCTTTAATTAAGGAGAAGGGGGTTAATCCGGCCAAGTATCAGACGGTAATTTATCATAACGAATCAGAATTTAATTTGAGGAAGTATTTAAAAAAGAAAGACTATTACGCAAAAAGTTTTGACGCTTATATTAGTAAATGGGGTAAGAATGATCCGGATATTAAGAAACAGTTAGGTTTCAAATATCGCTTTTTCGGAGTATTTTTGGAAAAAGGGAAATGGCGCAAGTTATTGGCACATCCGCTCTTAACTTTAGGAATGTATTTTTTAAGAGGGATGGTGGGGGTTATTTATTTAATTAGAGGGAAATAAGATGGAAAATATAATAAATGAAAAGCCAGCAACAGAATTACATGGGCGAACTTTATTTAATACTATTTTTGTTGATGATTCCGACATAAAAAATAAAACAGTTTTAGATGTAGGGTGTGGTTATGGTTGGTTTGAATTGAGCGCAGTAAAGAGGGGCTGCAGTAAGATAATAGGGATAGAAATATCCGGAGAAGATTTAAAAACCGCGAAAGAAAATATAGATAATGATAGAATAGAATTTAAAACTGGTAGTGCTATTCAGTTGCCTTTTAATGATAATGAATTTGATTCAATTGTCTCATGGGAAGTTATTGAACATATACCAAAGAATACTGAAAATATAATGTTTAGGGAAGTTAAGAGAGTTTTAAAAAATAATGGAGTTTTTTATTTAAGCACCCCTTATAATAATTTTTTTTCTAATATATTTGATCCTGCATGGTGGTTAATTGGTCACCGGCATTATAAAAAAAATGACTTAATAAAATTTGCTGAAAACAATGGCTTCAAAATTGAAAAAATTGTTTTAAATGGTGGCTGGTGGGAAATTTTAGGAATAAATAATTTATATATTGCCAAATGGATCTTTAGAAGAGCGCCCTTTTTTGAAGATTTATTTAATAAAAAACAAGATGAAGAGTATAGACAAGAAAAAGGATTTACTAATATTTTTATAAAATTTAGGAAGAAATATCATGAATAAAAATATAATTTCAGAACTTAATATTTCAAAAAAAAAGTTAAAAATGTTGTATGTTAATTTAGGTGGTGTCGGTGTTTATTGTTCTGATAAAACTATTGGTAGATGTTTGGGGTGGGTGATTGAAAAAAGTGAAGTTTTTTTATTAATTCCGCAGTTAATTAAAGATGCGACTCGCAGTGAGATGAGTAGTATAAGTACAAATTCAAAAAAAGTAAAAATTATTACATTACCCTTTTCTTCTAAAATGCGCTCATCTGGATTTGGTATAATTTTTTCTTATTTTATTAGAGTATTATTTTCTCCGATTTTACTTTTTAAAAATATACCAAAATTTGATGTTTGTTATGCTAACTCGGCTTTATTAGTGGACGTAATACCGATTTTATTTTTAAAGTTATTTGGAAAATGTCGTCATTTTATTTTAATGATAGATAGCATAGTCCCGAAACCATCTCAACGTTCCGGCAATATTTTTATAAATACAATTACGCATTTAGAATCTAAGTTTGTAGTTAAAATTATAAGTCGTTTTACTTCAATTATTTTTACTGTTAATCCAGAGTTAAAAAAAGAAATAGTTAAACAAGGTATTGATGAAAAAAAAATTTTTTTAACGCAAAACGGATTGTTTATGGATAAAATTAATAAAGTTTTAGCTAGAAAAGAAAAAATATACGATGGAGTTTATATGGGAAGAATCACTGAGAATAAAGGTATATTTGATCTTTTGTCTGTTTGGTCGGGAATAATTAAGATTATTCCAAATGCTAAATTAGCGGTTATGGGTACAGGGCGCGAAGACGTTGTAAAAAAATTTTTAAATAAAATCAAGGATGGTAATTTGGAGGAAAATATTGATTATTTTGGATATGTTAGTGGTAATAAAAAATATGAAATTTTTAGAAGTAGTAAAATTTTTATTTTTTTAAGTAAAGTAAACGCTGATGAAAGTTGGGGGATTAGTTTAATGGAGGCTTTAGCGTGTGGTTTACCTGCTATTACATATGATTTAGCGATTTATAATCATATATATAGAGAAGATATTCTGCAAAAAAATAAAATTGGAGATATTAATTCTGTAATTAATAAAATTAAATTTCTTTTGATCGATGAGGATATTCGCAGACAACTACGCAATAAAAGTATAATTTTTGCCGAACAATTTAATTGGTTTGATATTGCCAAAAGAGATTTAGAAATAATATATAACACAATTTAGTATGGTTGAGTATAATTATGAAAAAAATTCACAGGGCGTTTCCACCGCTTTTGATTTTAAGATGGACAAGAGAACTAAAAGATTTATTAATGCGATTAAAAATTTAAAGAACCCTAGGATTTTAGAAATTGGCATGGGGCAAGGAAGATTTTTAAAGAAAATTTCAAGGTTACGTCCAGATGCTATATTGTACGGAGTAGATATAAGTCATACGGCAATTTGTATTGCAAAAGAAGATAAATCTATTGAGGGGACCTTTTTGGTGGGTAGCGCTGAAAAAATACCATTTCAAGACAACTTTTTTGACGCCGTTGTAATTATGGATGTTTTAGAACATTTAAGTAACCCACAACAAGCAATTATTGAGGTTAAAAGGGTTTTATCGCCATCTGGGCTATTTCATTTTTATGTACCTTGTGAGGGGCAACCGTTTACATTGGATAAATTTTTAAGAGTAACCAATTTTTTAAATCTTCGAGATTTTACGAGAAATAATTTTGGTCATATTCAATATTTTACTCAAAAAGATATAAAGAACCTTGTTTGTCCATATTTTTCGAAAACTGTAATTACGTATAGTGACCATTGGATTTCCCAATTATTTCATTTACTCACCCTTTATTTGCCAAAAAAATTTATTTCTATTTTTAATTCAAGTGTGCAAAGAAAATTTCGGAGCTCTTGTGGTTCCGGAGTCCAAGGCAAGATTAGTAATCTTTGGATTGTTTTGAATAAACTTTGGTTATTATTATTATTCCCAATTAATATAATTTATGAAGTTGAGGCGTGGATGTTGAAACATCTTAGTTTTACTGCTAAGGGGGTGCATTTTACTGGAGAATATTAATTAAAAATATATGAATGAAGAAATTATTAATAAATTGGTCTGCCCTTATGATCATAGCGAGGTTATTTTGCAAGGCAATGATTATTTTGAGTGTAAAAAATGTCAACGTCATTACCCAGTTATAAAGGGTTGTGTGGCTGATTTTTTGCCAGATGGTTTGCGTGGTTATGAAAAAATCAAAGATTTAGGGATTATAACAGAAACTATGGAGAATACGGGGCGCTGGCGACCTGGCCGCAGAAAATGGACCCCAAATTTTTTCGTTAATCTTATAAGGTTTGGGATGGGCTCGGGGAGGGTAGTAGATAAAAAAGTGAAGAAAACTATGTTGGATGTAGGTTGCGGAGGCAAAGCCCAGGGTGATTTTAATGTTGACGTGTATATTCCTGACCCTCTTCCTAAAAATTTTGTTCTGGCTTCAGCGGAGCTGCTGCCTTTTAAAAATAATTCTTTTGACATAGTGAGGAGCGCTTATGTTATCGAACACAATTTATTTCCGACAGAAATGATTAAGGAACATTTTAGAGTATGCAAGGATACGGTAAGAGTGTATACTGATAATTCCGATTGGTTAGGTGTATTGGTATTTAGGGTTTTAAATACGGGGTCTATTTTTCATGATGAGCACTATTTTAAATGGTCAAAAGAATACTTTAGTAATCTTATTGATCGGTTGGGTTTTAATGGGAAAGTGTGGCTTTTTAATTCTAGCCCAAGCGTAATAATTAAATTATTTTCTTTATTGGGTTGCTTGCCTAGAGTGGGCCCAATTTTTTATCGGGATCTTGGAGCGGAAATAACAAAAGTGGGTTTAAGTAATTCTAAGAAGTAATTTTTGATGTTAAAATTTTTGGATTCCAAAATAGCCGAATCATTAAGAAAGATCTTTATAGAGATTTTTCCAGTTTTGTTTTTTATTTTTTTTGGAGTAATTTTTTTACGTGGAGTTTTATTTTCGCCCGGGGTAATTATTGGAAGTGATTGGAGTCTTCCTTTTACCAACCAACAGATTCAAGCTTATTTTTCCAATGGATTTACTACATGGACAAACCAAAATAATTTACTAGGTGGCAGACAACCATTTTCGATTGCATTATGGTTTCAGGGTTTGGTAAAAATTTTGTCATTAGTGGGTTTGGGCGGGCAGCTTATTTTAAAATTATGGTTGTTGGGACTTTTTGTTTTAGGCGGATGCTCTATGTATTCGTTGGCCAGATTTTTGAAATGTGATAAATGGATATCTTTATTTGGTGGGCTCGTTTTTATTACTACCCCTGTTTTTTTTAACTATTCTATTATGGGCTGGACGTATGTTTTGTTTTCCTTAGCCATTCTACCAATAATTATTTTATTTTTTATCAGGTCGGTTTTGGAAAATAAAATTCGTTATTCTCTAATTTCCGGGTTTTTATACGCCATAGCAATTATTCAATCCCAGAGTATTATTTGGTACCCTTTAGTCTTGTTAATGTTGTCTTTCTTTCTAATTAATAACAAAAAAACTTTTTGGGTATATAGTAGATCTCTTGCAATTGTCTTTATCGTCGGGCTAGGTTTACATGCTATGTGGTTAATCCCCTTGTTTGTTAGCCCTGCGTCGAGCGTTTTGGGATCCGATTTGGTAACTAATGAGATGAGTAGGGGGACGTGGGTTCGTTTAAATTATCTTAATCTTCTACGGTCGTGGGGAAGTGTAGTAAATTATCAGTATGAAGTCAGTTATCCGAAATTTCTTGAATTTTTTTCTTTTTTAGAACCGATAATAATAATTTTATCATTGTTATTTTTGAGGAATAAAAAGATAGTAATTTCTTTAGTTTTTATATATTTAATACCCCCCCTTTTATTTACAATTGGGCCAGGCTTGATTGCGGAAATTCCTTTTTCTAATCTAATAAGAGATGTAGCCAGATTTTCAATTTTATCTTCATTGGCATATGTGGTTTTGTTTATATTATTACTTCAATTTTTATTTCAATCCAGGAAGAAGTATTTAATAGTTTTATCATTTATTTTGTGTTTTTCAGCTATTATAAATACTTTACCGTTTTTTTTAGGATATATAGTTGGTGATCCTAAGTTTGGCTCGGATATTCGATTGCGAACTTATAATTTCCCGAAAGGGAATTTTCAAGTAGAGAATTTGGCGAATGATTTAAAGCTAGACGGTAAGATTCTTTATTTACCTCTTGGCGAAGTCATGGAAATAAAAAATAATCTTGAATTCAATGGTATTTTTCGCGGGGCAAGAAATCTTTTTTCCATTTATTCATTCCATCCCGGTAGTATCACTTTTTATCAAAGTGGTCTGGGGTCGCCCCAACGTATTTCTAAAGAATTGAATAATATTCTAGCAGAAATGCGATTTATGGAATTAGGAGGAGTATTAAATTTAATTAACATTAAGTATTTAATTCTTAATTTAGATATAGATGATCCTTTAAATGATAATTCCGAGATTTTTATAAAGTCTTTAGAGGGAGAACATTATATTAATAAATATAAAAGTTTTGACAATATTTATATTTTTCAAAATAGAGTTTTTTTACCTCATTTTTATGCGCCTGAGATTATTTTTGTTACTCCTAAAGATTTAGAAATTTTGCCGGAAATAGTTTTGCAAGAAAACAGCGACATTAGGTTGGCTATATATTTCAATAATACTCGAGATAATATTATGGCCAATTTTTCATTCAATACAGTAGATACAGCATTCTCTCCAATGTTTTATAATGAACTACAAAAAGAGGTAATAAGTAAAGTGCCAGTACTTGAATTCAAAAAAATAAATCCGACTAAATACCGCGTGGTTGTCCATGGCGCCACGGAAGATTTCCCTTTGGTTTTTAGCGAGTCCTTTCATGAGGGCTGGAAAAGCTATTTAGCTGATTATAAGAAAAAAGATATTGATTTTAATGAAACTGATTATAAGATTTTAGACGGCAATGATGAGGATCAGGCCGATGCTAATGAATTAAAAGAATTTATTAACCAGGGATATATTTCTACTTTAGGAGACTTTGAAGAGAAGAATATCAAACATATTAAATGGGAAAATAATAAGGAAGTTTTAGATTATAATGAACCCTATAAGATTGATTTTGTTTCCAAGAATTTTCAGGATACGATTCAAAATGATAATTTAACGTCCGGCCGTTTTTATGAAACCTGGTTTAAAAAACCGATTAATAATAACGAGAATCATTTAATGGTTAACGGCTATGCTAATTCTTGGTTCATCAATCCGGAGGAGATTTGCGCTGATAATATAAAATGTGTTAAGAATCCCGACGGCAGTTATGATTTTGAGCTGGTAATTGAATTTTGGCCGCAGAGGTTTTTTATATTAGGTTCATTTGTATCGGGGGCTGTTCTGTTGAGCTGTTTGGGATGTTTTGGCTGGGGCTTATTGAAGAGAGTGAAAAATAATTAACTACTTAAAGCACTTAGTTATAGATAAAAAATGAAAATATTAAAAAAGGATTTAAAAGAAGTTTACAAACAGTCTTCAGTTAAGGATGGTTTATCTGAAGGGTTTTTTAATGTTTTTATATTTAGAAAGATATCTATATATTTTTCCTGGGTTTTTGCTTCTTTTGATATTTCCCCAAATAAGATAACGTTTTTTTCATTTATTATGAATTTGGGTGCCGCGTATTGGTTTTTTCTTGGAGGGTATCCTAATAATGTTTTAGGTTTAGTTTTTTATTTTTTTGCTTCCATTCTCGACATGTCAGACGGAGAGGTCGCCAGACTTACTAACAGAAAGTCTAAATTTGGAGCATTTTTAGACCCATTTTTAGACAGGGTATCCGATGTTATTTTAGTTGGAGCGATTATTCATGGTTACTATTTAGTTTCTAGTCAAGGTTCTTTGTTAATTTATTTGTATGTAGTTTTTTTGATTATCACCTATTTATCTTTATATATTGATAATAAGGTAAATGGGGAGGGAAATAATAGCACGGTGAATAATTTAAGAAGAATTACAAAATTTATTTCGAATATTGATCTTAGAAAATATATAAAATGGGATCGAGGATTCTCCTGTGCTCTTATAGCATGTCTTGTTGTTTTTAATAAATTATTCTTGTTTGTTTTAATTTTATTACTAAAAGACTTGTTTTTATTTATATTTACATTTAAAGGTTTAGCGAGTCAATTAAGAAGGGGTTATAAATAATTCAAAGTTTAATTCTATGCCTGATAACCAGAAAAAAGTCGTTTATGTCGGGATGAGTGCTGACCTTATTCATCCCGGCCATTTGAATATAATAAATCGCGCCAAAGAAATCGGCGAAGTCGTGGTCGGTTTGTTAACGGATAAGGCAATCGCCAGCTATAAGCGCTTACCGTTTTTAACTTATGATCAGAGGAAACAGATTGTGGAAAATTTAAAAGGCGTCGCCAAAGTTATTCCTCAGGATACTCTTGATTATGTTTCTAATTTAAAGGAGTTAAAGCCGGATTATGTTGTTCATGGTGATGATTGGAAAGAGGGGGCGCAGAAGGAAACCCGCGCTCGGGTTATTGCCGCCCTGAAAGAATGGGGCGGAGAATTAGTGGAACTACCCTATACTAAAGGTATTTCCTCTACCTCCTTGCATGAAAAAATGCATGAAATTGGGACAACGCCGGAGATAAGGATGAAAAGACTGAAGAGATTGTTGGAGGTGAAGCCGGCGGTGCGGATTATGGAAGCGCATAACGGCCTGACCGGGTTGATAGTTGATAATTTAAAAATTAAGGATGAAAAGGGAATCAAGGAGTTTGACGGCATGTGGCTTAGTAGTTTGACGGATTCAACCGCCAAAGGAAAGCCGGATATTGAATGTGTAGATTTGACTTCCCGCTTAACCACGGTTAACGATATTATGGAGGTAACGACTAAGCCGATAATTTTTGACGGCGACACTGGCGGAATTCCGGAACATTTTGTCTTCGGAGTTAAAACCTTGGAACGAATGGGGGTCTCGGCGGTTATTATTGAAGATAAGATCGGTTTGAAAAAAAATTCTTTATTCGGAACGGATGTTGAGCAGACTCAGGATAATATTGATAGTTTTTGCCATAAAATTTCCATGGGCAAAAAAGCACAGGTGACCGATGATTTTATGATTATCGCCAGAATTGAAAGCCTTATTCTTAAAAAAGGTTTAGATGATGCCGTTAAGCGCGCCCGGGCTTATATTGAGGCCGGCGCGGACGGGATAATGATTCATAGCCGGGAGAAAGAGCCTGATGAAATATTGGAATTTTGCCGAGAATATAAAAAATTTGAAAAAAAAGTGCCCTTAGTGGCGGTTCCGTCAAGTTATAATAAAATTTATGAAACAGAATTAATAGAAGCCGGAGTGAATGTTATAATTTATGCGAATCATTTATTGCGCAGCGCTTATCCGGCGATGGTTAATACCGCAAAATCAATTTTATTAAATGAACGGTCTTATGAATGTGAAGATGAATGTTTATCAATCAAAGAAATTTTAACCTTAATCCCGGGCGGGAAATAATATGCTTAATCCGGAAAAATTTTATCAAAGTTTATTGGAAAAGAATATAGATTTTTTTACTGGCGTGCCGGATTCTTTACTAAAGAATTTTTGTTCTTATTTAATGGACTGGGCCGGAGAAAATCATATCATCAGCGCCAACGAAGGTAACGCCGTCGCTTTAGCCGCCGGCCATTATCTCGCTACCGGGAATATCGGCTTGGTGTATATGCAGAATTCCGGTATCGGAAACGCTGTTAATCCCTTGGTATCGTTAGTTGATCCGGAAGTATATAGTATCCCGATGCTGATAGTAGTCGGTTGGCGCGGTGAGCCTAATATTAAAGATGAACCCCAGCATATTAAACAGGGGGAGGTTACCGAGAAATTATTTGAGGCTCTGTCTATTCCTTATGATATTTTGCCATCGTCTCTAGATGAGGCGGAGAAATGTCTAGAGAAAGCATGCGTTTATATGAAAGAGAAAAGCGCTCCTTATGTTTTGCTTGTCAGAAAAGACACTTTTGAAAAATATTTTTTACAGAATAAGCCGGTCAATAATTATCCGGTGTCCCGGGAAGAAGCAATTAAATGTATTGTTGACGCTTTGACACCGGAAGACATTATTGTTTCCACGACCGGTAAAGCTTCGCGAGAACTTTTTGAATATCGCGATTACCGGCACCAAGGGCATGACAAGGATTTTTTAACGGTTGGTTCAATGGGGCATTCTTCTTCCATCGCCTTAGGAATTGCTCGCGAGAAAAAAAATAGAAAAATTTATTGTTTAGACGGCGACGGCGCGCTTATTATGCATATGGGATCTTTGGCGATTATCGGCTCTCAAGCGCTACATAATTTTAATCATATAATTTTGAATAACGGCTGTCATGAATCGGTCGGCGGCCAGCCAACGGTTGGGTTTAATGTTGACATGCAACTTCTAGCCCAGGCTTGTGGTTATAAGAATGTTTATCAAGCCAACTCTCTAGAAGATATTAAAAATAGTCTTAAATTATTAAACGATAGCGTTGGTCCATCTTTTTTGGAAATAAGAATAAATAGCTTATCAAGAGAAGATTTGGGTCGGCCGAATATTAGCCCGATTGATAATAAGAAAAATTTTATAAAGTTTATTAAGAATACCTAAATAAATAAAAATGCCACAGAAAATTTATATTGGCATAAATTCAATTAAAAATTTAGATAAATATCTTCACCAAAATAAAGTGAAGAAAGTTTTTTTAATATCCGGAAAGACTTCATATAAGCTTTGTGGAGCGGAAAGAATATTAAAACCGATTTTAAAAAAATATTCAGTTTTTAATTTTACTGATTTTTCTCCTAATCCAAAATTAGCTGACATTAAAAGAGGAATAAAATTATTTAGAAAATATAATCCTGATATAATTATTGCTGTTGGTGGCGGGAGCGCAATTGATGTTGCTAAGTCTATAAATATTTTAGCTGTTCAAAATTGTTCTCCCGAAAATTATATTTTGAAAAAGAAAGAAATAGTAAACCCTGGTAAAAAGTTAATAACAATCCCTACTACGGCTGGGACTGGTAGCGAAGCTACCTGCTTTTCGGTAATTTATATTGGTAAAAATAAATATTCTTTAAAACATAAATTTATATTACCAGATTGTTCTATCATTGATCCTCAATTTACTTTTAATTTGAACAAGAAAATTACGGCTGAAACCGGCGCCGACGCTTTAACTCAGGCGATTGAATCATATTGGAGCGTTAATTCTACGCCGGAGTCCAAAAGATATGCCGCTCAAGCGATTAAGATGGTATTAAAGAATTTTAAAAAAGCGGTAAATAATCCTGATAAAAAATCCAGGTTGGCGATGAGCCGGGCGGCTAATCTGGCCGGCCGCGCTATTAATATTTCAGAAACCACGGCTTGCCACGCGATTTCTTATCCCATTACTTCATATTTTGGCGTAGCCCACGGTCAGGCTGTCGCTTTAACCTTAGGGAGCTTTTTGGTTTATAATAGTCGGGTTGCTTCCGAAGATGTTGTAGACAAAAGAGGAGTTGAATATGTAAGAAAAAATATAAACAACTTAGTCAAACTTCTAGGTGCTTCCGATGTTTTAAAAGCTAAGCAAAGAATTAATGATTTATTGTTGGCTGTTGGGTTGAAAATTAGTTTAAGTGATTTAGGAATAAATAGCGACGGGATAAAGATAATTATTAAAAATGGATTTAACCCCGATCGGGTAAAAAATAATCCGCGGCTTTTGACTAAACAAAATCTTTTAGAGATTTTAAATAGTTTGAAATGATTGTCATGAAATTTAGATAATTAGTTTTTGATAACTCATGAAAACCATACAAGAAAAAATTAAAAAATTCTTATCCGCTCAGGGCGCTTATTGGCTCGTCATCCTGGCGATAATTCTGCCCTGGTTTTTTAAATCCGGCTATCTTTTTTTTACCGATTTCGTCCGCGGACCGATTGTTCCCGTGGATTGGACCCGGGGATCTTTTTTAATGAATCTAATCTGGAAATTTTTAGATTATTTTCTTCCCTCGGCTTTTATTCAGAAGATTTTTATCGGTCTTATTTTAGCCCTGATTTTATTCGGCGGCCGTTTGTTGGTCAAAGCGATTTTAAAATATCAAGCTGGACAAGGGGCAGGGAAATTTTTTCCGGTTAAACAGGAGGCCAGAGAATTTTCTTCGGACGAAAAAGAGCTGGCATCGTCCGTTCCTTCGGCCGGATTGGTTTTTGTTTTAAGCTTATTCGCTTTATTTAATCCCTTTGTTTATGATCGGGCGCTTTATGGCCAGTTTGGGGTTTTAATTGCCTACGGCGCTTTATTGTTTACGGCGGCTTATCTCTTTGAGTTTTGGCGGACGCTTAAAGCCAAGGAATTATTCTTGGCGGCGATGTTTACCGGTTTGACTCTGATGTTCGCCCTTCATTTTATTTTCTTCCTTTTGCCGCTTTATCTGATTTTTTTCCTAGCGCTATTTTTAAAAAGAAAAGCCGTCCGTTCGGCTCGGGTTGGCCGCTTTTTTTGGCTTAAGCTTTTAGTCGCCGGAGCGATTATTATCGCGCTTAATGCCAATTGGCTTTTTGCCATGGCTTCCGGTCAATCGTCCATAGTTGAATTCGTGGAACAAGGAATCAGCCACCAGGATTTATTCACTTTCCAGACTTCGGGGAATATTCCGGCCGAAACTTTTACTAAAGTCGTTTTGATGAGCGGCTTTTGGGGCCAGGATCAGAATCGCTACGCGGATTTAGCTACGACGCCGGGCTGGCAAAAGGCCTTTGTTATTCTTTTACCTTTTATTTTATATGGAGTCTATCTTAGCTTTTATCGCGCTTCCCGGCGACAAAAGATTTTTAGCATTTCTTTGATTATTATTTATCTTGCGAGCGTAATTTTGGCGGTTGGGGTCAAGTCGCCATTATTCGCGCCAATAATTTTCTGGCTGCATGATAATTTACCCGGTTATCGCGGTTTGCGCGAGCCGCAAAAATTCGTCGCTCTGGTTATTCCGATTTATTTGTTTTATTTATCTTTGGCCGTCCGGCGTATAAGTTTAAGCAGATTTTTTTCGCGTTTGTCGCTTGTTCGTCGCCATCTTATTGCCTTGGTTTTCGCTTTAATAATTTTTGCCCAGGCGCCTTTATTAATTTTTGGTTTTGCCGGCCAGGTTCGGCCAACGCCTTATCCTGCAGATTGGTATCAGATTAATGAATTATTACTTAGCCGGTCAAAGGAGAATCGAGCTTGTTCCGATCGAATTTTGTTTCTACCCTGGCACATGTACATGAGTTTCAATTGGACCGGCCGGATTATCGCCAATCCGGCGCCGCAGTTTTTTTCCTGTCCGGTCCAGACCGGAACTAATATGGAATGGGGTGGAATTTATGATAATAGCCAAAATCCGGTTAGTGCCGCGGTGGACGTCTGGATGAGGGAAGAGGGCTTATCCGGTCCGCCGGTCTTGCCGGATGGCGAATCTTTCCGTTATATTATTTTAGCCAAAGAATTAGATTGGCTTAATTATCTTTGGTTAGCTAAGTTAGGTTATTTAAATTTAATTTTAGAAACAGAAACTTTAGTGGTTTTTGAAATAAATTATTAGAAAAAAATATCAATTATCAAATGCTTACTCGGTTTAAACATCTTTGGTCGGATAAATTCGTTCGTGGCACCTTTATCTTAACGGTCGGGACTTTTTTAGCTTCCGCCTTTAATTATTTAGTCCATCCGATCTTATCGCGCTATTTATCCGTCGGCGCTTACGGCGATTTTCAGGCGCTCTTGTCTTTTATCGCTATTTTAGGAATTCTTACCGCCGTGGTCAAAACTGCCTTGACCCGGGAAACGGCCTTATTAACGGATTCGCCGGAAGAATTATCTCGTCTGCATCGCCGCGCCGCCGGCCGTTTGTCGCTTTTGGGCTTAGTCTTAGTAATTTTAATCTTGATTTTTTCCCGTTCGCTTAGCGTTTTACTAAATATCTCTTTGCCGGAAATTTTACCGATTGCCGCTTTATGTTTTATTTATGTTTTTCCCTTGACGGTTAATCGCGCTATCTTAACCGGCCTTCAGGCTTTTGCGCCTTTAGCTTGGCTCGGTTTATATGAATCGGCTTTTCGTTTAGTTTTAGCCGCGGTTTTAGTAGCCGGTTTGGCCGGCGGCCTGCTTGGCGCGGCCTGGTCTTTAGCCGGGACTTCGCTTTTAGCTTTTGTAATCAGTTTCTATTATATCCGCCGGGCTTTTACTGCGCTTGGCCGGCGAAAGGCGGATGATTCACTTGGTGAAAAGACGGTGGCTGGTCAAAGTATTGCGGCCGATCAAAATACTTCTGTTTTGCCGTTTGGCGCGCCTGGCTTAGAAGGCGTTCAGGCGGACACTCAGGCAGGCGTTCAGGCAGACAGCCGGATAGATGTCCGAGTAAACGATTCAGCTGAAATTAAAAACAAGATTTCCCGGACCGGAGTTTGGACGCCTTATGCTTTATTGGTTTTATGGTTCACGGGTTTAAGCCAGTTTTTTTATAATTTTGACATGCTTTTTGTTAAAGCCAGTTTTACGCCGGAAGAAGCCGGTTTTTACGGCTCGCTGTTGACGGTCGGCCGGATAATTTATTTTGTCGGCGGAGCGGTGCCGACCGTAATGTTTCCGGTCTTGGCCGGGTTAAAAGATGATCGGACGCGGCGGCGATTTAAGGTGCTTTTAAAATCTTTGGGCCTGATGGCGCTCTTAACGATTCCCGCTCTTTTAGTTATTGTTTTTTGGCCGGAGTTTATGATTAAGATCGTGGTTGGCGGAAAGTATCTGAGCGCCGCGCCTTATTTGCCTTTATTTGCTTTAGCAATTTTATTATTAACTTTAATGAATGTTTTGGCACAGTATTTTCTAGCCTTGGCGCGTCGGCGCGGCTTGTTGATTATGACTCTTGGCGCGATTGCCGAAGTTTTAGTCCTGATTTTTATCCCGTTTGATTTCCGTCAGGTCATTATTTCTTTAGTCGCGGTTTTCGGCTTAGTTGATTTGATTTTGCTTATAAAACTTTTTCAAGAGCGGCAAGGCGCGGGTGCAGGAGAAAAGAATATTAATGGTTCGGGAATTATTAAGGAAGAAATTATTAAAGAAGAAATAGTATCGGAAGTTATTAAATCAGAAGTCGTTAAAAAAGAAACTTTATGAAAGATAAAATGAATTGGCCCGGCTTATGGCAGGAGCTGGCGAAAAAAATAAAAAAATATTATTCTTATTTCTTGATTTTTTATATTACCGTTCTTTTATTCGCGGTTATCTTTCCCGCGGCTCGTACTTATTTTTATTGGCCGGGCTTGCATGGAGCTTTTATCATTTTAACGATTTTAGCGGCCGTGGCTTATAATTTACTCCATCCGAAAGAGGCGCGGCCCATAGAGCCTTTCCGCAGATTTTTTTTCTGGTTCCGGCATTTTCTTCGTTTATTAAGCCGGCCTTTCGGACGTTTTCTGATTAAATTAATAGCGCGGATCAAGGCGTTTAAAAGAAAGGACTGGCTAAAAGTTTTAATTGTTGTTTTAATCGCCGCTTTGGGTTTATTTAAAGGAGTTAGTGCCTGGGAATTTGTTGTTTTGTTTTACGCCGCCTGTTCGCTCGTTTATATTCTAGATAGCCGCTGGGCCGCCGGGGCCGCTTTGGTTTTTTTAGCCGCCTGTCCGGTTCTTTTGATTTCTAATCGGGAAATTTTAGCCGAGTCCTCGGCGATTTCCGCCTTTTATTTTTTAGTGATTACGGTTTTGACTCAGATTAGGGAACTGCGTCGGGATAGAGGGACAGAATCGGAAGAAGACGAGAAAACGGATGAAGGCGAGAAAGGGAACGAGATTATCGGTCCAGGGATGAGAGAATAAAGAAATAATAAAAAAAGAAAAAAACATAAAAAATGATAATTAAAAATAATTAAAGCTGTGGATAACTTTTTTGAAGATATAAAAAAGCCCTATTTTTAGGGCTTTTTGTCTATAGATAAATTTTATCTAATATTTGGCCTTATTTTATAAAAATGTTATAATTTATTTATAAAGGTCGAATTAAATAACGATTAGAATAATTATAAAAATTACGTAATTTTGTAATTATTTTAAATCATATTTTCTCAAAATCTTTTAAAATAATATTATAGATTTTTTAAAAGATTTAATAACAAAACAAATGAAAAAAATTAAAGGTTTTCTGTTCTCCGAGAATAAGGTGGCAACCGCGATTTTTGGCTTTTTGGCCGTAGCGGTTTTTGCTTTGGTTTTCGGTCCGAACTTGTACGCGCAATTTATGCGCCAGACCGGCAGCGCCGGTTGGGGTTATGGTTACGGCTATGGTTACGGCTACGGCTCCGGTTTTGACGGTGGTACTTTGTATGGTTATAAGACCGACTTCACCACTTCCGCGACTGACGCCTATGGCTATGGCTATGGTTATGGTTATCGCGCCAGCGCTGATAGCGTAACTGTCGGCTCAACTTCCTACCAGGAAGTCCCGGCGGCCAGCATCGCTTCGGCGGTTCCGACCCTGTTTACTTTAAGTGGGAGTGATCCGACGGCAGTTACTTCGTTAACGGCCGCGGATAATATCGCTTTCACGGCGACGGCTACGGCGGGTGATGTTCAGGTCTTAATTCCGAGCGGCACGGTTATTACCAATAGCGGCGGCACAGCTTTTGATGCCACGACTTTAACGAGCGCTGATAAGTTAAGCTCGATTACCGCTTCCACGATTTCTTCCTCGGCTTCGGTCAAGGGGGCGATTGAATTCGGTGCGACCAGCGAAACTTTGTATTTCAGCGCGCCGGTAACCGTTAAGATCCCGGTTGATTCTTCGCTTAACGGTACTACTCTTTATATCAAGAGAAGTGCTGATAGCGGTTCAACTTGGGTTTCAACCGGTTTAACTGTAGCGTCCACGGATACTTGTAGTTCTGGTGTCGGCAGTGATCCGGCAACGGCTGTAGTAGTTAGCGGCGGCTATGCTACGGTTTATACCTGTCGAGCTTCTTATTTCGCGACTTATTCTTCGAGTAGCTCCGGTAGCTCTTCTTCCGGCGGTAGCCGGGTAGCGGCGGCTTATTGTACGAGCGTAACTTATGGTGAATATGCGGCGGCTTGCTTTGGCGGCTACCAGTATCGCAATGTCCTTTCCAGTACGCCGAACAATTGTACTTTGACCGCGGCTCAGCAGGAAGCGACCAAGAAAGTTTGCGGCGCGGCTGATCAGCCGACGGTGATTACCGAAACTCCGGCCGAAGTCGGTATGGATAGTGCGGTAAGAAACGCTTTCGTTATGGCGGAAAAAGGCTTGGTTAAGAGAGTTAACGCCGCTTTGGCGAAACGCTTAGCTGGTCGGATTCTTTTACAGGTCCAAGCTAAAGGCGAGGCCTGGTATGTTAATCCGGTTAATTCCGCTAAGTATTACTTAGGCCGTCCGGCCGATGCTTTCGGCATCATGCGCGGGCTTGGCTTAGGCGTTAGTGAGAAAGATTATGCTTCCTGGAACGGCAAGGCGCCGTCCCGTTTAGCCGGCCGGATTCTATTAAGAGTCCAGGCTAAAGGTGAAGCGTATTACGTTAATCCGCTCGATCTTAAATTACATTATTTAGGTCGTCCGGCTGACGCTTTCGCGATTATGCGCAATCTTGGCTTAGGTATCACTAACGATAACCTGCGCCAGATTTCCGTTGAAGACGTAAAGTAATTCTAGAGAATTAAAGATATAGAAAAAAGACCCTCCGAGAAATCGGCGGGTCTTTTGGTATGGGGACAGGAAACCGCGGGCTTTTTATTTTGAGGCATTTTCAAATGTTATAGTGAGTTTTTAAATGAGTTTCCCGCTGACCGTCGCTAAAAAGTTTTTATCTTTAATTTATCTTTAATTTATAAATATTTTATCTAATATTAGCATTGAAATAGTGTTGGCAATCTGTTATAATTAGGTGATAGTTTTAATGGATAATTAATAATTATTTTATAATGGATAATAATCTAATAAAAAATTTGGCTTTTATAGACGGGCAAAATTTATATATGGGTACGACCAGAAAAATTGTCGACCCCTGGAAAATAGATTTGGCTCGTTTTTACGTGTACTTAGAGAGGAAATATAATGTTAATCAGGCTTATTATTTTTTAGGTTATGTTCAAGAAACCAATCAAAAGTTGTATGAGGAAATTCAGGGCGCCGGCTTTATTTTAGTCTTTCGCGAACATAGCCCGGCGATGATTGGAAAGAAAAAGGGAAATGTCGATTCAGATATTATCTTTCAAATAATGAAAAAGATGTATAAAAGGGAAGATTTTGACAAAATTATTCTAGTTTCCGGAGATGGGGATTATAAATTATTGGTTGATTTTTTGATTGAAGAAAATAGGTTTGGAAAGATATTGTTTCCCGATAGAAGCAAAAGCTCGTCTCTTTATAAGAGTTTATTAAATAGATTTTTCGCCTATTTAGATGATATAGACGTTAGAAATAAAATACAAAAAAAGGGTACCTTAGGTAGTTAACCGTTCGGATCCCCTTTCGTCGTAATACTTATATATTAACAGATTTTAAAAAATGGTCAAGAGTTTAAAATATTATTTTGATTAAGGGGTGGCATCTCGGATTTTTTTGGGACCGGGTGAATTGTGCCAAAAATAAAAGGGCTCCTTAGGTTTTAACCGTTCGGATCCCTTTCCGCCATCCCCTTAATCGGCGCAAAACTATAGCGATGGATTGGGCAGGGGCCATGCTCCGCGATTTTTTCCAGATGCAGTTTTGTTCCATAACCTTTATGTCGCGCGAATTCATAGGCCGGATATTTTTTATCCAGTTCCGACATCAGCCAGTCGCGGCTCACTTTCGCAATAATTGAAGCGGCTGCGATCGCCCAAACCTTGGCGTCGCCGCTGATAATCGCACTTTGCGGCTTATCCAGTTTTGGAATCATAAATTTTCCGTCGGTTAAAATATAATCCGGCGCGACCGGTAATTTGCGTAGTGCTCGGCGCATGGCCAGAAAGCTCGCCTGGAGAATATTAATTTTATCAATCGTTTGATTATCGGCCAAGCCGATCTCAACCGCCAAAACCCGGGATTTTATAATTCCAAATAATTCTTCCCGCCGTTTAGCACTTAGTTTTTTAGAATCCGCGACTAAAGTTAAGTCATCGTCGCCGATTTCAAAATCCGCCCCAATAACCACGGCCGCGGCCACGACCGGACCGGCTAAAGGCCCGCGCCCGGCTTCGTCCACGCCGGCAATGAATTTATAACCGCGGGCAAAATATTCTTTTTCGGTTTTTAGGTCGAGCATAGGGAAAATTATTTTTAGACCGGTTGATTCTTTGTTTGGCTGATTAATCAGATTAGACGCTTAAACCCCGTCTAGGGATGATTGTTCTTCTATTATATCATAGACCGAGCTAAAAGGCGCGGAATAAAAAAAACCGGCTCTTAGGTCTGAGCCGGCTTTAACATGAATGCTAATTTACCGCTGCCCTTTGCATAAAGGGCTTTGGTAACTTATTTTTTTCAGCATGATTAGCGCCGGGTTTTTTGCCACTAATTAGATTGGAGATAACTTTTTTTACTCTTTTCCGATCTCTCGGATTAAATTTTATCTCACAGTAACTCGCAAAATATGACCCGCATCCCTCTTTTCTCGGGCTAACCTTTAATTGTGAATTTAGGATTCCTCCACCATTCACTTTAATTTCTTCCAGATCAATATCCACGGTCTGACCGACGCCTCTCTTCGGTTGATGAAAACCGATAATAATTTTTTCACTCATGCTAAAAATATTAAATTAAACAAAAGAACCTATCAATTTCTATACTAAAACACGAAAAAAATTATGTCAAATCCGGGTTTACAAGGTTAAAGTTTTATGGCAAGCTATAGCTAGTTAAGCTTGATTTTTCCGCCCGGATGGTGAAATTGGTAGACACACAGTGTTCAGAACGCTGCGGGAGCAATCCCATGGGGGTTCAAGTCCCCCTCCGGGCACTATTCCTCGCCTTCCGGCGAGGTTTTTATTTTGGTTTTTTCTTGCTATAATATGAGTATAATTGGTAGAGTTAGTTTATAAATAATAAAAATATGGAACAAGAAAAAAATCGCGCCAAACTCTTAGCCGACTTAGAGGCGGAAGAGGAGACAGAAAGCAGTTTAATCTGGATTTACGACACCTTGCTTGATATGGGGGTGGAAAACTGTTTCCCGCCGGATCGCGGCCAAGAAATCCGGGTCGGTATGAAAATCTTAGCCGACGAATCGCGGGAACATCGCTTGATGATTGATAAGATTAAAGCGAATTATCAAAATTAACCATATGATCAATTCAGAATGTAACATGAGTCAGGAGGGAATCCTGAGCAATTTAGCCAAGGGCTTGGAAAATGAACAGAAAGCCATGGATTTATGTTCGGAGCTTTTAACCCTCGTTGATAATGAAGAAGATAAAGAAGATTTAAAGAAAATCATCAGCGATGAAGCCCGACACATCAAGATTACGGAAAACTTAATTAAAATCGTTAAAGAGGACTATCGTCGGGTTTGATTCGATTTTAATTTGAAAGTACCCTCTGAGTTTAGTTGGAAGTGGTTTCAGTTATAAGTCGGAGGTGATTTCAGCCAAAGGTTTTCTTTATATTTTTAAATTTTTTTGCCGTTCTTTCGCGGTAGAAAGATTATAGAACGGCAGAAAGGTCGTTTGGCTCAGCTGGTTAGAGCGCCGCGTTCACATCGCGGAGGTCAGTGGTTCGAATCCACTAACGACCACTTTTATTTATGGCCAAGCAGGTGATAAAAATAAAAAAAGTTGATTTGAACCGGGCGATTGTCCGGGGTTTGAGCCGCACGGCCTGGGAAAAGAAAAAAAGCTTACCATCGGCCGGCGGGCCGCAGGTGAGCCGGAAATTAAAGCCGCCGCGGTACAAGAAAAAGTTTAAGGAATTAGAAAATGAGATGTGATTTTTTAAATTGGGCTTTATATAAGACAGTTTGGTTTATAAGATAATTCGAGGTTAATTTTTAAATCATTTATATGAGCAAGAAAAATTTTTTATTTATCATTTGCCTGATAATTTTAGCGGCCGCCCTGGTTTTAAGAATAACTGATAAAGAAGATGATTGGGTCTGCTCCGGCGGAGAATGGGTTAAGCATGGCCAGCCCTCTGATCCGATGCCGTCCGAACCTTGTGTATCCGAGTTTGGCGAATTGGAAATTATGGATGAAATCGAAGATGGATCGGTTGACGAATTAGAAAATCTGGCCGGAGGGGCGGAAGAATCAGAGATTGGCGCGCCTAATATAATTGGTCAGCCGATTTTAGGCGGTGATCGTGATGAGCATGGCTGTATCGGTTCGGCCGGTTATTCCTGGTGTGAAGCAAAAGGAAAATGTTTAAGAATCTGGGAAGAGCTTTGTTCGCCCTTGGAAGCTATTCCGGATATTAGCGCGGAAACAGAAGCGACACTGTCCGTTCCTTTAGCTGGGGCTTTAGTGAGTTCGCCTTTAGCAGTTGAGGGTACGGCTAAAGGTACTTGGTTTTTTGAAGCTAATCTACCTTTATGGCTAGTTGATGAAAACGGCTTGGTTATCGCCCGCGTTGGCGCGTCTACCGCGGTCGATTGGATGACGGAAGAAATGATTCCGTTCCGGGGTATATTAATTTTTGAAACACCGAAAGTTAATTCCGGTTATTTAATCGTCGCTAAAGATAATCCTTCCGGCCTGCCAGAAAACGACGCTTTCCTAAAATTGCCGGTGCGGTTTAGATAAGGGCGCTTTTAAAAAGAAGATTGTGTTTCGGTAAAAATCGGAAATCAGAAATATGTTTTATAATCATTTATAAATATGGGTATTGAATATTTATCCGGCATCAAGCCGGGTGATAAAATAGATTTAAGCCGTTTTAAGAAGTCGGAAAGAAATTTCCGGCCGGAAGCGTTTTTAAATAAATTAAAAGAGCAATTAGCCGGTTTAGCCGAGGAAGTTAATCAAGAATTTTCCGGTTTGTTAGATACGAATGGCCAGATGACCATGTTCGGGCAAAGCGCGTCTGGAGATAGTGATTTAGTCGGACAGCAGGAAGCGGCCTTTGCCGCCGGCGCCGGGAAAAATCTGGCGGACTGGCGGAGGAGCAAAGAATCCAATCCGGCCAGTTTAACAGAAATGGCCTTAACTTTGATTTTAGATAAATTTCTTAAAGATGATTTTATTGTCGCTCGCGCTTCGGCTTATGATGATTATAATAATGGCGTTGATCAGGTTATTATTGATAAAAAAACCGGTGCGGTCGTCTGTGGTTTTGATGAAGTGATAACACATATGTCTGACGGCGCTTCACCAAAAAAAGAAAAGAAGATCGAGGAAAAGATGTTAAACGGCGGTGCGCGCTTGAAATACGGAGCGACGATTAAAGAGGGGCGCCTGGAGCGGTGTTCGTTAAAGAATATTCCGGCTTTTTATTTAGCGCTGACTAAGGAGGATTTAAATAATGCTTTAGAAGCCTTAGCGGCCGGAGAAGCAGCTGGCCAGGCCGAGAATAAGATTTTCAATAGCTTGATTGCTTCGCTAGATAAGCAGTTTGAAATTTTTGCTGTCCGTCCGGATTTGCCGGCGGAGTTGAAAGCGAATTTAGATAAGTTTAAAGATTCCTTGGAGAAGATTAAGGATTCTCTTAATCGGACTGTCGGTCTGACTGATAAGCAGGCCGGTTCCGGCCCCAAGGCCGCCGCTTAAATTAATAAAATCATGCCAAAATTATTTTTATACAACACGCTTAGCCGGAAAAAAGAAGAATTCATCCCGATCAAAAAAGGCGAAGTCGGTTTATATACCTGTGGCCCGACGGTTTATAATTATGCCCATATCGGTAATTTGCGAACTTATCTGTTTGAGGATTTTTTGCGGCGCGTTTTAATTTATAACGGTTATAAAGTAAAACAAGTCATGAACGTTACCGATGTCGGACATCTGACTGGAGATATGGATATGGGCGAGGATAAGATAGAATCCGGCGCGGCGCGTGAAGGGAAGAGCGCTTGGGAAATCGCGGAATTTTATACTGTTGCTTTTAAAAAAGATTTAGCCGCTTTAAATATTTTAGAGCCGGATGTTTGGTGCAAGGCGACCGATAATATTAGCGAGCAGATCGCGATGATTAAGACCTTGGAAGAGAAGGGCTATACTTATAAAACCTCCGACGGAATTTATTTTAATACCGCTAAGGTAAAAGATTATAATAAATTAAGCCATTTGCCTTTGGAAGAATTAAAGGAAGGCGCGCGGGTAGAAAAAAATCCGGAGAAAAAGAATTTGACTGATTTTGCCTTATGGAAATTTTCGCCGGCCGGCGAGAAGCGGCAGATGGAATGGGAGTCGCCTTGGGGCCTTGGTTTTCCGGGTTGGCATATTGAATGTTCGGCCATGAGTTTGGCCGAGTTAAAAGACCAGTTAGATATTCATTGCGGCGGGATTGATCATATTAATATTCATCATACTAATGAAATCGCTCAGAGTGAGGCCGCGACCGGGAAGAAGTTTTTTAATTACTGGTTACATGGAGCTTTTCTAAACATTAAAGGCGGGAAGAAAATGGCAAAAAGCGCGGAGAATTTTTTGACTTTGGAAAAAGCTTTGATTAAGAAAGGGATTGACCCGCTCGCCTATCGCTTTGCCGCCCTCCAGGTCCATTACCGTAAACCGATGGAATATTCGGAGGCTGGCCTGGCTCAGGCGGTTCAGGGCCTGGAGAGTCTAAAAAAACAAGTAGCGGCTTTAGGAGATAAATGCGGAAAAATTGACTCCGGATTTCAGGAGAAGTTTTTAGCCGCGATTAATGATGATTTGAATATGCCGCAGGCCTTGGCGGTCGCGGCCGCGGTCTTGAAATCCGATTTAGTTCCGGCTGATAAATTAGCGACAATTTTAGATTTTGATAAAGTTTTAGGATTAAATTTAGATAAAGCCGAGGAAGAGATGAATCAAGAGGTAGAATCAAATGATTTGTCGGGATCGGCTCGAAAATTAATAACGGAAAGACAGGTCGCTCGCATCGCTAAAGATTGGGCTAAGGCCGATAGTTTAAGGGATGAGCTTGAAAAACTTGGTTTTACGGTTGAGGATACTAAAGACGGGCAGAAGATAAAGAAAACCGCTTAAGTTTGTTCTTTTAGAAAGTCTTTAGAAAAAGTTTAATTTATTTTCATATAGCTTGAGCTATAATTATTTGGTAATTATTAATCTATATGAAAATAGCAAAACCGAATTTTTCCCGATATCAGATCATAAAGATATCGGACATCTCGTCTGATATAGGAATAGTCTGTTTAGTTTCCTTGGTTTTTCCTAATTTTTTTGGTAATTTTAATCTTGTGCGGTTTTTGTTTGGGTTTACTAGCTCATTGGCAGTGTTTATTTTTAGTATTAATCTTAGAAAATAATATGGATGGTTTAATCATTTTTTATCTTTTTTGCTTAGTTATGGCCGGTCTTGGTTTTATTTTTGTTACTCCGGCGGCTAAAGAATTAAGGAAGACTAAAAATAAAAAATAATCATGCCGGTTGATTTTTGGAAAAAATTAAATCGGCGTTCGCAGCCAATTTTGGCGCTCGCGCCCATGGCCGGTTTTACTGATTCTGTTTTCCGCCAGCTTTGCAAGAAATATGGGGCGGATGTTTTGTATAGCGAGATGGCTTCGGCCACGGCTTTATATTATAGTACGCGCGATAACGCGACTCTGGAGCTTTTAAGATTTGAACGCCGGAAAGAAAAATATTATGTTGTCCAGCTTTTCGGATCTGATCCGGAACATTTTGCGGCGGCAACTCGGATTATAGCGGAAAAAATAAAGCCGGACGGAATTGATATTAATTTCGGTTGTCCGGTGCCGAAGGTTTGCCGCCAAGGTGCCGGCGCCGCTTTAATGAAAGATTTGAAAAATTCTCGGGCGGTTGTTGAGGCGGTTTTAGCTAATACTGACTTGCCGGTGTCAATAAAAATTCGGACTAAGGCCGGAAGCATTGACGCTTTGGAATTTTTAAAAAATATTTCTGATTTGCCGGTCGCGGCTTTAATGATCCATGGCCGGACTTTAGCCCAGGGTTTTGTTGGTGCACCGGATTTTAAGATTGTTAAGAAAGCGCGGCAATATTTTAAAGGAGTAATATTGGCGAATGGCGGAATTAATAATTTAACCGAGGCAAGAGTGGCACTGAAAGAAAGCGGCGCCGACGGTCTTGGTTTAGCGCGCGGCGTTTTAGGCCGCCCCTGGCTGTTTAAAGAAATAAAGGAGAATAAGGAAATTAAGCTTAAGCCGCGGGAAATTTTTAAGATTATGCTTGGCCAGGCGGCTGCAGTTGAGAAGCAGAAAGGCCAGTCCGGTATTCTGGAACTAAGAAAACATCTAGCCTGGTACGCGAAAGGTCTGCCTGGCGCCGCCCGCTTAAGGGAAAAGTTGGTTAAGGTTAATAGTTTAGAGGAAGTGAAGAATGTTTTGGGGGATTAAATTAGCTCCTTCCGTGGATGATTTAATAAATAATTTGTTCTGTTTCCAATATGTGTCGAATTAATACATATTTTTGACATTCGGCTATTTAAAATGTAAAATATAAACATAAAGTCTCCTGTGCCTGCCCCTTCGGGGGTGGTGTGCAGGATTTTTTTATCCATGCTATTATTTAAATATGTTTATATAATCTATGACCCTCTACATCAACACCGCCAGTTATGATGAAATAATTATCGCTTTATTTAAAGATAAGGTTGATTTTACCGATCGGGCCAAGATTATCGCTCGAAAAAAATTCCGCGCGCCTCGTCGCCAGGCCGAGCGGCTATTGCCGGCGATTGATGCCTTGCTTAAGGCGGCGAAGATAAAGAAGTCGTCTTTAAAGAAAATTGTCGTTGCCAGTCGCGGCGGCAGTTTTACTTCGCTTCGCATTGGCGTTATTACCGCCAACGCTTTGGGCTATGCTTTAAAAATTCCGGTCGAGGCGGAAGCCGGCCCTAAGAAGATTGGACCGAAAAATAGCTTATCCGCTTATTCTTTAGTAGCCCCGGTTTATGATCAAGAGCCGCAAATTGGCCGGATTAAGAAAGGTCCAGGGGCAGGAAAGCTTAAATAGCCCTGTGTATTAATTGTTGAAAACTTTTAGACATTTTTAACAAATTATTATAAAAGAAAAAGCTACTTGTTGAAAAGTGGCTTTTTCTTTTATTTTTTGGCTTTTTTTCGCCTAAACTTAAGTGTTGACCACTGGGGCTTCGTGGTGTATAATTATATTTGTAAGGTGAATTGTGGGGAAGAGTGGTGAAATATGCTTGTCGTCATCGCTCTTCTCCTCATCACCATAATTTCTACTTTTATTTATTAATCTAACTTTAATCATATCCAAATTTCTTCCTTTCTAGATTTAGCCGTTACGGTTCCATTATTACTAAATTATGTTCATCGGCGAATACAAGCACAACTTAGATGATAAAGGACGGCTCGCCATTCCGGCGAAGTTTCGTCTTATTTTAAAAAAGGGCGCAGTTGTTACCAAGGGTCTAGATAACTGTTTGTTTTTATATTCTAAAGAACAGTTTGAGAAGATTGCCGCGAAGTTCGCGTCTTTGCCGATTAGCCAAGCGCGGGCTCGGGCTTTTACCCGTCACATGTTGGCCGGGGCTATGGATGTTGAATTTGATAATCAGGGGCGGGTAACCTTGCCGGAGTACTTGCGGAAATTTTCTAGTGTAAAAAAAAGCGTAATCATTGCCGGCTTGTATAATCATCTGGAAATCTGGGATGAAGCGGCTTGGAATAAGTATAAAGGCGAAGCGGAAAAGAATAGCAATGCGATTGCGGAAGAATTAGGCGATTTAGGAATCTAATTTCTCCACTATGGAATATTCCCACGCGCCGGTGATGCTTAAGGAAGCGCTTGAATATTTAGCGCTCCGTCCAGGCGGGAAATACATTGATTGTACTTTGGGTGGCGCTGGATATACTTTAGCGATGGCCGCGGCCGTCGGGCCGAAAGGGAAAATTTTGGGGATTGATCTGGATGAATTGGCAATCAAGAATGCTACCCGGGAAATCGCTTTGCGGAAATTAAAAAATATTGTTTTAGTTCAAGATAATTTTAAAAATTTAAAAAAGATTGCGGCGGATAATTTTTCGGCCGCTACTCGCTTTCAGGGAATTGTTTTTGATCTCGGCTTGTCTTCTGCACAGCTCGCGGATGAAGCCAGGGGCTTCTCCTTTAAAGGCGAACGGCCGCTAGATATGGCTTTCGGTCCGAACGCTTCAGGCGTGGATTCAGACACGGAGGTAGCTGTAGACGCAGATGTGGATGCAAATACAAACCGACTTTCAACGGTTGAAATCGTTAATAGGTATCCGCTGTTAGAGCTCACTAGAATTTTCCGGGAATATGGGGAAGAGCGTCGGGCTTATCAATTAGCGAAAGCAATCGTGGCCGCGCGCCGGCAGAAAGCGATTCGGACGACGGCTGATCTCACCGCGATTATCGAGCACAATGTTCCTTTCCGTTTCCATTCCCGAATTCATCCGGCAACCAAAGTTTTTCAGGCCTTGCGGATGGAAACCAACGGGGAATTGGCGGCGCTATCTGCCGTCTTACCGGTCGCTGTTTCCTTGTTGGACAAAGGCGGACGCCTGGTAGTTGTTTCTTTCCATAGCGGCGAAGACCGGATTGTTAAAAGATTTTTTAAGGAGAATGAAGATCTGGAAATTTTAACCAAGAAGCCCTTAGTTCCGGATACCGTTGAGATAGATGCTAACCCCCGCGCTCGGAGCGCTAAGTTCCGGGCCGCGCAAAAAAGATAATTTTTAAATTAAGATAACTAAACTTCATTCCATCTCTTATGACCAAGATTGTTAATTCCCGCGCCGTGCCGTTTAAGACGTCCGGCCCGAAAAAGCGCCTTAACTTAAAAAAATTCAATATCGTTTTGTTTTCCTTGATTGCGATTTTGGGCGCCGTCTATTTAGTTGATATTAATGACTTGACTGTCCAGGGTTTTGCGCTCCAGGAATTAAAAGCGGAGGCCGCTTATTTATCCGGAGAAAAAGCGAGTAATGAAGAAAAAGTTAATATTATCCAATCCTATTATTCTTTAAACGAGCGCACTGCGAAATTAAATATGGTCGCAATTGATAATGTAGAATATTTAGCAGTCAATCGTTCGGATGTCGCTCGGAAATAATAGGGATGTCGCCCGAAAGTAGCCGAGGCGAAAAAATTTGGCATCGGGAGGAAAAGGATAAATCAGGGTAAAAATTCAGGATTATGTGGCATAATAAAAGAAAAGCAGAAGCGGAAAAAATTAAGATTAGCGGCGGTCGCTGGCGTTTAATCGTCGCGATTGTTTTTTTATTAAGCGGGGCTTTGATTTATAAATTATTCGCTATTCAAATACGGCAATGCGACCTTTATACGGCAATGGCGGCGAGCCAGCATGAAGTTGAGAGCCGTTTAAAGCCGGAACGCGGCCGGATTTTTTTTACCGGCGAAGTTAACGGCGAGGAAAAAAATTATCCGGCGGCGACTAATAAAGATTTTGCCGTGCTTTACGCTGTACCGAAAGATGTGGTTGACCCGCCGGCCTTGGCGGAAAAATTATATGATTTTTTTGAGCGGCCTGTTTTAGAAGAAGAATTAAGGCAGGAGGCGGAGAAGCTCGGGACTTTAAGTGCGGCTTCTTCTTCGGAAATTATGGTTGCGACCAGCACCAAGGAAGCGGTGCTCGCTACTTATTTAAAACGTTTGGATAAGCCGGGTGATGTTTATGAACCTTTAGAAAACAAGAAAATAGAGACCGGCGTTTTACTAGAGTTGTTTGCTTTTTTATCCTCGGCGACTTCGACGCCGATTGCGGCGACGGACCTGGAATTAAAAGTTGATAAAGTTGTTTATAAAGAAATGGCGGCGGAAGCTCTCGGCGTGTCCGCCGGATCGGAAGTAAAAATTCCCGGTTTAGGTTTTGATATCCGGAAATTCCGTTATTATCCGGAAACGGCTGACGGCGCGCATCTTCTCGGCTTTGTCAGTTACGCGGAAAATGAGGAAGCCGGCAAATATGGCTTAGAAGAATTTTTTAATACCGAGCTTTTCGGTCAGTACGGATCTTTAAAATCAGAAAAGGGCGGTGGCGGTAGTATAATCGTTAATAATCGGGAATATATTGAGCCGGAAAACGGTGCGGATTTAATTTTGACAATTGATCGCAATATTGAATCGGTCGCCTGTCAAAAATTAAAAGAAGCAGTTAAGAAGCACGGCGCAGACGGCGGGACAGTAATCGTGCTTGATCCTAGGACTGGGGCGATAATCGCTATGTGTTCGGTGCCGGATTTTGATCCTAATAATTATAAAGAGGTTAAAGATATTAGCGTTTATAATAATCCGGCCTTGCTTTATCAGTACGAGCCGGGGTCGGTTTTTAAGACGGTGACCATGGCTATCGCTTTAGACCAAGGGAAAGTATCGCCGTCAACGACTTACGAGGATCAAGGTCAGATTATGATTAGCGGTTGGAATAAGCCGATTAAGAATTCGGATTTTTCCACGCATGGTCCGCACGGGGTCGTGGACATGAATTCGGTTTTGGAAAATTCTTTGAATACCGGCGCAATTTTCGCCATGCGCCAGGTCGGCGCTAAAATCTTTGCCGACTATGTTAGAGATTTTGGGTTTGGAGAAAAAATCGGCCTTGAATTCGGTTCGGAAAGTGCCGGGAATATCGGCAATCTTTTAAAAACAAAAGTAAAGGAAATTGATGCCGCGACCGCCTCTTTCGGTCAAGGAATCGCCGTTACTCCGCTGCAGATGATCATGCCTTACCAGGCGATTGCCAACCGCGGTTTGATGATGAAACCCTATGTGGTTAAAGCGATTGTCCGTGGCGAAGAACGGGAAGAGGTTGCGCCGCAGGCGGTTAAGCAGGTAATTAGTGAAAAAACCGCGGCCACGATTTCCGCCATGTTGGTTAATGTCGTTGAGCGCGGTCATTCGCAAAAGGCCTATATTGAGGGTTATTATATCGGCGGGAAAACTGGAACGGCTCAGGTCGCGACTTCGGGCGGTTATAGTTCGGATAATTATATCCATACTTTCATCGGCATTGCTCCGATTGATGAGCCGGCTTTCGTAATGCTTACGAAAATTGATAATCCGAAAGACGTCCAGTACGCTGAGGGTTCGGTTGTGCCGCTTTGGAAGGACATCGCTGATTTCATCTTGAAATATTATCAAGTGCCGAAAACCAGAAAATAATTATGCGCAAAATATTGCAATTAAAATTAAAGACCCTGGCTAAGCTGATTTTGAAAAAATATCAGCCGACAATTATCGGCATTACCGGTTCTTTAGGCAAGACCAGCGCGAAAGAAGCGGTTGCCGCGGTTTTGCGTGATACAGTGTCGGTCCGGATGAGCGAGAAGAATTATAATAATGAAATCGGTTTGCCCCTTACGATAATCGGCGCGTCTTCGGCCGGACGAGATATTTTTGGTTGGCTTAAAGTTTTTGCCCGCGCCGGCCGTTTATTATTTTTTAAAGACAAGAATTATCCTCGGGTTTTAATTTTAGAGATGGGCGTTGATCGGCCGGGCGATATGGAATATTTGACGGCCATCGCGCCGCCGCAGATCGGGATAGTGACCGCGGTGAGCTATTCGCATCTAGAATATTTCGGTGAACTTATAAATATTAAAAAAGAAAAACAGGTTTTAATTAAAAAAATAGAGCCGGAAGGTACGGCAATCTTGAATTATGATAATGAGGCGACGCGGGAGATGGCGGCGGATAGCCGAGTTCGGACTTTAACTTATGGTTTGGACGAAGGGGCGGACCTTCGGGCCCAGGATATTGTTTATAACGGCACAAAGGGGAATTATGAATTTAATGGTTTAAATTTTAAATTGAATTATAAAGGTTCGGTCGTGCCGGTTTTTATGGATAATGTTATGTCTGAGACCGCAGTTTACGCGGCCTTGGCGGCGGCGGCGGTCGGTATTTTATTTGAACGCAATTTAGTGGAAATCGCCCGATCCTTAAAAGATTTTTCTTTGCCGGCCGGACGGATGAAACTTTTGCCGGGCTTGAAAAATTCTTTTATTATTGATGATACTTATAATTCTTCGCCGGAAGCGTCCGGTGCGGCTTTAAAAACTTTAGGTGATTTTAAAATTGAGGAGCCGGCTTTAAAATATGCGGTTCTCGGTGACATGCTTGAACTTGGTGCTTATACGGAAGAGGGACATCGTTTAGTCGGAGAAAAGGTGGCGCGGGCCGGAATTAATTGTTTGATTGCGGTCGGCGAACGGGCGCGCGATATTGTCCGGGGTGCGGCCGAGGCCGGATTGGATGATGCGGTTTTATTTTGTTTTGATCGGCCGGAAGAAGCGGGAAAATTTTTACAGAATCGGATTAAAGCCGGCGACGTAATTTTGATTAAAGGGTCGCAGGGCGCACGGATGGAAAAAGTGGTTAAAGAGATAATGGCCGAACCAGAAAGGGCTAAAGAATTATTGGTCCGGCAAGGAAAGGAATGGGAATAATTAGATAATTTAAATAATTTTGTTCATTTTAAAAATAATCAGCCATGAGAAAAGAAAAAATTTTAAGAATAATCGGCAAAGTGTTGGTTATCGGCTTCATGTATCAAATGATTGTTGATGCTATTGAAGCCGAAAGAGAAAATATTAGGTTGCTGAAGTCCATTGAACAGATTGAGCTTCGCTTGATCCGCTTACAAGACATAGCGGCCTAATCTAAAGAAAAACCCTGTTTTAGATAAACAGGGTTTTTTATTTTTAAGGCCTTGGACCCGCGATTTTATTCGCCTGGCTTATCGGCCGTTTTTTTATTTCGAAAATATTCACGCTGGATGAGCTCAAAGATGAGCTCTCTAGTCCGTCCAGCCGGCAGAGATTCCCAGATTTTTTCCATTTTTGATAAGGGAATTTGCCGGTTGAATATTTTATTTAAGAGGAAGGGCGACCATTTAGCGAGAGCTAAATGGGTTTCAATTTTGTCCGGCCCGAAATCCCGCCAAATAATATCATAAACAAATTTGCTATTCGAATAATTTTTAGCTAAGATGATCAATTTCCTAACTATTTTTGGATTTTCTTTTAAAATATCCATAGGCGCTTTTTTTAGCGCTTGTTGCGCTTCGCGGATATTTTCAGACCTCTCTAATCTTTTTAAAGATAGATGATACCAGAATTTTTTCAATTCCTGGATTCTATCGTTATCTTTAAAAGAATTAAAGTGATGGTCGCTTTGTCCCCGCGAAATTTCTCCGCCCATTAATTCAATATTATCCGCAATTTCTTTACTTGTTTTAAGCAAAGAAATTATTTTTTTACAAGCCGGGAGAGATAAGAACCAGGGAGCGCATATTCGTTTGTATACCTCGATAAGATGTTCTGGTTTCCAGTCCAGCGAAGCAATATCGAAAGAAGCTTTAAGTTTCGCTTTCCCCGGATATTCTTCGGCTAATTCTTCGCAATAATTTAGAAGAACATCTGGGCTATCAATTTTATCAATGAATCTTCGGCTTGATTCGCGCCAAGTTTCTAATAGTTCCTTTACTTCTTTTAAGGTTAGACCATTAGAAGCCCCGGTCCAATAAAGTTCTTTGAACCAGGCTGGTGGACGCTCCGGATTTAAAATATCCTGCCAGATTTCCGGTCGCCAGTGCGGCGGCGCGCAGCTATATAAAGATAATATCCAATCAGCTTCTTCGGCTGATTCTATTTCGTCAGGTACTCTTTGAATGTCCTTTTTTAAGCAATGGATTTTTTCCGTATCCTGCCAGGTTTGCCAGGATTCATAAAAAGCTTCACGCCAATCTTTCTTAGCCGTAGCGATTTTATTTTTGATTAGCCACTGTCCAAGTCGTCCCCGCTTAGTTAACAAACGGTAACGAAAGTATAATTTTTTTATCTTTTCCATTATATTTAGTTTTAAAATGACAAATTAATTCTTTTAAATATATATATTTCCTTGCTTTTTGTCAATGCCTCTATTATACTTAAGGATATATGCGAATCCTTATTTTAGGCGGCCGGGGCAATCTCGGCTCTCAATTGATTAGAGTATTTTCTGAAGATAAAAGAGATCGGGAAGTTTTTTCTTGGGATCGGGAAGAGCTTGATTTTTTAAATTTCTCTTTGTTAGAGGAAAGAATAATGGAATTAGCGCCAGATTTAATCGTTAACGCCGCCGCTTATAACGCGGTTGATAACTGTGAAACAGAAGATGGATACCGGGCGGCCTTAGCGCTTAATCGAGATTTACCCGGGGTTTTAGCGGATATCGCCTTAGCTTTAGACGCGATTTTAGTTCATTATTCAACGGATTATGTTTTTAATGGCACGAGCGAACGGTCGGAATTTAAGGAAAGCGACACGCCGAATCCGGTTAATAAATATGGAGAGAGTAAATTCCAGGGTGAGCGAGAAATTCTTCGGCGCGCCGGGCGCGGTTTAAAATATTATCTGGTTCGGACTTCGAAATTATTCGGGCCGCGCGGCGCTTCGCCGAGCGTCAAGCCGAGCTTTTTTGATATTATGTTTGACTTGGCGGCGGATAAGGGAGCTAATGATGAGAAAATTAATGAGGAGGGAATTAATGTTGTTAATGAAGAGATGAGTTGTTTTACTTATACGCCGGATTTGGCGGTTGCGACTTTAGGGCTGGTTGAAACACAGATGCCCTTTGGTCTTTATCATCTAATAAACGACGGAGCGGCAACCTGGTATGAGGCGGCGGAAGAACTTTTTCGTTTAAAGAAAATAAAGGTCAATCTGCGCGCGGTTCGGAGCGAGGATTTGTCCCGTCCGGCTCGGCGGCCGAAGTTTTCGGTTTTAAAAAATACTAAGGCCCGGAAATTGCGACCCTGGAAAGCGGCCTTGAAAGAATATTTGGAGTTAGGACTATAAGGGACTGTCGCCGAATGTCGGTTTTGTCTTGAGTTTCCATATTTTGGTAAATTTTATAAATTATTAATCATAAGTTTAATCATCAAAATATTATGCGTGGAATTATTTTATCCGGCGGCTCGGGTACCCGGCTCCGGCCGCTAACAAAAATTACTAGCAAGCAATTATTGCCGATTTATAACCGGCCGATGATTTATTATCCGCTTAATACTTTGATTAAAGCGGGTATTAAGGAAATTTTAATTATCGTGGCGCCGGAACGGGCCGGTGATTATCTTAATCTGCTCGGTTCAGGGAAGGAATTTGGAGTCAAGTTTACCTATGAAATCCAGGATCATCCAGAGGGATTGGCCCAGGCCTTTATTATCGGCGAAAATTTTATTGACCAGGAGGATGTGGCCATGATTTTGGGCGACAATATTTTTGAGGACGATTTGGCGGAAGAGATAAGAAGCTTTAAGGGCGGCGCGAAAGTTTTCGCTAAGCGAGTATCGGATCCGGAACGCTTTGGCGTCGTTAAGTTTGATGAAAAAATGCGGGCGGAAAAGATTGTTGAAAAGCCCAAGGAATATTTAAGCGATTACGCCGTGACTGGGCTTTATATTTATGACAAGCGGGTCGTAGAAATCGCTAAAGGAATCAAGCCGAGCGCCCGCGGGGAACTAGAAATCGTTGATGTTAACAACTGGTATTTAGATAAAGGAGAGCTTGAGGTCGGATTAATTAATGGAGAGTGGCTTGACGCCGGGACTTTTGATAGCTTACTTAAGGCCCAGAATTTCGCCAAAGAAAAATTGGCGGATAAGATGGTAATTTAATATGGAATTAGCAGTCGGATTTATTCTTTATAAAGAAAATAGCGCCCAATATCTGGCGGAGTTTTTGCCGAGCTTGCGGGCCGCTTTAAAGTTTTTACCGACGAGCGAGTATCGGATTTACGCTTTTGATAATAGTCCGCTTAACGATAAGAGTAATGAATTAATAATTGATCGATTTAATCGCGAAAATTCGGCTCTTGGTTTAAAGATTGAATATCAGCGGGCCGCGGATGGGATTAACCAAGGTTTCGGTCGGGCCTATAACCGTTTGATTGAGCAGGCAGTCCGGGACGGCGCGTGTTATTTTTTTATGATAAATCCGGATACGGTCTTGGACGCGGCAACAATTTCAGAATTAGTTAAGGCCATGGAGGTCGAGAAAGTCCGGAAAGATAGTCCGAGCGATTGTCCGGATAGCCAAGAATTAGCCGTGGCCGTGCCGAAAATCCGACGCTGGGATTTTGCCGGCCACCAGCGAACCGAGATAATCGATTCTTGCGGCCTGATTCAGAAAATTGGCCTGCGCTTTAAAGATCTCGGCCAGGGTGAGAAAGATGAAGGTCAGTATGACCACTTAGCGCCGGGGAAGATTATATCCGCTTCCGGGGCGGCTGGACTTTTCCGGCTTAGCGCTTTAGAAAAAATAAAAGAAAAAGGACAATATTTTGATGAAAGATTTTTCATGTATCGCGAGGATTGCGATTTGGCCCTGCGTCTTAATCGTATCGGCGGCGTTGCCCGTCTTGTTTCGACCGCGTTAATTTATCACGATCGGACGGCGGCCTCTTCCGGGCGCGGATTATTCCGAGCGCTTCAAGATCGTTTTAAAAAAAGCCGCCAGGTTCGTTCCTGGTCGCACTTGAGCGAATTACTAATTTATGTTAAACACTGGAAAAGTCAAAATTTAGTGAGCCAGAGCGTTATTATAATCAGAATTTTATTTATATTTATTTTTTCGCTTATATTAGAGCAATTTAATCTTAAAAATTACTCCCTGGCCTATCGGATTTTTAAAGATTCTTCAGGTATTGACTAATGTAAAATAATGTGATAGATTAGAGAAGAATTAATAAAGGTTTTATATAATATATGGAAAATTTATTAGAAAAGATGATTAAAGAAAAAAAGAAGGAGGAGTTAATCCGTCTTGACGCGATTGATATCGTTAATTCTTTATTCAATGATCTTTTAGAGCGGGAGAAAGATGTTTTATCCCGACGTTTTGGTTTGAAAGGTGACAAGGGAGAAACTCTAGAAAAGATCGGCGGCTTGCATAAATTAACCCGGGAACGGGTGCGCCAGATTGAGTCGGCCAGCATTAAAAAGATTAAAAAGTTAGAAAATATAGAAACCTCTTTGGGCTCCTTAAGAGATACGGTCAAGGATTTATTAAGAAATCACGGCGGCTTGGTTCGGCGCGATTATCTTTTAGATATTTTAACGGTTATTTGTTTGGAAATAAATAATGAGAATAATGTTGATAGTCCGGATTATGAAAGCAATCGCTTGAAATATCGTAATCATTTTAATTTCTTATTGTCTAAAATGATGAACGAGGATTTAGAATTAGTCGAAGGTTCAGGTAAGTTTCATCCTTCCTTCCGAATCCGGAACGAGGAAACGCCGCATTTGGAAGAATTAGCCGAGGATTTGATTAATAAAGTTGATTCCTTAAAGAAAACCTTTACGACCGAAGAATTACTTGAACTTCTGAAACAGCTTGATAATTATAATAAGAATCAGGAAAAGTTTAAATTGAGTTATGACCCGGATATTACCCCGATTTTTAAAAGTAAAATTTTTCCGGATTGGGGTGAGCTTATTAATAGCAACAAAGTTTTATATTCTTTAATGCAGGCGATTAAGAATTTGGAGCAGAATAGATACGGCGAATGGGGAATTGCGAATTGGGGCGAAGTTAAGCCAAAGACGGTTAATGATAAAATTTATTTGATTTTAAAGCATGAAGGTAAGCCGCTTCATTTTACCGATATCGCCGATCGGATCAATGAGATTAAATTTGATAAGAAAAAGGCTAATGCCGCGACCGTCCATAATGAACTGATTCTTGATAGCCGCTATATCTTAGTAAATCGAGGGACTTATGGCCTGAAAGAATGGCAGAAATAATGGGTAATATTCAATAAAAATATCCTATAAGAATAAAATCCGCTTTATCTAAAGCGGGTTTTATTTTTTTCGGCCTTTATGATAAAATATTAACATGGATATCGTCATCAATACCACTAGTATTGACCGCTTTTTTAATCTGCCACCCGAGCAGATGTTTTGGGTTTTTATGGGTAATTTCGGGTGGTTAATAATCGCTATAGTATTTTTAACTGGGGCTCTACAGGTCTATCTTTTTTGGGTTAGACAGCAATGGGAAAAGGGACATAAGGATATTCTGTTAGCGGTTGATATTCCGCGTGGCAATGAGCAGTCGCCGAAAGCGGTTGAAAATATGTTTACTTATTTGGCCGGAGCGCACGGTTCAATTAATTTTTTTGAAAAATGGTTTGAAGGCCAGTTCCAGAAATCGTTCAGCTACGAGATTGTTAGCTTAGAGGGTTATACGCAGTTTTTAATCCGGACGCCGATAGAATTCCGAAATTTAGTAGAGTCCTCGGTTTATTCGCAGTATCCGGACGCGGAAATTTCGGAAGTTGACGATTATACGGAAACTATCCCGCGTGATATCCCGAATGAGGAATATGATCTTTGGGGGGTTGAGTTTATTCAGAAAGATTCCTGGGTTTATCCAATTAAATGCTACCAGGAATTTGAACATATGATGGGTCCGAGTGAGACCCAGTTCAAGGACCCGATGGCTTCTTTAATGGATCTTTGCGGCTCTTTGCGCCAAGGCGAACAGTTATGGTTCCAGGTAATCGTTACTCCGATTGGTTTTGATTGGGTTAAGGAATCAGAAAAGGAAATCAATAAGATTTTCGGCCGCAAAGTTAAGACTAAGGAAGGGTTAGGAGCGCAAGCTATCGGCGCGCTTGGCGATTTAAGTGAAGTTGTTTATCCGATTTGGGGTGAGATTGAGCCGAAAGACAAGAAAGAAGACAAGCCAAAGACGATGATGGATTTGACCCCGGGTGAGAAGCGTCAGGTCGAGGGAATCCAGATCAAGGCCTCGAAACTTGGCTTTGAAGCGAAATTTCGAATGGTCTATGTAGCGAAACGGGAAGTGATAAATAGGGCTAAAGTCGCGAATGGTATTGTTGGTTTTATGAAACAGTTTGCTTCTTTAGATCTTAATAATCTTAAGCCGGATGTTGACATGACTATGACTAAGGCTCAGTATTTCCGAAAAGCATCGCGGCTATTAGAAAAGAAACGGAAGATTTTCGAAGCTTATATAAAACGTTCTGATTCGCGCGGCCGGAATCCGGGGGTTTATAATATTGAGGAACTAGCGACGGTCTGGCATTTTCCGGTTGAAGCGAATGTTAAGGCGGCCATGGTTCAGAAAGCGCCGGGCCGCAAAGCGGACGCGCCGGCTTCTTTGCCTTTAGCCGAAGAAAAAGCCGCGCCCTTGCCGGATATTTTTCAGGCCTCACAGTCCCCAGAAAATGTTACTGAAACCCTGGGGGCTAAGAGTGCCCCGCATGATTTAACCGTTCCGCTTGCCGGACCGCCGCCGAATCTGCCATTTGTTGAATAGCTTGGATATTTTCGTGGGATTCCGAGATTTTTTGATTTTTATTTTTTTCTAAATATTTTCAGACCTTATTATTTTTAAAGACATGCGTTTAGGAATCGACGCCCGCTTTTATGGGCCGATCGGCAAAGGATTAGGCCGTTATACCCAGGAAGTGGTTGATAATATCATAAAAATCACGAACGCGGCGCCGCCGGTCAGCGGCCGCGGCGTTTTTGATTATGTAGTTTTTTTGAGCCCGGATAATTTTGATGAATTTCCCGAAGGAAGGGGAATTAAAAAAGTTAAAGTTCCTTTTCGCTGGTATTCCTGGCAAGAGCAGATTTTTTTCCCTTTTTATCTTTGGCGGGAAAAATTAGATTTGGTTCATTTCCCTCATTTTAACGTGCCTCTTTTGGCGCCGAAACGCTTTGTGGTTACTATCCACGATTTGATTTTAACGCATTTTCCGACCCTGCGCGCTACGACTCGGTCGCATTGGATTTATTTTTTAAAGAATTTAGTTTATCGTTTGGTAATATTTTCCGCCCTGCATCGTTCGCTTAAGATAATCACGGTATCCGAGCATGCCAAGTGCGATATCATTGAACAATTTAAAATCAAGCCGGAAAAAATTAAAGTTACTTACGAAGGAGTAGCTAATTTAGCCAAGGGCCGCGATTCTTTATTCGTTTCTAAGTTAGATAGTAGTGAAACCTTGGCTCAATATAATATTCCGAAAGATTTTTTGCTCTATGTCGGTAATGCTTATCCGCATAAGAATTTAGAGGCCTTACTTGAAGTTTTCAGCCGCTTGCGTCTTGAGCGGCCGGATTTGCGTTTGGTTTTGGTCGGCAAGATTGATTATTTTTATGAACGGGTTCGGGCAGCGGCAAAAGATTTAAATTTATGGCGGGCGGGTGATCCGGAAAGTCCGGTAATCTTTCCCGGCTATGTGCCGGATGCTCAGTTAGAGATTTTTTATGCGGCCGCTCGCGCTTATGTTTTTCCGTCTTTATATGAAGGATTCGGTTTGCCGCCTTTAGAAGCGATGGCTAAGGGTTGTCCGGTCGCGAGTTCGAATCGGGCGAGCTTGCCGGAGATTTTGGGCGATGCAGCCTTATATTTTAATCCGGAAGACCAGGAAGATATGTTGTTTAAGATTCGGTTATTACTTGAAGACGGAAATTTGCGGAATGAGTTGATTGCCCGCGGCCGGGAACAGGTTAAGAAATATAGCTGGTGGGAATGCGCTAGGCAGACCTTGGAAATCTATCAGGAAGTTTTAAGAGAAAAAAACAAATAAGTTTATAAATAATTTTAATTAGTTAGATGGAAAGGAAAAAAGAATTTAAAACTGATAATTTTAATTCTCCGGGGGCGAATCCTTCCGCTTTTGTCGTGGATTTGAAAGCGATTGCCACGGCCCGGAATAAAGCGGAGGGAATAAAAGATGAATCATTTAAGACTTCAGGTTTTCGGAATCTTTTTCAGAATCTTTTCCAGGGCTTAAAGATGAAAAAGGGATTAGAATCTCGGAAATCTTTTTCTTTTGAGTTTTTAAAAGCAAAGAAGCCGAAGAGTTTTTTTGGCGGCCGTATCTTAACCGGTTTTAGGGAATCGCAAGAAAAAAAGCGGGTTTTTCTAAAAGATATTTTTAAACCAAAGCCGTTTTTAGTCAGGAAATCTTGGTTTTCAGGCAAAAGATTAAAAGGATTTTTTTCTAATTTGAATATTTTGATTAAAAATAGCCGGAAGCGTAAAGTTAAGAGATTTTTTTTCTTCCGGCCAGCCTCGCGCCGGCGCCGGGAAATTATGCGGCGGCGAGAGGAACGCTTCGCGCGTTTTTGTCGGCCGCGGCGGGGCTGGGTAAGCCAGGTTTTTTCTTCCCGGGTAAAGACGGAAACTAAAAAAGATTCCGGATCCCTCGGCCCTTATCGTTCGCTTTTATCTTTTGCTGCGATTTTATTACTAATAATCGTCCCTCTTAAGATATTATCCGGCTTTGGCTTTCTCCATTTCAGCGAGCTTGAAGAGAAAATAAAAAACCAGACGCAAGCGGCGGTTAATAATCTGTTCGCGGCCGCTGATTCGATTAACCGTTGGGATTTAAGCGGGGCGGATTCTAATTTCCAGGCGGCGAGCGCTGATTTCTTAGCGGCCCAAGAGGAATTAGGTAAAATTAATGACGCGATTCTGTCTTTAGCGTCTTTAGCCGGTAATCCGGAAGTGAAAATGGCGGCTGAAAGTAAAAAGTTTTTAACGGCCGGCGCCCTGGCCTCATCTTTGGGGCGTAATTTAGTTTTGGCGACTGATAGTTTGTTCAAGGCGGATTTTGGAAAAGATAATTTTGAAAAAATTTCCATTTTAGACCCGACGGCCGCGGAGTCCAATGAAGCGGAGTTTGCTAAAAATGAAAATAATTTTTCTGATTCCTTGGATCAATTTTTGCTTTACGGCCGGGCGGCGGTTAAAGACGCCCGGGAGTTAGAAAAGGTTATTGCTAAGATTAATCCGGATAATCTTCCGTCCGCTTATCGGGAAAAATTTGATTTTTTAAGTCAGGGAAGCGCGGCGCTCGCGGATAATCTTGATAATTTTGTTTCGGCCGGTGATAAACTAAAAGAAATTCTAGGATTGAGTCGGGATAAAAGATATTTATTGGTTTTCCAGAATAACGCGGAATTGCGAGCGAGCGGCGGGTTTTTAGGCAGTTATGCTTTAGTTGATCTGCGCGACGGGAAGATTCGTAATTTAGAAGTTCCGGGTGGTGGATCTTATGATACGGAAGCCGGTTTGAAAAATATTCGGGTCGCGGCGCCGGAGCCGCTTTGGCTCGTTAATCCTTTATGGCATTTTTGGGATGCGAATTGGTGGCCGGATTGGCCGACAACGGCGAAAAATTTAATGTGGTTTTATGAGAAGAGCGACGGGCCGAGCGTTGACGGCGTTATCGGCTTGACCCCGACGGTGGTTGAGGGTTTATTGGAAATAAGCGGGCCGATCGATTTGATGGCGGAATACGGCTTAACAATTGACGCGGATAATTTTTGGGAAACGGTCCAGATGATTACGGAAAAAGATAATTTAGCTAAAAGCCATCCGGAACTGGCGGCGGGCTTGAATGTGACTCAGTCGGAATTGCCGGAAAAAAGAGATATTGCGGAATCCGGCTACTCTGGCGGGTTAGAAATTGATTTGCCTGATGGATCAAAAACAAATTTGTTTAATGTATTAGAAAATGAATTACCTGATAAAATAGCGACCGACTTGCCCTTGGAACAGGGTTTAGAAATCAATTCGGAAAATAAGCCGAAGAAAATCATCGGCGATTTGATGGTTAAGATTTTGGAAATTTTGCCGCAGAAGTTAAGTCCGGAAAACTTATTGAAGATTGTTTCGATTTTTGAAAAAAACATGGCCGAAAAACAAATTCTGTTCTATTTTTCTGATCCGGCGTTGAGAGCGGAAATGTCCGAACGGAATTGGGCGGGTGAAGTAAAAGATACGGCCGGTGATTATTTAATGGTCGTGAACACTAATATCGCCGGTCAAAAAACGGATCGGGTTATTGATGATGAAATAAAGTTAGTGAGCGAAGTTGATAGTGAAGGCGTGGTTATAAATACTTTATCCATTACTCGGACGCATCGCGGGGTAAAAAATGAGCCCTTGACTGGCGTCCGCAATGTTGATTGGCTCCGCGTTTATGTTCCGGCTGGTAGCAAGCTTTTAAGTTCGGCGGGTTGGCGCGCGCCGGATCCAGAATATTTATTGGAGCGGCCGGAAGATTCTTGGGAAGAGATTCCGCTCTTAGCGGCGGAACGGGCCGCAAAAACTGATTCGGATTCCGGCACGCGGATTTATTCGGAAAACGGGAAAACGGTTTTTGCTAATTGGCTGATGCTTGATCCGGGCGGCAGTGAAACAGTTATTTTGAAATATCGTTTGCCGTTTAATTTTTTCGCGCTTGAGTCCGATCAAGAAGGGAGCTGGGCGGAACGGATAAATAATTGGCTTAATCCGGAAAACGGAAGATTACGCCCTTATTCTTTATTAGTCCAGAAACAGCCGGGCGCCAAGCCGGCAGGATTTTCCAGCCGCCTTTATTTTCCGGACGATCAGGAAATTTTCTGGCGCCATCCGGAAGATTTACCAGGCGAGACCGGTTGGGAAATAGAAACGGATTTAGATTCGGATAAGTATTGGGTTATCTTATTAAAAGATTAAAAATTAAATATTTAATTAAAGCATATGCCAGAAAAAAAAGTCAGAAAAATTTTAAAAGTCGGCCGGGAAGAGGCCTCTAATCTATCTTCTTTTGTGGAGCGCCCGGTGCCGACCGAAAGGGAAGTTGTTAATTTTGAACGCGTGGTGCGGCATGAGGCGCGTGATCAGGAAATTGAATCAAATTTGTCCGAGTTCTATTCCGGTCAAGACGGCGACCCGGTTGATGTTAAAAAAATGAAGGTAAAAAAACGCGTGCCGTTTTTTGTCCGGCTCCTGCGTCGCCTCTTGCTTTTAGCTTTGCTCGGCCTGGCCGCTTATTTCGCTTATTCTTATTGGTTTGGCGGTGATAATGATGTGAGCGCTTTGAATTTTAAGATTACAGCGCCGGAAGCTATTTTAGCCGGCGAAGAATTTTCTTATAAAGTTGAATACCGCAACCCGACTAAATATGTTTTATCGGATTTGCGCCTGGAAATCCAGTATCCGGAGAATTTTATTTTTGAGTCCGCTTCCGAGAATCCGGTGAGCGGGAATTATGGTTGGGACTTAACTGATTTAGCGCCACACGAATCTAAAATTTTAGAAATTAAAGGCCGGATTATTGCCCGTCCGGATTCAATTAATCTTATTTCTGGCCGTTTAAGCTATTTGCCGGGTAATTTTTCGAGCCAATTCACTAAAGAGTCCTCGGCTTCTACTTTAATGACCGGGCCGGGCTGGCGCCTGGATCTTGTTTATTCTAAAACTGCTTTTTTAAATCAGGACAATGAAATGACTTTGATATTCTCGGAGATCGGGGAGAATTATTTAGGTGCTTTTAATTTGGCCTTTTCTGTGCCGGCGGAAGTGAGCGCGGAAGTGGTTTTAGAAGGAGACGGGGAAACGGGGAAAATTGAAGAAGAAGGAAGCGAGGAAGAAACAGCAAATAATAATTCTGAGTCAAAGGATGATGATGCCAAGTCAAAAAATAATGATTCTGAATTTGAAAATCCGGCTTCCGAAGAATTTACGGTCAGTAAAAGCACGGGAACGAGTTGGCAGGTTAGCGGCCTAAAGATGGGAACCGGGCGTCAAGAAATTCCTTTAAGCTATCGCGTAGGCCAGCGTCTGGATGATTTAGAAATAAAGGTTCGTTTAGAAAAGCGTTTAGCCGACGGCCAAAGCTATGTTTTTTGGGAAAAGAGCTTCAAGCCGGAATTAGTAGATAGTGATTTAAATTTAACCTTGATTTTAAATGGATCAAAAAGCGATGGCGCGGTTAACTTCGGCCAGTCCCTTAATTATTCTTTAAGTTACGCGAACCGCGGCATTACGACTTTCAATGATGTAGTGATATTGGCGGCGGTTAAAGGCGATTTTCTGGATTGGTATTCTCTCCAGAATAGTCGCGGCGGCCAAGTCGGTAATCAATCGATAATTTGGACGAAGAATGAGATTCCGGCTTTAACGGAAATCAAACCCGGCCAGGAAGGAACGATTGATTTTTCTCTCGCACTCGCGCCTTTTAAGGATGGTGATTATTCTAAAGATTTAAAGATCAGTGCCTACGGCCAATATAGCGTTAATAATAATCCGGTCAAGGGAGAGGATAATAAGAGCAATACGATTACGAGTCGGATCAATAGTGATTTATCGTTAAGTGAACGGATTCGTTATTTTAACGATAATAATTTGCCGGTCGGGGCCGGGCCTTTGCCGCCGCAGGTCGGTCAGAAAACAAGCTTCCGGGTTTATTGGACAGTTGAAAATAATCTTCATGAACTTGCAGAAGCGCGCGCGGTCTTTGATTTGCCGGATTATGTTATTTGGGAAAACGGAGAAACAAATGTCGGGTCGATTTATTATGACGACGCGAGCCGGCAGATAATCTGGGAAATCGGTCGTTTGCCCTTATCCGTTTATCGGGCGGACGCGGAATTTGATATTAGTATTACTCCGCTTGAGTCCGATCGTAATAAGATTTTAGTTTTATCGTCCGGCTCGACCGTGAGCGCCACGGATATAGAAACCAAGGATGTGATTATTAAAAAAACCAGTGCTAAGACCACGAAGCTTGAGGATGATGATATTGCCGGTTTGAATAATTCAGGGGTTGTACAGTAGAGAATGGAAAATTTTATGTTCAAGATCAGTAAGATCCATAAGCCGAATCTTCGTCAGGGAACGCTTAAAACCGCGCATGGTTTTTTGCGGACGCCATTTTTTATGCCGGACGCGACGCGCGGTTTTGTTAAAGTTCTTGATAATGAATCGGTGTGCCGGACCGGCACCGCGGCTTTAGTCGTTAATACTTTCCATCTTTATTTACAGCCGGGCCTGAAGATAATAAAAAAAGCCGGCGGCATCCATAAATTCATGGATTGGTCCGGCCCGCTTTTGTCCGATTCCGGTGGTTATCAGGTTTTTTCTCTTATTCATCGTAATCCCGGCATGGGCAAGATTAGCGACGATAAGGTTGTTTTCCGTTCGCCGCTTGACGGTGCAAAGCATGAGCTCACGCCGGAGAAATCGATTCAGATTCAATTCGCGCTTGGCACGGATATGATGGTTTGTCTTGATGACTGCCCGCCGAATGAATTTTCCCGACCGGATTTAGAAAAAGCCGTGGCGCGGACAATTGCCTGGGCGAAACGTTGCAAGCTTGAATATGAGAAACAGTTGAAAAAATATCGTTTATCCGGTCGAAAGCGTCCTTTGCTTTTTGCGGTAATTCAAGGCGGGGCGGAAATTGATTTGCGTGAATATTGTACGCGCGAGCTCGTTAAGATCGGTTTTGACGGGTATGGCTTTGGCGCCCGGCCGGTTGATAAGGAGGGAAAATTCTTAGGCGAGGTTTTACGGCGGACGGCCGGTTTTATCCCGGCGGACGCTCTGCGCTTCGCGCTCGGCATCGGTACGCCGGAAGATATTGTCCGTTGCGCGCGTATGGGCTGGGATATGTTTGATTGCGTGATTCCAACGCGGGAGGGGAGGCACGGGAAATTATTTATTGCCGCCGGAACCACCCGGTCGCCTTTCAAATATCAGACGATAAATATTAATAACGCCCGCTTCGCCGTTGATTTAAAAGCAATTAACGCCAAGAGCGCCTTGCCGGAATTGCACTGCCACTCCCGCGCTTATCTGCATCATTTATTTAAAACCGGCGACCCCCTTGGCCCACGCCTGGCGAGCTTGAATAATTTAGAGTTTTATCAGGGGATGATGGGGCGCCTGATTAAGATAAAGATTTAAATATTTTTGTTATTATATGATGCAGTTAATTTTTTTTGCTTTGTCCGGGCTTGTTCTTTTAGCCGGCCATGTTTTATTTTGGTATTTGTTGATAATTTTTTTCCAGATCAGCTCTTCGGCCAGTGAAGCTGGCGCGGCTGCGGTTATAACTTTTTTATTTATTAGCGCCCTTTTATCTTCTTACTTAATCCATAAAAAAGATAATTTTTTCACCCGTTGGTATTATATTTTTTCCGGTTTATGGATCGGCTTATTGGTAAATTCCGGCGTGCTGGCCACTATAATTTTAGTTTTAAAGGTTGTGGCCTTTAATTTTGATTTTAATTTTTCCAGTTTGTTTCTAAGAACTTTGTTTATCGCCGGCACTTTAGCCCTTACATTCTTCGGCGTTTGGCGCGCCTGGTCGCCGCGCGTTAAGGAATATGAGGTTAGAATCAAAGATTTGCCGGATGCTTGGGACGGCAAGAGCGTGGTTCAGATTTCCGATGTCCATCTCGGCCCGGTGTATCGAGATAATTTTTTAGCGCGCTTAGTCAAGAAGATCAATGAATTGAATCCGGAAGCAGTTTTTATCACCGGCGATTTTTTTGACGGCATGGAAGCGGATTTTTCCTGGCTTCATGAATCTTTTCGAAATTTAAAAGCGCCGCGGGGCATTTATTACGCTTTCGGCAATCATGACTTATATCTTGGTTTTGATCGGGTGGTCGCTTTGCTTAAAGGCAGTCCAATCCGGGTTTTGGATAATAAGATGGCAGTCGTGGACGGTTTGCAGATTATTGGAATCAACTATTCTTTTAATCGCGATTTTGATCTTGAAGAGGCTATTTTGCGTCAGGTTGGCTATGATCGCCGGAAGCCGAGCGTGCTTTTATTCCATGCGCCGAAAAATATTGAGTTAGCCAAGCGGGCGGAAATTGATCTCCAGCTTTCCGGTCACACCCATGACGGTCAGCTTTTTCCTTTTAACCTCGTGGCTAAATGGACGCATCGGGGTTATGGTTATGGCCTGTTTTCCGCCGGGGATTTTTCGCTTATTGTTAACGCCGGAGTCGGCACTTGGGGGCCGCCGCTGCGGACCGCGGCTCGGGGAGAGATAGTCAGGATTGTGTTAAAAAAGAAATAATGAGATTATCGTTGAGGACTCTTTTGAGCATAAATTTACCAAAATATTGGGAATAGGGTAAAAACGGCTTATGGTGATAGTCCTGTTAAAAGGTTAATAATTAATGAATTCTAATTTATGAATATTTCTAAATTATCAAAAATCTTAGCCGCAGAACCAAAATTTCGTTGGCAGCAGATTAATCAGGCCTTGTTCCAGGATTATATTTCTAATTGGAACGAAGCATCTAATTTATCAAAAGCTTTGCGAGAGAAATTAGCGGCTGAATGCCCCTTAGAGATTAAGGCAAAGATTTTTAAAAGCACAGGCGACCAAAAAAGTGAGAAGGCCCTGATTACTTTAGAAGACGGAGAGAAAATTGAAACCGTTCTAATCCGTCAACGCGGTTCCGGCTCGGCGGCCGGACGTTGTACAGTATGTATTTCTTCTCAGGCTGGTTGTCCGCTCGGCTGTACTTTTTGCGCGACCGGCGCCGCCGGCTTTCAGCGCAATCTTAAAGCCGAAGAAATCGTGGAGCAGGTTATTTTTTGGGCGCGTTATCTGAAAAAAGAAAATGCGCATGAAAAAATTGACAATATTGTTTTTATGGGCATGGGTGAGCCCTTTTTAAATTACGCTGAATTTATTAAAGCGGCGAAGTTCTTGAATAATCCGGAAACGCTCAATATCGGTGCCCGGCGCCTTTCGGTCTCAACCGCCGGTTTGACGGACGGGATTAAGCGTCTAGCCGGAGAGAAGCTCCAGATGAATTTAGCAATTTCTTTGCATGCGCCAGATGACGCTTTGCGTCAGGAATTAATGCCGATTGCGAAAAAATATCCGCTTAAGGAAATTTTCAAAGCAGTTGATGATTATATCCATAAAACCGGCCGCCGGGTAATGTTTGAATATTTGATGATTAAAGGCGTAAACGATCGGGATAACGACGCGCTGGCTTTGGTAGAATTACTGCACCGTCCGCTTTATCTTCTTAATCTTATTCCGTATAATTCAATTGGTACAGCCGGGAAATTCAAATCTTCGGAGCGGACGCGAATTGAAGAATTTAAGAAAATTTTAGAAACCAAGGGCGTGCCGGTGACAGTTAGAATGAGTTTCGGCGGGGAGATTTCGGCCGCCTGTGGTCAGTTGAGCAGGAAGCGGCGGTAGAATATTAAGCTATTTATATTAGTGCGGCTTTCAGAGCCCTGCAACCCCTTGATAATAAAAAAGCCTGATTTTCATCAGGCTTTTATGGTTGCTATTTTTTTAAATTTTTTCTTCGCCGCTCGCGCTCGATTTTTTTTGGTCTGATAAACCAGTTCACCATCTATCAGGCGCAACATGGTTACCTTATCAAGATTTAAATCTTTTAAGCACCAATCGATAGCTTTTTGAATATCGGACACGGAAATAGCCGGATCTTTCGTCGCTATGATTATCTTCGGGTGGCCGTAAATGGTATAATATAGCACGACATTATCATGACTCTTTCTAGCTACAGCGATGATTTTTAAGAGATCGATATACGCTTTTATTTCCCCTAAATCAAAGAGTGCGACTTCTATTCCGTTATCAGTAGATAAAGAAAAAAAATCTGATTTGAGAGAAATTTCTTCCATAGCCGCTTCGGTCGATTCTTCCATATCCGGGAAAATTGCGCACAGCTTTTCGATTTCTTCATTCAGCTCTTCGGTTAGTAATTCAGTAACTATATTCATTAAAGTATCAGACAAATGACGGGAGTCATCTAAATTATTAACTAAGATTAAACTGATTAAGAGCGCTTTGCGCCAGCGAATAATGAGCGGCGCATAGGTTTCTTCACCGGTGAGCATCATTATTTCCATATCTTTCCAGCCGTCCGGCGGAGTATATCCGAATTGTTCTAAGTTTTCTAAGTAGCTTTCATCTTTAAGCACTCGGATTTTATTCTTAAGATATTTAAGCTCTTCCGGTTTCCAGTCATGGTCGTCGATCCATAGCACGATTCGTTCTTCGTTTTGGTCAAAGAAATTAAAGAAAGACGGGACGTCGGAATCTTCTTCCGGACCAAGACCGAGGATATAAAGCGGCGCTTGTTTGATTTTTTCCAGAAGCGTAATTTCGCTTGGAGGATTATCAATATAATCTCCATCATCGTCTTCACCATCGTCTTCACCATCGTCATCCATGAGATCATCCTCATAATCTTCATCAAAATCATCTTCCGGATAATCTTCGTCTGGTTCGTCAGGATCTTCATAGTAGCTCATTTCAACATAAGCTTCCTTGGCTACCGGGATTTGGTTGCGCCAAAAATTAGGGTTATTTAGGTCAGCCGTTTCGGTCGGGATAGCGATAACTAAATCTTTTGCCGCTTGTTCGCTGATGGCCGCGATAGAAAAGACCAAATCGAATTGTTGCGGATTATAGATTATTATTTTCATTTTTGTTTTCATGGCTTATATTTTTAGTTTTTAATGGACGTTTATTTATCTTAATAATCTATAATTTTTATTTCAAGTCGTCAATGGGCGGGTTTTTATTTGTCTTTTTTCGGTTTTTAACGCATAATTTCATTAGCATGAAAATAAAAGAGAAAACTAAAAAGATTATTATTGCCGGCCGATCGCTAGAGTATGTCTTGCGGACTAATCCGCGGGCGCGGCATTTGCGCCTATCGGTTAAAATCGACGGCTGCTTAGTTGTTACTAAACCGCGCTTTTTGAGCGAGTTTTTTGTTGAGCGGTTTATGCGGGAAAAAGAGCGATGGATTATTAAAAAAATTAATCATTTTAAAAATTTTTCTTCATCTTCGGCTATGGTAACGAATAGCGCGAATCGTCGGTCTGATTACCTGAAGCGCCGAGAAGAAGCTCGCGCCCTAGTTTTTGAGCGCCTGGAGCATTTTAATAATTTTTATGGGTTTAAATATAATAAGGTCGCTATCCGAAATCAGACCACCCGTTGGGGTAGTTGTTCAAAAAAAGGGAACCTTAATTTTAGTTATCGCCTACTTGATTTGCCGGCCCCAGCCCGGGATTATGTAATTATCCATGAGCTCTGTCATCTTCGGGAATTTAACCATTCGCCGCGCTTTTGGGCGCTTGTTGCCCGAACTTGTCCGGGTTATAAAGCGGCGCGCGGACGATTAAAAGGGGGATTGTTTTGAATAGGTGCGGGCTTAGTTTTGGCTATTTTATTATTATAGGGTTACTTTACTGGATGATTTCAATCATGCCTTGATTTTTGTTTTAAAATAAATTAAAGTAGTTTGAAGGTCTTTGAACCTTAAAAAATGAATATATTAACTAAAATTATAAGTAATGGAAATAAAAGGAATTGAGTTTAAAGTAGTCGCTGCGGCTGGTGCGCGCGGTTGGTTTGGCGAGGGGTATTGGTATCATGATTTATATAAATTAGTATTTCCTCATTTTGAAGAAGTACTCGAAAAATTAAGTTTTGTTGCCGAAACAACAACTCTTAATTACCGACAAGGAAATTTATCTCTACGGCCGGATGATTTTACGCCGATTGACTTATTTCCTGACTGTATCAAAATTTATCCACTTAAAGGAATAATGCTTAACGCTGTCGGTTTGAGCGGTCCGGGTTTGCGCTGTTTGGTTGAAAGAAATCAATGGCAAAATATAAAAATTCCTTTTGCCATATCTTTTATGCCCGTGCATGAGGACTTGGAGGGGATGATTCAGGAAACCCGGGACTTTGTTGAAGTTATGCAGAACCTTGTCGCTCATAAGAATTTTCAGGCGCCGATTTGGCTCCAAATTAATTTGTCTTGTCCGAACACTGAGCACCAGACGGATGATTTGATTGAAAAAGCAGAAGGACTTTTACAGCTTTTCTGGGTATTGAGAGAAAAATACAATATTCTGGTTGATTTGAAAGTGAACATTTTTTGTCCGAATGAGTTAATCGGGCGGATTTGGGAACGTAATTTTTGTGACATTATAACCATTTCCAACACGATTAAATGGGGGAGTCCGGGGATTAATTGGAAGAAAGAATTTTGGTGGCGGCGAAGCTCCCCTTTAGCTAAATATGGTGGCGGGGCTTTATCCGGCCGAAAAATTTTCCCTTTAGTCATAAAAAAAATTCGGAGCGTTCGACGAGCCGGAATTGACATTCCGCTTAAAGTCAGCGGTGGAATCATGTCAAAAAAAGCGGTTTGGCAAGTTAAGGCGGCTGGCGGAGATGCGATTGAAATCGCGACAGTTATCAGTTTGCGGCCATGGCGTTTAGCCGGGATAGCCAGGGAGGCAGAAAAGATTTTTTAATGATTTATAGAGCTAAAAATAGACCTAAAAAGCATTGGTTCACCAATGCTTTTTTGGTTTAATGGTCAAAAATAGTTGGTGAAAATACCATATTTGTCGTAATATTAAATTAGAATAAAAAACAAAGTTAAACTAGTTGAACAATATGGTAAAAAAAACACTGTC